>ENA-UEOR01000129-UEOR01000129.1-human-gut-metagenome-genome-assembly--contig:-NODE-129-length-39330-cov-14.600540_pt1 | contig 39330 bp, 30 predicted proteins | sample MGYA00242887_ERZ507890 | MGnify/ENA primary metagenome ERZ507890 (study PRJEB26167, sample SAMN06115431) | human gut metagenome | host: Homo sapiens | place: China:Guizhou | collected 2014-10-21...
TTTACGTTTGGAAGTAAAAAAATTTCAGATACATATTTGAATGTAAACAAAAAACTTGGAGATGTGTTAGTAAAAAGGTGGGCAATAGTGTGGTCAGACACAGACTGGCCAGATTGATAAGAGAAAGTTATCGCCTGAGTGAAACCAGGTTTCACTCAGGATATGATATTGTAGTAATTGCAAGACCTGTTGCAAAAGATAAGAATTATTTTGAAGTAGAAAGTGCATTATTACATCTTGGTAAAGTGCATAAAATAGCAGGTTGATATTCATGAAAAATATTTTAATCGCAATGATCCGGTTTTATCAGAAATTTCTGTCACCATTAAAGCATACGAGATGCCCCTATACACCGACCTGCTCGCAGTATGGCCTGGAGGCGATACAAAAATACGGGGCTGTTAAAGGAAGTCTTCTGGCATGCTGGAGGATTTTGCGATGCAATCCCTTTTCCAAGGGTGGTTATGATCCCGTTCCGTAAACGGGTAGGAAGAATTAAAAATAGAAAATTGAATATGAAGAACTGCTGTATAATGTCAGGTGAATATGCAGGAGGAAGGTTATGTTATTAACAAAAAGCAACATCATCATCATTGGACAGGTGGCAACACTGTTAGGTCTTTTGATGAATGCGATTTTTAGTTTCACTGACGGGGTGTTTGGGATTTCCAATATCGGTGTATGTATTATTTTGTTTACACTGGTTATTTATGCCCTGCTCACTCCACTCACGATCAAACAGCAGAAGTTTTCAAAGATGTCTGCGATCATGAATCCTGAGATAAAGGCAATCCAGAAAAAGTATGCCGGCAAAAACGACCAGGTAAGTATGATGAAGATGAACGAAGAAACACAGAATGTATATGCAAAATACGGTGTTTCTCCGATGGGAACATGTCTTCCGATGCTGATTCAGCTGCCGATCCTGTTTGCATTGTATCGTGTAATCTGGAATATTCCGGCTTACGTTGCAAGTGTAAAAGATGTATTTACTCCTCTTGTAAATGTTCTTTTAAAGACACAGGGTACACAGCAGTTTTTAGCTGATATAGTAGGAAACCAGGTCAATTTCCAGAGACTTGGTTATACAGCAAACAGTGCGATCGATGCACTGTACAAGTTCAAACCGGCAGACTGGACTGCAATGGCAGAGAAGTTTCCGGATCTGTCAGGTATGATCTCACAGACAACAGGCAGTCTTGATAAAATGAACTATTTCCTGGGATTGAATATTTCCAATTCACCGATGACAGCGATGGTGGAAAATTTCAAGGCACATAACTGGATTTTATTTGTATGTGCACTGGCAATCCCGGTACTGGTAGGTTTAAGCCAGTGGCTCAACACCAGACTGATGCCGCAGGCAGCAGCAAGCCCGGCGGGAGACGACAGTTCCATGGAAAGCTCCATGAAGATGATGAACAATATGATGCCTCTGGTATCCGTATTCTTCTGTCTGTCACTTCCGATCGGTCTTGGTATCTACTGGATCGCAGGTGCGGTATTCAGAGGTATCCAGCAGGTTGTTGTCAACAAACATATGGAAAAGATGGATATGGACGCACTGATCCGCAAAAATGTGGAGAAAATGAATGCCAAACGTAAGAAACAGGGACTTCCGCCAAAGAAAATTTCTGAGCATGCAAAAGTAAACTTCAAAGATCTTGAGGATGCACAGAAAGTGGATGAGAAGAAACAGGCAGAACGTCAGAAAAAAATCCAGGATTCTACGGAGTACTATAAACACGCAGATGCGAAACCGGGAAGTATTGCAGCAAAAGCGAGAATGGTTCAGCAGTTTGATGAAAAGAATCCAAAAGGTAAGAAAAATAAGAATTAAAGTAATAAGGTAATAAAGAGAAGTAATATGGGGAGAAGGATGGGAGGTATTAAAATGGAAGAGTATATCGAGGTTTCTGCGAAGACAAAAGAAGAAGCGATCAAAACGTTGCAAGAACGTTCCAGAGATAACAGCAGAACACCAATGCAATGGTCAGATGAGGAGAATGCGGGGTTTTCAGATGTAACACCTTGGATTTCTGTACCAGATCATTACGAAGAGATCAATGTAGAAAATGAGTTAAAAGATCAAGATTCTATTTATTATTTTTACAAAAAACTCATTGAGTTAAGAAAAGAAAAAGAGGTAATTCAGGAAGGAACAATAGAGTTTTTTGAAAAAGAGGATGATGATCTTCTGGCATACGAGAAAAGCGCACGGCGGTTCCGCCCGGTGGGCAGCCGGAAGAAAAAGGCCGCCCCCCAATACAGCCCGGCGGGCACGGGCTGCCCGGTGGTGGAGCAGGCCGTGGAGCGGCTCTACCGGGAGCAGAACGAGACGCATTTCTGGAACCTGATGAACGCCCTGAACTATGCACTGGAGCTGAAAACGCGGGTGCTGGTGCCGCTGGATGCCGCAGCCGACCCGCAGAGCGGCCCGGCCCCGTGGGCTTCCATGCCCATCCCGGCGGAAAAGGCGGAAGGGCTGGACCCCTGGCTGCTCCACACCCGGAAGGAACGCAGCTACCTGCCCCTGTTCACTTCGGTGAAGACGGCGGAAGCCGAGCGCGCCACGGCCACCCGGCCCATGGCCGAGCGCGGGATGCGGGAGGCCATGGAATATGCCCTGAACACCGACGGCATCGACGGTGTGGTCATCGACCCGTGGACCAATTCCGCTACGCTGGATGGCGCCATCCTGAACGGGCTGCTCAAGTCGGAGCGGGGCAGCGAAGGCCCCGGTCTGGAAGAATTGGATGCGGGCTACGATGCCGCGCGGCAGGGCAGCTGGGCCGAGGCGGTGCAGCACTATGAAAAAGCCGCCGAGGCGGGCAGCGCCGAAGCGCTGGCGCTGTTGGGCGACTGCCTGTATCAGGGCCGGGGTGCCCGGCGCAGCAAGGTACAGGCCCGGCGGATGTGGAAAAAAGCCGCCGAGGCCGGGGAAGTGCAGGCCATGATCGCCCTTGGCGATGACGCAGCGGCCTCCGGGCAGGAAGCCGCCGCCGCGCTGCAATACTACCGCCGCGCCCAGAGTGCCGCCCGCGGAATGCCGGATGTCTCCTATACGCCGCAGATCCGGCTCCGCATCGCCCAGTGCGAAACGCGGTATGTCTCCCGCAAAAAGGCGCTGATGGAGCTGGCGGAGGCCGAGCAGGGCTTCTGCATCCAGCTGGAAGAGGGGGCACCGGACGCGGAGATCTGGCTGGACGAGACCCGAAAGACCGTGGCGGAGCTGATGAACGAAGGGCTGGAGAACCGATGAAATCGGCAGGAACACAAATTCTTTACATTTGTTCTATGAAATCGTCATAGGAAATCGGTAAGATGATTCTGGAAAAAAATCTGTGCCGCAAGAAAAGAGGACAAGCACTATGAGCAACGTGATCGGAATCGATCTTGGAACGACCAACTCTTGTGTGGCAGTGGTCGAGGGCGGCAAGCCTGTGGTCATCGCCAATGCCGAGGGCGAACGCACCACCCCCAGCGTGGTCGCCTTTACCAGAGACGGTGAGCGTCTGGTGGGCGGTGCGGCCAAGCGCCAGATCGCGACCAACTCCGGCCGTACCATCTCCAGCATCAAGCGCTACATGGGTTCCGACCACCGGGTCCACATCGACGGCAAAGACCTGACCCCGCAGGAGATCAGCGCCATGATCCTGACGAAGATCCGCCGCGACGCTGAGAGCTACCTCGGCGAGCCGGTGACCGAAGCCGTCATCACGGTGCCTGCCTATTTTGACGACAGCCAGCGCAAGGCCACGCAGGACGCAGGCCGCATCGCGGGGCTGAACGTTCTGCGCATCATCAACGAGCCTACGGCTGCTGCGGTGGCCTATGGCCTGGACAACGAAGCGCCGCAGAAGATTTTGGTCTATGACCTGGGCGGCGGCACGTTCGATGTCTCCATCATCGAGATCGAGGATGGCACCTTCACGGTGCTGGCCACCGGCGGCGATACCCATCTGGGCGGCGATGATTTCGACGAGCGGATCGTGGAGTATGCGGTGGCGGAGTTCAAGAAATCCGACCGCATCGACCTGAGCCGCGACCCCGCCGCCATGGGCCGCCTGAAAGAGGAGGCCGAAAAGGCCAAGAAGGAGCTGTCCAGCGCGCTGAGCGCCCAGCTGAACCTGCCCTTCATTGCGGTGGGCAAAGACGGCCCCCACCATCTGGACCTGACGCTCACCCGCCCGCAGTTCGAGATGATGACCGGCGACCTGCTGGCCCGCACCGTGCAGCCGGTGCAGAATGCCCTGCGGGATGCGGGCATCGCCGCCAGCCAGCTGGGCAAGGTGCTTCTGGTAGGCGGCAGCACCCGGATGCCGGCCGTAGAGCGTCAGGTCAAAGAGCTGCTGGGCTGCGAGCCCAGCCACAGCCTGAACCCGGACGAATGTGTCGCGATGGGCGCAGCGGTCCAGGGCGCTCTGCTGCAGGGCGGCGGCAAGCTGGCCGGTGCTTCCGGTGCCGCTGCGCAGGGCCTTGTGCTGATGGACGTCACCCCGCTGACCTTGTCCATTGAGACGCTGGGCGGCGTGGCAACCCCGCTCATCACCCGCAACAGCATGATCCCCACCCGGAAGAGCCAGATCTTCACGACGGCGCGCCCGATGCAGACCAGCGTGGAGATCAACGTCCTGCAGGGAGAGCGCCACTTTGCGCGGGACAACAAGAGCCTGGGCAAGTTCAAGCTGAACGGCATCCGTGCCAGCTTCTCGTCCAAACCGCAGATCGAAGTGACCTTTGACATCGACGTCAACGGCGTTGTAAAGGTCTCCGCCAAAGACCTCGGCACCGGGCGGGAGCAGAACATCACCATCACCGGCAGCACGAACCTGTCGGAACACGAGATCCAGCGCGCCATGGCGGATGCCGCCGCGTATGAGGCCGAGGACAGCCGCCGGAAAGAGCGGCTGGAACTCCACAATCAGGCCGAAGTGCTGGCCTACAAGGTGGATGAGGCCCTGTCCAAGTGCAAAAAGGAGCTGGACAAGGACGAGAAGAACCGCATCAAGGCTGATGTGGCCAACCTCCGCCGCTGCCTGCGGAAGGACAAACCCGAAAGGATGAACGAGACCGAGGAAGCGAACCTCCGGCAGGCCAAAGAGCAGCTGGAAGCTTCGGCCAACCACCTGATGATGCTCTACACGAGCGAAGGACAGGAAGAACAATAAGAAGGTAAAAAAATCTCCGCGCAGCTGCGCGGAGATTTTTTTGTCGGCAGGGCCGGAACAGAGGGTGGAAAAACGGACATATTTACACGATCAGCTCCACCGTGCTCCCCCCGCTGCGGGCCTTTTTGACAAGGACCTGATGGTCGATGCGGTCTTTGAGGGCGGCGACGTGGGAGATGATGCCCACGAGCCGGTCGCCTTCGGTCAGGCCGGAGAGGACCCGGATGGCCTGTTCCAGACTTTCGTCGTCGAGGGAGCCGAAGCCCTCGTCGAGGAAGAGGGTATCCAGCCGGATGCCGCCGGCCGTGCTCTGAACTTCGTCCGAGAGGCCCAGCGCCAGCGCCAGCGAGGCCTTGAAGCTCTCGCCGCCGGAAAGGGTCTTCACACTGCGGCGGGTGCCGTTGTAGTGGTCGATGACGCCGAGGTCCAGGCCGGACTGGCTGCGCTGGTTCTCGGCCCCGACCCGCTCCAGCTCGTACTGCCCGGCGGTCATCTGCATCAGGCGGGTGTTGGCGTGGACGAGGATGCGGTCGAGATAGTGCATCTGGATGTAGGCTTCCAGTTTGATCTTCTGCTTGCTGCTCAGGGTGCCGCCCGCTGTGGAGGCCAGCGCGTTGACCCACTGCCAGCGGGTCTCCAGCATCTGCCGGGCCGCGGCCAGTCGGCGGTAGTCGGCGGCGGCGCGGCGGTTGGGCACCAGTTGGGCCGTCAGGGCCTTTTCCTGTTCGGCGGCCTGCTGGCGGGCCGTTTGCAGCGCAGTGAGCCGGGTGCGCAAAGCGTCGAGGTCTGCGGCCCCGGTCTCCGGGGCCTGCTGATCTTGCAGGGCCTGCACGGCAGCTTCGGCGGCAGCGACGGCGTTTTCCGCAGCGCGGCGGGCGGCTTCGGCCTGCTCCATGCCGGTGCGCAGGGCAGTGCGCTGGGCCGTCAGGTCGGCGACCGTCTGCTGGGCCTCGGCGCGGCTGGCCGGTGCGGTCTGCCGGGCTTCGGTGATCTGCTGTTCCAGCGCCGCAGCCGTGGCTTCGCGGGCAGCGGCAGTCTGTTCGGCAGAGGCTGCTGCCGTTTCCAAGGCGGTGCGCTGGGCCGTTTTGGTCTTGCGGGCGGCATCCAGCCGGGTGCGGCGGGCGCAGTCGGCGGCAGCCTTTTGCCGGGCTGCGCGGTTCTCGGCCTGTGCGGTCTGGAGCGCGGCGGTCTCCTCGGCAAGAGCCGTTTTCAACAGGGCCACGGTCAGAGCGACCGGCCCCTCCGGCGAGGTGAAGCGTTCGGGCAGAAGGCTTTCGGCATCCCGGCGGAGGGTGGCTTTGCCCTCCCGCTGGGCGGCGAGGGCTTCGCGGGCGGCGGCCGCGCGGTCCTGCGCTTCGCGGTCTGCTGCTTCGGCCGCCTGCTTGGCGGCGGTCACCTGCGCCTGGGTGGGGGCGGTGTGAGGCAGCGCTGCCTTGGCCGGGTGGTGGACACTGCCGCAGACGGGGCAGGGGGTGCCTTCGGCAAGGCCCTGCGCCAGAAGTCCGGCCTGTGCGTCCAGAAACGCCCGCTCGCAGGCGTTCCGCTCCGCGTGGGCAGCGTCCTGCGCGGCGGCTGCGGTGCGGTAGGCGTCCTGTGCCTGTCGGGCTGCGTGGGTGCGGCGCTGGTCTTCGGTCAGGCTCTGGGCCAGCGCGGTGAGGGCGGTCTCCCGGCGGGTGAGCTGCTCGGCCTGAGCAGTCAGGGCCACGTTCCGGGTCTCCGGGTCGCCGAGGGCGGCCGCTTCGGCGTCCAGCGCGGCGAGTTCCGCATCCAGTGCGGTCAGCTGGGCCCGCGCCTTGCGGGCTTTGGCCTGTTCCAGGTCGGCCTCGCTGCGGGCGGCGGTCTGTGCGCGGCAGAGCTTGTCCAGCGCGTCGCAGGCGTCAAGGCCCGCTCTGGCCCGCTCCAGCTGGGCGGTCAGAGCGTCCAGTGCGGCGGCATCGCCTGCATGGCGGGCCGCATCGGCGCGGGCCGCGTCCCGGCGGGGGAGCAGGGCGGCAAGCTCGGCCTGCTTTTCGACCCGCTGGCGGCGGAGGGCTTCGGCCTGCTCGGCCCGGCCCAGCGTCTGCTGCAGCGCGTCCAGCTGCGCCTGCGCGGCGGTGTGGGCGGCGGCAGCAGCGGAGAGCTCCGCTTCCTGCCGGGTGAGGAGCCCGTCCAGAAGGGCGGTGACTTCCTCGGCGGGGCGCTGCGCCGAAAGCCCGCCCAGCGCTTCGGCGTCGGGGTCGGTCTCCGGGTAGCGGATGCCGGAGAGCACCGCGTCCAGCTGGACGTTCTGGGCCGTACGCTGGGCCGTGAGGCGGGCGTTCTCCTCTTGCAGCGCGTCCTGCAATTTCTGGTAGCGCTGGGTGCGGAACAGTTTGCGGAAGATCTTGCTCCGCTCCTCGGTCGTGGCGTTGAGCAGGCGGGTGAACTGCCCCTGCGCGATCATAGCAATCTGGCAGAACTGGTCGTAGTCCAGCCCGATGAGAGCGGTGACGGTGGCGGTGACATCCTTCGAGCGGGTCACGGGCGGGCGTCCGTCCGGGTAGGTGAGGACGGCGTCCGCCTTTTCGGTGGTCGTGCCCTCGCCCCGCGCCTTGGGGCGGAGGTAGTCCGGGTTGCGGCGGACGGTGTACCGCTGGCCGCGCACCTCGAATTCCAGCTCGACAAAGGTGGGGGTGCCGGGGTCGGCGTACTTGCTGCGCAGCATGGCACCGTCCCGCACACCGCCGCTGGAATGGTCGTACAGGGCATAGGTGATGGCATCGAAAAGGGTGGTCTTGCCCGCGCCGGTGTCGCCGGTGACGAGATACAGGCCGCCTTTGCCCAGGCGCTCCAGCTCCAGCGTGACGGCGCTGGCGTATGGCCCGAAGGCCGAGAGGGTCAGCTTCAGGGGTCTCATGCGTCCTCCTCCTTCCAGAGCGTTTCAATGAGCTGCTGGCAGAACGCAGCCTGCTCGGCGCTCAGGGGCTGATTGTTTTGCAGCGCATAAAAGGCCGCGAAGTGTTCCAGCGGTGTTTTCTGCTCGGTCTGGGCCGGGGCGTCGAGGTCGGCCTGGGTGCGGGTGCGGAGGTTGTCGTAGTCCAGCCGCATCAGGTTCGGATAGATGACCCGCAGCCGGGCCAGCGCATCGGGCACATCCTGCTCGTCGGTCAGGGTGATGTGCAGATAGTCGTCGGTGGCCGTGCCTGCGTAGCTGCGGCGGTCGGTCAGCTCCATGTAGCTGCCGCGCAGCTCCCGCAGGTCGTGCTTCGGGGTCAGCGGCGCGGTGGAAAGCGTGACCTCTCCCTTCGGGCCAAGCTCCACAAAGGTTGCGCTCTTGTGCTGGTGCGCCTCCGAGAAGGAATACTTCAGCGGGGTGCCGCAGTAGCGCAGGGTGTCGCAGCCCACCTTCTGGGGGCTGTGCAGGTGGCCGAGGGCCACATAGTCGAAGCCGTCAAAGAGGGCGGCATCCACACAGTCCAGCCCGCCCACCGATGGCTCCTCGCTCTCGCAGGCGGTGGCACCGGCCACGAACTGGTGGGCCACCAGCACGCTGCGGCGGGCCGGGTCGGGGGCGCAGCGGCGCAGCACACAGCCCAGGGCGTCGCTGTAGCTTTCGATGGGCTCGTCCGGGTAGATGTGGCGCACCATGGCGGGTTTCAGGAAGGGCAGTAAGTAAATGTCCACCGGGCCGTATGCGTCGGTGAGGGGGATGGGGGCCGGGACTCCTTCGAACACCGGGCTGACGTAGACCTGGCTCCCCGCCAGCAGATGGGCACCGAACGCGACCCGCTCGGCGGAGTCGTGGTTGCCGCTGATGGCGAAGACCGGCAGCTTCCGGTCGGCCAGTTCGGTGAGGAACCAGTCCAGCAGACGGACGGCTTCGGCGGGGGGCACCGGCTTGTCGTAGAGGTCGCCCGCCAGCAGAACAGCATCCACGGGGCGGGTGTCAAGGAGCGACAAGATCTCCTCCAGAATATACCGCTGGTCGTCCAGCATGGAGAACTCGCAGACCCGCTTGCCGAGGTGCAGGTCGGAGAGGTGAAGAAAACGCATGGGAGCACCGCCTTTCAGTTGGGGATACTCTTATTATAAACGGCCTTACCCTCTCAGTCAAACCCTGCGGGTTTGCCAGCTCTCCCGAAGGGCGAGCCATTGGCATGCCGGGCAGCCCCTGCTGGGCGCTGAACGTATTTCATATCGTAAACGGAAGCGCTCCGCTGTCAGGGCCAACAACATCTGTACTGCGCTCTGACAAAGAGCGTTTGGGTAGATGCAGTCGAACGAAACAACGGAGCACTCCATTTTATGGTTTCAAGAAACTTTGCTCATCCAGTATGCCCAAAACCGTCTCGCCAGTGGCTCCCCCTTCGGGGGAGCTGTCTGCGAAGCAGACGGAGAGGGTGGGCCGTCGTCAGAACATCTTCTCCCAGGTGGCTTTGCCGACTGCGCCGTCGGCAGTGAGGCCATTGCGGCGCTGGTAGCGCTCCACGGCGGCTGCGGTGGAAGCACCGTATTTGCCGTCGGTGGAGAGCTTTTCACCCAGCGCGTTCAGCTTCTGCTGCACCAGCCGGACCGTGCCGCCGGAACTGCCCTGCCGCAGCACGATGCCGGGGTAGGGGACGTGCAGGCCGTGCTTGGCGGTGTACTTGGTGTAGAGCACGTTCCAGGTGTTCGCGCCCACCTTGCCGTCCACATTCATGTCGTTTTTGAGCTGGAACTCCTTCACCGCGTTCACGCTCTTGATGCCGAACCGCCCGTCTGTGGTCAGCTCGTGGTACCAGGTGCAGGTGTCGCGCAGGCCGTTGAGCCAGGTCTGCACCAGTGCTACATCGGGGCCGGTAGAGCCGCGCTGGATGAGGGAATAATAGGCAGGAATTGCCATGGTCAAACTCACACTCCTTCCACCAGGAGCTTATGCGGCGGAAGGTGGAAGTGTGCGTTGGAACCTTTGTCAGCTCCAGCAGGCAATGCCCGACGGCCAGGGCCTCTCCTGCCGGGAGAGGCGGCATCGCGGATGCGGGGACGGAGAGGTCATCCCAGCAGGATGACGTCTTCCCGGCGGGCGGTGTGCTTCTGCCACCACTCCACGCATTTGAACCGCAGGAGATACCGCCCGCAGACGAGGTCGTTCTCGGCGGGGGCGGCATAGCCGCCGCAGGCGGTGCGGCAGAGGCCGGGGTAGAGCACACACCACCAGTTCCGGCCATAGGGGGCTGCGCCGATGTCGATGCGCAGGGCCTGATACCGCCCGGCGGGCAGGGCCGAGGCAGCGTAGCGGGTGGTGCCGAAGTACATTTCCACCAGATAGACCCGCACCGGTGCAAAACTGCCCCGCCCGGCCAGCACGGTGCGGGCGACCCGCTGCAGCTCAGACAGATGGGCCGCAGCCCAGCGGAGGGCGGCGGGCTGGTCTGCCGCCGGGCAGGCCGTGTCCAGATACGCGAGCACGGCGTCCCGCACGGCCAGCTTGTCGGTCTGGTCGGCGGTGGTGTCGCTGGCAGCGCGGATGTGGAGCCGCAGAGTGTCGGCGGCAAGCGCGGCTCCGGTGTCGAGCTGGGTGCGGCCCCAGCCCAGCAGGCCCTGCAGGCCGATGCAGAGCGCGAGCGCACCGCTGAGTGTGATGCACCAGACGGTCATCTGGCGGCGGGATAAAATGCGGCTGTACATAAAAACAGACCCTTTCTCTGGAAATACTATCCAGAGTCTGGGTCTGTGGGAGTGATTTTATTCTTAGTTTTTCAGCGACTGCATCGGGGCGGGCAGGCGGCCGCCGCGGTTGATGAAGACCGACGGGTCGCGCTGGTTGACCGGCATGATGGGGCCATAGCCCAGCAGACCGCCGAAGTCCAGGATCTCGCCTGCCTTGCGGCCGATGGCCGGGATGACGCGGACCGCGGTGGTCTTGCTGTTGACCATGCCGATGGCGGCTTCGTCGGCGATGAGGGCGCTGATGACGGCAGGGGTGGTGTCGCCGGGGATGATGACCATGTCGATGCCCACCGAGCAGACGGCGGTCATGGCTTCGAGCTTTTCGATGGTCAGGCAGCCGCACTCCGCTGCGTGGATCATGCCGTCGTCCTCGCTGACGGGGATGAAGGCACCGGACAGGCCGCCCACGTGGTTGGAGGCCATGACGCCGCCCTTCTTGACGGCATCGTTCAGCAGGGCCAGGCAGGCTGTGGTGCCGCAGCAGCCGCAGGTCTCAAGGCCCATCTCTTCGAGGATGTTGGCTACGCTGTCGCCCACGGCCGGGGTGGGGGCCAGCGACAGGTCGATGATGCCGGCGGGCACACCCAGCGCCTTGGAGGCGAGGTTCGCCACCAGCTGGCCCACGCGGGTGATCTTGAACGCCGTGCGCTTGACCAGCTCGGCCACCTCGTCGATGGGGGCATCCTTGGGCAGTTTGGCCAGCGCGGCGCGCACTGCACCGGGGCCGGAGACACCGACGTGGATCTCGCAGTCGGGCTCGCCGGGGCCGTGGAATGCACCGGCCATGAAGGGGTTGTCCTCCGGCGCATTGCAGAAGACGACCAGCTTGGCCGCACCGATGCACTGGCGGTCTGCCGTCAGCTCGCTGGCCTTCTTGACGGCTTCGCCCATCCGCTTGATGGCGTCCATGTTCAGGCCCGCCTTGGTGGCACCGATGTTCACCGAGCTGCACACGATGTCGGTCTCTGCCAGTGCGCGGGGGATGGACTCGATGAGCCGGAGGTCGCCCGCCGAAAAGCCCTTGTGCACAAGGGCCGTGTAGCCGCCCACAAAGTTGACGCCCACCTTCTTGCCGGCGGCATCCAGTGCTTTGGCAAAGTCCACCGGGTCGGCATCCGGGCAGGCACCCAGCAGCATGGCGATGGGCGTCACGCTGATGCGCTTATTGATGATGGGGATGCCGTATTCGGCGCTGATGTGCTCCACGGCGGGCACCAGATCGGCCGCCTTGGTCACGATTTTATTGTAGACCTTCTCACAGGCCTTTTTCGGGTCCGGGTCGATGCAGTCCAGCAGGCTGATGCCCATGGTCACGGTCCGTACGTCCAGATTGTCCTGGGTGAACATCTCGATGGTTTCGAGGATGTCACCGGTATTCATCATGCTCATAATAGATTCCCTTCTCTCTTAGATTCCTCTGTCGCTGACAAAAACGCGAAGCCCGGCTGCTTTGGAGCCGCAGGCGATCAGCACGTTCAAAACCGGCTTGCCAAGGCCTCCCCTCCATAGGGGAGGCGGCATCGCGTCAGCGATGACGGAGAGGTCAGATCGTGTGCATCGCGTCGAACACTTCCTGACGGGTGACGTTGATCTGCATCCCCATCTCCTTGGCCAGGGCGTCTGCGCGGTTGTGCAGCTCCTCGTGGCTGACGCTGCACTGGCTGATGTCCACCAGCATGATCATGGCGAACATGCCCTGCAGGATGCTCTGGGTCACGTCTTCGATGTTGATGTTGAGCTCACTGCACAGGGCAGCAACTTTTGCGACGACGCCGACAGTGTCGCGGCCGATGACCGTGATGAATGCTTTCATATTCCTTACCCCCAATAGTTAATGGAAAACCCTCTCAGTCAAACCCATAGGGTTTGACAGCTCCCCCAAAGGGGGAGCCGCTGGCATGTCGGTTTTGGATGTGCTGGATGAAGAAGCCTCATTTTGCACAGGCTGCCGGGCTCCGATGCAACGGTCAGCAGAAGCTTGCCTTGCGCGTCAAGTCGGCAGATGCTGCCAATGAGGACAGGGCCCGGCTGTGCGGGAGCCGCAAGGCGATCACACCGACCTGCCCGGCCTGCCAAGGGCTCTCCCTCTGGGAGAGCTGGCGCGAAGCGCCTGAGAGGGCAAGACTTCCCTTCCAGTATAGCAGATTTGCCGGTTTTTGAACACACTTTTTGGAAAAAAGAACAGGAACTGAGCGGAAAAGACGGTCTATCCAAAAAACAAGATGCAAATACGGCGCGCTTGTGCTATACTGAAAGGTACAAATCGACGCGGTACGCCGCGGATACAAAGGAGTAACGACGATGGAACAGCTTTTGAAACTTCTGGAAGACAACGCGCGGCTGCCGATCGAGGACATTGCCACGATGCTGAATAAATCCCCCGCTGAGGTGGCGGCGATGATCGACCTGGCCCGTGCGCAGGGCATCATCAAGGGCTACAAGACCCTTGTGGACTGGGAAAAGGCCGGGGTGAACCGGGTGGAGGCCGTCATCGAACTGAACGTCAGCCCCAAGAAGAGCCGCGGTTTTGACGAGATCGCAGCCACCATCGCCGCCTTTGACGAGGTGGAGAGCGTGCTGCTGATGAGCGGCGGCTACGATCTGCAGCTGATCATCAAGGGGCAGACCTTCCAGGAGATCGCCCTGTTCGTGGCCAAGCGCCTGAGCCCACTGGACGACGTGCTGTCCACGGCCACCCATTTTGTCCTGCGTACCTATAAGAAAGAGGGCCGCTTCTACCAGGACGACGAAATCGATGAAAGAGAGTGCACCGTGCTGTGATGGATTACGATAAACTGATCGCGCCTGCCGCTGCGGCCATGCGCCCCTCCGGCATCCGCAAATTCTTCGACCTCGCCGCCGAGATGCCCGAGTGCATCAGCCTCGGCGTCGGCGAGCCCGACTTCAAGACCCCCTGGGCCGTCCGTGAGGCGGGCATCGAAAGCCTCGAGCATGGCCGCACCCGCTATACTTCCAACGCGGGCCTGAAAGAGCTGCGGGCCGAGATCGCCCGCTACCTCGACCGCCGGATGGGCCTGAAATACGACCCGGCAAAGGAAGTTCTCGTCACCGTCGGCGGCAGTGAGGCCATCGACATGTGCATCCGCACTCTGGTGCAGTCCGGCGATGAGGTCATCATCCCGGAGCCGTGCTTCGTCTGCTACGAGCCCATCACCACCCTGTCCGGCGGGGTACCGGTCCATGTGGCCTGCCGTCAGGAGGATGAGTTCCGCCTCCGGGCCGACGCCCTGAAAGCCGCTATCACCCCGAAGACCAAGCTCCTCATCATGCCCTTCCCCAATAATCCTACCGGCGCGGTGATGGAGCGGGAAGACCTCGAGGCCATCGCGGAAGTCCTGCGCGGCACCAACATCATGGTGCTGTCGGATGAGATCTACGCGGAGCTGAACTACGGCCTGCAGAACCATGTTTCCATCGCCACGCTGCCCGGCATGGCCGAGCGGACGGTGGTGGTCAACGGCTTCTCCAAGACCTACGCCATGACGGGCTGGCGGCTGGGCTATGCCTGCGGCCCCGCGCCCATCATCAAGATCATGACCAAGATCCACCAGAGCGCTATCATGAGCGCCCCCACCACCAGCCAGTACGCCGCCATCACGGCCCTCAAGGACTGCGACGGCGAGATCGAGCGGATGCGCAACGAGTATAATATGCGCCGCCGCCTCGTGGTGAAGAGCTTCAACGATATGGGCCTGAGCTGTTTTGAGCCGCGGGGCGCGTTCTATGCTTTCCCCTGCATCAAGTCCAGCGGCATGAGCAGCGAGGAGTTCTGCACAAAGCTTTTGGAGCAGAAGCATGTCGCCATCATCCCGGGCAACGCCTTTGGCGCGTCCGGCGAGGGATACGCCCGTGTGTCCTACGCCTACAGCGTGGAGCACCTGATGGAGGCTATCCGCCGCATCCGGGAGTTTTTGAACGAGAACTGCAAGTGAGGAGGAAAAACGATGCGCGATCGTGTGACAGTCCTGGCCCCGGCCAAGCTGAATCTGGCGCTGGACGTGGTGGGCATCCTGCCCGGCGGCTACCATGCGCTGGATATGACCATGCAGGCCATCTCGCTTTACGAGCGGGTGGTCATCCGCCGCAGTCCTTACCTCGATCTGACCCTGCCCGGCAGCAATGTCAAGCCCGGCCCGGGCAACACCGCCATCAAGGCGGCACTGGCTTTTTTCCACTATACGGGCCTGCTGGCGGGTGCAGACATCACCATCTATAAGAACGTCCCCGTCCGGGCCGGTATGGCTGGCGGCAGCGCCGATGCTGCTGCTGTTCTGGTGGGTCTGAACGAGCTGTACGGCGCCCGTCTGTCCATGAGCGAGCTTTGCGCTCTGGGTGCCGGTATCGGCGCAGACGTGCCGTTTGCCCTCATGGGCGGCACCTGCCGGGTGCAGGGCCTCGGTGACCTCATCAAGGCGTTGCCGCCCATGCCCGAGTGCTGGTTCACAGTGGTGATGCCCGACTATGGCGTCTCGACGCCGGAGGCTTTTGCGGCCTACGATAAGGTGGGCAGCAGCGTCCATCCCGACTGCACCGCCCAGGAAGCCGCCATCCGGGCGGGCGACCTGGACGCTGTCTGCGCCGCTGCCGGAAACGCCCTCGAGGAGTGCAGCGGGGCCAAGGACAACGAGGCCATCAAGGCCGCCCTCCGGGAGAATGGGGCCGTCACCGCCCTTATGACCGGCAGTGGCGCGGCGGTCTTCGGCGTGTTCCACACCGAAGCCGAGGCCAAAGCCGCCGCTGACGCCCTCCGCGCCCGCTGGACGCAGGTTTATACCGCCCAGCCTGTCAGGGGAGGGGCGGAGGTGCAGATACTGCGGAAGAGATGAAGCCTCGCCTTCGTACAACCTCTCAGTCGGGCTTGCGCCCGCCAGCTCCCCTTGTAGGGGAGCCTCTGGCGAAGAGATAAAGTTTCCCGCTATGCCAAGGCCTCCCCTCGATAGGAGCAACAACGACGACCGCCGCCAGTGGCGGAAACAGGGAGTCGCTGTTGGGGCCGCGGCCAGCAAGACGCAAGCAAAGCGCTGCGGATGCTGGGTGCCGCAACCCGGGCAGTGGCATTGCGAAGCAATGACGGAGAGGTTTTCTCCTATTTTACCATCAAATCTTGAAATAGTCCACGCCGCCCTCGAAAATAGGCTGATACTTGTCGCCGGTGACGTTTTTGTACAGGTACTCGCCGCTGCGCTCCGAATGGCCCATCTTGCCGAAGACACGGCCATCCGGGCTGGTGATGCCCTCGATGGCGAGGACGGAGCCGTTGGGGTTGTACTTCATGTCCATGCTGGGGTTGCCGTCCTGATCAACGTACTGGGTCGCGATCTGGCCGTTGGCGATGAGGGTGTCCAGCACGCTCTGAGGTGCCACGAAGCGGCCCTCACCGTGGCTGATGGCCACGGTGTGCTGGTCGCCCACACTGCACTTGGACAGCCAGGGGCTGCCGGTGGAGGCGATGCGGGTGCGCACCAGCATACTCTGGTGGCGGCCGATGGTGTTGAAGGTCAGGGTCGGGTCGCAGGCCGTGATGGGGCGGATGTCGCCGTAAGCGGCCAGACCCAGCTTGATGAGGGCCTGGAAGCCGTTGCAGATGCCCAGCATCAGACCATCCCGGTGCTGCAGCAGGTCGCGGACTGCCTCAGTGACCGCAGGATTGCGGAAGAAGGAGGCGATGAACTTTGCGCTGCCGTCCGGCTCGTCGCCGCCGGAGAAGCCGCCGGGCAGCATGACGATCTGGCTCTCGTTGATGGCCTTGACCAGTGCCTCGCAGCTGGCGGTGACGTCAGCGGGGGTCAGGTTGCGGATGACCAGCACCTCGGGGTCCGCACCGGCGCGGGCAAAGGCGTGGGCGGTGTCATACTCGCAGTTGGTACCCGGGAAGACCGGGATGATGACCTTCGGCTTTGCCACGCCGATCTTGGGCGCAGCGGGGGCGGTCAGGCTGCCGTCGATCTTCTCGACGACAGGGCCGGCCTTGCGGTAGGGATAGACGGGCTCGAGCTTGCTCTCCCAGATCTCCTGCAGCTGAGCCATATCCAGCTTGTCGCCGCAGCACTCGAAGGTGTAGTCTGCGGTGGTCTCGCCCAGCAGCTCACCAGCCGGGGCGTCAGAGACCATCTCCAGCACGATGGAGCCGTACATGGGCTTAAACATATCGTGGGTGGTCATGTTGTTCATCATCTTGAAGCCGATGCGGTTGCCCAGACCCATCTTGAAGAGAGCCTCGGCCAGACCGCCATAGCCCACAGAGGAAGCAGCGGCCACCATGCCATCTTCCATCATCTGCTCAACTTTCTTGTAGTTGGCCTTCAGGGAGAAGAAGTTGGGGCAGCCGGTGACGGGGTCCAGGATGGGCCGGATGAGGACGACGGTGCTCTCAGGCTTCTTGAACTCGGTGGAGACGACGCGGCTGGCCTTGCCGATGGCGGTAGCGAAGGACACCAGCGTAGGAGGCACATCCAGCTGCTCGAAGGAGCCGGACATGCTGTCCTTACCGCCGATGGAGGCGATGCCGAGGCCGATCTGTGCGTCCAGTGCGCCCAGCAGAGCGGCCAGCGGCTTGCCCCAGCGCTCCGGGGAAGTGCCAAGGCGCTCGAAGTACTCCTGGAAGGTCAGGTAGGCGTCCTCATAGCGGAAGCCGGAGGCCACCAGCTTGGTCACACTCTCGACGACGGCCATCCGTGCGCCCACATACTGGTTGGCGCTCATGAGGTAGGGGTTGTAGCCCCATGCCATGCCGGAGCAGGTGTTGGTCTCGCCGTCCACGGGCAGCTTTGCGACCATGGCGTTCTGGGGGGTCAGCTGGCATGCGCCGCCGAAGGGCATCAGCACGGTGGCCGCGCCGATGGTGGAGTCGAATCGCTCAGAAAGGCCCTTCTTGCTGCAGACGTTCAAATCGCCCACCATGTTCTTCATCTTCTGTTCGAAGGTCACGCCGGCCCACTGGGGCTGCCAGACAGTCCCCTTCTCGATGTGGACGTTCTGGTGCTTCTCAGCGCCGTTGGAGTTCAGGAACTCGCGGCTGATGTTGACGATGGACTTGCCGTTCCACACCATGTTCAGGCGCTTTTCCTCGGTGACCTTTGCCACGGGGGTGGCCTCAAGGTTCTCCTCGGTGGCGATGGAGATGAACTTGTCCACGTCCTCAGGGGCCAGAGCCACGGCCATACGCTCCTGGCTCTCGCTGATGGCCAGCTCAGTGCCGTCGAGGCCGTCATACTTCTTGGTGACCTTGTTCAGGTCGATATACAGGCCGTCGGCCAGCTCGCCAATGGCGACAGAGACGCCGCCGGCGCCGAAGTCGTTGCAGCGCTTGATCATCTTGCAGGCGTCCTCGCGGCGGAACAGGCGCTGCAGCTTGCGCTCGATGGGGGCGTTGCCCTTCTGGACCTCAGCACCGCAGTGCTCGAGGCTGTCCAGCTTGTGGGCCTTGGAGGAACCGGTGGCACCGCCGATGCCGTCGCGGCCGGTGCGGCCGCCCAGCAGGACGATGACGTCGCCGGGAGCGGGGCATTCGCGGCGGACGTGGGAAGCGGGCGTTGCGCCCACAACAGCGCCGATCTCCATGCGCTTTGCCACATAGCCGGGGTGATAGATCTCATCCACCTGACCGGTAGCAAGGCCGATCTGATTGCCGTAGGAGGAATAACCGGCGGCAGCGGTGGTCACCAGTTTGCGCTGGGGCAGCTTGCCGGGCAGGGTCTCACTGACGGGCTTGAGGGGATCGCCTGCGCCGGTGACGCGCATGGCCTGATAGACGTAGCTGCGGCCGGACAGCGGGTCGCGGATCGCACCGCCGATGCAGGTGGCAGCGCCGCCGAAAGGCTCGATCTCCGTCGGGTGGTTGTGGGTCTCGTTTTTGAAGAGGAACAGCCAGTCCTCGTCCTTGCCGTTGACGTCGCACTTGATCTTCACGGTGCAGGCGTTGATCTCCTCAGACTCGTCGAGGTTCTTCAGGATGCCCTGCTTTTTCAGTTCCTTGACACCGATGGTGGCCAGGTCCATCATGCAGCGGGGCTTGTTCTCGCGGCCAAGGTCGGCGCGCATGGCCATGTAGCGGTCAAAGGCCTCCTGCACCACGGCATCGTCGATCTGGACGTCATCCAGAATGGTTCCGAAGGTGGTGTGGCGGCAGTGGTCCGACCAGTAGGTGTCGATCATCTTGATCTCGGTGATGGTCGGGTCGCGCTTCTCCGAGCGGAAATACTCCTGGCAGAACTTGATGTCGCCCAGGTCCATGGCGAGGCCCTTCTCGTCGATGAACTTTTTCAGGCCTGCCTCATCCAGCTCGTTGAAGCCGTCCAGCACCTCCACTTCGGTGGGGATGGGATACTCCATCTTCAGGGTAGCCCTGGTGTCCAGCGAAGCCTCGCGGGCCTCCACCGGGTTGATGACATATTTCTTGATCTCAGCCACCTGCTCATCGGTCAGGGTGCCTTCCAGCAGGTAGACGCGGGCAGAGCGCACCAGCGGGCGGTCGCCCTGGCTGATGAGCTGGATGCACTCGGCGGCAGAGTCGGCGCGCTGGTCGAACTGGCCGGGCAGATACTCCACGGCGAAAGACACGCCGTCGGAGACAGGCAGCTCTGCATAGGTGTTATCCACCGGCGGCTCACTGAACACGGTGGGGACGCACTGCTCGAACAGAGCCTCGTCGATGCCCTCCACGTCGTAGCGGTTGAGCAGACGCAGACCGTTCAGCTCCTTGATGCCCAGCAGGGAGACGAGCTCATTGCGCAGGCTCTGGGCCTCGCCGTCGAAGCCGGGTTTCTTTTCAACATAGATACGATATACCATTGGGAAATCCCCCTTGTTATTTCGTTGTTTCAATCTTTTATAGGTATCCGCGCCAAAGCCTCTCCCCTTGGGAGAGGTGGCATTGCGAAGCAATGACGGAGAGGGCAGGCCCGGTGCGGCAAAGCCGCCGCAAAGCGATAAGCAGGCCCTTCGTCAGCGCGATGCTATCGCCGTGCCTGCACATCTTTGTCAGCATCCTTGCCCTCTCAGTCACCTTCGGTGACAGCTCTCCCAAAGGGAGAGCCTTCAGAGCTGCATTTACTGCTTCTCTGCCAGCGCTTTCAGCGCCCGCATCCCGATGTCGGTGCGCTTGTGCAGCTTGTCGAAGTGGATGTGCTCCGCCGCCTCGTAGGCGATGGAGATGGCGCGGGGCAGGCCGGGCGCAGTGGCCGTCACACCCAGCACACGGCCACCGTTGGTGACGAGCTGGCCGTCCTCGGTGATGGCCGTGCCGGAGTGGTAGACCGTGACGTTCGGCTCATCGGGCAGCTGGCCGTCCACCAGACCGGTGATGGGCTTGCCCTTCTCGTAGGCCACCGGGTAGCCGCCGGAAGCGAGGATGACGCAGGCGGCAGCGCCGTCGGAGAACCTGACCTCGGTGTCGGCCAGCGTCCCCTCGGTGCAGGCGGTCATGACCTTGAGCAGGTCGCTTTCCAGCAGGGGCAGCACCACCTGAGTCTCAGGGTCGCCGAAGCGGCAGTTGTACTCGATGACCTTCGGGCCGTCCGGGGTGAGCATCAGGCCGAAGTAGAGGCAGCCCTTGAAGGGGCAGCCCTCAGCGTTCATGGCCTTGATGGTGGGCAGGAAAATTTTCTCCATGCACTCGGCAGCGATGGCCGGAGTGTAATAGGGGTTCGGCGCGACGGTACCCATGCCGCCGGTGTTCAGGCCGGTGTCGTGGTCATTGGCGCGCTTGTGGTCCATGGAGGACACCATAGGCTTGACCACCTTGCCGTCGGTGAAGCTCAGCACACTGACCTCAGGGCCGGTGAGGAACTCTTCCACCACGACATGGTTGCCGGAAGCGCCGAACTTTTTGTCCAGCATGATCTCCTTGACGCCCTCGGCGGCCTGCTCTTCGTTCTCGCAGATGAGCACGCCCTTGCCCAGCGCAAGGCCGTCGGCCTTGATGACCACCGGGTATTTGCCCTCAGCCTTGATATACTCCATGACCTTGGCGGGGTCGTCGAAGGTCTCATACTTTGCGGTGGGGATGCCGTACTTCTTCATGAGGTCTTTCGAAAAGACCTTGGATGCCTCGATGCGGGCAGCGGCCTTGTCCGGGCCGAAAGCCGGGATGCCGACTGCCGCCAGCGCATCCACCATGCCCAGTGCCAGCGGGTCGTCCTGAGCCACCACGACGTAGTCGAACTTTTCCGTCTCCGCAAAGCCGACCATCGTTTCCACGTCGGTGGCCTTGATGTTGACGCAGTGGGCGTCATAGCCGATGCCGCCGTTGCCGGGCGCACACCAGACTTCGCCGCAGTCGGGGCTCTTCTTCAATGCCTTGATGATGGCGTGCTCGCGTCCGCCGCCGCCAACGACTAAGATTTTCTTGCTCATTTTCACGCACCTCATAACTCAACCTCTCCGTCACGGCTGACGCCGTGCCACCTCCCCTACCGAGGGGAGGCTTTGGCATTTCGGAAAGCTTTATCTCTTCGCCAGAGGCTCCCCTCGCTAGGGGAGCTGTCGAGCAAAGCGAGACTGAGAGGTTTTCTTTTTAGTGATGGAACAGCCGGATGCCGCAGAATGCCATTGCGATGCCGTACTTGTTGCAGGTGTCGATGACCTGCTGGTCGCGGATGGAGCCGCCGGGCTGGACGATGGCCGTCACGCCGGAACGGCGTGCGCGCTCGATGTTGTCGCCGAAGGGGAAGAACGCATCCGAGCCGAGGCAGACGCCGGTGACATGGCTCAGGTACTCTTTCTTTTCCTCAGCGGTCAGCGGCTCGGGCTGACGGGTGAAGGTCTCGGCCCAGACATCGTCACCGATGACGTCCTCGGGGGTGTCGCCGATGTAAACATCAATGGCGTTGTCGCGGTTGGGCTTTGCCACATCGTCACGGAAAGGCAGCTCCAGCACCTTCGGCATATGGCGCAGCTGCCAGTTGTCGGCCTTCTGGCCTGCCAGACGGGTGCAGTGGATGCGGCTCTGCTGGCCGGCGCCCACGCCGATGGTCTGGCCGCCTGCGGTGTAGCAGACGCTGTTGGACTGGGTGTATTTCAGGGTGATGAGGGCAATGATGAGGTCGCGCTTCTGCTCCTCGGTCACGGTCTTGTTCTCGGTGACCCAGTTGGTCAGCATGGTGTCGGCGTTGATGGCCAGCTCGTTGCGGCCCTGCTCGAAGGTGATGCCGTAGACCTGCTTGTGCTCCACGGGGTTCGGCTTGTAGGCCGGGTCGATGGCGACCACGTTGTAATTGCCCTTCTTCTTTCCGGCGAGGATGGTCAGTGCCTCCGGCTCATAGCCCGGGGCGATGATGCCGTCAGACACTTCGTGCTGGATGAGCTTTGCAGTCGGCACATCGCAGACGTCAGAGAGGGCGATCCAGTCGCCGAAGGAGGACATCCGGTCCGCACCGCGGGCGCGGGCATAAGCGCAGGCCAGCGGCGAAAGCTCCATGTCCGGGGCGATGTGGTACATCTTCCGCTCCACCTCGCTCAGAGGCAGACCGAGAGCTGCGCCGGCCGGGGAGACGTGCTTGAAAGAAGCGGCAGCGGGCAGGCCGCAAGCCTCCTTCAGCTCCTTCACCAGCTGGATGGAGTTCAGAGCATCCAGAAAATTGATGTAGCCGGGCTTGCCGTTCAGGACGGTGACGGGCAGGTCAGAGCCATCCTCCATATAGATGCGGCTGGGCTTCTGGTTGGGGTTGCAGCCGTACTTCAGTGCGAGTTCATTCATTGGTGCATCCTCCTTGTGTCTTAGGTTATTCTTCCTCAGCGTCGAGCTTTTTGAGCAGTTCCAGCTCTTCGGGCAGCAGCTCCGGCTCCTCGGGGTCGTCGAGGTCGCTGCACACAGCGTCGTATTTGTTGAAGATCATGTCGCCGCTCTCGCCGGTCTCCAGGTCGATGACCCGGGCGAAGAGGCTGACTTTGTTGTCGGGGTTCAGGTTCTGCCACAGGCCGTGGGCGAAGTCGCCGATGGTGCGGGGGCAGGCGAAGCGGAGCGGCTCCCCCTCAAAGCTGGGGATGGGATTGCCGTTGTGCTTGTAGGTGCTGATGAAGTGGCCTTCACCGGCCACGGGCTGGGGGTAGTCGAAGAAATAGCGCTGGACGCTCTCACCGTTGCCGTCGGCAGACTTGAGGATGCTCATCTGGTAGCTGCCGTCTGCGTACACCACAGCGGAGATGCGGGGGGTGTAGTTGGGCTCGTCCGGCTCAAAGGTGCGGGTGCGCAGAGCGTCGGCGAAGCTCTTGCCCCGGCTCATCTCGTCAAAGATGGTGTCGGTCTGGTCACCGTTAGTGACGATATGGGTCTTGCCGAGGGTCAGCACGGGGTTATAGATGATGAGGCTGGGGTCCTCGAGCTTGGCCGGGTCGGCAGCCATGGTGCAGATGCCGCCGCGCTCCGGCACCGGGTCGAAGACGCGGTTGCGGCTGTTCTCGCTGCGGCCCATGATGAAATAGCCGATGAACATCTGACGGCCATCCGGAGCCTTTGCCACGGCGATGCCGCGGCCGGGGTACTCGTTCGCGGCCAGATATTCGTTCAGGTTGATTTTTTCCATGTCAAATTCTCCTATTACGGAACTCCCCCAGTCGCCTGCGGCGACAGCCCCCTCGGAGAGGGAGCCTCAAGCCTCCCTCCTTGAGGGAGGTGGCACGCCGTCAGGCGTGACGGAAGGAGTTTTTACTTTATCTCTCCGCTGCAAACCATTGCCACAGCCTTCGGCAGCAGCTTCCATTCAGCCTGCTCCATTACACGCTTCTGCAGCACCTCGGGGGTGTCGCCGGGCAGGATGTCCACGGCCTTCTGCAGCAGGATAGGCCCGCCGTCGCACTCCTCATTGACGAAGTGGACGGTAGCACCCGTCACCTTGCAGCCCCGGGCCAGCGCGGCCTCGTGGGGGCGCAGGCCGTACATTCCCGGCCCGCAGAAGGACGGGATGAGGGCGGGGTGGATATTCAGGATGCGGCGGGGATAGGCCTCGATGACGCTGGGGCCTAACACGGACAAAAAGCCCGCCAGGACCACAAGGTCAATGTTATGTTCTTTCAGCGTTTTCAGCAGTGCGGCGTCAAAATCCTCACTGGAAGCGTAATCCTTCCGGCGGACCACCACACCCTCGACGCCCGCCTTGGCGGCGCGTTCCAGCGCGTAGACGCCGGGTTTGGAGGCCACGACAAGCCTGATCTTGCCGTTGGGGTTCTCGCCCCGGGCCTCGCTGTCCAGCAGCGCCTGCAAATTGGTGCCGCCGCCGGACACTAACACTGCAATGTTCAGCACAGCTCGACACCCTCACCTTCTGCGATGACGCCCAGACGGTAAGCTTCCGGCTCGCCGTTGGCATGGAGGATCTCCAGTGCCTTGTCGGCCTGCTCAGCGGGGACGGTCAGCACCATGCCGACGCCCATATTGAAGGTGTTGAACATATCGTGCTCAGAGATGCTGCCGGTCTTCTGCATCAGATGGAAAAGGGCCGGAGTGCGGACATCCTCCTTCTTGATGCGGGCGCAGCAGCCCTTCTTCAGGCTGCGGGGGATATTCTCGTAGAAGCCGCCGCCGGTGATGTGAGAGATGCCCTTGACATCCACTTCTTCCAGCACTTTCAGCACAGGCTTGACGTAAATCTTGGTGGGGGCCAGCAGGGCCTCGCCGAGGGTCTTGCCGCCCAGCTCTGCGGGGGCCGTCTTCAGGACGGCGGGGTCGCCGTCGATGTCAAAAATTTTGCGCACCAGCGAGAAACCGTTGGAATGGACGCCGGTGGAGGGCAGGGCGATGATGACATCGCCGGGCTTCATGGTCTCGTTATTGAGGATCTTTTCCTTGTCCACAACGCCCACGGTGAAACCGGCCAGATCGTACTCGTCCTCCGGCATCATGCCCGGGTGCTCAGCGGTCTCGCCGCCCACCAGAGAACAGTCAGCCTGGACGCAGCCCTCGGACACGCCCTTGACGATCTCGGCGATCTTCTCGGGGATGTTGCGGCCGCAGGCGATGTAGTCGAGGAAGACCAGCGGCTTTGCACCGGCGCAGATGACGTCGTTGACGCACATCGCCACGCAGTCGATGCCGACGGTGTTGTGACGATCCATGAGCTGCGCGATGCGCTGTTTGGTGCCCACGCCGTCCGTGCCGGAGACCAGCACAGGCTTTTCAAGCCCGTGCAGGTCCAGCGAGAAAAGCCCGCCGAAGCCGCCGAGATCGGAGATCACATCGGCTGTGAGCGTGCGCTGTACATAGCGGTTCATCATTTTTACGCCCTGATAGCCCGCCTCGATGTCAACGCCGGCGGCCGCGTATGCTTCCGAGTGAGAGATGCCCATAATGTCATTCCTTTCCGGTCCAGCAGTAGGTGCAGACCTTGTCCCTGTCAATACCGATCGCCTCCAGCAACCCGTCAAGGGACTGATAGGAGAGTGAATCAAAGCCGAACTGTGCGCAGATCTCGTGCAGCAGGCATTTTCCGCGCTCGGTGCGGCTGTCGGCGTATTCCTCCAGATGCTTTTGGCCCTCGTTGCCCTCCAGCTCCTGCACCATGCGGCGCGCGAGCAGGTCCATGGCGCTGTTGCCGCGCGAAAAGTTCAGGTAGCGGCAGGGGTACATGATGGGCGGGCAGGCCGAGCGCATATGGACCTCCGCCGCGCCGGTGCTGTATAAAAAATCCACGGTCTCGCGCAGCTGCGTGCCGCGCACGATGGAGTCATCCACAAACAGCAGCTTCTTTCCCTCGATCAGCTCCGGCACGGGGATCTGCTTCATGCGCGCCACTCTGCTGCGCACCTGCTGATCCTCCGGCATGAAGGAGCGCGGCCAGGTCGGGGTGTATTTCACAAAGGGACGCGCAAGGGGCTTGCCGCTGTGGTTGGCATAGCCCATGGCGTGCGGCACGCCGGAATCTGGCACGCCGGCGACGAAATCCACCTCGGGCACGCCGCCGCGCTCCGCCTCATCCCGCGCCATGATCGCGCCGTTGCGGTAGCGCATCAGCTCCACATTCACACCCTCGTAGTTAGAGTTCGGGTAGCCGTAATAGGTCCACAAAAAGGCGCAGATCTTCATCTGCTTCCCTGCGGGAGAGAGTGTTTGGAAGCCCTTGGCGTTCAGCCGGACGATCTCCCGCGGCCCCAGCTCATAGGCATCCTGATAGTCGAGCTTATGATAGGCGAAGGACTCGAACGATACGCAGTAGCCGTCCTCGCGCTGTCCGATCAGCACAGGGAGGCGTCCCATGCTGTCACGCGCGGCGATCAGCTCTCCTTCCTCGGTCAAAATCAGGATCGTCATGGAGCCGTCGATGACCTCCTGCGCGTGGAGGATGCCGGAGACAAGGTCGTTTTCCTGATTGATGAGCGCGGCGGTCAGCTCGGTGACATTCACGCGGCCGCTGCTCAGCGTCAGAAATTGCTGGCCCTTGTCGGAGAGATAAGTCTTCACCAGCTCGTCAGTGTTGTTGATGATGCCGACCGTCACGATGGCGTACAGGCCCAGATGGGAGCGCACGAGCAGCGGCTGAGGGTCGCTGTCGCTGATGCAGCCGAGCCCCGCGTGGCCGCGGAAGTCCGCGAGGTCCCGCTCAAACTTCGTCCGAAAGGGCGTATTTTCAATGTTGTGTATTTGGCGCTGGAAGCCCTCCTTCTTGTCAAAGAGCACCATTCCGCCGCGGCGCGTGCCGAGGTGAGAATGATAGTCCGTGCCGAAGAAGACATCCAGCGCGACATCGCGGTCCGAGACCGCGCCGAAAAAGCCCCCCATTACGCAAAGAACAGCTCGGAGAGCGTCATGGGGTCGATGTACTTTCCGTCCCGATAGACGCGCATATTGCCGGAGGAGATCTCGTCGATCAGCATCACGCTGCCATCCGGCGCGTAGCCGTACTCAAACTTGATGTCATAGAGGACAAGGCCCTTTTCGCGCAGGTCGTCCGCGACGACCTCGGTGATCTTCTGCGTCATGGCCTTGATGTCGTCATACTGCTGCTCGGTCATCACGCCCAGCGCCACAAGGCCGTCCTTCGTCACCAGCGGATCGCCCAGCGCGTCATTTTTGAAGGTCGTCTCCACATAGGCGGGCAGGTCGGCGCCCTCTTCAATGTACTCACCGTAGCGGCGGCGGAAGCTCCCCACCGCCTTGAGGCGGCAGATGACCTCCAGCCCGTGGCCGAAGACTTTCGCGGGCAGGACCTCCATCGTGGTCTCCTTCAGATCCGCGGAGACATAGTGCGTGCGGATGCCGGCGGCGTTGATCTTTTCAAAAAAGTGCTTGGTCATGCGCAGGTTGACATTGCCCACGCCCTCGATGGTCAGGCCCACGCTGTTCTCGCCGGGGTCAAACACGCCGTCCTTGCCCGTGCAGTCATCCTTGAACCTGAGCAGGTAGTTGCCGTTGTCCAGTGCGAATACATCCTTGGTCTTTCCGGTATATACGAGTTTCATTGCTTTCAGCTCTCCTTTTATTTCTTGAAGTGTATTCCTTATTTACTGATAAAGCGCCCGAACCTCTTCGTCCGCGCGCAGCACGGCGTCCCGTTCCCGCGTCCGCGCCTCGTCCAGCTTTTGGGCGAGCTCCGCGTCGGAGACCGCCATGATCTGCACCGCCAGCAGCGCGGCGTTCTTCCCGCCGTCCACCGCCACCGTCGCCACAGGGATGCCGCTCGGCATCTGCACGGTGGAGAGCAGTGCGTCCATGCCGTCAAGCTTCGTCCCGCTGCACGGCACGCCGATCACCGGCAGCGTGGTGTTTGCCGCCATCGCGCCGGCAAGATGCGCCGCCATGCCGGCGAACGCGAGGATAACAGAAAATCCGCCCTCCCGAGCCGACGCGGCAAATTCCCTTGCCTCATTCGGACAGCGGTGAGCGGATAATACGCGCACTTCCATCTGGACACCGTAGTCTCGCAATACGCCTACGGCCTTCTCCGCGACGGGCAGATCACTCTTGCTGCCCATAACGATCGCAACCTTTCTCATTTGCGTTCCCTCCCTCAAACATAAAAATAGGTGCTCCGCTGCCCTTTGCAGTTGGAGTGCCCGGACGGTCGGCCTCTGAAACGCGCCGCCTCAGAGCGATGCTCCCTGTTCCCCCGTGGTAGCCCACATTCCGTCAGTTACAAGGGGCTCAACTTGAATTCAGTGTACCATACGCCCGGCTTTTCGTCCATTCCGCAAAAAGGAGAAAGAAGATAGAAAATCTTAGCTATATTTGTATCGTTATGACAATTCATAAGATACGCTTATATCGCGTCTTGAGAAAACTTATCGTCGAAAAACCATTTTTTTGTCTTGACAAGACGATCCTCGCGTGGTATTCTATCAAAAACTTGAGGAAAGAGAGGCGATCGTCGTGACCGTGGTTTTGAAGGGTGCGCAGGTGTTCCACCGAGGTGCTTTCAGCGGCGGTGATGTTTCCGTTTCCTTTGGGGATCGTGTTTTTTGCAAGGATATTGTTTTTCCTTCGTCCCTGAATGTTTCTTCCTTTACCATATTACCCGGTTTCGTTGATGTGCATGTGCATCTTCGGGAGCCGGGTTTTTCTTATAAGGAGACCATCCGTACCGGCTCTTTAGCGGCGGCCCACGGCGGCTATACCACCGTATGCGCCATGCCGAACCTGAATCCGGTGCCGGACAACATGGAGACCTTGCAGCCGGAGCTGGACGCCATTCAAAAAGACGCCGTGATCCGGGTCCTGCCCTACGGGGCGATTACGAAAGGCGAGCAGGGCGGGGAACTGGCGGACTTGGACGCCATGGCCCCCTATGTGGTGGCCTTCTCCGATGACGGAAAAGGCGTTCAGGACCGCGACATGATGTGCCGCGCCATGCTGGAGGCCAAACGCCTGGGCAAGCTGATCGTGGCCCACTGCGAGGACAATTCCCTCCTGCGGGGCGGCTATATCCATGACGGCGCCTACGCCAAGGCCCACGGCCACCGGGGCATCTGCTCCGAGAGCGAGTGGCGGCCCATCCAGCGGGATCTGGAGCTGGTGCGGGAGACGGGCTGCGGCTATCACGTCTGCCACATCTCCACCAAGGAGAGCGTGGACCTGATCCGCAAGGCCAAGGCCGAGGGTCTGAACGTCACCTGTGAGACCGGTCCTCACTACCTGCTGCTGGATGACTCCTGCTTGCAGGAGGACGGCCGTTTCAAAATGAATCCGCCTCTGCGCGATAAGAGAGACCGGGAGGCGCTGTTGGAAGGCCTGGCGGACGGCACCATCGACATGATCGCCACGGACCATGCCCCTCACAGTGCCGAGGAAAAAGGCCGCGGACTGGAAAAAAGCGCAATGGGCATTGTAGGACTGGAAACGGCGTTCCCGTTGTTGTATACTGAACTTGTGAAGCCCGGCGTCATCTCTATAGAACGGCTGATGGAACTGCTCCACGATGCTCCCTGCCGTCGCTTCAACATCCCGACAGACACCGGTTTTACTGTGTTCGACCTGAATGACACCTATCGGATCGACCCGGCAGACTTTCTCTCCATGGGCAAGGCAACGCCCTTTACAGGATGGGAGGTCCAAGGCCGCTGCCTGCTGACAGCAGCAGGCGAAACGGCTGTCTGGTATGATGCAGACCGTCTGCTGAAAGGAGAATGATTGTGAAGCAAACAACCTTGACGGTGACTGAAAACACAAGGCTGGCCGATGGGATCTACCGCCTGCGGCTGGCGGGAGACACCTCTGCCATCACCGCGCCGGGGCAGTTCGTGAACCTGAAACTCTCCGGCTTTTTCCTCCGCCGTCCCATCTCCGTGTGCGACTGGGAGAACGGAGAATTGACGCTTATTTATAAAGTCTTGGGCCACGGCACCGAGGCCATGACGGGCATGGCTCCCGGCACGGAACTGGATGTGCTGACGGGCCTTGGCAACGGTTACGATGTGTCCCGCAGCGGGGAACACCCCCTGCTGGTGGGCGGCGGCGTGGGCATCCCGCCGCTGTACGGCCTTGCCAAGCGGCTGACCGCACAGGGTAAGCGCGTCACCGCGGTGCTGGGTTTCAACCGGGAATCCGAGATCTTCCTGGCAGAGGAGTTCCGGGCGCTGGGGGCGGAGGTCATCATCGCCACCGCCGACGGCAGCGCCGGCCTCAAGGGCCTTGTGACCGACGGCATGGCCGCCATGTCCGACTACACCTATCTCTATACCTGCGGTCCGGAGCCGATGCTGAAGGCGGTATACAGCGCCTGCAAGACCTCCGGCCAGTTCAGCTTTGAGGAGCGGATGGGCTGCGGCTTCGGGGCCTGCATGGGCTGCTCCTGCAAAACGAAATACGGCAATAAGCGGATCTGCAAGGACGGCCCCGTGCTGGAAAAGGAGGAGATCGTATGGTGAATACAAAAGTGACCCTCTGCGGTATTGAGATGGACAACCCCATTATCCCCGCCAGCGGCACCTTCGGCTTTGGCTATGAGTTTGCGGAGCTGTACGACATCAATATGCTGGGCACCTTTTCCTTCAAGGGCACGACCCGGGAGCCTCGCTTCGGCAACCCCACCCCCCGCATCGCGGAGTATGCCGGCGGACTGCTGAATGCTGTGGGCCTGCAAAACCCCGGCGTGGACGCGGTAATCGAAACGGAGCTGCCGAAGCTCAAGCAGGTATTTCACAAGCCGGTGATGGCGAATATCAGCGGCTTTTCCGTGGCGGAATACGCCGAGGTCTGCGAGAAGCTGGACGCTCAGAAGCAGGTGGGCTGGCTGGAGGTCAATATCTCCTGCCCCAACGTCCACGGCGGCGGCGCGGCCTTCGGCGCGGATCCCAAGTCCGCAGCCGAGGTGACGAAGGCCGTCCGGGCGGTGACGAAAAAGCCCATCATTTTGAAGCTGTCCCCCACGGCGGCCAACATCGCCGCCGTTGCCAAGGCCTGCGAGGATGAGGGCGCCGACGGCGTGAGCCTCATCAACACCATGCCGGGTATGCGGATCGATCTGAAGCGCCGCCGTCCGCTGCTGGCCAACACCACCGGCGGTATGTCCGGCCCGGGGATGTTCCCGCTGGCAGTGCGGATGGTGTATCAGGTCTACGAGGCAGTGTCCATCCCCATCGTGGGCATGGGCGGCGTTACCACGGCGGAGGACGTCATCGAGCTGATGCTGGCGGGCGCCACCGCCATCGGCGTGGGCGCGGCGAACCTTGTGGAGCCGTATGCCTGCAAGACCATTATCGAAAATCTGCCTGCCGTGATGGAACGGTACGGCATGGAAAATCTGACAGAGATCATAGGAGGAGCACATCATGGGTAAAGACGTTATCGTTGCGCTGGACTTTGACAGCAAGGAAAAGACACTGGCATTTCTGGACCGCTTCACAGAGGAAAAGCCCTTTGTGAAGATCGGCATGGAGCTGTTCTACGCCGAAGGCCCCTCCATCGTCCGGGAGATCCGGGCCCGGGGCCACAAGATCTTCCTGGATCTGAAGCTGCATGATATCCCCAACACCGTGAAAAAGGCTATGGCCGCTCTGTCCGCGCTGGATGTGGACCTGGTGAACGTCCATGCCGCCGGTACCGGCGCCATGATGTCCGCCGCTCTGGCGGGCCTGACCCGTCCGGATGGTACCCGCCCGCTGCTGATCGCTGTGACCCAGCTGACCTCCACGGATCAGGACATGCTGGAAAAAGAGTTGTGGATCGAAAAGCCCATTGCCGAAGTGGTGATGCACTATGCGGAGATCGCCTCCATCGTGGGACTGGACGGCGTGGTGTGCTCTCCCCTGGAGGCAGGCGCGGTCCACGAGCGCTGCGGCAAGAACTTCCTCACCGTGACCCCCGGTGTCCGCTTTGCTGACGGAGATGTGGGCGACCAGAAGCGGGTCACCACGCCGGCCAAGGCCAAGGAGCTTGGCTCCGACTACATCGTGGTGGGCCGTCCCATCACCCAGGCGGAGGACCCCGTGGCTGCCTACCGCCGCTGCGTGGCGGAGTTCGTGGGCTGAGCCGCGAAACGGAAACGATTGAAATAACAGAAAAATTGATATAAAGGAGAACAAACTATGGACAGCATCAATGTGCGCGTTGCCAAGCGTCTGCTGGAGATCAAGGCGGTCTTTCTCCGCCCTCAGGAGCCCTTTACCTGGGCCAGCGGCATCAAGAGCCCCATCTACTGCGATAACCGGCTGATCCTCACCGCTCCGGAAGCCCGGAACGAGGTGGAGCAGGCCATCGCCGATACCGTGAAGCGGGAGTATCCGGAGGCGGAGGTCCTGATGGGCACCGCCACCGCCGGTATCGCCCACGCCGCCATTGCCGCCCACCTGCTGGGCCTGCCCATGGGCTACGTCCGCTCCGGCAATAAGGACCACGGCCGCCAGAACCGCATCGAGGGCCGTCTGGAGAAGGGCGAGAAGGTCGTGGTCGTGGAGGATCTGATCTCCACCGGCGGCAGCGTGCTGGAAACCGTGGAAGCCCTGCGGGAAGCAGGCGCTGAGGTGCTGGGCGTGGTGAGCATCTTCACCTACGGCATGAAGAAGGGCGTGGAGCGCATGGCCGAGGCCGGCGTGAAGTACGTGAGCCTGACGAATTTGGACACCATCGCTCAGGTGGGCGCGGAGGAAGGCTATATCGCACCGGAGGATGTGGCCCGTCTGCTGAAATTCCGGGACAATCCGTCTGACGAAAGCTGGATCAATGGAGGGGAAAACTGATATGGAAAATTTGATCGACATTATGCAGCTCTCCACCGAGGAGATCGACGAGCTGGTAAAAACGGGCTGCGATATTATGGAGCATCCCGCCGAATATGCCCATAAGTGCGACGGCAAGATCCTGGCAACGCTGTTTTTTGAGCCTTCCACCCGTACCCGCCTGAGCTTTGAGAGCGCCATGCTGTCTCTGGGCGGACAGGTGCTGGGCTTTTCCTCCGCCGCCAGCTCCTCCGCCTCCAAGGGCGAGAGCGTGGCGGACACCATCCGGGTGGTCAGCGCCTACTGCGACATCATCGCCATGCGCCACCCCAAGGAGGGTGCGCCTCTGGTGGCAACGCAGCACTCCTTGGTGCCGGTGATCAACGCCGGTGACGGCGGCCACAACCACCCCACCCAGACCCTGACGGACCTCATCACCATCCACAAGGAAAAGGGCCATTTCGACAACCTGACCATCGGCTTCTGCGGCGACCTGAAGTTTGGCCGGACGGTCCATTCTCTGGTGGCTGCCATGAGCCGCTACACCGGCGTCCGGTTCGTGTTTGTCTCCCCGGAGGAGCTGAAGCTGCCCCGCTACGTCAAGGAGCAGTACGTCAAGTCCAAGAACATTCCCTATACCCAGTCCACCTGTCTGGAGGAGGTCATGCCGGAGCTGGATATCCTGTACATGACCCGCGTCCAGAAGGAACGCTTCTTCAATGAGGAGGATTACCTCCGCTTGAAGGACAGCTACATCCTCACCCCGGAGAAGCTGGAAAACGCCAAGGAGGATCTGCGGATCCTGCATCCGCTGCCCCGCGTCAATGAGATCTCTGTGGCGGTGGACGAGGACCCCCGTGCCTGCTACTTCAAGCAGGCCCAGAACGGCCGCTACATCCGCATGGCGCTGATCATGAAGCTGCTGGGTATTCAGTGAGAGGAGAGAACGGACATGATTATTGATTCTATTCAGAACGGCATCGTGATTGACCACATCACCGCCGGTAAGGCCATGGAGCTGTACAACATCCTGGGCCTGGACAAGCTGGATTGCACCGTCGCTATTTTGAAGAACGTCACCAGCGGCAAACTGGGACGGAAGGACATCATCAAGATCGACCGGGAGATGGAGCTTGACTGGGACCTCATCGGCTATGTGGACCCCAGCATTACGGTGAACATCATCCGGGACGGTGCGCTGGCGGAAAAGCGGACGCTGAAGCTGCCGGAGCGCATCCGGGGTGTGCTGAAGTGTAAGAATCCCCGATGCATCACCTCTGTGGAGCAGGAGCTGACGCAGGAGTTTGTGCTGACGGACCCGGAAAAGCGGGTCTACCGCTGCCGCTACTGTGAAACGCAAGCGGGCCGGTGATGTGCGGACAGGGAGTGAGCATGAAAAAAGGTTATCTTGTTTTGCAGGATGGTCAGGTATTTGAGGGCGTCCGGTTCGGTGCGGAGACCGACACCGTGGGTGAGCTGGTGTTCACCACCGGTATGTGCGGCTACGTCGAGACCCTGACGGACCCCAGCTATGCCGGACAGATCGTTATGCAGACCTATCCTCTGATCGGCAACTACGGCATCATCCGGGAGGATTTTGAAGGAGCCTGCTGCGTGAAGGGCTATGTGGTCCGGGAATACTGCGACACACCCTCCAATTTCCGGACGGACTGCGATCTGGATACATACTTGAAAGAGCAGGGCGTGCCGGGGCTGTGCGGCGTAGATACCCGGGAGCTGACCCGCATCATCCGGGAGCACGGGGTGATGAATGCCGCCATCTGCGACGAGATCCCCGCCGATCTGACTCCCATCAAGACCTACGCCATCACCGGTGTGGTGGAGGCTGTTTCCTGCAAGGAGCCCGACCGCTATCCGGCGGAAGGGGAGGAGCGCTTCCGCGTTTCCCTTCTGGATTACGGCGCCAAGCGCAACATCGTCAGGGAGCTGCAAAAGCGGGGCTGCACCGTTACCGTTCTGCCTGCTGGCACCTCCGCGGAGGAGATTCTGGCGGCGGATCCGGACGGCGTGATGCTGTCCAACGGCCCCGGCGATCCTGCGGAAAACACGTATCAAATCGAGCAGATCCGCAAACTTCTGGGCAAGGTGCCCATGTTCGGCATCTGCCTGGGCCACCAGCTGACGGCTCTGGCCGCCGGCGGCAGCACCTATAAGCTGAAATACGGTCACCGGGGCGTGAACCAGCCTGTCCGGGATCTGAACGGCGTCCGTACTTACATCACCAGCCAGAACCACGGCTACGCGGTGGACGGCGACACGGTGAAGCTGGGCAAGGTCCGCTTTGTCAACGCCAATGACGGCACCTGCGAGGGCATCGACTATCCGGAGCTGAAGGCGTTTACCGTCCAGTTCCATCCTGAGGCTTGTACTGGCCCCAAGGATACGTCCTTCCTCTTTGACCGGTTTGTAGAGTTGATGAAAGGGGGCAGAGTCTAATGCCTTTGGATACAAGTATCAAAAAAGTCCTGGTTATCGGCTCCGGCCCCATTGTCATCGGCCAGGCCGCCGAGTTTGACTACGCCGGCGCCCAGGCCTGCCGCATCCTGAAGGAGGCGGGGGTGGACGTGGTGCTGTGCAACTCCAACCCCGCTACCATCATGACCGATCAGGCCATGGCGGACGAGATCTATCTGGAGCCTCTGACTACGGAGACCATCAAGCGCATCATCAAGAAGGAAAAGCCCGACAGCATTCTGGCGGGCCTCGGCGGACAGACCGGCCTGACGCTGGCCATGCAGCTGGATAAGGAGGGCTTCCTGGAGGAACAGGGCGTCCGCCTGCTGGGCACCGATGCCAAGGCCATTTCCCGGGCCGAGGACCGGGAGCTGTTCAAGGAGGCCATGGCGGAGATCGGTCAGCCGGTCATCGCCTCCGATATTGCCGAAACGGTAGAGGGTGCCTTAGAGGTGGCCGAGCGGATCGGTTATCCCGTCATCGTCCGTCCCGCCTTTACCCTGGGCGGCGCCGGCGGCGGCGCCGCTGCCAACGAAGCGGAGCTGCGGATCATCGCCCAAACCGGTCTGGACGCTTCTCCCATTACGCAGATCCTGGTGGAGCGGGCCATCTTCGGCTGGAAGGAGATCGAATTTGAGACCATGCGGGACGGCGTGGGCAATGTCATCGCCGTCTGCTCCATGGAGAACTTTGACCCCGTAGGCGTTCACACCGGCGACTCCATCGTGGTGGCTCCCACCCAGACCCTGGCGGACAAGGAGTTCCAGATGCTGCGGAAGGCCTCTCTGGACATCATCACTCATCTGGGCATCGTGGGCGGCTGCAACGTGCAGCTGGCTCTGAACCCGGACAGCTTTGAGTATGCGGTCATCGAGGTGAACCCCCGTGTCAGCCGCTCCTCCGCCCTGGCCTCCAAGGCCACCGGCTATCCCATTGCCAAGATCACCACCAAGATCGCCCTGGGCTACACCCTGGACGAGATCAAAAACGACATCACCGGCAAGACCTGCGCCTGCTTTGAGCCGACCATCGACTACATCGTGGTGAAGATGCCCAAGTGGCCCTTCGACAAGTTTGCCGACGCCAGCCGCAAGCTGGGCACCCAGATGAAGGCCACCGGCGAGGTCATGGCCATCGCCCCCAGCTTTGAGATGGCGCTGATGAAGGCCGTCCGGGGGGCGGAGGTGGGCCTGGACAGCCTGAACCGCAAAAACGATCCCGAGGACCATGCCCCCATCTGGGAGCGGCTCCGCCGGGTGGATGACCACCGGCTGTTCACCATCTTCGAGGCCCTGAAATCCGGCACCTCCATCGACGAGATCTTCAGCATCACCCGCATCGACCGCTGGTTCCTGGCAAAGCTGAAGAAAATGGCGGAATTTGAAAAGGCTTTGGAAAAGGACGGCCTCACTGTTGAGCATTATGAGACCGGCAAGAAGATGGGCTATCCCGACGATACCCTCAAGCGACTCTCCGGCGCTGCCGCGCTGCCCTGTGAAAAGAAAGACGCCGTCTACAAGATGGTGGATACCTGCGGCGCGGAGTTCGATGCCGAGACTCCCTATTTCTATTCCACTTTTGATAAGTTCTGCGAATCCCGGACCTTCCCCCGCAGCGGCAAGCCGGTCATTATGGTGCTTGGCTCCGGCCCCATCCGCATCGGTCAGGGCATCGAGTTCGACTATTCCTCCGTCCACTGCGTCTGGACGCTGAAGGAGCTGGGCTACGAGGTAGTCATCGTCAACAACAACCCCGAGACCGTCTCCACGGACTATGATACCGCCGACCGTCTGTACTTTGAGCCTCTGTTCCCCGAGGATGTCATGCACATCATCGAGGTGGAGAAGCCCGTGGGCGTGGTGGTGGCCTTCGGCGGCCAGACGGCCATCAAGCTCACCAAGTTCCTGGACAGCCACGGTATCCCCATTTTGGGTACCAGCGCTGAGTCCATCGACATGGCAGAGGACCGGGAACGGTTCGATGCCCTGCTGGAGCGGTTCTCTATCAAGCGGCCTCAGGGCCGGGCCATCACCGGTATGCAGGAGGCGCTGGACGCCGCTCATGAGCTGGGCTATCCCGTGCTGCTACGCCCCTCCTACGTCATCGGCGGCCAGAACATGGTCATCGCTCACAATGACGAGGACGTGCGGACCTATATGGAGGTCATTCTCTCCGGCAAGATCGAAAACCCGGTGCTGGTGGACCAGTACCTCATGGGCAAGGAACTGGAAGTGGACGTCATTTCCGACGGCAAGGACGTCCTGATCCCCGGCATCATGCAGCACATCGAGCGCACCGGTGTCCACTCCGGCGACTCCATCGCTGTCTATCCGCCCTTCTCCATCGGAGATAAGATGCTGAAGGTCATTGTGGACTGCTCGGAAAAGCTGGCCCTGTCTCTGGGAACCCATGGCCTCATCAATATTCAGTATCTGATCTACCAGAACGAGCTGTACGTCATTGAGGTGAACCCCCGCGCCAGCCGCACGGTGCCCTACATTTCCAAGGTCACCGGCGTACCCATGGTGGATCTGGCTACCCGCGTCATGGTGGGTCAGCCTCTGGCATCTCTGGGCTACGGCACTGGTCTGTACCGCCAGCCCCCCTATGTGGCCGTGAAGGTGCCTGTGTTCTCCTTTGAGAAAATCACCGATGCCAACGCTGCCCTCTCCCCGGAGATGAAATCCACTGGCGAGGTGCTGGGCCTTGGCAAAAATATGCAGGAGGCCCTGTTCAAGGGCCTTGTCTCTGCCGGATACAAGGTGGAGAAGGAGACCCGCGGCGGCGTGCTGATCTCCGTGAACCACCGGGATCAGCCGGAGATCGTCAACATCGCCCGGAAGCTGGACGAAATGGGCTACAAGCTCTACGCCACCGACGGCACCGCCAGAGAGATCTCCCGTCTGGGTACCGATGTGGAAATCGTGGGCAAGCTGGGGAAGGACAACCGGGTGTTCCAGCTTCTTGAAAACGGCCGGATCGACTATGTGATCCTCACCGGCTCCACGGAGCCCATCTATATCCGGGACTTCATCCATCTGAACCACCGCTGCGTCCAGCTGGGGATTCCGTGCCTGACCTCTTTGGATACCGCCAATGCGCTGACGGATATTCTGGCCAGCCGCTACAACCAGCGGAACACGGAGCTCATCGACATCTGCCACCTCCGCAGCGAGCGTCAGAAGCTGAAATTCTCCAAGCTGCAGACCTGCGGAAACGATTACATCTTCCTGGAAAACTTCCACGGCGAGATCACCTGCCCGGAGTCCCTGTGCGTCACCTTCTGTGACCGGCACTACGGCATCGGCGCCGACGGGATCGTCCTGATGGAGCATTCCGACATTGCCGATGCGAAGATCCGGCTGTTCAACGCCGACGGCAGCGAGAGCGCCACGGCGGGCAACGCCCTGCGCTGCATGGGCAAGTACCTGTATGACAACGGTCTGGTGAAAAAGGAAGATATGCGGATCGAGACCGGTGCCGGCGTCCGGGAGGTACACCTCTACACCGCCAACGGTCTTGTGACTTCCGCCTGTGTGGATATGGGCCGTGCCTCTCTGGATGCGGCGGCCTTCCGGTTTGCCATCGCGGAAAAGACGGTGGTGGATTACCCGGTGTATATCGGCGGACAGTCCTTCAACATCACCTGCGTAGACGTGGGAGAGCCCCATTGCGTGGCCTTCTGCCCCCGGATCGACGATGTGGATGTGGAGTTCCTCGGTCCCCGGTTTGAGCAGGCTCCCTATTTCCCGGAGCGGATCAACGCAGAGTTTATTCGCGTGGTGAATCCCAGCACCATCAAAATGCGGGTCTGGGAGCGGGGCAGCGGCGAGATCATGGCCAGCGGCACCGGTGCCTGCGCCGCTGTGGTGGCGGCCGTGGCCAACGGTATGTGCGAAAAGGGACGGGATGTGACCGTCCGGGCTGCCGGCGGTGATCTGGTGGTGAACTACACCGACGAGAAGATCACCCTCACCGGCGACGCCAAGCTGGTTTATACCGGCGAAGCGGTGTACTAACGGAAAAACTGTTTTTGAAAACTGGATCTAATCTGCTTTGACTGCACGAAAAAGCGGCCTATGCGTTTTACGCATGGGCCGCTTTTTTTGCTGCAAATTTCAAGTGCGCTATTATGGGCCCGAAGGCAGGGCCATGGGCGCATTAAGGGAACGTTTTCCGTCGATTTTGACCGTGATACGGCAGGTGAGAGATAACCGGCAGAGATTTACATAAAAAATATGACAGTCGCACCCGGCTTCGACAGAAACCTGTCCGGCGAATATGCTACCATCACCGTAAGACAAGCCATTCCCCAACAGATCTGATCGGAGCAGAGTACCTTCTGAGCTGATTTGACAAATGGGGATAAAATTCACGTAGAACATTTCCTTCAAACTTTTCGACATAGAAACGTTTC
>ENA-UEOR01000130-UEOR01000130.1-human-gut-metagenome-genome-assembly--contig:-NODE-130-length-39045-cov-6.236348_pt1 | contig 39045 bp, 37 predicted proteins | sample MGYA00242887_ERZ507890 | MGnify/ENA primary metagenome ERZ507890 (study PRJEB26167, sample SAMN06115431) | human gut metagenome | host: Homo sapiens | place: China:Guizhou | collected 2014-10-21...
GCCAGCAGCGCCACGATGACGGCCATGCCGACCCAGCTGAAGGAGAGCGCGGTGTATGCGCCCGAAAAATAGCTCTTGTCGAGCGTCAGCGTCATGTCCAGCGACTCATGGTCCTTGAGCCCGGTGGCGATCGTACCGCTGATGAGCGATTCGGATACGTCCAGATCGATATAGTCCGAGATCACGTCGCTGTAATACCCGCTGACGAAGGCGGGGTAGCCCTCAAACGGCTTCGGCATGGTCACGGTGAACTGATACCGGCTGATGGGGTAGGCCCATTTCGCGCTCAGCAGCGGCAGCTGCAGCGTCTGCACGCCGTCGGCCTCGCTGACGAGGCCGGAGACTGTGTACAAAACCGTGAACGACCGCGTGCCGGTAAAGCCCGACGCGTCGCTCAGCACGAGCACCGGGCAGTCGCCGTCGGTCTGCTTCTGCGCGTTATACCCCGCAACAGAGGCCTTCTTTGCGCCCGGGCTAAGTGGAAAACGCAACTGCGTCTGCGCGCCGCTGATCTCCAGCGTAAAACTCTGCGTGACCTGGCACGAACCGCTACCGGTCAGCGTGCAGTCTGTTTTCATTTCGGAAATAACGGGCTCCGCCGCGCAGACGCCTGTGCAGAGCGCCAGCAGGCACGCCAGCAGACGCTGCAGTTTTTTACCTGTCATGATATTTCCTCCTTTGTTTCTATTTCGCCAAGTGGATCTTGCATGCCCCCGCATGCATGGGACTGTATCATCTCACATATGTGTTAAGAATACGTTAACAAATCACCCAAAAAATTTCAATTTATTTATTTAAAAAATTTATGATTATTTCGAAACCTATCTATTCGAAATTCTGATACAATCGTAAAGAAATGTAACGAAAAACTTTCTGCCCAAAAGCCGCATTTCCCTCTTGCATTTTTTTGCGCGGTGTGCTATATTATTTGAGCAAATAAAATATCCGGGTGTAGCGCAGTTGGTAGCGTGCTTGAATGGGGTTCAAGAGGCCGGAAGTTCGAATCTTCTCACTCGGACCAGCAAAAAGTCCTGTATTCTCAAGGAATACAGGACTTTTTCTTTTTCCGTTTTTGCGTGCAAATTATCGATGCGGTGTGCAACGGGTGTGTAATGGTGTGTAATAGAAATTATTTATCGGAAAGCTGTTTCACAGACTGATTCAGCCCCGTCGCCGCCCAGTCGGACACGATGCCGACGGCGGCAGCGTGCTGATCCTGCTGGGCGCCGTCACGATCCTGATCAAGCTGCTATAAACGATCCGCGCCCGCGCTCCGATATGGTGCGCGGGCGTTTGCGATTCGACGCTTCGCGCAAAGATCGTTCCATGCCTGACAAAAAATTTGAATTTTATGAAGTTTTTTCGACGCCTACAGCATTCGACACGTTTCTGCTCCATTCTGTGTTAGACTGCGCATCGCAGCGACCGGAAGACGCGCCGGAAACCGCAAATACGCAGAACAAAAAGGAGATACCATGGACTTCAAGAAACTGTACTTCACCCTCTTCAACACGCTGAGCGACGCCGTTGAGCAAATCGACACCCACGACTATGAGGAGGCGCGGCTGCTGCTGATCCATGCACAGCAGGAAGCCGAGGAGTGCTACATCACGTCTGCATAAGCAACCATGCAGCGGCCGGGCCGCACCCGAATGGGTGCGGCCCGGCCGGCATTTTTAACTGGGATCACCCGAGCTGGCGGGTCTTTTCAAACGCGGCGTCCACGGCCGCGATGCAGCTGCCGCGAAAACCGTGCTGCTCGAGCGCGTCGACGCCGGCGATCGTGCTGCCGCCGGGGCTGCAGACCTCGTCCTTGAGCTGCTCCGGGTGCTTGCCGGACTGCAACACCATCTCCGCGCTGCCGGCGAGCATCTGCGCTGCGTAGCGGATGGCTTTTGCGCGCGGCAGGCCGCATTTGACGCCGCCGTCGGCCAGCGCCTCGATGAACATATACGCAAACGCGGGGCCGCAGCCGGTGATGGCGCAGCCGGCGTCAATCAACGCCTCGGAAATGGGGTCGACGATGCCCGCGGCCGCCATGAGCGCGCAAAACGCCGCGAGATCGCCGTCCGTGACATTGCCGTTGGCACAATAGAGCACGACGCCCTGCCCCACGGCGCAGGCCGTGTTCGGCAGGATGCGGATGATCTTCTTATCCGCGCCGAGCAGCCGCTCGAGCCGCTCCAGCTGCACACCGGCGAGCATGGACACAAAAATGCTCTCTGACGCCGCGATGGGCGCTGCCAGCGACTGCACAACGCCGTCGATCATCTGCGGCTTGACGCCGAGAAACACGAATTTGCTGCCGCCGAGGATCTCCTCCGGCGCGGCCGCACGGCAGCCCAGCCGCTCGGCCGCCGCCGCGCTGTGCGCGGGGCTGCTGCAGGCAACGGCGACCCGCTCCCCCGTGACCTGTTTGGCCGCGGCCGTGGCCAGCGCGCCGCCCATATTGCCGGCGCCGATGAAGCCTGCTTCAAACTTTTTCATAGTGTTCCCTCCTCAGCGGATCTGTCCGTCGCCGCGGATGATATATTTATAGGTGCTCAGCTCGTCGAGCCCCATCGGGCCGCGCGCGTGGAGCTTCTGCGTCGAAATGCCCATCTCGCAGCCGAGGCCGAACTCCCCGCCGTCGGTGAAACGGGTGGAGACGTTGACGTACACCGCCGCGCTGTCGACCTCGTCGACAAAGCGGTCGGCCGCGGCTTGGTTCTCGGTCACGATGCAATCGCTGTGGTGCGTCGAGTGATGCTGGACATGTGCGATGGCCGCATCCAGATCATCTACGACCGCGACGGCGAGAATGTAATCGAGAAATTCCGTGTCGAAGTCGAGCTCCGTTGCCGCCGTGCCGGGAATGATCTCCGCCGCGGCTTCGTCGAGCCGCAGCTCGACGGGGACAAGGCCCGCTTCCCTACGCTTGTCGACAAGCGCGGCCTTGAGCTTGGGGAGAAATTCCTTTGCAATGTCGCGGTGGACAAGGCAGACCTCCTCCGCGTTGCAGACGGACGGGCGGCTCGTCTTGGCGTTTTCGATGATCTTTACCGCCATGTTGAGGTCAGCGTCCCTGTCGACGTACACATGGCAGATGCCCGTGCCGGTCTCGATGCAGGGAACGCTTGCATTTTCCACGCACGCGCGGATGAGCCCCTTGCCGCCGCGGGGGATCAGCAGGTCGACAAGGCCGTCCGCCGTCATCAATACCTGCGCGCTCGCATGCGTTGTATCCTCAACGATGTTGACAATGTCGGAATCGCCGCCGACGGACTCAACGCCCGCCTTGAGCGCCGTGACGATGGCGTGAGAGGAGCGATAGGCCTCCTTGCCGCTGCGCAGCATGCAGACGTTGCCGCTCTTGATGCACAGCGCCGCGGCGTCCGACGTGACGTTCGGGCGGCTCTCGTAGATGATGGCGACCAGACCGAGCGGCACCTGTCGCTTGGTGATGGTCATACCATTGGGGCGCTTGAACTGCGCGAGCGCGCGGCCCACGTGGTCGGGCAGCGCCGCGGCCTCGCGGATGCCCTCGGCCATCGCGTGGATGCGGCTCTCCGTCAGGGCGAGACGGTCGAGCATCACGTCGGAGATCGTGCCCTTCGCCGCCTCCATGTCCTTGGCATTTTCGCGCAGGATATCTTCGCTGTTGGTCTCAAGGCTCTCCGCCATCGCGAGCAGCAGCCGGTCCTTCTCCTCGGCGCTTGCGCTGCGGATGCTGCCCCAGGCAGCTTTTGTGCGTTCCAGAAGTTCGATCGTTGTCATGCTTCATCCCTCTTTGCCAAAAATCTTGTGCCCACGCGCTTGCCCGCGGCCACATCGTAGAGTACCTCGGGCGACTGGCCGTTGGCGATGACCATTTCGCAGCCTGCTGCCGTCGCCATCTGCGCGGCGCGGAGCTTGGTCGCCATGCCGCCGGTGCCGAGGTTCGACCCGCTGCCCCCGCCGAGCGAAATGATGTGCTCGTCGATCTTTTCCACCGTGTCGATGAGCTTCGCGTCGGGGTTCTTGCGCGGGTCTCCGTCGAAGAGCCCGTCGATGTCCGAAAGCAGAATGAGGAGGTCCGCCTGGATCGTCACGGCCACGATGGCAGAGAGCGTATCGTTGTCGCCGATGCCGAACTCCTCGGTGGAGATGGTGTCGTTCTCGTTGATGACCGGCAGCGCGCCGAGCTCTAAAAGCCGCGCGAGCGTGTTGTGGAAGTTCTGCTTGCGCACGCCGCCCTCTTCGATATCCGGTGCGGTGATGAGCAGCTGTGCCACGGTGTGGTTATACTCGGTGAAGAGCTTGTCGTAAATGTACATCAACTCGCACTGGCCGACAGCGGCGGAGGCCTGCTTCGTCGGCACGTCTTTCGGCCGTTCGCTCAGGTTGAGCTTGCCAAAGCCCATGGCGATGGCGCCAGAGGAGACGAGGATGATCTCGTGTCCCATATTTTTAAGGTCGCTTAAAACCTTGCACAGCTTTTCCATACGCTGGATGTTCAGCCGCCCCGTGGGGTGTGCCAGCGTGGATGTGCCGACCTTGACGACAATTCTCATATCGTGATCCCTCCGATCAAAGCGGGCGCGCGATGCGCGCGGACGCTGGAATTTGCCCATTATTATACCGCGCCGATTTGCATTTTGCACTCTTTTTTTGCAAATTTTGCGCCGTAATGACACAGTAAAGTGAAAAAGCACAGGCGCGCGAAAGCGCGCCTGTGCTTTTTTGTGAGATTCTGCTTAAAACGGCTTTTTCGCGACCTCTAAGATCACGTCGAGCATGCCTTGGATCTGCGGGGTGATGACCTTGTTGCGGTGATAAAGCACCTGCCGCCACTGGCTCATCTGACAGTCGGCCACAGGGATGATGGCAAGGTTGCCCTTGTGAATGCTCATCTTCGCCGTGTAGCGCGGCAGCACGGAGAGATACTCTGGATTCTCGCGGATGAGCTTGAGCGCGAGCGTGTCGCTCTCGAGCTCCAAAAACGGCTCGACACTTAGATCCTGACGGGCAAGCTCGCGGTCGAACTGGTCGCGGTAGGGGTTGCCGTGGTTCATCAGGATGAACGGGTGCGACACAAGGTCGGCAAGGTGCACATCATCGCGGGCAGAGAGCGGGTTTTCCGTGTTCGTCACGATGACGACGTCCTCCTGCGCTTCAAAGACTTTGACAAACTGCGTGTCGAAGATCTGCTCATCGAGCGTGTAGATGATGTCGAGCTCATTCTTGACGAGCATTTCGGTGATGGAGGCGATATTGCCCGCGTGCAGGCTGATCTGCACGTGCGGAAAACGCTCGTGGTAGAGCGGCACGATGTTAGAGAACGAGGCGGTGAGCAGCGAATTGAGCGTGCCGACGCGCACGGTGCCGCTCAGCTCGGAATCCGACGAGGCAAAGGCGCTGGCACGCGCGATGGCGCTCACCACGTCGCGCGCGTAGGAGACAAAGTCCTTGCCGTACTGCGTGATGGAGACCGTTTTGCCGATGCGGTCAAAGAGCTGCACGCCCAGCTCACGCTCGAGCTGCTGGATCTGCACCGTGACGGCGGACTGGGAATAATCCAGAGCTTCCGCCGCACGGGAGAAGCTCTTGAGCTCCGTGACTTTTAAGAATGTGACCAGGTTGCGGACTTCCATGGCTGTCCTCCGATTCAAATTTGTAATACATTTTCAAAAATATATTAGTGGAAATATCTTAATTTGTCAATAGACGCATTATAAAAAATAATGAGTCGGGCGAAAAAGTCGGCCGTGGACACACGGCCGGCTTTTTATGAAGGGGATCAGTCCTTGTACTCGTGGTGCAGCAGCTCGTGCGCGCGCTCATTGAGACCCGCGGCATACATCGCGTCGAGGACGGGGTTGCGCTCGCTGCGCTTGAACATCGCGCTGCGGTCGATCTCGTACAGGCCGTGGGCGCGCTTGAGCTTGGTGCTCATCAGCGCGTAGGGCTGGCCCGCGCCGCCGACGCAGCCGGTGCGGCAGGACATGACCTCGACCAGATCGACCTCGACCTCGCCGTTTTCGATTTGATCGAGCAGCTTTGCCGCGTTGGCAAGGCCGTGGGCCAGGGCGACGCGCACGTCGCGACCGTTAACGGGGATGGTCACAAAGCGGACGGCCTCCGTGCCGCGAAGACCGCTGTGCTCGAGCATGCGCAGGACGTTTTTGCTCTTGTCGGGCAGGCAGCAGCGGAGCACCGCCTCCGCCACGCCGCCGGAGGTGCCGAAGATCTCGGCCGCGCCGCTGCCCATGCCGAACGGCAGGTCGGGCGACTCCTTTTCGAGCATCTGGAAGCGGATGCCGGATTCCTTGATCATCTTGATGACCTCCTGCGTGGTCAGCACGAGGTCGACGTTCGGTACGCCGTCGCGGCGGAATTCCTCGCGTCCGGCCTCCATTTTCTTGGCTGTGCAGGGCATGATGGCGATATGGAAGGTCGTGCGGCCGTCGGCGGCGTCCTTTTCGCGGTACTTGTCCTTTAAGACCGTTGCGAACATTTGCATAGGCGAGAGTGCGGAGGACAGGTTCTTGATGAACTGCGGGCGCTCCTGCTCCACATAGCGCACCCAGGACGGGCAGCAGGATGTCATCAGCGGGAGATTTTCGCCCGTTTCCAGACGGCGGAGGAATTCCTTCGATTCCTCGCGCACCGTGAGGTCCGCGCCGAAGATCGTATCGTAAATTTCGTCCGCACCCATGATCTTGAGTGCCGTGACGAGCTTGTCGAGCACATTTTCGCCCGCGGGCAGACCATAGGCCTCACCGATGGCGACGCGCACGGCGGGCGCGATCTGGATGACGACACGCTTTTGCGGGTCGTGCAGGGCACGCCACGCCGCGCCGATGTCGTTTTTGACGGTGATGGCGCCGGTCGTGCACACGGCGGCGCACTGGCCGCAGCTGACGCAGTGCGTGGTCGAGATGGGCTGGTCGTCGCCCGCCTCAATGTGCAGCCCTGGGCCGCGGCCTGCAAAGTGCAGGATGCTCATGCCCTGAACCTCTTTGCACACGCGCACGCAGTCGCCGCAGAGAATGCATTTGTTGAGGTCGAATGTGACCGCAGGGCTTGAAAAGTCCATCGGTACATGCTCGCGCGTATCCTTGAAGTGAACGTGATGGATGCCGAAGCGCACGGCCATCTCCTGCAGACGGCAGGAGCGGTTTTTTTCGCAGGCGGTGCAGTCGCGGCAGTGCGAGGCAAGCATCAGCTCCAGTATCATGCGGCGGTATTTGAGAAGGCGCGATGTGTTGGTGCGGATGCGCATGCCGTTTTTCGGCTTGGTCGTGCAGGCGGCGTCGATCTTGCCGGTGTCCAGATCCTCGACCATACACATGCGGCACGCGCCGTAAACGGAAAGGTCGGAGTGGAAGCAGAAGTTCGGCATTTCCACGCCCGCCTTGCGGCAGACATCCATGATCGTGGGCTCGTCGTCGAACTCCACGCGGATGTTGTCGACATACATGATACCCTTAGCCATCGATCTCCACCTCCTGGATCGCATCAAAGGGGCAGGCCTCGATGCAGGTATAGCATTTGACGCATTTTTCCGGATCGATCACGAACGGCGACTTGATGACGCCCGTGATGGCCTCGGCGTGGCAGGAACGCGAGCACTTGCTGCATCCGCGGCAGATGCTCGGGTCGATCTCGAGGCGGATGCGGTTATAGGGAAGTCCACCCGGCTCGATCGGCTCGCGGTCAAGCTCGCAGAGCGCGCAGTCCCCGCGCAGGTGATCCTTGAATTCCTCGGGAAAGTATTTGATGGCCGTCTCCAGCGTGTGGTAGGAATTGCGGCCCAGATTGCAGAACGCCGTGACTGAGATCATCTCGCCAAGGTCGGTGAGCATATGAAAGTCCGACTCGCTGAGGCGGTAGTCCCGCATGGCCCAGAGCAGCTCGTTCATGCGCTTTGTGCCCTCGCGGCAGGGAACGCACTTGCCGCAGAACTCTGTCTGCGTGTACTGCATAAAGCGACACGCGACATCGACCATGCAGCGGTCCTCGTCGAGCACCGTGATGACGCTGTCGCCGCGGCGCACGCCGTAGGGCTTGAGCTTTTGAAAGTGCAGGGGCAGATCGAGATGCTCCTCGACGAGAAGGCCGCCGCTCGGGCCGCCGATCTGCACCGCCTTAAACTTTTTCCCATTCGGAATGCCGCCGCCGATCCCGTAGATCGCCTCTCGGATGGTGGTCGCCTCCTCGGGAATGTCTACATAGCCGGGGTTGGCGATGTCACCCTTGAGTAAAAAAATTCTTGCCATTTCTCTCTCCGTGTTTCGTTTTTTAAATTTCAAAAATCTAATAAAATATATAGCACGAAAAACTCTAACACTGCGCCTTAAAATTGTAAAGGGATGCACTGATAAATTATTTGAATAGGAGAGCGGGCTATAAGCAAAAGGCGGAGGAGACCGCCTATAATAAGGCGGTCTCCTCCGTTTCTTCTTCGTCCAAAAGCTGCATGATCGACACTTCGAACGCCGTGCGTTCCTCACTGCCGCTTTCGAGCAGCTTGGTGTAGGTCCGGCTCTGCACGCGGCCCTCAAGCGCCAATCGCTCGCCGACGTCCATGCCCGCGATCTGCACGGCGGTCTGTCCCCAGGCGATGCAGGGTAAGTAGTCCGCGCGCCCGTAGTGGCGGTTGACTGCCAGAATGACATCGCAAATGCTGCGGCCGAGCGGCGTGTGCCGCAGCACGGGCTTTTTGCACAGCGCGCCCGAGAGCAGGATGCGGTTAAAGTACGAGCCGTCGCCCGGCTCGATGCTCTGGGCGAACACGGTGATGACGAGCCGGTTGCCCTGCCCGCTCTTGTTGTTAAACGAGCGCAGCTGCCCGACGATGCGAAGGCTCTGTCCCTCCTCCACAGGGCAAACGCGCAGCAGTGCCTCGCTCGCCACGATGACGGGCACGTCGTTCTGGCCTGACAGGCGCTCGACCCGCAGGGGAAATTTGTCGAACCGGCGGGTATGGTTCTCGTGCGAAAAGACGGGCTCGCCTGCGGCGACGCCCCACAGCTCCACATAGTTCTGGTTGCGCTCCATATCGTACACCTCAGCACAGTTTTGTTGGTGTATCCTATGAAAAAGAACGTGGAGATATGCCGTGCCGAGCACGAGTACAAGAAGAAAGAGCCGTCTTTCGACGGCTCTTTCTTTTTTTGTCATTCGCGTGAGCGATAAATTACATCTTGGAGATGATCTCGACCAGCTCTTCGCCGATGCGGCCCTGAGCCTCGACGGTCGCGGAGCCGATGTGCGGCGTGCAGGAGACCATCGGGTGGGAGTAGAGCGCAACGTTGGTCGCGGGCTCGTCGGCATAGACGTCCAGACCGGCGGCGCGGACCTTGCCGCTGTTGAGCGCGTCAAGAAGCGCAGCCTCGTCGACGTTGGTGCCGCGGGAGGTGTTGATGATGACGACGCCGTCCTTCATCTTGGCGATGCGCTCAGCGTTGATGAGAGCGCCGCCGTCGACAGCGGGAGCGTGGACGGAGATGAAGTCGGACTTGGCGAGCAGCTCGTCCATCTCAACATAGGGGATGCCGAGCTCTTCCTCGATGCCGGGGATGTGGAAGATATCGAACGCGATGACGTTCATGCCGATGGCCTTGGCCATCTTGCCGAGCTTCTGGCCGATGCGGCCGAAGCCGACGATACCGAGCGTCTTGCCGGTCAGCTCGATGCCCTTGCCGTAGGCCTTCTTCTCCCACTTGCCCTCGCGCATGGAGTGGCCGGCGATGGAGATGTAACGGGCGCAGGAGAACATGTGAGCCATAGCGAGCTCAGCAACGGACTCGGAGGGGGACTTCGGGGTGTTCTTCACCTCGATGCCGTTGTCCTTGGCGTACTGCACGTCGATGTTGTCGAGGCCGACACCGGCGCGGATGACGCACTTGAAGCGGCTGCCCTTGGCCTCGTCGATCTGCTTGGCGCGCAGCTTGGTCTTGGAGCGAATGATGGCGACATCAAAGTCGCGCAGGGCCTTGCCCAGCTCGTCGGGCTCGTAGAACTGCTCAACGAGCTCGTGACCCATCGCGCGAACCTTCTCGATCGCGCCCTTATCCATACCGTCGGTAACAAGAATACGCATTTTAACTTTCTCCTTGTAAATATTTTAATCGTTGACCCAGCCGCTCTTTAAGCGGCGGCACCGGTGAACGTTTCACCGGTGAGGGGGTATCTAAAAGGGGGATAGTATCCCCCTTTTAAGAAATTTTCCTTTACTTGGTGTGCTCGGCCTCAAACTTCTTCAGGAATTCGACGAGAGCCTGAGCGCCCTCAATGGGCATGGCGTTGTAAACGCTGGCGCGCAGACCGCCGACGCTCTTGTGGCCCTTGAGGTTATCGTAACCGGCAGCCTTGGTAGCGGCGACGACTTCGGCGTCGAGCTCGGCAGAATCGGTGACGAAGGGGATGTTCATGAGGGAACGGAACTCGGGCTCAACCGTGCCGTGGAACATCTTGGAGGAATCCAGGAAGTCATAGATGACCTTGGCCTTCTCGATGTTGCGCTGATGCATCTCCTCGAGACCGCCGATGCTCTTGAGGTACTTGAACACCTTGCCGCAACAGTAAATCGCCCAGCAGTTCGGGGTGTTGTACATGGAGTCGTTCTTGGCGTGGGTGTCATAGCGCATGTAGATGGGCATCTTGGGATCGAGATCCTCGCGGATGAGGTCCTCGCGGATGATGGCGATGACCATACCGGCAGGGCCGACGTTCTTCTGCACGCCCGCATAGATCATGCCGTAATCGCTGACGTTGCAGGGCTGGGAGAGGAACATGGAGCTCTGGTCAGAGACAAGGATGTGACCCTTGGTGTTGGGGAGCTGCTGCCAGGTCACACCGTGGATGGTCTCGTTCTCGCAGATGTAGACATAGTCGGCATCGTCGGGAATGTCGAGATCAGAGCAGTCGGGAATGTAGCTGTAGTTCTTGTCCTTGGAGGAAGCGGCGACGATGACCTCGCCGTACTTCTTGGCCTCGGCAATGGCCTTCTTGGACCATGCGCCGGTCTCGACGTAGACGGCCTTGCCGTTCTTCATCAGATTCCAAGGCACAGCCGCGAACTGCAGCGTAGCGCCGCCCTGAATGAACAGGACCTTGTAGTTGTCGGGAATGCCCATCAGGTCGCGCAGGTCAGCCTCGGCCTCGTCGACGATCTGCTGGAAAACCTTGGAGCGGTGGCTCATTTCCATGACGCACATGCCGCTGCCGCGGTAGTTCATCATCTCGTCACGGATTTCCTCCAGCACGGGCTCCGGCATCATAGCGGGACCGGCAGAGAAGTTGTAGGTGCGATTGTACTTCATTGTTGGTGTCCTCCTGATTGTCTTTTTTGAGCAATAGCAACAGAAATTGCATGATATGACAGCTACAGTATAGTCTATTGTGCGGGGATAATCAATAGAAAAAAGCAAACTTATCATTTATTTAAAAACAACTGTGCCGCGCTTTGAAAAACAAAAAGCAAATGAAGAAATTATTGACAAACGATAATTCTTCTGCTACGCTGACGATAGAAATTATCGCAAAACAATAATCCTGGAGGTGCGATATGAAACGTGACCGGATCAAGACCTTACTTTTGGCGGAGGCGCTCATCTGCGCGCTGCTTGCGCTCGCCCTGTGGCTTTTCGAGGGCGACGCCTTTTCTGTCGCCGGATTCCCCGGCAGCGCAGTGGGGCAGGGTTTGAGTGCGCTGGCCGCCTCGGGCCGCTTCGGCTTCGCGCTGGCGTTCACGCTGTACGCCGCGGTGATCCTGCTGCCGCTCTATGCGCTCGTGCACATCGCGGCGCGGCGGGAGCTGAAGCCCGAGGACGCGCTGCTCGTGCTCATCGCGTTTGCCGCGGCCGGCGCGCTCTTTCCACACGGCTGGACCGCCTATTGGAGCACATCGGCGGAGGCACTGTTCCCGCGCCTTGCCTGGCAGTGGCTCATTTTCGCGCTGCTCGCGGGCTGGGTCGTACTGCGGCTGCTGCGCCGGTTTTCCGGCGGCGATACGCAGGAGCTCTTGAAGCTCTTCCGCGCGCTGCTTATCCTCGCGGCGGCATACTTCGTCTTCGAGGTCTGCTTTGCGGAATTTGCGGGCCTGTTTTCTGCCGTCGACGCGCTCAAGGCGGGCAACACCGCCTTTACAGACGATACGGTCCTGCCTGTGGCAACGGACATAACGGGTTCGAAGAGCCTTGTGTTCAGCTATGTTGTCCTCGCCCTGCGCTTTGCCGCGGAAGTCCTTCCTACGCTGCTCGCCGCGGCGACGGCGTACTTCGCCATCGGCCTTCTCGACACGATGGAAGACGGCACATTTACGCAGGAGAGCGCCGCCTACGCGCCAAAGCTCGCCGAATGGTGTGTCAAGGTCCTCAAGCTCAGCGTGCTGTTCGCCCTCGCGGTCAACGTTTTGCAGGCGTTCTGTGCGCCGATGCTCCTGAGCACCAGCATTTCGATCCGTCTGCCGATCTTCGAGCTGTGCTTCGTGCTCGCAGCGCTTCTCGGTGCGCGGCTCATCGCCTCGAACGTCGCCCTTGCGGCGGACAACGACCTCTTTATCTGAGGGTGCTGCCATGGCGATCACGATACATCTCGACGAGGTGCTGAAAGCGCGCGGCATGACAAGCAAGGAGCTTTGCGCCATTGTCGGCATCACAGAGGCGAATCTTTCCATTCTGCGCAGCGGCAAGGCCAAGGGCGTGCGCTTTGCAACGCTCAACCGCATCTGCTGCGCGCTCGAGTGCAATGTGGGCGATATTCTGCAATGCGACGGAGAATTGGAGGCAGAGCATGAAGAGTAAAACGAAAACGATACTGATTTTTGCTGCGATCCTCGCGGCGGCCTTTCTCATTGCCTTTCTCGACGGCGGCGCGGTGCAGTCCGCCGCGGACGAGGAGGAAGAGGGCACGCTCATCGGCGCTTTCGTCTCGGAAGAGGACATCGACATCGGCGGTGATCTTGCGGTCTCGGCCGCGGGCAAATTCGTCTGGAAGGCCGGGCGGCTCTATATGGAGACAGACGACTGGTCCGCGCTCGGTGAGCGCGGCGGCGGCATCTACTGCACGATGGAGCCGGACGCGCGCTACGGTGAGGAGGACGCCAAGTCGCCGAATATCACGATCTTCGGCGCACTCGGTGCGCCGCTGGGGAAGGCCGGTATCGACGATGACAACGGCGTCCGTACGACGGACATCGACCTCTCGGGCGAGGTCTACGCCTGCGGCGACAGACAAGTGATTTTCAATCTTTATCCCATCTACCAGACGTCGGATGGACGCATTTACCTGACGCGCGGCAACAGCATGGGCATGTCCGGCGCGGACGGCGCCAGCATAACCCACACGCTCACGAGCGATAAGACCGAGACGATCGGCGGCAAGTCCGAGCGTGTGAAGGTCAGAGTCGCTATCACCGTTGCTGCCCGTCCGACGCCGACAAAGTTCACCGTCGCGCACATGGACGAAAACGACGATCTCTTGAAGCTCGAGGAGTTCGTGCCCGATGCGCTGCCCGAGTCTATCACTGCCGCGGACGGCGCGGCGTATCTCATCGGCACGAGCTATGGACAAGACGGGGACGGAGAGACGGCGGAATACGACATTTGCAGCCGCAGCAATGACAGTGCGCCGTATGCTTACTCAAATCTGGATACTTTCCGCTATCAGGACGGGAAGCTCTGCTCAATCAGCATCAAGGTCAACTGGAAGGAGGGGGCGGCATGAAACGCATCATTGCTTTTGCGCTGGCGCTCGCAGTGGTGTTCGGTGTGAGTTTTGCGCTTTACAAGCCCGAGCGGATCGAAGCCGCGGCGCAGGAGACCATGGATGATGAGTGGGTCGGCTATTTCTTCGCCCTCGAACCCTTTGACGGCAGGCGCTACGCGACGGAGACCGCCGATGATTACGACTTCGGCGTGCCCGGCGTGCCGGTGTTTGTGACCATCACAGCGTTTGAACCCGACGATCCGGATTACGAAGAGGGCTCTGAATTCAACAATTCCGTCGGTGCGGCGGTGTCCGACGAGGTGGTGGGCAGCGGAATGCACATCAAGGTCGACGACAACGGCAGCAGCTACGAGACGGGCGGAGAGATCGCGCTCGACGCGCTGGGACGGGCGGAACTGTACGAATGTTATGTCTACCGTACGTCTGCGGGGGACTACTATGCCGAGTGCACACAGGCCAACGGCACGAACGTATGTTACAGGACACCCAGCGCAAACCTGAACCAGACGCGGACGATCTCGACCGAGCGGTCGAGCGACTGGCGCGCGAACGGCAAAGCGCAGAGCCGCTCGATCAAGGTGAGCGTTTCATTCGCGGCGCACACGGCGGCAGAATCGGTCGACTTCGTCTGGATGGACAGCGATAAGAACGTTCTGTCGCGCGCGGCATACGCCGCCGACGCTCTTCCCGAGACGCTGACCGCACCGGACGGCGCGGAGATCCTTGTCGTGACGCAGACGAGTGAGGACGGTACAAGCGCCCGCACGCTCTGCACACAGGACGATCTGTTCTCCAGAGCCTATGTGCCCTCGACGCTTTCCGGACTCCTGCGCGTCGTCGACGTCTCGCTCGACTGGGGAGAGGACGAGACTTAACCAATTTTTAATAAAGAATTCGCTAAGAAAATGATTGCAATACGCGGGCAAAGCGGGTAAGATGGGGTTAACTCAAAGAAAAGAGGAACTTGCCATGCGTCCCGACGGAACCCGAGTGAAAGAGGCGTCCACCATCGTTTCGGCACTGCCCTATGTCATGCCGCGGCGCTACGACGCGCAGAATTTCATCACCGAATACGCTGATATGGAGATCCTGCGCCGCTACATTCAGGAAAAGCGCCGCGAAGGCGTCCGCATCCCGTATATGACGCTCATTCTGGCGGCATACTTCAAGGCGTATCAGGAAAATCCGAAGATCAACCGCTTCATCATGAACAGCAAGATCTACCAGCGCAATCACTTCTGCGTCAGCTTCGTCATCCTGAAAACGCGCGCCGACGGCCGCGCGGATGAGACGTCGATCAAGGTGTTCTTTGAGGACGGGGACGATATCTTCTCCATCAACCGCAAGATCGAGGAGGCGGTCGCGCAGAATCAGGTGGCCGCGCACAACAACAATACGGATAAATTCGCGAATTTCCTGTTCGCCATCCCCATCCTGCCGGGGTTTTTGTTCGTCCTTGTCAAGCTGATGGACCGCTGCGGCCTGCTGCCGCGTAAGATCATTGATCTGAGCCCGTTCCACACGAGTCTTTTTATCACGAACCTTGCCTCCATCAACACGAATTCCATCTTCCACCACTGCTACGAGTTCGGCACGACGGGGGTGTTCGTCAGCATGGGCAAGCCTATTGCCAATTACAGGAGCGGGGAGTATAATAAAAAAATGATCCCGCTCTCCGTCGTGATGGATGAGCGCATCTGCACGGGACACGAGTACGCGCTGTTCTGGGCGAGCGTGCGCCGCTATCTCAAGCACCCCGAGCTGCTGGAGGGGAAGCCGACGGAGGAAAACGCAGATCTCGCGGAGGAATGCGTTTGATCAGCAGCCACAAGCCGCAAAGCGCGGGATCTGCGCTTTGCGGCGTTTTCTATTTTTATATGTAGAAGAAAGGACAGGGAAGCTTCCTTGATCGAACCAAAGTCTCAGGTAAAGAAATGCAGCGCCCACGCAGAAATTTTGCAGCAAAACGAGGAACGCACCGTCTACCGCCTCAGAGAGACGGACGGCGAGGTGCGCATCACATCCTATCCCGTTTTCCCCGGCATTGAGCTTGCCTATCACGATGTGCACGCGCCGTCCTACCGTCTGGCAGAGCCGAATGCGGCGGGACTCATCGAGATCCAGCACTGCCGCGAGGGGCGTGCGGAATACTGCTGCGGCGGCGAGCATTACTTTTTGGCCCCCGGAGACCTCTCCGTCGTGCGCCGTGCCGCCATCGAGGGGGAGGTGGAGTTCCCCACGGGGCACTACCACGGCATCACCGTCACGCTCGACCCCGCCCTCGCACCTGACTGTTTGTCCTGCATTTTGCAGGATGTCGACGTCCGCCCCAGCGTGCTGGCGGAGAAGTTCTTCGCCGACTCGGAGTGCTTTGTCTCGCGTTCGTCGGCGCGCGTGGAGCACATCTTCTCTGAGCTCTACGCCGTGCCCGCCGGCATCAGACGCGGCTACTTTAAGGTTAAGGTGCTTGAACTTCTGCTCTTTTTGAGTGCGCTCGACGTGGCGCATGAAAAGCGCGGCTATACCGCCGCGCAGGTGCGCCTTGCGCGCACGGCGCGCGACGCGCTGCTTGCAAGCACGGAGGACGACGTCACGATCTCGGCGCTTGCACAGGAACTCGGTGCGTCGTCCTCGCAGCTCGCCGCGAGCTTTCGCGGTGTGTACGGCATGACACCCGCAGCGTTTTTGCGCGCGCAGAAGATGCACAGTGCCGCGCAGCTCCTGCGCACGAGCGACCGCACGGTGCTCGATATCGCGGGGCAGTTCGGCTATGACAACGCCAGCAAGTTTGCCAAGGCCTTCCGCAGTGTGATCGGTGTGTCGCCGAGCGCGTACCGCGCGGGCGCGGACAGCGACAGCTGCGCGCCGACGGCGGAAAAGGCAGAATAAAATATTTTGGAGCCTCATCCGATCAATTTGGAGCGGATGGGGCTCTTCTTTTCGGGTATCCTAAGACACGTCAAGAGCGAGGACGCCGCTCCCTAAGAGTTAAATAAATCTAACTTCTGGGGAGCCACCACTGAAACCAAAGGGGAGGGAAACGGGCATGTCTGAAGAGATCCTGGTGCGGCAGGGTGCGCCGACGTTGGCAGGTATCAAAACGGGCAGCCTCTTCCCTTGTCCTTGCGAAGATAAGGAAGCGCTCTTTGCGGACATCCGCCGCCTGAACCGTCTGCTTGTGCCAAAGGGCCTGTGTCTGCTGCCGATCCGTTATCTGAAAGGACAGGTCCTTTTGTACCTGTACCGCCCCTCTGAGCTGCGGAGAGATTTGGAGAACGAACAGGCGGCCGAGATCCTGCACCACGCGGGCTACAATAGCGGCCACTGCGGACGCTGCATCGCAAACCTCATCCGCCGATTCCACGAGGGCGGCGAATTCCCCCATGAGGTCGGGCTTTTCCTCTCGTATCCGCCGGAGGACGTCAAGGGCTTCATCGACCACCGCGCCTGCAACTTCAAATGCGCGGGGTTGTGGAAGGTCTACGGCGACGAGAAGAAGGCGCGCGAGCTGTTCGCCCGCTTCAAAAAATGCACGGAGATCTACTGCGCACTCTGGGAGGCCGGCTCGGGCATCGAGCAGCTTGCCGTGGCAGTGTGATAGATACTGATTTATGAAAGGAACATACTGATATGAAAAAGACTGCTGTTGTTTATTGGAGCGGCACGGGCAACACCGAGGCCATGGCCAAGGCCGTCGCTGAGGGCATGGAGAGCGCGGGCGCGCAGGTCACGATGTTGACCCCTGACCAGGTCAAGGCCAGCGAGCTGAGCGCTTACGACGCGATCGCCTTCGGCTGCCCCGCCATGGGCAGCGAAGTGCTCGAGGAGATGGAGTTCCAGCCCATGTTTGACGAGGTCAAGCGCAGCCTTGGCGGCAAGAGCGCCGCGCTGTTCGGCTCCTACGGCTGGGGCGACGGCGAGTGGATGCGCGGCTGGGAAAAGGACTGCGATGATTCCGGCATCCGCCTTGTGTGCGAGAGCGTGACCTGCTGCGAAGCGCCTGATGACGCCGCGCTGGACGCCTGCCGCGCGCTGGGCAAGGAGCTTGCAAAGTGAGGATTCCTCTGTGGACGAAAAGCGCGCGATGAGGAAACTCAGGCGGAAAGCACCTGTGCTCGTTGCGCTTGCGGTCATCCTGCTGAGTCTTGCCATCGGCGGATGCCTGCCTTTTTGAAAACACGATGCGATGGAAGGCCGCGTACGGGGAGTGCGCGGCCTTCCGATTTTTATTTGCGCTGCCGAAACGGCAGATTTTTACTGATAAGTATTAGCATAACTTATAGATATGTAGATTATTATCAAAAAACTGATAAATAGGGCGAAGCCTTTCTCTCTTTTGCCGCATGGACGAAAAGAGCCCTCTGTGATACCATATTGCTTGTCAAGTTGAGCTCTTTGTAACTGACGGAAACGTGGGTCACCACAGGGGAGCAGAGAGCGTTTCTTGCTGAAATTCAGCAGCCGACCGTCTGGGCACTTCAACTGCACATCGAGGCAGTGGAGCGCCCATTTTTGCTTTTAAGGAGGCAGAACTATGCGAAAGGTAGCCGTTATTATGGGCAGCACGAGCGATCTGCCCGTCGCCGAGAAGGCGATCCAGACGCTCAAGGAATATGGGATCGAGACCGAGGTCCGCGTGTTATCCGCCCACCGGTGCCCGAACGAGGCAAGAGAATTTGCAGCGTCGGCACGGGAGAGCGGATTTTCTTGTATCATCGCGCTCGCGGGCATGGCCGCGCACTTGGCCGGCGCGATGGCCGCGAATACGACGCTTCCCGTCATCGGCGTGCCGTGCAGCGGCGCGAAGCTCGACGGCATGGACGCGCTGCTCTCGACCGTCCAGATGCCGAGCGGCATCCCCGTTGCCACCGTCGCTATCGACGGGGCGAAAAACGCCGCCATCCTTGCCGTCCAGATCATGGCTGTGAGCGACGAGGGCCTTGCCCACAAGCTCCAGGCCGCACGTGACGAGGGCACCGCCGCTGTCTTGAAGGCGGACGAAGAGCTTCGCGAGCGCTACAAAAACTGAGAAACCATCCATCCATATCAATCAACAAAAATATAAAATAAAAGGAGAACAGTCATCATGGAAAAGAAAGAACAGCTCTACGAAGGCAAGGCCAAGAAGGTTTACGCCACCGAAGATCCCAACCTCGTCATCGTTTCCTACAAGGACGACGCCACCGCCTTTGACGGCGCAAAGAAGGGTACCATCGTCGGCAAGGGCGTCATCAACAACCAGATGACCAACCGTCTGATGGCCAAGATGGAAAAGGCCGGCATCCCGACCCACTTTGTTGAGGAGCTCAGCGAGCGCGACACGCTCGTCAAGAAGGTCTCCATCGTCCCGCTGGAGGTCATCATCCGCAACATCTCCGCCGGTCATTTTGCCTCCCGCTACGGCGTGGAGGAGGGTATCGTCTTCTCCGAGCCCACGATCGAGTTCTCCTACAAGAACGACGATCTGCATGACCCCCTGATGAACGCCTATCACGCCGTTGCCCTCAAGCTCGCGACCTGGGAGGAGATCGAGCTCATCAAGAAGTATGCCTTCGCCGTCAACGACACGCTCAAGGCATTTTGGAGCGAGTGCGGCGTCACGCTCGTCGACTTTAAGCTCGAGTTCGGCAAGACCGTCGACGGCCAGATCGTTCTCGCCGACGAGATCAGCCCTGACACCTGCCGCCTGTGGGACAGCAAGACGAACGAAAAGCTCGACAAGGACCGCTTCCGCCGCGACCTCGGCGGCGTGGAAGACGCCTACGCCGAAGTCATGAAGCGCCTGATGGCTCACGACGCACAGTAAGATCAAATATGACAGAGAATCACAACATCATCCCGGCGCGCCACATTCACGAAGAATGCGGCGTGTTCGGCATCTTTACGCCTCAGGAGGCGGACGTCGCGTCCTATGCCTACTACGCGCTCTACTCCCTCCAGCACCGCGGACAGGAGAGCGCGGGTATCGTCGTCAACGACGACGGCCTGTTCCGCTCGCTGCGCGACACTGGCCTTGTGAGCGAGGTCTTCCCGCCCGAGCAGCTCAAGTCGCTCGGCAAGGGCACCATCGCCGTCGGCCATGTGCGCTACGGCACGACCGGCAGCGACAACAAGCGCAACGTCCAGCCCATTTTAGTGAACCACTTCAAGGGCCGTATGGCGCTCGCGCACAACGGCAACCTGACGAACTCCCGCGAGTTGAGGCAGGAGCTTGAAAGTCGCGGCTCCATCTTCCAGACCACGACCGACAGCGAGGTCATCGCCTATATCATCGTGCAGGAGAGACTCAACCGCGGCTCCATCGAAGAGGCTGTCTCCGCTGCGATGGACCGCATCGAGGGCGCGTATTCCCTCGTCCTCTCCTCGCCGACGAAGCTCATTGCCGCGCGCGACCCCCACGGCTTCCGTCCCCTCTGCATGGGGCATCTGAAGGACGGCTCTGTTGTCTTCGCGTCTGAATCCTGCGCGCTCGACGCCATCGGCGCCGAGTTTGAGCGCGACATCCGCCCCGGCGAGATCGTTGTCGTCGACACGGCCGGCGTTCGCTCCGACACGAGCCACTGCGGCAAAGCGCCGAAGAAGCTCTGCGTCTTCGAGTTCATCTACTTCGCCCGCCCTGACTCCGTCATCGACGGCAGCAGCGTCCACGTCGCACGCCAGCGCGCAGGCGCGTTCCTCGCGCTCGAGCATCCCGTGCAGGCGGATGTCGTCATCGGCGTGCCGGATTCCGGCCTTGATGCAGCCCTCGGTTACGCGCGCCAGAGCGGTATCCCCTACGGCATCGGCTTTATCAAAAATAAGTACATCGGCCGCACGTTCATCTCGCCCACGCAGACGATGCGCGAAAACGAGGTCAACATCAAGCTCAACCCCATCCGCTCCGTGGTCGAGGGCAAGCGCGTCGTGCTGATCGACGACTCCATCGTCCGCGGTACGACCTGCCGCCGCACGATCGACCTATTGTGGAAGGCGGGCGCGAAGGAGATCCACATGCGCGTCAGCGCGCCGCCGTTTGTCTCCGAGTGCTACTACGGCACGGACATCGACGACAAGAACAACCTCATCGCCACGCACCACACGGTCGATGAGATCGCGAAGATCATCGGCGTCAACTCGCTCGGCTACTTAAGCCTTGAGGACGTCGTCAAGCTCGCCGACAACACCGAAAACGGCTTCTGCACGGCCTGCTTCGGCGGCGGCTATCCCACCTCTATCCCGAAAGACGGCGGCAAGGACCGCTTTGAGTGCAAAATCAGTGAAGGGGAGAAAAAGAAGAATGCGTAGTTTTTCCGAGAGCTACCGTGACGCCGGCGTGAATATCGAGGCCGGCTACGAGGGCGTCAAGCTGATGAAAAAGCACGTCCAGCGCACCATGATCCCGGGCGTTGTGTCCGATATCGGCGGCTTTGGCGGCCTGTTTGCGCCTGATCTCACCGGTATGAGCGAGCCCGTGCTCGTTTCGGGCACGGACGGTGTGGGCACGAAGCAGCGCATCGCGCAGCTAATGAACAAGCACGACTCCGTCGGCATCGACTGCGTCGCCATGTGCGTCAACGACATCATCTGCTGCGGCGCAAAGCCTATTTTCTTCCTCGACTACATCGCCATCGGCAAGAACGAGCCGGAGAAGGTCGCGACGCTCGTCTCCGGCGTGGCCGAGGGCTGCGTGCAGTCCGGCTGCGCGCTCATCGGCGGCGAGACCGCCGAGCACCCCGGCACCATGTCTGCCGACGACTACGACCTTGCGGGCTTCGCCGTCGGCATTGTCGACCGCGCGAAGATCATCGACCACGATCGCATGCGTCCGGGCGACGTTGTGATCGCGCTTACCTCAAGTGGTATCCACTCCAACGGCTATTCCCTCGTGCGCAAGGTCTTCAACGTTGAGCACGCGGACCTCGGCGCATATGTCGACGAGCTCGGCTGCACGCTGGGCGAAGAACTGCTGCGCCCGACGAAGATCTACGTGAAGCCCGTTCTCGCCGCGATGGACGTGGCCGACGTCCACGGCGTCAGCCACATCACAGGCGGCGGCTTCTATGAAAATATCCCCCGCTGCATCCCCGACGGCCTGTGCGCGAAGATCGACAAGTTCTCTCTCCGCACGCCGCCGATCTTCTCAATGCTCCAGCGCATGGGCAGCATCCCCGAGCACGACATGTTCAACACCTACAACATGGGCGTCGGCATGACGATGATCGTCGCCAAAGATGACGCCGACAAGGCGCTTGCCGCCCTCAAGGAAAACGGCCAGGACGCCTACGTGATCGGCGAGGTCGTGAGCGGGGAAGAGAAGGTCGCACTATGCTGAAAAGCGCGCGCATCGCGGTGTTCGTCTCGGGCGGCGGCACGAATTTACAAGCCTTGCTCGACGCGCAGAGAGACGGCAAAATTCCACACGGCGAGATCGCGCTCGTCATTTCCTCTCAGGCATGCGCCTACGCGCTCGAACGCGCGGAAAAGGCGAACGTCCCCGCACACACCGTGCCGTCGAGCCTCATCCAGCACGACTTTGAGGCGGCGATCGAGCTTCTGCTCGAGCAGTACAAGATCGACGTTATCGTCCTCGCGGGCTTTTTGAGCATCCTGAGCGAGAACTTCACGAAAAAGTGGCCGCGCCGCATTCTGAATATCCATCCGTCGCTGATCCCGTCGTTCTGCGGCAGGGGCATGTACGGCTTAAAGGTGCACGAGGCTGCGCTCGCGCGCGGCGTGAAGGTCACGGGCGCGACGGTGCACTTTGTCAACGAAATTCCCGACGGCGGCGAGATCATCCTGCAAAAAGCGGTCGAGATCGAAGAGGGCGACACGCCCGAGACCTTGCAGCGCCGCGTGATGGAGCAGGCCGAATGGAAGCTCCTGCCGCGCGCGACGGAGCTTGTCTGCCGCGCCATCACAGAAGAGGAGAACTGAAATGGTCGACTTTTTGCACTTTCTGAAAAATACGTCTTATCCCGGCCGCGGCATTTTAGTCGGCAAGGACCGCGTCTATTATTTCATCATGGGCCGCAGCGAGAACAGCCGCAACCGCGTCTTTGTCAAGACCGACGACGGCATCCGCACCGAGGCCTTTGACCCCGCCAAGCTTGCAGACCCCAGCCTCATCATCTATCACCCCGTCCGCACGATGGGCAGCGACCTCGTTGTGACGAACGGCGACCAGACCGACACGATCTGCGCACACGGCGACTTCCGCCGCGGCCTGATGACGCGCGAGTACGAGCCCGACGAGCCGAACTGGACGCCGCGTATTTCCGCCATCGTGCATGAGGACGGCTCGTTCGAGATGTCCATCCTCAAGCATAACAACGGCCGGTGCCTGCGCGAGTTCTTCTGCTACGAGGGCTGCGACGCGGACAAGGCCTACTTCATCAGCACCTATCAGGGCGACGGCACGCCGCTGCCGACATTTGCGGGCGAGCCGATGGAGGTGAGCGTCCCCAGCCCCGAAGAGGTCTGGGACGCGCTCAACGAGGACAACAAGGTGTCCCTTTACGCAAACGTGAACGGCGAAGTCAAGCTGTTCAACAAGAATTTAGGCGATTGAGGAGAACGATATGAACGAGCTCGAACTCAAATATGGCTGCAACCCCAACCAGAAGCCTGCGCGCGTCTTTATGAAAGACGGCGGCGACCTGCCGTTCACCGTGCTGAACGGCAAGCCAGGCTACATCAATCTGCTCGATGCCTTCAACTCCTTCCAGCTCGTGCGCGAGCTTAAGGAGGCCACGGGCCTGCCCGCCGCGGCGAGCTTCAAGCACGTCTCTCCCGCGGGAGCGGCGCTCGGCCTGCCGCTCGACGAGGTGGACAAGCAGATTTACTTTGTTGGGCCTGACGAGGCCCTTTCGCCCATCGCCTGCGCCTACATCCGCGCCCGCGGCGCGGACCGCCTCTGCTCCTACGGCGACTGGGCGGCGCTCTCCGACGAGTGCGACGCCGCGACGGCGGAATATCTGAAAGGCGAGGTCTCCGACGGCATCATCGCCCCCTCGTTCAGCGAGGAGGCGCTTGCCATCCTAAAGACGAAAAAGGGCGGCAAGTACAACATCGTGCAGATGGACCCCGCCTACATTCCCGCCCCGCAGGAGCAGAAGGACGTCTTCGGCGTCACGTTCGAGCAGGGCCGCAACAACTGCAAGATCGACGAGTCGCTGCTTGCGAACATCGTCACCGAAAATAAGAATCTTCCCGATGACGCGAAGCGCGACATGATCGTTTCGCTCATTACGCTCAAATACACGCAGTCGAACTCCGTCTGCTACGCCAAGGACGGCCAGACCATCGGCGTCGGCGCCGGCCAGCAGAGCCGCATCCACTGTACGCGCCTTGCCGGCAGCAAGGCGGACAACTGGTATCTCCGCCGCCACCCGAAGGTGCTTGCGCTGCCGTTTGTGGACGGTATCCGCCGCCCTGACCGCGACAACGCCATCGATGTTTATATTTCCGACGAGTGTGACGACGTTTTGGCCGACGGTGCATGGCAGCGCGTCTTCAAGGAGCGCCCCGAGCCGCTGACGGTGCAGGAGCGCAAGGATTGGGTCGCCCGCCAGAGCGGCGTGACCGTCGGCTCCGACGCGTTCTTCCCGTTCGGCGACAATGTTGAGCGCGCGAGAAAGAGCGGCGTCACCTACATCGCGGAACCCGGCGGCTCGATCCGCGACGACAACGTCATCGAGACCGCGAATAAATACGGCATCACCATGGCCTTTACCGGACAGAGATTGTTCCATCACTAAAAGGAGGAACGAAACGAATGAAACTCATGGTCATCGGCGGCGGAGGCCGCGAACACGCCATTATCAAGAAGTTAAAAGAAAATCCCGCAGTTGAGGAAATTTACTGCCTGCCCGGTAACGGCGGCATCGCCGCCGACGCGGTCTGCGTGCCGGAGATCGGCGCAAAGGACATCCCCGCGCAGGTCGAATTTGCGAAAGCGCACCGGATCGACTACGCCGTTGTCGCGCCGGACGATCCCCTGGCCCTCGGCGCGGTGGACGCGCTGACCGAGGCGGGCATCCCGTGCTTCGGCCCCGACAAAAAGGCCGCCGTCATCGAGGCGAGCAAGGCATTTTCCAAGGATCTGATGAAAAAATACGGCATCTCCACGGCAAAGTATGAGCTCTTCACCGACGCGGACGCCGCCTGTGCCTATATTGACGCGCAGGGCGCGCCCATCGTCGTCAAGGCCGACGGTCTGGCGCTCGGCAAGGGCGTCATCGTTGCGCAGACGGTGGAGGAAGCAAAGACCGCCGTTCGCTCCATGATCGAGGACAAGGCCTTCGGGCAGAGCGGCGCGCGCGTCGTCATCGAGGAATTCATGGAGGGGCCCGAGGTCTCCGTTCTGAGCTTTACCGACGGCGAAACCGTTGTTCCCATGGTGTCTTCCATGGACCACAAGTGCGCGCTGGACGGCGACAAGGGCCCGAACACCGGCGGCATGGGCACGATCGCTCCAAATCCCTGCTACACGGAAAAGATCGCGGACGAGTGCATGCAGACGATCTTCCTGCCCACGATCCGCGCGATGAAGGCCGAGGGCCGCCCCTTCAAGGGCTGCCTGTACTTCGGCCTGATGCTCACAAAGGACGGCCCGAAGGTCGTGGAGTACAACTGCCGCTTCGGCGATCCCGAGACGCAGGTCGTGCTGCCGCTTCTCAAGTCCGACCTGCTCACCGTGATGCAGGCCACGACGAGCGGCACGCTCAAGGACGTCCCCGTCGAATTTTCGACCGATTCCGCCTGCTGCGTCGTCCTCGCCTCAAACGGGTACCCCAAGAAGTACGAGAGCGGCTTCCCCATCACGATGAGCGAAGAGGCCGCTGCGCACACCTACGTCGCGGGCGCGAAGAAAGACGGAGACAGGCTCCTGACCGCTGGCGGCCGCGTGCTCGGCGTTACCGCTGTCGCCCCCACGCTCGAGAAGGCCGTGAAGGAGGCCTACCGTTTATCGTCCGAGGTCGATTTTGCCAACAAATACTGCCGCAGCGACATTGGCCGCCGAGCCCTCGCCGCGCAAAAGGAGAGAGAGTAAATGGTCTATCGCGTCTGTGTTGAAAAAAAGCCCGGCCTTGCGCCCGAGTGCGCGAGCCTTCTTTCCGACTGCCGCTCGTTTCTGGACCTCAAGAGTCTTGAAAATGTGCGCATCTGGAACCGCTACGACGTCGAGGGCATCGACGAGACTCTGTTTGCCTATGCCACAAATACCGTTTTCTCCGAGCCGCAGCTTGACCTGACGAGCGGGGAGATCGACGCGAGCGGCGCTGCCGCCGTGTTTGCTGTCGAGCCGCTGCCCGGCCAGTTTGACCAGCGCGCGGACAGCGCGGCGCAGTGCATCCAGCTCCTCAGCCAGGGCGAGCGCCCGCGCATCCGCACGGCGAAGGTCTACGCGCTCTACGGCACGCTCTCTGAAAAGGACGTCGAGGCCGTCAAGCACCACGTCATCAACCCTGTCGAGAGTCGCGAGGCCTCGCTTGCAAAGCCCGAGACGCTCGAAGAGAACCTCTCCGAGCCCAAGCCCGTCGCATCGGTCGACGGCTTTACCGGAATGGATGAATCGGCGCTCTCGGCGCTTCTTTCGTCCATGGGCCTTGCGATGGACTTAGACGACCTCAAGACCTTGCAGGCCTATTTCCGCGACGAAGAGCACCGCGACCCCACCGTGACCGAGGTGCGCGTCGTCGACACCTACTGGTCCGATCACTGCCGCCACACGACGTTCTCTACGCATTTGGACGAGGTCAGCATCGAGGATCCCGCCGTCAAGGATGCGTATGACCGCTACCTCGCCGCGCGCGAGGAGGTCTACGGCCTCGAGAAGGCTGCCAAGCGCCCCCAGACGCTCATGGACATCGCGACCATCGGCACCAAGACGCTCAAGAAACGCGGCCTTCTCCCCGAGCTCGACGAGAGCGAGGAGATCAACGCCTGCTCTATCCACGTTCCCGCCAAGGTGAACGGCGAGGAGCAGGACTGGCTGCTGATGTTCAAAAACGAGACCCACAACCACCCCACCGAAATTGAACCCTTCGGCGGCGCGGCCACCTGCATCGGAGGCTGCATCCGCGACCCGCTCTCCGGCCGCGCTTATGTCCATCAGGCGATGCGCGTCACCGGCGGCGGCGACCCGCGAAAGACGCTCGCGGAGACGCTTCCCGGAAAGCTCCCCCAGCGCAAGCTGGCGCAGACCGCGGCGGCGGGATATTCGTCCTACGGCAACCAGATCGGCCTTGCCACGGGCCATGTCGCCGAGCTCTACCACGAGGGCTACATTGCCAAACGCCTTGAGTGCGGCGCGGTCGTCGCCGCGGCGCCCGCCAAGAACGTTGTGCGCGAGCGTCCCGCCCCGGGCGACGTCGTTATCTTGCTCGGCGGCCGCACGGGCCGTGACGGCATCGGCGGCGCGACCGGTTCGTCAAAGAGCCACGATATGAAGTCCCTCACCACCATGGCGAGCGAGGTCCAGAAGGGCAACGCGCCCGAAGAGCGCAAGATCCAGCGCTTGTTCCGAAACGGCGAGGTCACCCGCCTCATCAAGCGCTGCAACGACTTCGGCGCGGGCGGTGTGTCTGTCGCCATCGGCGAGCTGGCCGACGGCCTCGAGATCGAGCTCGACGCCGTGCGCAAGAAGTATGAGGGCCTCGACGGTACCGAGCTTGCGATCTCCGAATCGCAGGAGCGCATGGCCGTCGTCGTCGCGCCGGAGGATGAGGCGAAGTTCATCGCCGCCGCGCAGGCCGAAAACCTGGAGGCCTACCGCGTGGCCGTCGTGACTGAGAGTCCCCGCATGGTCATGCACTGGCGCGGCCAGACGGTCGCCGACCTTTCGCGCGCCTTCCTCGACACGAACGGCGCAGTCAAGCACGCAAGCATTCGCGTGGAAGTGGGAAAGAAGCAGGCGGAGTCCGCTTGCGCGCCGTGCACGCTGCGCGATATGGCGGGCAGTCTCAAGAGCGCGTCCCGCCGCGGTCTCACCGAGCGCTTCGACTCCACCGTCGGTGCGTTCTCGCTGCTCATGCCCTTTGGCGGCAAGACGCAGCGCAGTCCCTCGCAGGCGATGGCGGCGCTGCTGCCGGTGCTGCCGGGTAGCAAGACCGAGCAGGGCAGCGTGATGGCCTGGGGCTGCGACCCCGACGCGCTGAGCGCCGATCCTTACACGGGCGCGCACAGCGCGGTCTACACCTCGGTTGCTAAGATCGTCGCCGCGGGCGCCGATTATCACAAGGCATATCTCACCTTACAGGAATTTTTTGAAAAGCTCCGCAATGAGCCCGTGCGCTGGGGCAAGCCTTTTGCCGCGCTCCTCGGTGCGCTGGACGCGCAGCTTGAGCTCGGCGCCGCCGCCATCGGCGGTAAGGACTCGATGTCCGGCACGTTCTTAGACCACGACGTCCCGCCGACGCTCATCTCGTTCGCCATTGCACCGGTGTGCGCGGGCGAGCTTGTGACGACTGACTTCAAGTCCGCCGGTCACGGCGTTTATCTCTTCTACGGCGGCACGGCGGAGCAGAAGACCGCCGCGTGGGAGCGCTTCACCGCGCTCGCCCGCGCGGGCAAGGCCGCAAGCGCCTGGGCCGTCGAAAACGGCCTTGCCGAAGCGGTGATGAAGATGTCGCTTGGCAACGAGGTCGGCTTTGCCGCGGCCTCGACCGCTCTCGACTGGTACCGGCCCATGCCCGGCGCGATCGTCGCCGAGCTCACCGAGGAAATTCCCGACGCCGTCTGCATCGGCATCACGACGGCGGAGAAGACGATCACCATCGGCAATGACGAGGCGAGCATTTCTGAGCTGCTGGCCCTGAACGATTCCGTGCTCGAATCGGTCTACCCGACGAAGACGCAGGACGCCGGCACGGTCGAGAGCTTTACCTATGAAACGGAAAAGCGCGTTGCGCCCGCCGTCAAGACTGCGCGTCCGAAGGCGCTGATCCCCGTCTTCCCCGGCACGAACTGCGAGTACGACACCCATCGCGCCCTGCTCGAAGCGGGCGCGGACGCCGAGCAGTTCATCATCCGCAACTTAACGAGCGCCGACGTTGCTGACAGCGTCGAGCGCTTTGCTGCGGCTGTCAAGGAGAGCCAGATCATCGTCATCCCCGGCGGCTTCTCCGGCGGCGACGAGCCCGACGGCAGTGCCAAGCTCATCACGGCGTTCTTCCGCAACGCCGCGGTCAAGGAGCAGGTCACGGACCTCCTCGAAAAGCGCGACGGTCTGATGCTCGGCGTGTGCAACGGCTTCCAGGCGCTCATCAAGCTCGGTCTCGTTCCCTATGGCAAGATCATGGACACCGACGCTGATTTCCCGACGCTGACCTACAACGTCATCGGCCGCCACCAGTCCCGTCTGGTCCGCACGCGCGTGTGCTCCAACAAGTCCCCCTGGCTTGCGGGTACGAAGGTCGGCGACATTTACACCGTGCCCATTTCGCACGGCGAGGGCCGTTTCCTCGCATCCGAAGAGCTTGTGAAGAAGCTCGCCGAAAACGGCCAGATCGCCACACAGTACGTAGACCTTGACGGGTATGCTACAATGGATGCAGCATTCAACCCCAACGGCTCGATCTGTGCCATCGAGGGTATCACCTCGCCCGATGGCCGTGTATTCGGCAAGATGGGGCACACCGAGCGCATCGGCAAGGAGCTTTACCGCAACGTTCCCGGACAGTATGAGATGGAGCTGTTCACCTCTGCCGTGCGCTATTTCAAGTAATTTAAGAAGAGAGGAGCAGACCCAATGGCTTATTATTATCCAGAACCGTCTCACACGTTCAGCGAATATCTGCTCGTCCCCGGTTACACGTCCGAGGACTGCATTCCTGACAACGTCTCGCTCAAAACGCCCCTCGTGCGCTACCGCAAGGGGCAGGAGGAGTGCCCCATCAGCCTGAATATCCCGATGGTCTCGGCCATCATGCAGTCGGTGTCGAACGACACGCTGGCCATCGCGCTGGCCAAAGAGGGCGGCCTTTCGTTCATCTTCGGTTCCCAGTCCATCGAGAGCGAGGCCGAGATGGTGCGCCGCGTGAAAAGCAATAAGGCGGGCTTTGTGCCGTCAGCCTCGAACCTGACAAGCGAGCACACGCTGGCCGATGTTTTGGCCCTCAAGGAGAAAAACGGCTTCTCGACCGTCGCCATCACCGAGGACGCAACGCCCAACGGCAAGCTCCTCGGCATCGTGACGAGCCGCGACTACCGCGTGAGCCGCATGAGCACTGATTTGAAGGTGCGCGAGTTTATGACTCCGCGCGAAAAGCTCGTCACCGCTCCTGCGTCGACCACGCTCAAGGAGGCTAACGACATCATCTGGGAGCACAAGCTCAACGCGCTGCCCATCGTGGATGAAAACGACCACCTGCTCTACTTCGTCTTCCGCAAGGACTACGCCGAGCACAAGGAGCACCCCCTTGCGCTTCAGGATGACAAGAAGCGCTACCTCGTCGGCGCGGGCATTAACTCCCGCGACTATGCCGAGCGCATCCCCGCGCTCGTGGAGGCCGGCGCGGATGTGCTGTGCATCGACTCGTCGGAGGGCTACTCCGTCTGGCAGAAGAAGGTCATCGACTACGTGCGCGCGAACTACGGCAATACCATCAAAATCGGCGCGGGCAATGTCGTCGACCGCGACGGCTTCCGCTTCCTCGCCGAGAGCGGCGCGGACTTTGTCAAAGTCGGCATCGGAGGCGGCTCCATCTGCATCACGCGCGAAACGAAGGGTATCGGCCGCGGCCAGGCCACCGCGCTCATTGAGGTGAGCGCCGCGCGCGACGAATACTTCCGCGAGACCGGCGTGTATGTTCCCATCTGCTCCGACGGCGGCATCGTGCACGACTATCACATGACGCTCGCGCTCGCCATGGGCGCGGACTTCCTGATGCTGGGCCGCTACTTCGCTCGCTTCGACGAATCGCCGACGAACAAGCTGCTTGTCAACGGCGTGTACGTCAAGGAATACTGGGGCGAAGGCTCGAACCGCGCGCGCAACTGGCAGCGTTACGACCTCGGCGGCAAGACGGGCCTTGCGTTTGAAGAGGGCGTGGATTCCTACGTCACCTACGCGGGCTCCCTGCAGGATAACGTCGCAAGAAGCCTTTACAAGGTCAAGTCGACCATGTGCAACTGCGGCGTGACGACGATCCCTGACCTGCAGAAGAACGCGAAGCTCACGCTCGTCTCCGCCACCAGCATCGTCGAGGGCGGCTATCACGACGTTACCCTCCGCGCCACGAACGCCAGCAACAACTAAACAGCGCAAAGAACAACAAAAAGCGGTTCCCAAACGGGAACCGCTTTTTTCATGGCTGATTACTTTTTGAACGTTACGCACGCCTGCGAGGCGGTTTTGCCGTCCGGCTTGACGATGCCGATGCGGCACGTGCCGTCATCGAGTGACTTCTTGTAGACCGTCAGTGCCTCACCCTCGAAGCACGGCGTTGAGTAGTGTAGCTCGACCGATTGAATATTACCGCTCGCGAGCTCCTTTGCCGAAAAGCAGTCGAGCAGCAGGCGCACATAGGCCACGTTGTTCATGTGGTGGCCGAGGTCGATGTCCGTCGACCGCACGGCGTAGTGCGAGAAAAGGTCGGCGTCCTCAAACTTTTCATGGAAGCGCTGCAATTTTTCGGGGATGGCCGTCTCGGCGGGGAAGGGGTAGTCCTTCGGGAAGCCCGAGTCGCCAAAGCGGATGATCTTCTGCTCCGGTCCTAAGATGGCCCACTCGGTCTTGCCGCGGGCAATGACCGCCTCACCGCGCGAGAGTGTGTAACTGCGGTACGTGCGTACGTCGCGCTCGCTGCACGCCTCCGCCCACGTGCGCACCGTGAGTTCGTCCATCAGGTACGCGCGCTCAAAGAGATCGACGCGCGTGTGGACCGTGAGCCAGAATTCACCCTTTTTCGCCATCGCGCTGCTGCCGACGCCCAGCACCTCTGCGTGCTGCGCTGCGATGCCCTGAAAAATCGTAAACGCTGCCAACGGCGACAGCGCGCCCGACGCGTCACAGTAGTCGGGCGTGACGGTAAGACGTTTTTCAAAAATGCTCTCCATGCAGTTCTCCTTTGAATTTGTCGTTTTCTTAACGATAAGTATAGCATGGAATTGGTATTGCCTCAAGCGGGCAAAATGACCCATGCGTTAAAAAAGCTCCACATTGTGGAGCGTTGTTTCCGCACAGGTGCGGAGGGGAAGGCAGCGCCGTCGGCGCTGCACGAATCAAAGGGGATATTCTCTTTCGCGAAAGAGAATATCCCCTTTGGAACCCCAAGAGAAAGGCTTTTGATTGGCAGTCTCTGGCTTGAATGACTTTTATGCCTCTGGAATGGGAGTGCCTGCCAAGTGATGAATCTAAACGATTTGTCTTACTTCTATCTCCGCTGCCGCTTTGCCTGCGATTCGGCAGTCTTCAGCAATTTCCGCCTACTTTGGATTGTTTAGCATTGCTGGCGCTCGCCGCAGTACGCACTATCGAAATAGCATGCGTTGTCGGTGGCAGGTGATTAGGCTGCACCAAAACAAGATCAGCAGAGCGGCAGCGGATAATGGAAGCACACCAAATCGTATAGCAGAACTAAACGCGGCAGCGCCGCGCGCAGGTAGTGCAATCGGCAAGCGCCGCAACTCTTCAAGCTGCTCGCCTGCAATGGAAAACCTTTCTCTCAGGGGATCAAAAGGGGGATACTCTCTTTCGTGAAAGAGAGTATCCCCTTTACCCGCGCCCCCACACGGTGTGGGGAATAGGGTGGCAGCACTTTGTGCTGCAATTTTATTCCGATAAAAGAATTCTATCGTTATCAAGCTCATGTCCGGCACCTGCTTTGAACCGCGCGATGAGATCGTCGACTCCCATCCCCGCGCGTTCACTGCCCGCGACGTCGAGCACGATGTGCCCGTCGGCCATCATCAGTGTGCGGTTGCCGAGCTCAAGTGCCTGATGCATGTTGTGCGTGACCATCAGGCAGGTGATGTGACTTTCCGCCACGACGCGGCGGGTGAGGTCAAGCACCTTTTCCGCCGTTGCGGGGTCGAGCGCCGCGGTGTGCTCGTCAAGAAGTAAGAGCTGCGGCGGCACCATCGTCGCCATCAGCAGCGTGAGCGCCTGACGCTGGCCGCCGGAGAGCAGGCCCACGGGGTTTTTCATGCGGTCCTCAAGGCCCATGTCGAGCTGCTTGAGCTGCTCGGCGAAGAAATCCTTGTCCTTCTTGCTGATGCGGCTGAACGGATTGCCGTGCGCCGCGCGCAGGTACGCGAGCGCAAGGTTTTCTTCGATCGTCATGCTCGGCGCGGTGCCGCGCAGGGGGTCCTGAAAGAGACGCCCGATGCGGCGGGAGCGCTCGTGCTCGGGCATGAAGGTGATGTCCTTGCCCGCGAGCGAAATGCTGCCCTCGTCGGCATAAAAGCTGCCCGCGATGGCGTTGAAGAGCGTCGACTTGCCCGCTCCGTTCGAGCCGACGATGGTGACGAAATCGCCCTCGTCCAAATGCAGGGAAAGGGAAGAAAGCGCCTTTTTTTCATTCACCGTGCCGGGGTTGAAGGTCTTGGAGAGATTTTGAATGTCCAGCATCTTACACGCCCTCCTTATTTCTGGCGGCCATTTTGCGCTTCTGGAATGTCGCCCACTTCTGGATGCTCGGCGCGGCGATGGCCAGCGCCACAATGATGGCCGTCAGGAGCTTCAGGCACTCGACGGGCACGATCTTCGTGTAGAATACGATGGCGTAGATGAAGCGATAAACGATCGAGCCGAGAATCGCGGCGATGACGCCCTTTTTGACGCTTCTGCGCCCGAGCAGCGTCTCGCCGATGATGAGGCAGGCGAGGCCGATGACGACGATGCCCGTGCCGGAGTTGATGTCCACAGTCTTCTGATACTGGCCGACGATCGCGCCGGAGAGCGCCGTGAGCATGTTGGCAAGGCACAGGCCGACCGTGATCGTGAACGACGGATTCAGGGACGAGGCGCGCACCATGTCGGGGTTATCGCCCGTGGCGCGGATGGAAAGACCCATGCGCGTGCCGAGAAACAGCACCAGCAGAAGACCGGCCAGAAGCGTGACGAACGCTGCGAGCAGCAGCTCGTACCACTCGCCGCCGATGCCGGTCTCGCGCAGCATCGTGAAGACGGTCTTGCCGCCGAGCAGGCTCTGGTTGGATTTCCAGCCCATGGCCATCAGGTTCACGGTGTAAAGGCCGGTGTTCGTGACGATACCGGCGAGGATCGACGGCACGCCGAGCTTCGTCTGCAAAAATGCGGTGACAAAGCCCGCGCACGCGCCCGCGAGCATCGCGGCGAAGATGGCGAGGACAGGGTGTCCCGCGGCCGTCACGGTGACGGACACGGCCGCGCCGAGGACGAAGCAGCCGTCGGTCGTCAGATCGGCGATGTCGAGGATGCGGTAGCTTAAAAACAGCGCCATCGCGACCAGGGCGTAGAGGAAGCCCAGCTCAAGGGCGGTCTGCGTGATGATGAGCATGGGGAAATTCTCCTTTCAGGCCAATTTCCCCCGACGGGAAGGTCGGGGGAAAGGCAGTTCATTTGCGGGGAAGTGATGTTTCTTAGTCCTTGGTGGTCGTGACCTCGACAACGGTGCCCATGCTGTCGAAGCAGGAGTAGTCAAGGCTCATCGCGGAGGCGGTGTCGGTGTTGACGGTGATGATGCCGCCGTCCATCAGGTAGTAGTCCTCCATGGCGTCCATGCCGTCGGTGATGGCGGAGTAGGAGAGGTCGGCGGTCTTGGCGCCGAGGTCGGTGTAGTTCACGCCGCAGGTGGAGTAAGCGCCGTTGCGGACGAAGGAGTCAGCGCCGGTGTAGTGGGGGATGCCGGCCTTGGCGAGGTCCTCATAGATGGCGAGCTCGGCGGCCATGATGACGTTGTCAGTCGGGGTGAAAACGGCGTCCACACCGTCGGCGATCAGCGCGGAAGCGGCAGCGACGACTTCGTCGTTCGTGTTCGCGGTCTGCTCAACGTACTCGATGCCCTTGGCGTCGAGGTAGGCCTTCGCGTCGGCGATGGGCTTGGTGGAGTTGGGCTCAGAGAGGGAGTAGAGCAGGCCGACCTTGGCGACGTCCGGGTTCTGGGCGAACATCATGTCCATGATGAAGCTGGTGTTCAGCGCGTCGCTCGTGCCGGTCACATAGTCGATGCCCGTCAGGCTCGCGGCCTCGGGATCGGAGACGGCGGCATAAACAACGGGGGTCTTGGTGTCCTCAGCGGAGAGGGCAGAGATCTGCGCGGCGGTCGTCGCGATGGGGATGATGGCGTCGACCTGATCGGCGATCGCCTGATCGGACAGCTGTTTTAAGATGGTCTGATCGTTCTGGCCGGAGGTGATGTCGTACTCGATGGTCACATTATTGTCGGCTGCGATCTTGTCGAGCTCGGCGGCCACAGCGTTCGCGATCTCGTCGAGAGAGGCGTGGTCGAGCTGCTTGATGATGGCGACCTTGTAGGTCTTGCCGCTTTCGTCGCCGCCCTGCTGGACGTCGTTGCTGCTGTCGTCGCTCTTGCTGCCGCACGCGGCCAGAGACAGGGTCATCGCACCGGCGAGGGCTAGGGTCAGAAGCTTTTTCACCATGTTGTTTTTCATTTTTGTTTTCCTCCAAATTTATTTGATTTCGGGTGGCAGATGAGGTCCTGGTTTGCCGGAACAGGAGGAATATAAAGAAAAAAGACCTTCATCCCATACACATGGGACAAAAGTCATCAAACTTCTGCGATACCACCCAAATTGACGTTTTGTAAAACGCCCGCTCGCTTACGCGCACCATCATACGCGCCCCGATGGATAACGGGTGGGATACCCGTCGGTCCCTACTTGACTTCCGCCGTTCGGTCCGCCCTCTGAAGTCCATTCACCGACCGTCCGCCGCCCCGATCACACCACCCGGGACTCTCTTTGTGCTTATCTGCATCGGCTACTTCTCTCCGTCATAGGTTTGAAGCTCTTCACTTGTTGGTTGCATTATAGCACGCGGGGCCCACTTGTCAAGTGGGTTTTTCAAAAAAAGTTGCACTTTTTTGATTTGCCCAACGGGTGAGGGAGTTTCCCGCGCACGGCGCGGGAGGGAGAGGCAGCGCCGATGGCGCTGCACGGATAAGGGGGCCATTCTCTCACGTGAGAGAATGGCCCCCCTTTAAATCCCCCAAGAGAACGCAAGGGGCCTTGCCCCTTGACCCCGCACATTGGCAGCTTTGGGCTTGAATGACTGCACGCGCTGCGCAGTGTGGGTGCGGTGTACATGGCTTCGCCACCCTAGGCATGTGTCTTGCGACGCAGGCACCACATATAGTGTTTTCTTGAATCAGATAGCACTACATCTTGACGAATTACAAGTTTCTTGTTAAGATTGGGGTTACCAGAACAACACGAAATGGGGGTATTACTGGTGGAAGAAAAAGCCTTAGAATGTCAAATTGCGGTCATGCTGCGCTTGATTGGCGTGCAGCCAAACGTGCGGGGCTGGCGGTACATCGTGGACGGGGTAAAGCTGGTCGCAGCGGACGAAGAGCTCGCACACCACATGACAAAAGAGCTGTATCCGGCCATCGCAGCCAAGCACGACACGACGAAGACAAGGGTCGAACGCTGCATCCGGCACGCGATAGAATGGGCCTACACAAACGGCAATCCGGACATGCTCAAGCACTATCTCGGGAACATTGCAGCCTATGACAAGGGCAAGGCGACGAACGCTGCGTTCATTGCGGGGTTGGCGTCATGGTGCAGGGAATGACGGAAGCGGAAGCGAAACGGCAGCAGCAGCGGCGAGCGTGGGACGCGGAACATCTGCGTTCTATCGGAACCAAGCTGACGCCGGTGGAGCTGGCCCGTCTCGACGCCTATTGCTTCAGGATACGAACCACGCGCTATTCGCTGCTGCGCACATTAGTCCTCGAAGAGCTCGCAGCGTATGAACGGGAGAACCGCGTGACCTGAAGGAACGTCGTCGCGCAGCGCGCAGCAGCAGCCGAATGCCTGCGCCCGTCTCGCCCGGGATGGACGCTGCTGCCTGCGGTCTTCAGAAGCAAGCCCCCCTTCGTTTGTGGAAAACTCTGTGGATAACACGCCCGTCAAGGGCTTCGCAAGTGGCCTGTCGGCCACCCTTGACAGGCGTGTTGCTGCGCGGGTATCAAACGAAAGGGGGCTTCGATTATGAAGACCAAAAGAAACCTGTCCGCATCCATCCCGAACGAGACACGAAAGGCCGTCTATGCCCGTGATGGCTACCGCTGCGCGCTGTGCGACGACACGCACGGCTTGCAGATTCATCACATCGTTCATCGCAGCTGCGGCGGCAATGACACGCCCTGCAACCTCATCGCGCTCTGCTGGCGCTGCCATGCGGAAGCGCACGGCACGTGGGTCGCCGAACGTCACGCGGTTCGCCCGCCGCACACCGCAGAAGAGCGCTATGCGGCCTACCGGATGCTGCAAGACGAATACGAGCAGCTGTGCGTCGAATACGTCAGCGACTACTACGCCGAACGCGGGGAAGAGTGGTGGCCCTATAAATAGGGCCCCCACTTCCGCCGCGTGACGGTAGCTCGCGGCGGAGACTGTGGGTGCATGGGGGATGCTCGCGGCTGCCGTGGGGGGCGCCGTCGCGGCCTGCGCCCCCCCGTTGCCGCTCGTTGTGCTGCCGCCTGATGGCGTCAGCACTCTTCGGTATGCGCGCGGCCCCGTCCCGCCGAAACGGCGGGCCGCGGCCCTCATCGGCTTTGCCCCTTAACCGCGCCCGCCGCCCCCGCTTCGCAGATGGCGGCGTCCGCTGGGGGCAAAAGCCTGCGCGCCCGCTGCGGGGTTCCGCTGCGCCCCCCTGTGCCCGCTGGCCGCCGTCGTCCGTGGCCAGCGGCGGGGGCGTCGTCAGTCGTCAGCCGCCCTTGTCCAGTTCGCGCAGCGGTGGGGCGTCTGCGCAGCCGCCGTCCCCGCCGCCGTCCCCGCCCGCGTCGCTCTGCGCGGGCAACCAAGGTAGGGGGGCTTGCTCCAGCGGCCTTTGGCCGCCGCGCCGCTGCGGCGGCGCGCCCCTCCGCTCCAGCCCCGCCCCCCGGTTTTGGCCCCGGGGCGGGGCTATTTTGGTTTCGCTGCGGCGGGTTTGGGGATTGCGCCGCCTGCGGGCGGCGCTAAAGGTCTACCGAGCTGCACGCGCTGCGCAATGTAAGTGCGGTGTACATGGCTTCGCCATGAATCCCTACGTTTCGTTACGTCTTGCAGCCGCGCCTTACTACCGTGAGGCGCGAGTGACGGTAGTTGGGCGGCAGACTGCGTGCGAAATAGCGGCATTGCTGCGCTCGCCGTATTGAGTAGTACCCCGTTAGACGGAAATTACTGTGTACTTCTACAAGATGGGCAGAGCGGCAGCGGAGATATGAGCAAACCAAGTCGTTTAGCACCATCGCCTGGCAGGCATTTTCGTTCCGGAGGCATAAAGACCATTCGAGCCAGAGGCTACCAACGTGAAATTTTCTCTGGGAGGGTTTAAGGGAGGGGCATCTCTTTTTGAAAAGAGATGCCCCTCCCTTTTTCGCTGCCGCAGGTACTGCGGCATTTTTTTGCGCGCAAAATTTTGCGCGCGTGCATACGACTGTGCAACAAAACGGGTGCGGCGGGGTTCGGGTGAAAAGAGAAAACAAAATGGGGGGACACGATGGAGAAAAAGGAGCTGGGGCGCGAGGATGTGATCGAGGCGCTTAAGGAGATCGCGTTCGGACGGGTGAACCGCGGGGTGGAGCTGACGTATCTGAGCGAGCCGACGGCGCAGCTCATCCGAAAGATGGACTTGTCGGCGGTGGCGGAGTTCAAGAGAAACGGCAACGGCACGGTGGAGGTCAAGTTCGTCGACCGGGTAAAGGCGCTCAGCGCGCTCTATGACATGCTGGGCGGCGGAGACGCGGACGAGGCGGCGGAGTTCTTGCAGGCGCTGGAGCAGGCGGGTAACCGAACGCCACCTGGTTCAGACTGTCCTTTATAACAAAACCTGCTTCCATGCAGATTTTCTGCTATGACCTGCAGTTGGTCGGTATCTGCCATGATCGGTTCTATCTGCATTTTATCACATTTATCCAGCCATATCTGTCTTATCTCATCCTGCATCGGATATGCCACACACGGAACCTGTTCCCGAAGGATCCCCATCTTCTGTTCCAGAATCTCCTGCAATGTATCACCAAGAAACTGCATATGATCTCTGCTGATACTTGCAAGCACGGTACAAAGCGGCTGTTTCACCACATTTGTCGCATCGTTCTTTCCTCCCATTCCGGTTTCCAGTAACACGATATCGACCTTTTTCTGCACAAAATACAGAAATGCTACCGCATAATCTCTGCTCCAACCAGAATCTTTTTTCTCTGCTTTCTCAAT
>ENA-UEOR01000139-UEOR01000139.1-human-gut-metagenome-genome-assembly--contig:-NODE-139-length-38114-cov-41.065489_pt1 | contig 38114 bp, 38 predicted proteins | sample MGYA00242887_ERZ507890 | MGnify/ENA primary metagenome ERZ507890 (study PRJEB26167, sample SAMN06115431) | human gut metagenome | host: Homo sapiens | place: China:Guizhou | collected 2014-10-21...
GGTAGTGAATATGAGTGATCAGAATGTAAAAGCAGCACAAAAATATTTAAATGCGATGTTTGGTTGATGCGGTACCACAAAAATATATTGTTTGCCGTAAATTGCAAAACAACCCGCAAAAATAAATTTGAAATAAAAGTATTTATCTTTGGTAGTAAAAAAAATATTTGTACCTTTGCATTGAAGTTAAGCCCACGCACGGGGATAGTGCGAAATAATATGAATATCAGAAAAGACAAAGAATTGAACATTTTGGCGAAAGCAGCCGGAAAGAAAGCAACAGAAGTTGAAACAATCATTGTAAACCAATTAATCCAAAAGGAAATGATACAAGACGACCCGGAATTTTGGGGATGCACTTTGTTTGATAGTATCAAACGTGACGTTCCGGTTTCTGATGTTGTCGGCATTATCAAAGCAACCGGAATTTCGGTTGTACGTTCCGAACATTTGGACGCATTTCTGAATTTGGTATTGGTCGGAAAAGGAAATTGCCCGGTATGTGGCGGAGAAATGGAAGTTACCGACGCCGATTATAAATGTTGCGGCGGCGATGGGTATTTAACCCCGTATGAATACGAACCGATATTTGAGGAAAAAACCTGCAAACATTGCGGGCATGTAGAGTAATAACCATAAAAATAAAACAATATGAAATTGAGAGTAAACGAAGCAATCGCCCGTTCAGAGGCAAACGGAAAGAAAGTATTGAAAAAGGATATTGCAGCCCGATTGTTTGAGGGCGCAAGCGAAAGCGCACAGCAGGTAAATATGACAAATCTTTGCAACGGGACAACCAAAAGGATACAATATCTGCCTGTCACACGGGATGTCGAGTATCGTATCCGTATTGAGCTTGTTGGAAAGCGAAGGGATCGATCGGGAAAGACGAGACCGAATCATCAGGAATACTTGTAATTATATTCTATCCCAGGAGATAGATCATGTTAAATATGGCGCTTTCTTTCCGAATCAATCTTTGGAGAATAATCCTGGTGACGATAATTATTATAGTCGCCTGGCTTGGTGCTATGGCGATCTGGGTGTAGCGACATCATTGTGGCAGGCGGGAAAAGCGTTGCATAACCGGGAATGGCAGGAAAAAGCGTTGGAGGTGCTGCGGTTTTCGACTTCGCGTAGGGATATCCGCAGTGCCGGTGTTATCGATGCCGGTTTATGTCACGGAGCAGCCAGTGTATGTATGATGTTCCATTATGCGTACCGACAAACCGGAGAAAATCTGTTCGAGGAAGTCCGCGATTATTGGTTCGATGTGACGTTAAATATGGGCAGTAGAAAAGAAGGATTGGCTGGATATAGCGCATGGGGAGGAAATGAAAAGGGATGGGTTAAAGAATACGATCTTTTGGAAGGAATAGCCGGAATCGGATTACTATTATTATCTTTATATATACCTGCTCCTCAAAATACCAAATGGATGAATTTCTTTTTGTTATAGGCCTTGAATTATGAAAATAAGAATTATTAGTTTACTATTTAGTTTACTCTGTGCGACAACATGGGGGCAACAGCAGGGGGATAGGGGTATTTTATGGGCCGACACTCTTTCGACTGCAGCAAATATCGCTCGGAATGCTGTGGCTATGCAAGACGACGAACAATGGGATTTTATCGAAGAGATTGTTAAAGAAAAGTCCATTATTGTTCTGGGGGAGCAAATGCATTTCGACATAACCTCTACCACCGCACGAATCGGTCTACTGCGTAAGTTGCATGAATGCGGTTTTACAACATTAGTATTTGAGATGGCGCCGATGCTTTCCGGCTATGCTTTCGGCCGGTTGCCGTCTGGAATTCGAATCACGACAGAGGAATTGCTATATTATAGTCCTTGGCTTATGGACCGAGAATCTATCGCTCCAATTCTGCAAATGCTCGATAGTGGATATTTCAAATTTTTCGGCATGGATTGCGATATTGTTTTTTCGGACTTTCTCGTTGCAAAGAAAATTTTAGATGGCTATCCTCAAACGGACGATTTAACAATCCCCTGGTTTCAACTACATCGACTTTGGGCGCAGTTGCAAAGTCATTCGCACGACCCTGAATCGATTACGTCCGGAGAACTATTCGAATATATTTCCATATTGAACCAAATTAGAAATCGAGTCGATTGCTTGATAGACCAATATGGAATGACAACCGATTTTAGTGCAATAAAACAATGGCTGAGAAATATGGATCGTAATTTTTTCGATTTTTCATCTCGGCTTAAATATCGAGTATTCGGCGGTCTTCTCGGTTCTATGCGAGTACAGATACGAGACAACGCGATGGCTGAAAATGTATTATGGTACAGAAAGCACTTCCCCGATGAAAAGTTGATTATCTGGTGTGCGAATCTGCATGCCGTAAAAGATGCATCTCAAATAATGGATTGCGAATTAAATGATTACTATCACAATCTATTGACCGAAAATCTTTATCACGAGCTGGGTAATGAGGTGTATTCTATTGCTATAACTTCATTGAATCGTTCTGATTTACAGCAACCCGGCGAGTTAGAGCGACAAATTGCACATTTTACAAGGGATGCACCTTATGCATTCATAAATTGTGAAAGATTGAGGTGGCTTGACGGATATAGAACAGCAGTTTTTGAATTTCCCGAGGTAGGTAAACGTAAAAACGGCCATTGGCTCAACATCTTCGACGGGATATATTATATCCGCGACATCGAATGTATGCAATTGAATAACAAGACAGAGGAACCTGAAAATCTGCAAACAGAGTAAGGAAAATTAAAAAAGTCATGAGTTATGAAAAAGTTGCAGTTGAAAAAAGAAATTGTCCAGGATTTGGATATGCTGAAGATTCGTGGCGGTGACGACACTACAACCCGAACTATTACTGGAGATTCCGGTGGAACGAATTGTGGTTCATGTAGACATCCTTGTCCTACACGAGACCGCCTTTGTCCTACACAGAAAGACTCGTGTGCAGGTAATAACTGTGATACATTGACCGATCCGATAACGGAAAATTCCATTTCGGGAAAATCTCAATGTAACAATATTTGCTATATATCTGATCGGTGCTGAATACAGGTCGTAACTATAAATCTTGAGAACACATAGTAATAGTTACGAAGTAATCTAAAATATGATTCATTATGGGCAGCGTGATAGTTTATCTATTGCGCTGTTCTAATTTTCGTAGTCATATCGAGATTATTAGACATTTTATTTGCAATAATTATTTGATATGCAAATATTTGCATGTACATAGTCGCAATTTCGATAGAGAATGATAAATTTTTCAATGCTGCTGATGGAATTTGTTGGCTAACGGGCTAATCAATTATCTTTAATGGGAGGTTACTCGCACGTTCATTAGTAACTATCGAGAAGAAATACTCCGATGGGAGACAGAAACATCAAAAACAATATATAGTATTACTATCAACATAACCCCGAGAATAGATAAATGATTTTCTTTTTTAGCAAACGGACTACAGCCAACAGCTCGTACTTTCGAAAAAAAATTATATATTTGTAAATAAATGAGTTGCTTATGGAAATGCAACACCCCGATCAATAAGTTCACATAGTAGTTAATTTACGTCACTACATTTCAATAGTCAGATAAAAGATTGTTCCTAAGATAAATCAAATCTTAAAAGAGACATTATGAGTTTTCCCCACTATACCCAGCTCGATTCGATGGACTGCGGCCCGACGTGCCTGCGAATCATCGCTGCATTTTACGGTCGGCACTACTCACTGCAAAATCTGCGTGATCGCTGCCATATCACGCGGGAGGGCGTTTCGCTGTTGGGTATCAGCGATGCGGCTGAAAGTATCGGTTTGAGGTCGGTCGGTGTAAAACTCACATGGCAACAGCTTCGCGACGAAGCCAATTTTCCCTGCATCGTACATTGGAACCAGCGGCATTTCGTGGTGGTCTATAAAATCGAGAAGAAACGCGGGCAGTGGTGGGTCTATGTTTCCGATCCGGCCGTAGGATTACTCAAATATAGCGAACGACAATTTCTCAAATCGTGGTTGCAGACTGGGGCCGAAGATTCTGTTTTGCAAGGCGACCTTTCCGGCGATTCCTCGGCCAAAGGCATTGCCCTACTGTTGGAGCCGAAACCGGAGTTCTATGCCGAGAAAGGTGATGAGGACAAACGGCTGAATTTCGCCTCGATGCTGCGCTATCTGCGGCCTTACAAATCCTACCTGTTCCAACTCGGCCTTGCGATGCTGATTGCTGCCGTACTCGGCCTGATTCTTCCGTTCCTGACCCAATCGGTCGTCGATACGGGTATCGGGAACAGCAACCTTTCGTTCGTGGTCATGATTCTCATCGCACAGGTGGTGCTGACGCTCGGACAGATGGCCAACAACCTCATCCGCTCGTGGCTGATGCTCCACATGACCACACGCATCAGTATCTCGCTCATTTCGGACTTTCTGGCCAAACTCATGCGCCTGCCCATCGCGTTTTTCGATTCGAAGATGGTCGGCGACATCATGCAGCGCATCGGGGATTACAACCGGATCCAGACATTCCTGACCGGCTCGCTGCTGAGTATCGTGATGGCTGCCGTGTCGCTCGTCATATACAGCGTCGTGATGGCCGGGTACGACCTCGGCATCCTCGGCGTATTCTTGCTGGGTAGTGCATTCTATATCGGCTGGATATTGATATTCCTCAAACGCCGCCGCAAACTGGACTACATGCGCTTTCAGGAGTCGGCCAACAACCAGAGCAATATCGTCCAGCTTATCAACGGCATGCAGGACATCAAGCTGAATAACTGCGAGAAGCAGAAACGCTGGGAATGGGAACGTATCCAGGCCAAGCTGTTCAAAGTTTCGATCAAGAGCCTGACGCTCGGACAAACACAGGAAGTAGGCGGTACGTTCATCGACCAGACCAAGAATGTTATCATCTCGTTCCTTGCCGCCAGCGCCGTCATCGACGGGGAAATGACACTTGGTATGATGATGGCCATGCAGTACATCATCGGCCAGCTCAACGCCCCCATATCGCAGTTCATCGGTTTCGTGCAGGCCACGCAGGATGCGAAAATTTCGCTCGAACGCCTGAACGAAATTCAGGAAAAACCGGATGAGGAACCCGAAGACGCGGGTCTGATCCGCGACATCCCCGAAAACGCGGCCATCGAGTTCCGGAACGTAGTTTTTCAATACGAAGGGCCGCACTCGGACAAAGTGCTGGACGGAATCGACCTGACGATTCCGCATGACAAGGTTACGGCCATCGTAGGCGAAAGCGGCAGCGGCAAGACGACACTGCTTAAAATGATGCTCGGCTTTTACGCTCCGGTCGAGGGGGACGTGTTGCTGGGCGGTCGCAGGCTCTCCGCTTTCAGCCCGAATTGCTGGCGTCAGGAGTGCGGAACGGTCATGCAGGAGAGTTTCGTATTTTCCGATACGATCGCCAATAATATCGCCGTATCGGATGAAATACCCGATATGAAACGGATCCGCCGGGCGGTGGAAATCGCCAATATCGGAGAGTTCATCGAATCGCTGCCATTGGGGTATAACACCCGTATCGGAGCCGACGGACACGGGTTGAGTACGGGGCAGAAACAACGCTTGTTGATTGCCCGTGCCGCTTACAAGGATTCCAAATACCTCTTCTTCGACGAAGCGACCAATTCGCTCGACGCCAACAACGAGCGCACGATTATGGAGCGTCTGGAGAAATTATTCAAAGGCAAAACCGTCGTCATCGTGGCACACCGTCTTTCGACAGTCCGCAATGCCGATAACATCATCGTTTTGGCGCACGGACGCATCGTCGAGCAGGGCACGCACGACGAACTGACGGCCAAACGGGGTTACTACTACGAACTGGTGAAAAATCAGTTGGAATTGGGAAGTTAAAGAAAAATCACTAACTTTAATAAACTATTGGAGACTTGCCTTCTTCAATAAAATGGAAAATTTAGACTTTCGTTTTTCCGGTTCGGCAAAGGCAGTGAAAATCACTGCCCTCACCTTGCCGAAGCCATTTTTACGAGAAAGCAAAACTGAATGTGACGGCTCATAAGTTTAACTTAAACGCAAGAAAGGCAGTTGCAAAAATACAATTTTCCGACCAATTTGCATTATTGTGACGAAACGGCAGTTTATTCCGGTGCTGTCGCACGCAAAACCGATTGAACGAACTGAATGTATTCTTTCAAAAAATGAAAGCTATGAAAAAGTTTAAAGTTATCGAAGGAAATCGATTATTGAATCCAGAACGGATTCTGGCTGGAGGTGGTATTGGAAATATTGGAACACTGTGTCCTACAGGAAATCATGCTGTTCTTTGCCAATATACTCACGGAACGTGCAATCAGGGACAGACCAATTATTCGTCAGAACCCTGTTATGGAGGTGGCACTTACCATACATGTGGTATGTGGGCCGCATATGATGTGAATTGTAATGGTTCTTCAACTTACTTTACCTGTCATCAAGGACAAGTATATCATTTTTGATATATAATTTGGAGTGAGATTTATATCTCACTCCATTTCTTCGTCAAAATTAAAGATAAAAGTATGCGCAATATTATATGTTTAGTATTCCTATTAGTCTGTGTAACAGGGAAATGTTTCGGACAATTACAACCGAAAGTCGATGAACGCATTGAATTGACAGGCGTTGTATTTCGTATTGCAGGAGTTCCTGAATACACATATGGAGTCATTGAGGAATACAATAAAGATATAGATGAGTATTTTCAGAGCTACTCTCACCATGATCTGATAGATTATATTATCAAGCTCAGAAATGAGGATCGTCTGGGATATGCAGCTGTTGCGGCGAGTATAGGTTTTATTTGCATAGGTAATGGTAAAGTTTCATTAAATCAGCATATACCTGTCTCAAAATTACCCGGTCTCGGAGAGCAGTGGAGGTCGGAAAAGGTATTTCGCAAATATGTCGAACTATTGAATGATTTCTATGTGAAGACAAACTTTCAGAAATTTTATAACGATCACAAACCTTTGTATGAAAAAGCAGAAACTTGTATAAATCAACTCCTTGCTGATTTTAATTTCTCATGGTTTTCCAATTTTTTTGGTGGTGATTTTATAAGCCCAGTCATGTATGTTGCTTTGGGTAATGGTCCGAGCAATTATTACATAATGGATTACGAATCCAAGGCCGGTTATTCAATCATCATCGGTGGTAAATTAAATTATACCTATGAGACTACTCTTCCGATGGTAATTCATGAAATTTGTCATAATTATACTAATCCTCTCTTTTATAAATATTGGTCTAAAATGGAGTTCTCAGCAAATGCCATCTATGATGAAATTGCGGATGACATGCGGGAAAATGCCTATGGCAATGTACAGGAAAGTCTTTTGGAATGGTTGAATAATTTATTTTCGATCATGTACTTAAGAGATAACGAACCTGGACTTGTAGATTATATCGTTGGAATTCTCAGAGACAGAGGATTCATTTGGATGCCCAGATCCGTCCAGTTTATGGAATACTTTTATCAAAACAGAGGACAATATCCGCATATCGATTCTTTTATGCCGCAAGTGGTTGATTTTTTCAATTATACATCCAGTGATTTCGATCGAATAAAATTCGAAACCCAAAATAACCATCCCTATGTCAGGAATATTTTTCCTGCTAATGGTAGCAATATTTATAATGGCAATTTCAGGGATATTCAAATCTCATTTTCACAGCCAATGTTGGGCAGTTATTGCATAGATACTGTTAAGGATGATCCGACAATCACAGACCTGCCACGTGCGCAAATAAGACAAGCCTATTGGATCGACGATTATACGCTTTCTATCCCGCTCGATTGCTCTCAAATAGAAAAAAATAAAAAATATGGATTAGTATTGAGAGGCAATGGGTATGCGACAAAGGACTATGTTTATATGAATAACGATTATACAATAATCTATAATACAACACAGCAATGAAAATCTCGAAATACACATTCTTTTTCAATATAGATGGGAAGGAATATTACACCTATAATACACTATCAAATTCTCTGCTGGAAATCGACGAAGAATCTTATAGTATATTTCAAAATCACAAAACCGGTATCCAAGAATTATCGTCCGAGAAGGTCGACAAAGAATTATGGGATGTCTTGTGCGAGAACAACATTCTAACAGACAGCGATGAAGATGACTATCTGAAATACAAGGCTATCATAATGCGACAAAGGAGTCAACGGGCGAGCATGCATTTAACACTTGCCCCGACTATGGATTGTTGTTTCCGTTGCCATTACTGTTTCGAGAAATACAAGGAGAAAAAGTACATGACACCGGAAGTAATGGATCGAATTACCAAATACGTTATGTCATGTCCTGATCTGAAAAATATCAAAATTACTTGGTTTGGAGGCGAACCTCTTATGGCTGTGCCTCAGATTGAAGAATTTTATGATAAGTTCAGTGCCGTATGGGAAAAACCAATTAACTCAAACATCATCACAACCGGGTATCATATCAACGAAGAGGCTGTTCGTGTCATGAAAAAAGTGGGAATAACCTCCGCACAGATTACTTTGGACGGCATGAAAGAAACACATAACACAGTAAAGCATCTGCCGTCTGGAGAGGATGTATTCGAAAGAGTCATATCCAATATTGAATTATTAAACGATCAAGCGCCTGAAATCAATATCGTTATCAGAGTCAATCTCACGCACGAAAACAAACATGAATATCCGCAGCTTTGTTCGTTGTATGTCGAACGTTTCAAAGGCCGTAAGAATATTGGAATAGCTCCGGCATTCGTATTGGATCGAGGAGCAAGTAATTGTGATAAATGTGAAATTAAAAGTACATTATTTAATCACAAAGAACGGTCCGAATTTATCCTCGACTTGGCATATAGAGGATTTAATTCCCCTTTTATCCGTTATCCGGAACCTTTTTTCAACGAATGTGCAATTCGCAACGATATGGCGATCGCATTCGATCCGGAAGGATATGCCTATAAATGTTGGGAGGTAATAGGAAACAAAGAATATGCAATCGGCAAATTGAACGATGACGGTATTTTGACCGACATCAATCAAACGGTCCTTAATCGTCAATTATACGGTGCAGATACTTTTGATGATCCGGCGTGTTCGAAATGCAAATATTTGCCCATATGCAATGGAGGATGCCCGATTCAACGCATTGAAAATAAATTCGAAGGCGGCCATAATGATTGTTGTACTTACTATAAAGGCTTTACTTCCGATTTCTTGAAAATACATATCGCCAGAAAAAAAGCTCAGGAAGCCGCTACTGAGAAATAACAATAAAAGGACAGGTTATGCCGCAGTTCAGAGATAACTTTCACAGCGAGGAGGCGCAGGAGATCATGGGGCGTGCGCCTTCGTGGGTCGTGCGGTGGGGAATTACGGTCATTTTCGTCATACTTGCCCTAATCGTTTTGGGCTGCTACATCATCAAGTATCCACAGACCGTTACGGCTCCCATATCCATTACGACAGTCAATGCCCCCTCCGACCTCACGGCCCGTTACGACGGACTGCTCGACAGCGTATGTGTCGGCAACGGGGAGAACGTCCGTACCGGTCAGCTTATCGCTTTGCTCGCGACACCGGCCGACTACGACGACATCCGGTCGTTGGAAGAAAATCTCTCCGCCACCGATTCGCCGCAAGCACTCGCCGAGGCCGACTGGGTGTCCGACCGATATGTTCTGGGCGACCTGCAAGCCACGTGGGCGGAGTTCGCCGCCCGCTGCCTCGATTTTAGGCATTATCTGGCCACCGATCTCATCGGAACGAAGAAGCGCCTGCTCGCAGCCCAAATTGCGAAAAACAAGCGCTATTATGCCCAATTGGAGGCACAGGGCAAACTGCTCGACAAGGACCTTGCTATGGGGCAGCGGACATTGGAGCGGGACTCGCTGTTGTTCTCTCAATCGGTTATTTCTGCGGCCGACTACGAAACTTCCGTACAGAACTATCTCGCCAAACAGAACAGCAAGGCCGGCTTCGATGCAACACTGACCTCCACGGAACTCTCCATCCTGCAAACCGAACAACAGTTAGTGGAACTCGCCGTGCAGCGTGAGAACGAGGTGGCCGAATACGAACGTACCATCGGTCAGTTACGCCAACAACTGCTCGCCGCCATAGCCCAGTGGAAAGAACAGTATGCGGTCATCGCTCCGATGGACGGTATCGTGTCGTTACAGGGATATTGGAGCAAGGGGCAGCATGTGACCGTCGGCTCCGCTCTTGCCAGCATCGTCCCGGAAAAGGAGACTGAAGTGATCGGCCGTATGGAGGTTCCTTCGGCCGGATTCGGCAAGGTGGAAACAGGACAGACGGTCAACGTCAAGCTGAACGGCTTTCCCTATATGGAGTACGGCGTCCTGAAAGGTACGATACGCTCCATTTCCTCGGTTCCGGCTTCGGTGCAAACCGCGACCGGTACGACGATCGCCTATACGGTCGAAGTCGTATTTCCCGAAGGAATGAGGACGACCTATGAGAAGGAGCTGCCGATGATTCAGCAGATGGACGGTACGGGCGAGATCATCACGGAGGATATGCGCCTTATCGAGCAATTCATACAACCTGTCGTATCGCTGTTCAAAAACCGCTGACCATGAAATGCCGCATAATACCGTTGTTCGCCGCCGTCGCTTCGGTGCCGATGTTGTTCGGTGCAACACCGCTCAACGCACAGGAAGCGCAACGCTGGACGCTGGAAGAGTGTATCGCCTATGCTTTCGAACATAATATTGAAGTCAAGCAGGCCGAACTCGACGTTCAAACCAAACGGCTCACCCGCTCGGATGCGGGTTGGGCCTATGCTCCCGACATCTCCGCATCGAGCAGTTACAGCTTCTCCAGCGGCCGCGTACTGGATCCCACCACGTATGAGTTCGTGGAGCATCAGAGCGTGAACGGTACTTCGACCTCTGTCGGCGCCTCGGTCACTTTATTCAACGGTATGCGGAATCTTCATAATCTGGAACGCTCCCGCCTCGATCTGCGTGCGGCGCTGTTGGGCGTGGAGAAAGCCCGCAACGACATCCGGCTCAATATCACGGCCTATTATCTGGAAATTCTTTGCGCCGAAGAGAACATCCGCAATGCCGAACAGACGGTCGAAACCCTGAAAATACAGGAGGAAAAGACCCGTAAATCGGTCGAGATGGGGAAAGTCACCTCTGCCGACCTCTTGCAGATACGTTCGCAACTGGCCAATGCGGAAAACACTCTTTTGTCGGCTCGAAATTCCTACGACATCGCCCGCCTGAATATTTGTCAGCTCCTGGAAATAGAAGATTACACGACATTCCATACCGTCGCTCCTTCGGATAATATTTTGGGAAATACGCCGATGCCGGTCAGTACCGATGCGCTTCTGGCCTCGGCGCAGCAACTCCCGGAGGTGGAGTCCGCAAGGCTGGGTATCGACATTGCCCGCCGCGATCTGCGAATCGCCCGTTCGTCCTACTATCCGACGCTTTCGCTTTCGGCCGGCTACGGGTCGAGCTATTCCGATGCCCGGCAGAAAATGTTTATGAATCCCGACGGCACGTACCGTTACGAAGCCTATCCGTTCGCCGAACAGTATAAGGACAATGCGAGCAGCTATATTTCCGTATCGCTGAACGTTCCGATTTTCGGTCGCCTGACGACGCGGCACAACGTCCAGCGGCAGAAGATCGCCGTTCGCCAGGCGGAGTATGCGTTACGCACCACGGAGAAGCAGGTGAACAAGGAGGCTACGCAAGCACTGATCGATTCCCGGACGGCGTGGGACAAGTATCTCTCTTCGCAGAAATACGTCGCCTCGGCCGAGGAAGCCGCCCGGCAAATGGAACAAAGGTACAATCTCGGAGCGGCTACCGTTGTCGATTACAACACGGCGCTCGATGCGCTGGTCGAGGCTCAGGTTCAGCTTCTGCAAGCCAAATACGAATATATCTTCAAGACCGAAATAATTAAATTTTATCTCGATTCGAACAAGAAGTAATTACATAAAATTTTATTTTATGTAATTACTGTGGTTCATTCCTATTTCCACCGAAGATGCAAAGCGTCTTCGGTTTTCTTGTTTTATTCAGAAAAGTATTCGCCCCTCGGTCGGCCCGGCAAAAGTAGTCGTGTCCGTGTCTGCCCGCAAGTCCTGCCGGTTTTCCTTGCGGAAAAACCTTGCGGGCAGCCCCGTCCCCGACTATGACCTTCTGCGTGCCGCCCGAATGGTTCGAGCGGCGAAACTTAAAATTCAAATTTATGAATACTTCCGTAACGAGTGCGTCCTTAGCACGTGTAGCACACCAACAAGGTCTGAACCGGGTCGTAGCCGACAGAGTACGGCACTTGGTAGAACACCGTGCACCCACGGTGCAGCAAACCCTCCAGCGCATGATCGTCGAATCCGCGCAGCTGCAAGACTACATCCTTCCGATCGGCGCCCAATACCGGGAAACGGGCAGTACACGCAAGGTACTCTTTCTCGACGACGGCAACCGTCTGACGATGCAGATGCCCGAAGGACGCTTCCGCCTTCACGACAACGCCGTGGGACAGGCGGCCGAGAAGATGAACGTTCCGTCGCGTTACCTGCGCGAGTTGGCAGGCGGAACATCGTGGAAACGCGCACTGGCCGCACGCATTCTCAACGAACACTCCTCGTGGAGCGACCGCAGCCGTGTTCTCGTCCGCGCCGTAGGCGACGAAGTGCGCGGCATCCTCTCGGACAGCTACCGCCGCCTCGACAGCCAGCGCATCCTCTCGGCATTTCTGGGCAAGGCTCTCGAACAGGGAGCCGTGGCATACGATGCGCTGTGGACCGATACGAAGATTTATGTCGAGACGATCCTTCCTCAGCCGATCTGCATCCCCACCGAGTTCAACGGTGAGGTACAAATCTATATGGGAGCACGTTTTTCCACTTCGGATTTCGGCGACGGGGCGGTGGACATCCGCGTCTTCCTGCTCAACGGCGTCTGCTTGAACGGCATGGTACGCGAGAACGTAATGAAACAGATCCATCTGGGCGGTAAGCTGCCCGATAATATCCAGCTCTCGCAGCGGACGTACGAACTCGACACGCAGACCACCGTGTCTGCGGTGAACGACCTTACGTCCCAGCTCTTCGGCCGCGACAACATCCGTCGCAAAGCGCTCGAAATAAAGGCTGCGGCAGCCAAGGAGGTCAACTTCACACAAGAACTGGAACGGCTCATGCAGAAAGGCCGCCTGCTGAAAACCGAGAACGAAGGCGTGCGGAAACTGCTGATGAACAACAATCCCGACGACGGATTCGCCGGAGGGCCGACGCTCTGGAAACTGACGCAGGCGATAACGGCCTATGCCCGCGAGACGCAGCCGGCACGACAACGCGAACTGCACGAGCTGTCGGGAGAACTGCTTAACCGCGTGAACAACTGACGACCGCTATGAAACAGGTAAAGGATAAATATACCAGCACAACGCTGGAACAGATGCCGGAGCATAAACTTTTCCGCGCATTGATGAGCGAGCTGAACGACTTCGGATTCGACTGCAAAGCCTTCGCCGCAGGACTGCAATACGAACATCCGACCGTGCAGCAGCGATTCTTCGCTCTGCTGCGCACGTGCGTCCTCTTCATGGCAGAAGAGGGCAACGTGCACATCGACGACCGTAACCGCGCCTCCTATCGGATGTGCCGCGAGATTGCCGAACAGCTTAAAGACCACCATTTGCCATGCAGATAAAAACGAACTTGTTTCCGATGAATGAATTGACTTGTCGTGCCTGCGGGTGCAGGATCGTACCCGAACACGGATATTACAATACGCTCGATGGCGCCTGCTGCATAACCTGTCGGGAAAGACGGCCGCTGCATCGTCTGAAATTGCAGGTTTGCGATTCGCTTGCAAGGTTATGTAGAACGTCGAGATGCTGCAAATTATGAAGAACGAGACAGAAGATTTTATGGCGTTGGCCAAAGCCTATGCTCAAGCTGAACGTGCATTACGAATCGAACGATGGGTAATCGTCACCTTCGAGCTTCGAAAGACGGACGGACCGATCGAAATTCTCTACCGCTACGATCTGCCGCGTACGATGCTCAAACGTTACCGATGGGTGGTACGCTGGCGCACGGCTCGTTTTCAATGCCGTTTCCCGCGTGATACGATCACAGCGACATACTGTTACTACGACAAACGCACGGGATTGAAGTTCGGCGTCGATTCCTGCCTGTCGAAGCTGCGGGCGGCAAAAGCACAGATTACGCTTGCCAAACGTCGGGAGCGGGAGCATATCGAGCAGCAGCGATTGCGCTATCCGCTGTTTTACGACGAGCAGGCAGATCCCGAATTGCTCCGTTTCAGGCAGAAGCTACAAGAAAAACTGCATCGTTATCTGAATGCCTTGCTGCGATTACGCTGGGCTGTTCTGCAACATCGACAAAAAAACTTCGACTCGTCCGACAAAAAACAATTACAGAAATGATGCCTTTACCTATTACCGAAATCGACGACTTCTGTGAGGCGTCGTTCGGCGGATACTCCGCGCTCTTTACCGAAGAGCGTATCGACAGAGCTTCGCTTCCCGAAGGTATTTATGCCTATGACATACGGAGCGGAGAGGGTAACGATTTCGGAACGATCGAACCTTGTGTTACGGTCAACCATACGGGAACGATCCTGACCCGACAACCCATCGAAATGGGCCCTGAAGGTTATATCGAAATCGATATGGACGGTGACGACGGACTCATCGATGCGATGACCTACGATGAATGGATCGCACAACCCGAAACAACCTGCTAAGTCGCAGACGATACGAACCCTTGACGGCCGCTCCTGCCGAAGGAACGGCCGTTCTGTAAAACTCCGGCGCAGGAGGATAAACACTGCATAAAACAGTCATGGAATTGCTTACGAAACAGATTATTCGGAAATTCGAGGAACATCCGATCTATTCGCAGGACGGCAAAGGTCTGAAGGCCGAGGTGCTTGTAAAGTATTTCAACCCCATGGGAGCCGGAACGTGGCTCATTACGGAGGCGGAGAAACAGGAGGACGGAGATTGGAAACTCTTCGGGTTCTGCCACATTTGCGAGTGGGAATGGGGTTACCTGATGCTCTCCGACCTGCAACGTATCGTGCTGCCGGGCGGCCTCGGAATAGAGCGCGATTTATATACGCAGGGACGAATCGTCGAAGACTTTATGGAATAAGGATTCAGTGTTCAGTTGGATAATCTCTGAAATACGCAGAGCCTCGTCGTTCAGTTCGAAGACCAAAATTTCGAAACCTAAGGATATTCCGTCCGCATCAGCGACGAAGACCACGACGCTTGCGGCGTGTACGGATTTCTTGTAGATAACGAAACGCTTTATGCACGGCTGGAATATGACAACGGGCTGGAACGCCGGAAAGAAGAGCAGCAGCGCGAACAGTTACGGTTGGTAGGGAACAGATTCCTCGCTGGGGAATACATCTCCAGCGAGGATTTTATCGGACTGTGCAAACTCAAGTTGATTTCCATACCGCTTCGCACGCACGGGACCCTGCACCGAAGCGTAACCGAACTCTCCCGAAACAGTATCCGTCACAGTCGCACGAAAAGCGGAGCCAATCCGAAACGCGACGGATGCTTCGCTATGGTCGAAACCCTGTACGAGAAACTCTCCGAGACAATGGATGCAACGATGAAATAAAAACAGTACGGACGGCATTGTGTGTCGCCCGTACTATTTGACAATACGTTATCGCAATGATTTACGATAGTTTCGGTCCAGAATCTTTTCGATCTCAGAACGCGGGTAGAGGATTTTGCTGCCGATCGTCGTGTAGGGAAGTACCCGACGGTCACGGTAGTTTTGCAGGGTGCGGGGACATAACGAAAACAGCTCCATCACCTCTTCGCCCGTAAGATAGCTTTCCGTGACGATCGTCGGACGATGGGCCGCGATCGATGTTTCCAGCAAATGAATCGCTCGAAGTATTTCCTGCCGGAACTCCTTGTATTCCGGCGAGGTTCTCAGGAGTACGTCGTCCATTATTTGAAAGGAGCGATGAGGTTGTTTTGCAGAATACGCGCGATGTCTGATTCTTTGTACAGAATCTTGTTGCCCAACGACGTGCTGGGTATGATCCCTTCCGAACGATAGTACTGCAAGGCACGTTTGGTGATGCGCAGCGCTTTACAGACCTCTTCGGCTGTCAGCCAGCGTCGCGGTTGCGGCGGTGAGAACAATTCTCGGAATCGCTCGGCACGCTCCCGTAAGGATGTTACGAGCGTTTTCATTTCGTCGAAAGCGCTCTGTTCGATCATTTGAAACTCCATAGTCATACAATGTTTTATTGTAGATTGCGCCGGAATATTCCGGCAATCTGCAAAGAAAAACAATGGAAGCGACTTTCCCTTGAATGGCATAAGGAGGCATTTACAGGCCGATGAAAGATGCAGAAACAGGAAAAATATCGGATGAAAGTATATTTGTCTTAATCATAGATTATTATTATCTTTGTAACAAGAGTTGTTTGATAAGAGAATATCGATGTAAGCACAGAGAAGGTTCTGTCTCTAAATCATTACCATTGATATTGTTAAATTCTGATTATCAGATATATATACTGGATTAAGCCTTTTTCCAGCAAAATATGTGCAAACATAACCAAAATAATCGTAACTTTGTACTCCGCCACGGTTCCCGAAGATAAAAACGGCCCGGTCGCAGGAAAATAGAACTTAAAATCGAACATTCATGCGAAACGGGGCGAAAAACGGGGTTGCCGACATACCCTGCGACCGAAAAAGCACGCACCCTATTTCCGATCAAACGAGAACCGGGTACAACGAAAAAGAAAATTCAACCATAAATTTTAACGAATCAAAATAATACGACACTATGAAAACCATTATCGCATCTCCCAAAGCCCCCAAAGCGGTGGGCCCCTATTCGCAGGCAGTAAAGTGCGGCGACACGCTCTACATTTCGGGACAGCTCCCGATCGACGGCGCCACCGGCGCGATGCCCGAAAGCATCGAAGACCAGACGCGCCAGTCGCTCACCAATCTGGGGCACATCCTCGAAGAGGCGGGTTATTCCCACGCCGATATCGTGAAAACGACGGTCCTGCTCACCGACATCGCCGATTTCGCCGCGATGAACGCCGTTTACGCCACGTTCTTTACGAAGGATATGCCCGCACGCATCTGCTATCAGGTATCCAAGCTGCCGATGGGTGCGAAGGTCGAGATCGATGCGGTCGCCGTCAAGTAAAACGCGTCCGGTCAGCGGAAACACGGACGGAAGGACCGCGCTTCGCCGCCCATAAAAACGATTATATATACTCGAACGACGCGAGATTCCGCGTTGTTTTCCGGGCTTGTCCGCAACCGCCTGCGATCGGCGTGCATATGCGCGAATCCGACGCGCCGTTTTCTATCCGGTCGGAGGGAAACCGGACCGCAGAGCGGGAAAGAACTCCCGACAGGGAGCATCAAACACAGGGGCAACAAAGTTATATAATCATGTTACAGAGGTAGTAAGCTCAACACTTCGCCGTATAGATGCACGACGGGCAAACCGGCTTGCCGGGCGAAAAACGAGGACTGACGACTCCGCCATTTTCCAAAATGTGCGTCCCGGATCACTGGGACGCACGTTTTATCCATTGTTGATAACTTTGGAATAATTTGTCGCGGGAAGATTCGAAAATCCCGAAGAAAAGCAGGAAATTTGTATAGTTGGGACCGAACGGAACAAGCCTGCATCGGTCCCGATTCCTGTAAAGACATAAAGAAATAAAACTCAAGATATCATGTCAAGCAACAAACAACCGGGCCTCCCGACCGAAGTGTCCTACAACGAAGCGGTCGAAGCGTCGAAAAAATATTTCGACGGAGACGACCTGGCCGCTACGGTTTGGGTAAGCAAATATGCCCTGAAAGATTCGTACGGCCATATTTACGAAAAAACTCCGCGCGATATGCACGAGCGCATCGCCGCCGAGATCGAACGGATCGAAAAGAAGTACCCCAATCCTATGAACCGGCAGGAGGTGTTCGAACTGCTCGACCACTTCCGCTACATCATCCCGCAAGGCGGTCCCATGACCGGTATCGGCAACAACTTCCAAGCGGCTTCGCTTTCGAACTGCTTCGTCATCGGCCACAAGAATCCGGCAGACTCCTACGGCGGCATCTTCCGCATGGACGAGGAGCAGGTGCAACTGATGAAGCGGCGCGGCGGCGTGGGGCACGACCTTTCGCACATCCGCCCCACAGGTAGTCCGGTGCTCAACTCGGCGCTCACCTCGACCGGTATCGTCCCCTTCATGGAGCGTTACTCGAACTCGACGCGCGAAGTGGCCCAGGACGGTCGCCGGGGAGCTCTGATGCTCACCCTTTCGATCAAACATCCCGACGCAGAGCGTTTCATCGATGCCAAAGTCGATACGAGCAAGGTGACCGGCGCCAATGTTTCGGTCAAAATCGACGACGAATTCATGCGTGCGGCACTCGCCGGGAAGAAATACCACCAACAGTTCCCGATTCACTCGGACAAACCGCTCTACCAGCAGGATATCGACGCCAAGAAACTTTGGGACAAGATCATCCACAACGCCTGGAAATCGGCCGAACCGGGCGTAATGTTCTGGGACACGATCATCCGCGAGAGTATTCCCGACTGCTATGCCGACGAAGGATTTACGACCGTGGCGACCAACCCCTGCGGCGAAATTCCGCTCTGCCCCTACGACTCGTGCCGCCTGCTGGCGATCAACCTGTTGAGTTACGTGGACAAACCTTTCACCAAAGAAGCGTCGTTCAACTTCGAGAAATTCAAGCAACACGTCGAGAAGGCGATGCGTATGATGGACGACATCATCGACTTGGAATTGGAAAAAATCGAGTTGATCATCAATAAGATCGCCGCCGATCCCGAAGACGAAGACATTCGCCGCGTGGAACTCGAACTCTGGAAAAAGATCCGCACGATGGCCCGCAAAGGACGTCGTACGGGACTGGGCATCACGGCCGAAGGCGACATGCTCGCAGCATTGGGACTCCGTTACGGTACGCCCGAAGCGACGGCTTTCGCCGTGAAGGTACAGAAGACCCTCGCACTGGAAGCCTACCGCGCCTCGGTAAAGATGGCCGCAGAGCGCGGAGCGTTCGAAATTTTCGATGCACGCAAGGAGGAGAAGAACCCGATGATCGGCCGCATCCGGGAGGCCGATCCGGAGCTCTACGCCGAAATGGTAAAACACGGACGACGCAATATCGCCATGCTGACCATCGCCCCTACGGGAACCACCTCGCTCATGTCGCAAACCACGTCGGGCATCGAACCGGTTTTCCGTCCCGTCTATAAGCGTCGCCGCAAGATCAACCCTTCGGACCAGGATGCCAAAGTGGCTTTCGTGGACGATATGGGCGAAAAGTTCGAAGAGTACAACGTCTATCACCACAACTTCGTCAAATGGCTCGAAGCCAACGGATACGATACCTCGAAACTGCAAGACATATCGGACGATGAGCTCAACCGGTGGGTAGCCGCATCGCCCTATCACGGCGCGACGGCCAACGACATCGACTGGGTGGCCAAAGTCAAGATGCAGGGCGAAATTCAGAAGTGGGTCGATCACTCGATTTCGGTGACGGTCAATCTGCCGAACGACGTTTCCGAAGCACTCGTAGCGGACGTATATCGCACGGCCTGGGAGTGCGGCTGCAAAGGGGTAACGGTTTACCGCGACGGCTGCCGCGAAGGCGTACTGATCGATAAGAAGAAAAAAGCGGCAAAAGAGGAGAACGGGCAGACCATTCTCAAACGCCCCAAATCGATCCCGGCGGACATCGTGCGTTTCAAAAACGGCAACGAAAACTGGATCGCCTTCGTCGGCCTGCAGGATGGACGCCCTTACGAAATCTTCACGGGTAAAATCGAAGAGGACGCCATGTATATTCCGCCCAAAATCAACAAGGGCTTTATTATAAAGGTACGCGAGGAGAACGGTTCGAAACGGTACGACTTCCAGTATATCGACCGATACGGCTACACCAACACCATCGGCGGCATTTCGCGCCTGTTCAACGAAGAGTTCTGGAACTACGCCAAGCTGATTTCGGGCGTCCTGCGCCACGGCATGCCGATCACCAACGTCGTATCGCTCATCGAATCGCTCCACCTGAACAGCGAAACCATCAATACCTGGAAGCTGGGTGTGGAACGAGCACTGAAGCAATATATCTCGGACGGCACCAAAACCAAGGACAAGTGCCCGAGCTGCGGCCAGGAGACGATGGCCTATCAGAACGGGTGTCTTACGTGCATGTCCTGCGGGTACTCGAAATGCGGTTGATTCTCTGCCGACAGACAATAAAATATACAAAACGTCAAACGAGGTCCGGGCTTTTGGCCCGGACTTTGCTTTTAGCTTCTACAAAAGGATATATAGAGATGAATCAAGCTCCCGTGTAAGGGTTTACATACACGAAAACAAAAAATTATTACACATTAAATTCGAACTACATGAAAAAATTATTCATTACGATGGCACTCGTTCTTTGTGCCGCAGCCGCTTCAGCCCAGGTTGTCGCTGTCGCAGAAGAAATCGTCGTAGAAGAGCAACAGCCCAAGAGACGAGGCTGGGCCGGTTACGAAACCAACCGTTTCTTCGACAACTGGGAAATCACCGTCGCCGGAGGCGCCCAAATTATGGTCTTCAACGGCACGCTGGGAAAAGACGATTTCGGATCGTCGCGCTTCAACCACATCAACTGGCAGGCCGACTTCTCGCTGACCAAATGGTTCCACCCCGTAATGGGTGCCCGCCTGCAAATTCAGGGCGGCCAGTACCAGAACGACACGGCATTCGGCAACCAATACATGAAAGACCCGTACATCTTCACGCACATGGACTTCATGGTGAATCTGTCGAACTGGATCGGCGGCGAGCGTGACGACCGCGTCTATTACGCAGTGCCCTTCGCCGGCTTCGGTTACCACGTATCGGGTTTCACCGACAAATTCCAGCGCGACTGGGGCTACGGGACGGACCACTCGTTCGCTTTCACGGCCGGTTTGCTGAACAAGTTCCGCGTATGCCCGGCCCTGGACATCGAACTGGAACTCAAGGCTTGGATGCTGCCCAGCAGCAACATGCCCTCAATCCTGAATTCGGGAACACAGAAAGTAGCCGCAGCCTACAGTGCCACGATCGGTCTTACGTACCGTTTCAACCGCCGCGGCTTCAAACAGGCTTCGCCCTACACCGTCGAAGATGTAATGGCTTACCAGGCTGTCATAGCCGACCGCGACCTGGCTCTGGCTGCTGTACAGGCCGACAACGCCGAACTGGCCAATGACCTGGCTGCAGCAAACAAAGCTGCGAAAAAAGCCGCTGCCGAAGCTGCCGCCGCGAAGAAAGCTGCCGAAATGGCGAAGTGGGGTCCCAATCCTATCCCGGCCGACCAGCTCGACGGCAATGCCTACACCGATGACATCTATCTGACCGGCAAAGGCATCACCTTCTTCAACATCGGCCAGACCGAGCTGAGTCCGAAAGAGAAACTCCGCCTGGACATCATCGCTACCCAAATCAAGAATGCGCCGAAAAACAAGATTTACGTGATCGAAGGCCATGCCGATCCCCAAACCGGTTCGAAGGCCGTGAATACCCGCCTGGCCGAGCAGCGTGCGAAGAAGGTTTACGACTACCTGATCTCGAAAGGCGTAAAAGCCGAGAACCTGCAGTACAAGGGTTACAGCGACACCAAGTCTCCGTTCAAGACCGAGCAGGAGAACCGCGTAACGGTAATCCGCTAAATGCCAAATACAAAAAAAATCCCGCTGTAAAATACAGCGGGATTTTTTTGTGCAAGGATCAGAAAGAGGCGAATAATCGTACGGATTCGTACGTAAAGATCGCCGAACCGCCTCCTGTCCGGTACAAAAATAATCGAGCCGACGCAGCGCCGAATCTGCTCGGACATCCGCGTCAGCGGAATTTATTTTATACGACAATCGCTGAAAGACGCACCGGATTTCGCGGGTGATGAAGATACGATACGCCGCCCACGCAGGATCGCCGCCTAATCAAAAAGAAGGGAGAGAATCTTTTTCAGCCCCTCTTCATCCTCCCGGTCGAACGCATCCAACCGGTCGCTGTCCACATCCAGACAGGCGAACACACGCCCTTCCCGGTCCCGAATCGGCAGGACGATCTCGCTGCGGGATTTCGAATTACAGGCGATATGTCCCGGAAACCGCTCCACATCGGGCACGATCACGGTTTCTCCCGTGCTGACCGCCGCCCAGCAAACTCCCGTATGATGCCGCAGCTTCTGACAGGCAACGGGCCCCTGGTACGAGCGGACAATCAGTTCGTCGTCGATAAGGGCATACACCCCTGTCCAGAAAAAAGTCTGCATCTTATGATGCAACACGGCCTCCATCGTGGCCAGCCGTGCCCAAATGTCGTCGGTCGTCTGTACATAGCCCTTGATCTGCTCGTACAACCGGTCGTACTTCGCCAGTTTCGCACTCATCGTCGCAATCGTTAAAAGAGAATGCTAAGTAATCAATTTTTTTTCAAAAATCCGCCGGATTCATCCGCTTTTAGCGATTCACACCACGAAAAAGCGGATCTATGGAAAACCATAGACCCGCCCGAATCATCGACCGGCTCCGTCAGGCCAACAGCAACACGAGCACCACGCCCCAGATGATGAGCAGCGTATTACCGATGGCATAAGTGATGGTATATCCCAGCGAGGGGACATTGCTGCCGATCGTATCCTCGACAGCACCGAGAGCCGCCGTAGTCGTTCGCGCTCCGGCGACGCATCCGAGCGTCAGGGCATCGTTGAAACGGAACAGGTAACGGCCGATCAACACGCCCAGCACCAGAGGAAGAGTCGTGGCACCGGCCCCCACCAGGAAAAGGCTCCAGCCCACCTGCTGAAAACCGGCGACGAACGACGGTCCGGTCGAAATGCCGACGATCGCAATGAAAGTATTCAGTCCCATATTGTTCATGAACCACACGGTCTGTTCGGGAATGCCTCCCAAAGTCGGGCGCCGCGAACGGGCCCAGCCGCAGAAAAGACCTGCGAGCAGCACGCCGCCGCTCACGGTCAGACTCAGGGGAATCGCCCCTATCTTGGCCACCAGCATCCATCCGAAGATCAGACCGCCCAGACAGATACCCAGCCCCAGCAACGGAACGCTGCTCTCGGTCTTCACCGGATCGCTGAAACCCAACTGTGCGGCGGCACGTCGCACGTCCTGCGGCAGCCCGACCAATTCGATCCGGTCGCCGGCATCGAGTTTGGCTCCGCTCCGCACGGGGATCTTCACACCCGCCCGCACGATGGACCGGATATTGACCCCGTGCATGAATTTAGCCGACAAGACCTTTCCGATCCTCTCCCCGGCAGCCCCCTTGCGATTGACCACGACAGGAAGGACCTGAACGGCAAAATTCGTCAGTGTCGTATCGGACACTTCGGCACCGATCCACTTCTCTTCGCTGATGACGTATTCGCGGCGACCGCTGACGACCAGTTGATCGCCCGGACGGATCACTGTCCGGGGTGTCACCTCATCGACGACCTTCCCCTGCTGGCAGAGCCGTTCGACGAAAATACGCTTTCCGTCGCGCTGCATGACGGTTTCGAATTCGTGGACGGTACGCCCGCCCTCGAACCATTCGTTATCGGCGCTGAAAACCCGGAAAACGATCTCCCGGGCCGCCGGGTCGAAGCCGGCTTTCAGGCTGACGTCTTCGCCCATCTTCTGCTCCAGATCGCGCGCAGACTGCTTCACCTTCGCCACGCCGCCCAGCAGCCGGGGTCCGATCGAACTCAACACCCATGCGGAACCCGCCGTACCGAAGATGTAAGTTACCGCATAACAAACGGGCATTGAACTGAGATCGGTTTCCGCTCCGCCCGGCAGTTCGCGGATCGTATCGGTCGCCACGCCCAGCACGGCCGACATCGTCTGCGACCCGGCCAGCAGCCCCGCAGCCTGCGAAAGCGTATAGCCCATCAGCCAGGAGAAGAGCCATACCGACCCCAAACACAGCAAACAGACCACCACGGCGAAGGCCACCTGCGGCAATCCGTCCTTCTTCAACCCCCGGAAGAACTGCGGGCCGACCGCATATCCCACGGCGAAGAGGAACATCAGGAAGAAAAGGGTTTTGGCCGGTTCGGGAATCTCGATACGAAGCTGCCCGACGACTACGCCCACCAGCAGCACGCTGGTCACCGTTCCGAGCGAAAAGCTGCGGATGCGCAGCTTACCCAGCAAAAACCCCAGCGCAACGGTCAGAAAGACGGCCAGCGCCGGATTCGCCTGAATGAAGTGCGTGAATTGTACACCTGTAAACATAATTTATCTCGTTTTCTTCGTTAGGTTTCACGTCGATCAAACGGCAAACCGTGTGCCGCAAAGAGTCCAGACGAAGAATTAACGGGATAAATAACGCTCCGTAAGACGGGAAACGGCGTAATCGCCGAGGATTTCACGCGGAATAACGAGCATTTCGCGCAAGGAGGGCGTCCAGCGCTCCACGACGATCCGGTAGAAAACAGCGTGGATCGCCCGGTGCGAAAGTTGATGCACGGGCATCGTGACGGTCCCAACAAGGCATACCGTCCCGGTATCTTTGAAGAGAGCGCAAAACTCCGGCATCGCGGCCAACACCGTATATTCCACAGGTTCGGGAGTTTCGATGAGCGGAAATTCGTACAACCCCTGCCAAATGTCGCCGGCACCCCGTCGGCGCAACACCAATTCATCGCCGCATTCGACGTGCAGGTAGTTGAAATAGCGGGGTTCGACAGCCGTACGCCCCTGTTTGACGGGACGGACATCGACCGTACGGGCGGCAAAAGCCAGACAACGGTCGCGCAAAGGGCACTCCGTACAGCGGGGCTGTACCGGAAGACAGCAAAGAGCCCCGAAATCCATAATGGCCTGGTTGTAAAGTCCCGGCCGCTGCCGGTCGATCAGCGAATCGGCCAACGCAGCGAACGTCCGCCTTCCGGAAGTCGTATCGATGGGCGTATCGAGGTCGTAAAGGCGGGAAAGCACCCGAAAGACATTGCCGTCGAGTGCGGCACAGGGTTCGTCGTAGGCGATCGAACAGATCGCCGCAGCCGTATAGTCGCCCACGCCGGGCAATGCCCGCACGTCGGCATAATCCGTCGGGAAAACGCCGCCGTGCATCTCCACGATCCGCCGGGCTGCGGCCAGCAGGTTCCGGGCGCGGGAGTAGTAGCCGAGTCCCTGCCAGCACTTGAGAACCAGATCTTCGGGAGCCGAAGCGAGAGCCACGACGTCGGGGAACAGTTCGAGGAAGCGATGATAATAGGACATACCCTGCGCCACGCGGGTCTGTTGCAGGATCACTTCCGAAATCCAGATCCGGTAAGGGTCCCGTGTGCGACGCCAGGGAAGGTCGCGCCCCTCGCGGCCGTACCACTCCAGGAGCCGCGAAGCGACCTCGGGATCGGGAACGTATGTCTGCTGATCGTTTTTCAAAATCCTCCGGGAAAAGACGATTCCCCCGGACAAAAATAGGGATTCAAGGCGATAAAAGCAAACCCGTCAGGTGCCCGTTCCTTCGCTCTTAAACGAAGCCGCCTTGCGGCGCGGGCGCAACAGCCACAGGAAGGGCAGTGCCGAGGCCAACGAAACGAATGTGACGAAAAGGAAATCGTCGGAGATACCGGCCACGTAGCTTTCCGCCGAAGAGAGTCCGCCCTGCGCCGAATGGAACGCCGTACGGCCGGTCAGAATAACGGTAAGCAGGGCGATGCTGACGCTGCCCGAGAGTTGCTTGATGCTGTTGGAGATACCGGCTGCCGAAGCCATATCGCGCTGGCTCAAATTCATGAGCGAGAAATCGTTCAGCGGGGCAAAGGTCAGTCCCATGCCGAAACCGCGCAGATAGAGTACCAACATGATTTGTGCATGCGTAGTATGAAGAGTAAACCGGCTGGCGAAATAGAAACTCAACGTCATGACCAGGATGCCGGTCACGGCGATAAAGAGCGGCTTGATATAGCGGGTCAGGAATCCCGAGCAGGTCGAAAGCACGCCCTGGATCAGGCCGACGGGCAGAAAAACGCTTCCGGCCATGATCGCCGTATAGCCCAGCCCCTTCTGCATGTAAAGCGGCAGCAAATAGGTACCGCCCAGCATGCCGATACCGAAGATCGCCAGCACAGCCATCGAAACGCCGAAATTACGTTCGCCGAGCAGTTTCAGATTCAACAGCGGATTTTCGCACCGCAGCTCCCGGACGATAAAGACAATGAGTGCCGCAGCCGCAACCGCAAAACATCCGATCACCTCCGGAGAACTCCACCCCTCGGGATTCGAAGGCGAATTGCCTCGGGCCAGTGCGAAGATCAAAAGGGGCATGAAACAGACCACGCACAGAAAACCCGGCCAGTCGAAACTGCCCGCACGGGCACCGCGCCACTCCTTCTGGATAAAAATTGCAAACAGAATGGCCGCCAGTCCCACAGGAACATTGACATCGAAGATCAGGTGCCAACTGTAATCGTCCACCAGATAACCGCCGATCAGAGGACCGAACGAGATCGAAGCGGCGGCCGCCACCGACCACAACCCCAGGGCCAGCCCCCGCTGTTGCGGAGGAAACTCCCGGGTAACGATCGCCAGGCCGAGCGATTGGATGATGCCGCTGCCGAAGCCTTGCAGGGCACGGGCCGAAATCAGGAACATATCGCTCCCGGCGCGGCCGCAGAGCCACGATCCGAAGGTGAAGAGCACCAACCCCAGAATATACATCCGTTTGTTGCCGATGCGGTCGGCGATCCAACCCGCCGAAGGCAGCATGAGCGTCATGGTAATCATATAGGCCGTAATGACCCATTCGGCGGTCGAAATGGGGATGTGAAATACCGACATAATGGTCGGCAGGCCGACGTTCACGACCGTCACGTCCATCACGGCCATGAAAGTCCCGAGCATCACGAGGCTCAAAATCCACCATTTATACCCCCTACTGTTGCGTATGCGTTCTCTCGGATTCCTCATTGCATGTTTATTCAGGAAACAAACGGGACAAAAAAAGTGCCATGAGACAGAGTGCTTCGAAATCCGAACCGAACGAAGGACATATTGCTTTCGATACGGTTTGTGCGGCAAATCTCCCGCTCTTGGCACAATCCGTGAACGGAACGGATAATACCGCCTCGACAAAAACGTTATAATTAAATGAAATATACGCCATGAAAACCATTTTTTTCGGGACACAGCCCTACGACCGCGAATCGTTCGACCGGATCAACGCCGACTACGGGATACGGATCAAATACCACCGCAGCCACCTGAACATCGACAACGTACCCCTGGCACAAGGCGCCGATGCGGTCTGCATCTTCGTCAATGACTCGGCGGATGCCCCAACCGTCGGGGAGCTGGCCCGCATGGGTGTACGGTTGATCGCCCTGCGCTGCGCGGGTTTCAACAACGTCGATCTGAAAGCCGCCGCCGAGCACGGCATCACGGTAGTCCGGGTACCGGCCTATTCGCCCTATGCCGTGGCCGAACACGCCGTGGCACTGATGCTCTCGCTCAACCGGAAGGTACACCGCGCTTACTGGCGTACCCGGGACGGAAATTTCGCCCTGCACGGCCTCCTCGGCTTCGATATGCACGGCAAAACGGCCGGCATCGTCGGCACGGGAAAAATCGCCCGTGCCCTCATCCGCATCCTGCGGGGTTTCGGGATGGAGGTCCTCGGCTACGACCCCTGCCCCGACGAGGCGTTCGCCCGGGAATCAGGTATGACCTACGTTCCGCTGACCGAACTCTACCGCCGCTCGGACATCATCTCGCTGCACTGTCCCCTCACGGACCGAACCCTCCACATGATCGACGCCGAAGCCATCGGTCAAATGAAAGACGGGGTCATCATCATCAACACGGGACGCGGGCAGCTGATCCGCACGAGCGACCTGATCGAAGGACTCAAGGAGAAAAAGATCGGAGCGGCGGGGCTGGATGTCTATGAGGAAGAGGCGGATTACTTCTATCAGGACACCTCCGACCGGATCATGGACGACGACATGCTGGCACGCCTGCTCTCCTTCAACAACGTGATCCTCACCTCCCACCAGGGATTCTTCACCCGCGAGGCGCTGGACAACATCGCCCGCACGACCCTCGAAAACATTCAGGCATTCTCCCACGGAGAGTGCCTCAACGAAGTGAAATACAAATAAAAACAGATCATACCATGAAAAAAATCGTACTGTTGCGGCACGGCGAAAGCGCGTGGAACCGCGAAAACCGCTTCACGGGATGGACGGACGTCGATCTCACGGACAAAGGCGTCGAAGAGGCCCTCAAAGCCGGAGAATTGCTCAAAGCCGAAGGATTCCGTTTCGGCAAAGCCTACACCTCCTACCTGAAAAGGGCCGTCCGGACCCTGAACTGTGTTCTCGACCGGCTCGATCAGGAATGGATCCCCGTCGAGAAAAACTGGCGCCTCAACGAGAAACATTACGGCGTACTGCAAGGGCTCAACAAGAGCGAAACGGCGGCCCGCTTCGGCGAAGAGCAGGTGCACATCTGGCGGCGCAGCTACGACGTCGCACCCGATCCGCTGGCCGAAGACGATCCCCGCAATCCGCGCTTCGATCCCCGCTACGCCGGGATCCCGGACGAGGAGCTGCCCCGCACCGAATCGCTCAAGCAAACCATCGAACGGGCGCTGCCCTACTGGCAATGCGTGATTTTCCCCGAACTGTCCGTTCACGACGAAATCTTGGTGGTAGCGCACGGCAACAGCCTGCGGGGTATCATCAAACACCTGAAAGGCATCTCCGACGCGGCGATCTCGGAACTCAACCTCCCGACGGCCGTGCCATACGTCTTCGAATTCGACGACAAGTTACGTCTGGTGAAAGATTACTTTCTGGGCGATCCCGAACAGATCCGCAAGCTGATGGAAGCCGTAGCCAATCAGGGCAAAAAATAGCGCCGGGAATACCGGAGAAAGATAAAAAAAGAGAGCGAAGGCTGATCTTCGCTCTCTTTCAATTTTCGGGAGCTGTCCACCACCTGCCCGGCAGCGTGTCGGACCGGTCCAAACGTACCGGCTCGCCGATTCGCGGCAGCACGATCCCCGCCTCGGGATTCTCCGCCGCGAGTGCAGCCGCATTGTTCAGCGGCTCGTCCCAGGGATGCCGCGCCAGAGCGTATTTGGAATTGTGCACCGGAAAAACCCGCCGGGCGCCGAGGTCCTCTACGGCCCGCTTCAGATCGGCCGGAAGCATGTGGATATAGCGCCAATCCTCGCTGTACTGGCCGTCTTCGAGCACGGCGACATCCAGATTCGGAAACTCGCGTGCGACGTCGGCGAAATGGGTATCGTACCCGCCGTCGCCGCCGAGGAAAATCCGCTGCGACGGAGTTTCGACGACGAACGAAGCCCACAGCGTCCGGTTCGCCCGAAACGTACGTCCGGAAAAGTGCCTCGCGGGACGGCAATATACCGTAAAGCCGCCGCCGAGCGCAGCTTGTTCGCCCCAATCGAGCTCCGTGATCCGCTGCGGATCGAAACCCCAATATTCGAAATACTCGCCCACACCCAGCGGGCAGACGACACGGCCCGTGCGGTCGCGCAGCTTCGTTACCGTGCCGTAGTCGAGATGGTCCCAATGGTCGTGTGTGATGACCAGCAGGTCGATCCCAGGCATATCCTCGGGTTTATAGAGATCGGTCCCCTCGAAAGGTCTGTTGAAAAACGGCAAGGGCGAAGCCGTTTCGAAAACGGGATCGACCAGAATACGCAGCCCGTCTGCCTGAATCAGGTAGGAGGAGTGGCCGAACCAGACCAGCAGGTTCTCTTTCGGATCGAGCGCTTTCAGGTCGGTCTTCACTGCAGGCAGCGCATGATCGGGACGATTGCGCTCCTTACGCTCGAAAAGGAAGTCGTACATCGTAGCCCACCAGCCCTTTCCCGATGTGAGCTGCGGCGTCGCATGCCGGTTGCGGAAAGCGCCGTCGCGGTAATTGGGCGAACGCCAGATCCGTTCCAGCCGCTCCCCGCGCGGAGCACGTCCGAATTCGGGTCGATTCATAAAAAGAGCGATCGCCGCGACCAACAGAGCCGCGACTGCAAGGAAAACGATCATAGTGCGAATTATTTTACGTTTCATATCGAACAACAAACGTGCATTTCGGAAATTTCATATCCCGAGCCGTCGAACCGTTTCAAAGATAATCCGAAAAACCGGAAATCCGCCGCATCGCAACGGAATAAACCGACATCATGCCGCCGAAAAGCCGCAGGATGTCCCTCCGATTTGTATTCCGGGGCGTCTCCCGTTATCTTTGCAAACACCCATCGGCCTCTCCCCGCTTTTCCGAAAAAAGCGGAAACCGTCACCCCGCCCCGAAGTCCTGCGCTTCGCCGACCCAATCCGAAACGGGCTACCTTCTCCCGTCTCCTCGGGCGGAACCTTATCCACTCCCGTCCGAATCCGGTCATCGCCCCGATTCCAACCCCTTTCACACTTTTTTATTATGGCAAAACTCGAAAGACTCGTCATCCACTGCACGGCCACGCCGCCCGGCCGCGAAGTGAGTGCCGCCGATATCCGCAGGTGGCACACAGCCCCCGTTTCCCAGGGCGGCCGAGGCTGGCGTCAGGTGGGTTATACCGACCTCATCCACCTGGACGGCAGCGTCGAACGGCTCGTTCCCAACAACGAAGACCGCACGGTCGATCCCTGGGAGATCACCAACGGCGCCTGCGGCTACAACGCCACCAGCCGCCACATCGCATACGCCGGAGGAGTCGCCGCCGACGGCACGACCCCCTGCGATACCCGCACTCCGCAGCAAAAGAGCGCCCTCGAACACTACGTCCGGGATTTCGTCGCCCGATTTCCCGGCGCAGCCGTCGTAGGGCATAACGAACTGGCAGCCAAAGCCTGCCCATCGTTCGACGTGCAGGCATGGCTTCGGGAAACCGGCATTCTCTAACCTCCTTCGACACGAACTACCGAAATGAACCCGACACTTATCACCGACCTACTGACCTATGCCCTGCCGAGCGGCTTTCTGGCCGGAACCGTCACCTGGCTGGTCAGCCGCCGCAAGCGCCGCAACGACATGCTGGCCGACATGCAGCGCTCGATCGACCTGTTGTGCGAAAAGTACAACGACGTACTGCAGGAGAACGTCACCCTGCGCCGGGAAAAAGCCGACTGGCTGGTCGCCCAACAGGAACTGCTCCGCAAAATCGACAAACTGACCCGCGAAGTCGAAGGGCTCCGCAAAAACTTCAACCGCAAAACCCAGAAAAAAACCGATGAAACCTCCCCGACGAAAAAAACGGCCCGTGCTGCTGCCGCTGCTGCTCCTGACGGCAGCCGGATGTGCGACGACCCGCACCACGACGCAGACCTCGGACATACAGACCCGAATACATTCGGAACGAAGCGTCGAAAAATCGCAACGCGACAGCCTCGTACGACAACTACGGCAACAGCAACAGGAGTCCGACTCGACATCACGGACCCTGCTGATCGCGACCGAATCCCTGCCGACGGACCGGACCCGGCTGGCGATCCCGCTTAAAGACCTCGAACGTCTTCCCCCGGGTGCGGCCTACACCGCCCGCAGCGGACGGGCCGCGATCCGAGCCGAAAAACAGGACGATTCGCTCATCGTCACCGGTATAAGCGACCGAGCGGAACGGCGTACATGGCTGCTGACAAACCAGACTTTCCGGCGGCAGCGGCAATCGGACAGCCTCGCAAGCCATACCGGTCTGCGAAACCTTTCCTCCTTCGCCCGCGATACGACCCTCCTGCGTGAAACACACGCCTCGACGACCCGGAAAAAATCTTCCGGCAATCTGTTTCGCACGCTCTTTACCGGCATCGCACTCGGAATACTCCTGACCGTAGTGTTCCGCAAAACAGGAGTATGGGCGGCCATCCGTCGCTTTTTGAAAAACCTCCTCCCGTAGCATCTCCTTCCGACGACCGGACGCAGTTTCTCTACGAAAGTTGCGTCCGGTCATCCTTTCTCCCCACCCGACAACGAGTAGGGAAAACGAAAAACCATCGGTACAAACATCCGACGAAACAGTTCCGATTTCCAATCATGAAATCCCGGCAACGGTATTGCCTTCGCAAGGGAAATCCGGCAGGTTAATTCTGTTTATTCATTATCCTATTTGTACGATTATCAAACGGAATATTGTATATTATTTGTGCTTTATATCCTTTTTTCCTATTTTGCGACCAAATTACAAAAAACCGTATTCTATGACGACTCCAGTAGAATTTTCTACTGTTCCACCTCTCACATCCACCATGCAGGAAGAAGGTTATACCTTCTCCCGAACGGATAAATGCAGCCTTTTCCTCTGCCAAGGCGGGGAACTCGACATCATTCAGGAAGACAAGACATATCACATCCGCCAGGGAGACATATACATCTCTCCTCTTCTTATGTCCATTCAGATAAAACATAGGAGCAAGGATCTGAAGGGCGTCGTACTCACAGTCGATATAGATTACGTCCTGACCAATGCGAAAAAGACATTCCATCCGACCTGGAATTTTTTCATCTACGAAAACCCCTGCCTGTCTCTGACGAAAGAACAATACGTACACATTGACCAATTGATCGACGCATTGCGGAAGCGGATTGCGGCAATAAACACCTCGGTGACAAATACGCAACAAAAGATCATCAATCACGAGTTGGTAACGGCAATGGGCGAAGTACTCTATTATGAAATTCTGAGCATCTATTTCGCACGCCAACCCCAACAGCCCCAGCACAAGGACCGGAAAGACCATGTGTTCCAGAACTTCATAATCTCTCTTTACCAGAATCACCGCATGGAACGGGAGGTAACCTACTACGCCCAGGAACAATATCTGACACCCCGCTATTTTTCGGCAATCATCAAAGAGAAATCGGGCATTTCGGCCCTGCAGTGGATCATTCGCATGGTCATTGCCGACGCCAAACAGATGCTCCGTTCCTCGGACTTAAGTATCAAGGAAATAGCTTCCGAACTGAATTTTTCGACCCAATCCTTCTTCGGCAAATATTTCAAACAGTACGTCGGGATTTCTCCGACTGAATATCGAAACGGGAAACTGGTCGGCCAGAGCCAACAGTCGGTTTTAGAGCGATAATTCCCGAAAGAGAGTGAAACAGACGCCGTTATCTGCCGGAAAATAAAAGGCTTTTGGCTTCGGTCCCTCAAAATATTTCCCCGGATCCAATTATATCCTGCCTGTCGGTGACAAGCAGGAGTTTTTCTTTTATTGCCAAAAATCTTTCCATTGCCTTGTCAAACAGGAACAACGGACTCTCCATTTCCTCAAAAATTCTCTGAACTTATCCGTATCCCGTCTGATAATATATTTGGAATCACGCAGGAGCATCAACTCTTCTCCCGAATAATAAACCATCTTTTCATGAAGAAGGAAACAGAATTCGAACCAGCGCTTCGACAGGTAATTTCGCAAACTTTTATTGATACTCCCGCCCCTCGAAAGACGAGATACAGGATCATTCATCCGGACCTCAATACACTGAAAAACGCAGAGGACAACCTTTCGATTGTCCTCTGCGTTTCAGAGCGGAAAACGAGACTCGAACTCGCGACCCCAACCTTGGCAAGGTTGCGCTCTCAAGCCCCCAAAACGCTACGCGTTTAGGGGTAACCAACTGATCTATTTCCTTTTACGACGATTTTCTCGAATGTGTTTTACCATGTTTTTCGCATTGGTTAAACGGATGGTTAAACATTTGCGTCTGTCTACTGGTTTGTAAATGATTGTTAATTAAAGAATTGTTTAATGGGCTAAATAAGTTCTGTAACACGTTCTTTCTTGTTATTCATTGGCATAGTGAATTTATAGTTTTCAAATAAAAATTCCCGACCGTTAAGCCGAGAATTTGTGTCTGTCTACTGAAAGCAAAAGAAAACGCCGCATTTTTTCGGCCCTCTTTCCCTATTCTTTAAGATACGACGCAATTTAACTCCAAACTAATTGCTATTTATTTTTAATTTTATCTCATTCATCGTTTGATAAAATCGGACCAACTTGTGCAGGGGGTCTTAAAATAGACCATCCTGCAAAGTCGGTCCTAATTTTGAAGTCAAAGAAAACCGCATTTTTTTCGGCCTGCCCTTAACCTTTTAAGATATATAGTATATATAACTCCATTTTTTGTGGAGTAATATTCGTTGCCTCTAATACGTGCGCCTGTTCCATACTACCGTACGGTTCCTGCCGCTACTTTGCAAACTGCATCAGATAGTTTTCGCAAAATCCCGCTAACGGGAATTTCACCATCTCGTCCCGTCCATCGGGTGTGACGTATTGGAATAGAATTGTATCGGCTTTCACGTGGTAGTCGAACAAATTCACCTTTTCGCCCGTTCCCTCGATTTGTGCCTCGTTAGCCGTCATTGTGCCGATTATCCCGTCCATATCTTCGAGCTCGCATTTTCATCCGAATATGTATTGTCGGTTCTTTGTAAGGATAATTTCGACGGGCTTTGTTATGTCTGCCATATTAGGGGCAAACAAGTAGATAAATGTTTCGGGAAATATTTCGTCTTTGGGTTTTCCTACAAGCAGGACTATTCCCTCTGCTTGGCTCCATTTAACCGCCTTTTGGATTATCTGTTTATCCTCTCATGCTTTGGTCATTCATTCCGTTTTCGGTTGTTTGTATCTGTTCATTTTAGCTAAAATTTAATTGTTGTTTATCTTTATAAAGATAAGATTATTAGTGAAATAAACAAAACGAAAAAGTGACAAACTCTGCAAAAGGGTCTTATAAATTAACCTTTTCACAAAGTCTGTCACTTTTAGAAACCTTTGTTATTTTGTTGCTTCAAGGCAAGCAATCAGAAATTTATTCGCATTTATGAAGTTATCCTTTTGCATCGGCAATGATGCGATGGCTTTTTCTCCATGAAATAGATTGTTACGGTATCTGTAAATAATCATGATGATGGCTTTAATAATATCACATGAATTATTGGTTAGCCCTAATAAAACACGCTGAATAGAGGTCGTATCATCATTATTTCTCAATCGCAATCTCATGAATCGCTCGTTTGTAGAACCGTTCGTTATATATCTCCTTTGTAAGTATTGTAGTGTTTGATTGAAAATATCGGAAGTTAAATGTATGTTCTGAATATTGCGCTTATTTCTTCCAAAATTACATTTAAACCATTTCGCTTCAAATAAATTCCATAATATTAAAAAGTTCCGCACCTCCACATATTCTTCTGTATCGAGAGAAATGTGCAAATAATTGTCAATCCATTGTGATATTTCAGACGTATTTTTACTTTTATTTTCCATAATGCCGAAACGCTTTTATTCATCTAATCCTGTAATGCTTGCAAAGTTGTTCCAGCCACTTTTTGCTTTATAGGCATCGGCACAACCCGAAGGTACTTTCAGTACCGAATAAGGATTTATGCCGCTAAAAGCATCTCTTCCGCAAGTCGGCGGCGTCTCTGTGCCGATCTTGAATAATCGCAGTTCAGAATCCCCATCAAAAGCACTCTCTCCGATTGTCTTAACCTGCGTACAGGCAGACATATCGACGGTCATTAGATTCTTTAATTGGCCAAAGGCGCCATAATAAGAAGAACCACCACCCCCGATAGTTTTCAACTGAGAACCTTTCTCAAAAGTTACTGTTGCTAAAGAGGAACAACCCTTGAACGCTGCCGCTTCGATCGTTTCTACGCTGGCAGGAATCTCAATGGAGGTTAATGCCGTGCAGTCCGCGAAAGTACCAGAAGAAGGATAACCTCCCTCGATAGTTTTCAACTGAGAACCGTTTTCAAAAGTTACTGTAGCCAATGAAGAACAGCCTTTGAATGCTGACGCTTTGATCGTCTCTACACTTGCAGGAATCTCAATGGAGGTCAATGAAGAACAGTCTTTGAATGCTGCCGCTTCGATCGTTTCTACGCTGGCAGGAATCTCAATGGAGGTTAATGCAGTACAATCCGAGAAAGCGCCAGAAGAATAAGAACCACCACCGATAGTTTTCAACTGAGAACCGTTCTCAAAAGTTACTGTTGCTAAAGAGGAACAACCCTTGAATGCTGCCGCTTCGATCGTTTCTACGCTGGCAGGAATCTCAATGGAGGTTAATGCAGTACAATCCGAGAAAACGCCATAATAATTAGGTTCAGAATAGCCACCACCGATAGTTTTCAGTTGAGACTCTTTTTCAAAGGTTACAGTTGCCAGTTTGGAACAACCCTTGAATGCCGATGCTCCAATCGTTTCTACACTGGCAGGAATCTCAATAGAAGTCAATGCAGTACAATACGAGAAAGCGCCATAATAAGAAGAACCACCACCGATAGTTTTCAGTTGAGAACCTTTTTCAAAGGTTACAGTTGTCAGAGAGGAACAGCCCCAAAACACAGCAGTTCCAATTGTTTCTACGTTGGCAGGAATATCTATCGAAATCAAAGATGCACACTGTTCAAATGCAGAATTACCGATAGTTGTTGCATTTGCAGGGATTACAACGGTTTTCAACTTACTTTGATAAAACATTTCTTCCCCAATCGTTATTAATGTATTTGGGAGAATCAGATTCTCAACATTTGTAGACTTATAAAATGCTTGTATTGGTAATGCTGTAATATTTACCTCTGCAATATCGAGGTTTTTCAGATTGGGCATCATGCGATAGATAAACAGAAAATCAACATCGTTCAGCACGCCTGTAATCTTCAACGATTCGATATTGGCATAATCATAACCCGCCAATTCATTTTCCAGTTCACCTTTCGTTTCGACATGAACCTCGGTACACGTTCCCAATTGTCGAAAGATTATTGTTTGCAATATCTTGCCTTGTTCATCTTTCAATGCTACCGTCGTATAGCGTTGCATCCCCTCGTTAGCAGTTACCTCAAAAACAATCGTATCTTCCCGTAAGGCTCGTGTTTCGGGAGCCAGCGATAGCCACGACTGGGCATCTTCAGGAATCTCTATGGTGTAATCCAAATTCGTTGTCAATTTGATTTCCTGTGTACCCCCAGCAGAAGTAGCATTAATAGAGTTATCTGCTATATTGATTTGCCCCTGCATGCAATTCAGCGACACCATAACGGTACGATAGGAACCGTCATTAGCAAACACAAGGATTTCACTTTCTACAATTGGATTAGGGGCTGTAATCGTAATCGTTCCCTTATCCGTAGAGGTCGCATCTACCTTGACTTTCCATCCATCCTGTGCAATGGCTTTGACAACCGTATTTTTGGTTGCATCCGTAATTGTGTAGGAAATCGTTTTGCTCTCGCCTCCATTGAGAATGGCTATATCCGTCGTATCGAATGCAATTGCAAACTTTGAATTATCGCTTTTAGGAATCGTGATAACAGAATCGTCCTCCAATGTGAAATAGACATTATCATTATCTTCCGTTACACTTTTGAAGATGCCATTCGTTCCGTCCTTGCCATCGACACCATCTTCTCCATCCGTCCCGTCTGCTCCCGTTGCTTGCCCTATATCCGTCCAAGTTTTACCATTATCCATTGAAAGCATCCAGCGACCATTTTCTATTTTCAGTTGTGGTGTAATGCCATCTTTGCCATTGGTTCCATCCTCGCCATCAACTCCGTCCTTGCCGTCTGTTCCTTGTGCCTTTACCTTATTTCCCTTTTCATCGGTCAGCCATTCACCATCAAGTGTCCAATAATAGATGCCGTCCGTGTCTTTCTTCACACCAATAATAGGAGCGTCCTCGCTATTTTTCCCGTTTTTAATTGTAGCAGTAGAACCATCTGAAAAGTGGATAATGTAACCATCGGATATTTGTTCAACTTTGGAAATCGACAAATTATCCTGCAATGCTTCTACAATCTTCTGCAACGATGAAATATTGGTGTTCATCTGTTTGCAGAGTTCCTCCAGTTTGGCCACACGATTTTCGAGGTCATTCAAATCATTGCGCAATGCGCTGTCGTCGTACTTATCGCTACACCCAAATAGCAACAAGCCGCAAAACACAAGAGATAGTAGTTTTTTCATAAATAGTAAGTATT
>ENA-UEOR01000146-UEOR01000146.1-human-gut-metagenome-genome-assembly--contig:-NODE-146-length-37636-cov-25.482601_pt1 | contig 37636 bp, 32 predicted proteins | sample MGYA00242887_ERZ507890 | MGnify/ENA primary metagenome ERZ507890 (study PRJEB26167, sample SAMN06115431) | human gut metagenome | host: Homo sapiens | place: China:Guizhou | collected 2014-10-21...
TCAGACCTCAAGGAATTACATAAGGTTGCCAAAAAGAGCGTAAAGAAAAATAAAAAGAGCCGCATAAAGAACGAAGCTTATCGCCGAGATACAAAAAGAATGCTCCCAAGATATGGAAGAAAAACACATCACGTCGGAAATTATCCTCCCGGGAGATCCGACCGTGTTCGGGAATAACTCCCTACTCTATTCCATATTCCGGAATCTATATGACAACGCGATCGCTTATGCGGGAGAAAACATAAGGATTACCGTCAACTGCTATAAAGAAGATCCTAAATATTATTACTTTAGCTTCTCCGATAATGGAGTGGGTATCCCGGAAGAACATATCAATCGCATATTCGAGCGCTTCTACCGGGTAGACAAGGGACGCAGTCGTAAGATCGGAGGAACCGGATTAGGATTATCCATCGTTAAAAACGGGGTTAATTTCCATAAAGGACAAATATCGGCGAAGAGCAGTCCGGGAAAAGGGGTTACTTTTTTCTTCACTTTGAAAAAGAAACTATAAGGCAGACCTCTAAAATTCCATAACATACGCTTGATATTTAATATTAAAATGTATTTTTGTATTGAACATCATACAATATCATGAGAAATACCTATTTAGTATTATTTATCTATTTAATGATCCCAATGTTTTCTTTAGGGGAAAACACCTATACTACCCAACAAAGGGAAGACAGCCTTTTATCCCTATTAAAGTCCTCGCCAGCCATAAATGAACAGATCGAGTTATATAAGGATTTAGCGACAATGTACAGGCAAATGCCCAAGGAGATTGTTTACCTAAACAAAATGGCAGATGTGGCAAGCTCCACTTCGAAAGGTCATGCTTCCTTATATTACGCATGGGCCAATTTATCCCGCCATTATTACAATATACAAAACAGGGATAGCCTGATTTACTGGTCGCATAAGATAGATTCATTGGCCGCGGCCAAGAATGAGGTTCCGGACGCATTATTCGATGCGCGAGGATTTATTTGCCAAATGGATCTATGGGACGGCAATTATGAGTCAGCGATGAACGGGGCGATCAGCCTATACAACTATGCCCGTGATACAAAGAGTGAATATGGATTGATTTGTTGCAATGAGAACTTAGGTTTAATCTATCAAGAAATACATCGGGATAGTGACGCGATAGTAGCTTATCGGGAAGGTCTCGATTTATTACAGAAACGAGGTGACAATCCGAGATTCGAGATGCAATACATGGGAAACCTCATCGAATCTTATCTACGAACCGACCATTTCACCGAGGCCGAGGAATTATTAACCCGTTACGATGAAATGATCCAAGATAGGGAAAGAGAGAATGAAGAACAAGGCACCGCATTCCCCGTGGATCGTTGCCGTGCGCTAATGTATGTTTTTTATGCGGATATGTATGTCCTTCAAGACAAGCCCAAGCAGGCATTGGAGACCTTGTTGAAGGCGACACCGATCGTAGAGAAAACCGGAGATGATTATACGGAATTCTGCTACAACTTCGTTTTCGCCAAGTATTATTATTTAATAGGTAAGTATGGAAAGGCGCTGAATATCATAGACACAAATAAATTAACAGAAGAAGATATACGAACCTCGGAGCTGAAAGTCGAGATTCTCGAAGCATTGGGACGTTATAAAGAAGCGCTCGCATTTAGTAGAGAAGTTGTAGAACATACCAAGATGTTGCATGACGAGGCCTTCAACCGGCAGATCAATCAGCTCCGGACATTACATGATCTAAACAATCAAGAGATGCAGGCATACGAGCTACAGCTACGTGAACAACAACTGCATACCCAAAGGTTGTTAATGATTATTCTACTCGTAGTATCGATCGTTCTTTTAGTGATGCTATACATCGTATACAAGTCCTATCGCTCCGCACGCCGCTACCAACGAGAACTTATGAAAGACAAGGAAGCCTTAGTAGAGTCCGAGCGTCAACTTCGTACAGCCAAAGAGATAGCGGAACACGCCAACCAGATGAAAAGCACGTTTATCGCCAATATCAGCCATGAGATCCGTACGCCGCTTAACGCAATTGTCGGCTTTTCGGAATTAATATCCGATGAATCTATTTCCACTGGCGAAAAGAAAGAGTTTTTCTCCATTATCAACAATAACTCTTATTTATTACTTAATCTGATAAATGACATTCTTGACCTTTCTCGCCTAGAATCCGGGAATATGAAGTTCATTATAGAGAAGACAAACTTATCGGATTGTTGCCGGAACGCTTTGGCAAGTGTAGAGCACCGGGTCTTTCCGGCTGTTCAATTAACCTATACACCTTCTGAAGACCCCTTACATATTCAGACAGATTCGATACGTCTCCAACAATTATTGATAAACTTATTGACCAATGCCTGCAAATTCACGAAAGAAGGAGAGATCAACCTATCTTATCAAATAGATGAGGACAAGCAGCATGTACGTATCACCGTAACCGATACCGGATGTGGAATACCGGAGGATAAGCAGAAAGTCATATTCGAGCGTTTCGAAAAGGTAGATGAATACGCGCAGGGTACAGGCTTAGGGTTATCCATCAGCCAAACAATTATCGAGCATTTAGGTGGCTCCATTCAATTAGACCCGACGTATAAGCATGGAGCCCGGTTCATCGTACTCCACCCCTATAATCCTCTTGATAATCCATCATGACGTAAACCACGTCTTGAAATCCGGCACTCTCGCCTTGCTAACCAATATACGCTCCAAGGTCGGTACGATCAAATTGACCGCAAGGCGTCCGTTAAACCAGAGATCGATATCTTGCACCGCCTTTCTGGATATCAAGTACTGACGATTGATCCGGAAGAACAAGGCAGGATCAAGGCTATCGGCTAACTCATCCAAGGTCTGCGTGAAAAGGTATTCCTTCCCGTCCGTCATCACCGCCTTCACATTTCCGTCCGCTATATAGAAAAATAAGATCATATCCAACGTCAAGGAGACCAAGAGCCGGGGCGCGAAGGTCCTGCTCTTCACGACGAAAGACGCTGTGGTGCCGGACGGCGTGGCAGACTATGTCGTCCGTCTGGACGATTACGACGACCTGCTCATGCCGCTGCAGCTCATCGTGCCGCTGCAGCTGTTCGCCTACTATATGGCAGTGCTGCGCGGCTGCGACGTGGATAAGCCCCGCAACCTGGCCAAGAGCGTGACCGTGGAATAAAAACAGACGCCTCCGGATGGAGTGTGCCCCTCCCATGGAATAGGGAGGGCGCGCAGACCGTCCGGAGGCGTTTTGAATGGAGAGCAAACAAGGCCGTTCCCGTGCATTGTGCAGGGGAGCGGCCTTGCGTGTTTATGAGGTCAGACAGCGGCCTTTTTGCTCCGCCGTGCGAGGGCGAGGAAGAAGCAGACGTTCAGCACGATGCCCACCACGGTGGAGGTGGGGGCCGCCAGACCGATCATGGTCAGGCTGGCGTTGGGCTGAATGCTCATGATGTAGGCCATGGGCAGGCGGACGAGCAGGGTCTGCACCAGGCCCTGGACCATGACCCAGACGGTCTTGTCGCTGCCGTTGAAGTAGCCCACCATGCTGAACAGCACGGCGGTGGCAAGCGTTTCGGGTGCAAAGCCCTTCAGGTAGGCAAAGGCGTTTTGGATGACGGCAACGTCGGTGGTGAAGACATTGGAGAGCAGATCGCCCCGGAAGAAAACGAGGGCGAACATCGCGCAGCCGAAGGCCAGACCGATGCCGATGCCGGTGAACATGGCCTTTTTGGCGCGCTTGGGGTTGCCCGCACCCATGTTCTGGGAGACGAAGGATGCCATGGACTGCATGAGCGAGCTGGGGATGAGCATGGCAAAGTTGACGATCTTGCAGGCGACGCCGTAGCCGGAGGAAGCCTCCAGACCCAGCCGGTTGACGAACGCGCAGAGGGCCAGGAAGGAAAGCTGGGTCAGAAACTCCTGCAGCGCCAGCGGCAGGCCGATGCTCAGGAACTTGCGGCTCTGCAGGTTCAGCCGGAAATCAGACTTGCGGATCGTGAAGGGGAGCGTTTTCTTGAGCAGGATGACCACGGCGCAGACGACACTGACGGCCTGCGCCGCTACGGTGGCAATGGCGGCACCGGCGGCATCCAGGTGGAAACCGGCGACCAGAACGAGGTCGCCAATGATGTTGACGACGCAGGCCACCAGAACAAAGAGCAGGGGAGACTTGCTGTCGCCCAGGCCGCGGAAGACTGCGGCCAGCAGGTTGTATGCCACGATGAAGAAGATGCCGGAACCGCAGATGCGGACGTAGCTGGCAGTCAGGGCCACAGCCTCGGCGGGGGCCTGCATCAGCACCGAGATGCTGCGCGCAAAACCGACCATCACAACGAAGAGCACGGCGGAGAGAAGGGTAAACACGACGGCCGCACCGCCGATGACCGAGCCGATGAGCTCCGGCTTTTTCTCACCCAGATACCGGGCAATGAGGACCGTGACGCCCATGGCCAGCTGGGTGACGACGAAGGTGACGAGGTTGAGCACCTGGCTGCCGGTGGAGACCGCCGACAGGCCGATGGTGGAGCCGAACCGGCCCACGACCAGCAGGTCTACCGCGCCATAGGCCGCCTGCAGCACCAGTGCGCCCAGGATGGGGAGCATGAAGGCAGCCAGCTTTTTCAGGATGCTGCCCTGCGTAAAATCGTTTTTCTCAGATCTCAAGGGAAGTTCTCCTTTCGCAAAACACTTGGTGGAATGCTTCGATGGTGCGGATAGTCGTTTCAACGTCCGCTTCCGGGACGCCTTGCAGGCAGGGGACTAGCGCGTCAAAAAACTGCTTGTCGTATGTCTGCGAGAGCTGTGCCCCGGCTTCGGTAATGGAAAGGTAGGTCACCCGGCCGTCCTCTGCCGAGGCGGTCTTTTTCAGGTAGCCTTTGGCCTCCATCTCCTTCACAGTGCGGGTCACGCCGGGGCGGGGCAGGTTCAGTGCGTCGCTCAGGTCGGACACCTTGACCTGCACACCCTGCTGCTCCAGCTTCTGGATGCTGTCCAGATAGTGGATGTAGGACGGCATAACGCCCTTTGGCAGCGGCGGGAGCAGATCCCGCACCCGCTTGGCCTGATAGCATGCGTCCATCATCCGCTTGATGAGTTCGACGGTCATGGCAGTTCCTCCTCAAATAATTACCGAAGTTAATTACCGTAGATAATTATAGGCAGAAATGAGAACTTGTCAAGAGTTTTTTGGCAGAACATAAAAAAGCCGCAGACCCGGCAGGGCTGCGGCTGATAGAGCAAATTCAGAAAACATCTTTTATGGCGACAACGTTAAGATTCCCTGTCTGCGAGGTTTCCTTCCGCAGGTCGTGGGCAGGAAAAGCGGATAGTCCGGATGGGTGAAGCGTTCGAAGTTCGTAAAAGGGTCTCCCATGTGGTGCGGATTTTACAGGGCATCGTAATATTGGTGAATTTTTTCCGCCATCAGGACCCGGCGCTGCGCAAGGAACTGCTGATAGTCATGGATCTCCAGATCTTCAAATCCATCCGGAATGCAGTTCTGCCGGAGATTTTCACGCAGAGCACTCGCTTCGACGATGCCTCCATAGACAGGCTGCTTGGTTTCGCACTGGTGAAAAACCTCGCGCATATAAACAGAAGGGGCATTGTCTCTGATTTTGATATTGATCTCCTGCTGAATGAAAGCATAATTGGCAATCTGGTTATACTGGGCCTGCGGGATGCTGTGCTGGATCAGATACTTCTTGGGGAACAGATGATGGATATCTCCACGATTTTCCAACATGGTTTCAACGTCAATCTGCGTGGACAGGAACCCCTTATCGTGCGCTTTGACCTGTGCGATGAGGAACAGATTGAAATAGGGACTGCTGGCGACCGAGGTGTTGAGACGTTGGACGAGATTCACCGACCAATATGCGTCTGAAAGCTCACCGGCCTCCGTTATGCGCAGATACTCCATGGGGTCATCATAGGAGAAGAACCGCTTGATATCATAATCAAACGAGGATTCCGGAGAAGCAGAGTAGCGCCCGGTCAGAATCGAGAGGGCCAGCCAGCGCCGGACGATCTGTTCGATCTTGCTGTTCTCTACTTTCCGCTCGCGAAGAGCAAGGAAAAGTGCATAGCCGAAGTTCAAAACGTTCTGTGAGCGGATCAGAGAACGCCGGACAATACCGGCAGATCGGACGATCATCAGATAACGCTCATAATTTGTTTGATTGACGGCTTGCAGAACTGCTTCATGAAGCTGGTAAAAAGATTGCTCCTCGATCTCGATTTTGAACTCGCGGTTTTCAAAATCACGGCCGGAAAGAAGACTGACCAGATCGGCCAGCTTGCCGCGGTTGAATTTATAGGTGAATGCTACGCGCAGGATATCGGTATAAGAAGTGCGGTAAATGGGAGAAACTTTGGATGCGGCCCAGCGGATGGCCTCAAATTCTTTCCGTGCAGCAAAGGCAGTGTCGTTTTGCTGGATGTCCCGCAGGTCTTCGGGGGATTCCAGCAGGTGGCAGAAATAGTCAATGGTCTTCCGGGTGATATTGCCATCGTAGACTTCATTGGAAGAAATTTTAGACATGGCAAAATCGGCCTGTGAAAGGACGACGCCTTTGGAGTTGATGCGGATAAAAATATCCGTAACGCTGTCGATATCCAGATCGGCAGCCAGTGTGATAACACCCAAGCTGTTGTTCTGGATGGCCAGGAGGTTGTTGATGACTTTGTTGATCCGGGGCATCTGGTCAGGAATATCATTCTTTTTACAATACTCCATGACAAACGAAAATGAATCAAAACCGTGTACAAAGACGGGCGCGATATCGGGAATCCATTTGCTGCTGCGCTGATTCGCCGAGTTGGAGACCTCAAAGGTCTCATCCATCGGGTTGAATGCAATGCTGATCCGTTTCCATTTGTAATGGTTGTCCAGCACTTCTTGCCCGACAATGGCGGCAGCCATGGCAGTGATGCGCTGTTGTCCATCAATGAGAACTTTTTTCCCAATGGCAATGGAGCCGTCTTTCAGTTTCACATCCGGATTCTGCCAGATGATAATGTAACCGACCGGGAAACCTTTGTACAGAGAATCCATCAGGTCACGGACCTGGGAGGTATCCCAGACAAAGGGACGCTGCATTTCCGGAATGGCAATCGTTCCGGATTTGATGTTGGACAAAAGATCGTCAACGGTATCATTGTTTACGGTGTAGCGCGGCATGGTCAGGCTCCCTTCCCTTTTTCAGACATGTAAACTTATATTCTGTTCCCATCCTACCACATCCTGACTCATCCCGCAAGATTTGCAGCAAAACAAAAAACCAAAAATTACGCCGTTTCTTCTCTGCCTATTTCCACCCTCTCGCGGTGGGGTCCAGCATTTCGGCGGCAGAGTAGACCAGCGCGTTGCAGATGGCGGCGGCGACGTTGCTGCCGCCCTTGCGGCCCATGGCGGCGATGGCGGGGACGCCGTGGGCTTCGCAGGCGGCGAAGAGGATCTCTTTGCTTTCCACCACGTTCACAAAACCGACCGGCACCCCGATGACGAGCGCAGGCCGCAGCCCGGCCTCGATCTCTTCGGCGATGGTCAGAAGCGCCGTGGGGGCATTGCCGACGGCCAGAATGGCACCCGGATGCTCCTGCGCGGCCCGGTGCATGGAGGCCACAGCGCGGGTGGTCCCGGCGGCCTTGGCGGCGGCGGCGACCTCCGGGTCGGCCATGTAGCAGAGCACCGCGCTGCCCACTTTGGCAAGACCGGGCCGCGTGATGCCGGCCAGCGCCATGTTGGTGTCGGTGACGATGGGCGTCCCGGCCCGCAGGGCGGCGACTCCGGCGGCGACGGCGCCCGGCGTGAAGCGCAGATTCCGGGCGTAATCGAAATCCGCCGTGGTGTGGATGACCCGCTTGACCACCGCAGCCGTTTCCGGCGGCGGGGTCAGGCCCAGAGCTTCCAGCTCGGCGGTGATGATGGAAAGGCTCGTCCGCTCGATGTCGGCGGGGAGATGATGCTGCGGTGTCATGTGCGGCTCCTTCCGTTCAGGCCCATTGCGGCGTAAAGGGCATCCAGATCCAGAGCGCTGCGCACCCCGTCGGCCAGCCGGTCGAACTGCTGCTGGCGGTATTGCTCCATCGGGATGAGCGCAGCACTTTCGGGGCGGATGCCCTTTCGTTTGCACAAAAATTCCACGAGTTTTTCGGTCAGTTCGCCGGTGTCAAAAAGGCCGTGCAGATAGGTGCCGAAAACATCGCCCTGCACACAGCCTTCGGGGCGGCCATCGGCCTGGGTGCAGAAGGGGAGGCCCTGCACCTCGGTGCGGCCGGTGTGGATCTCATAGCCCGTCAGTGCGGCCCCGGCAAACGGCCCGGCTGTGGCGGTGGCGCGGGTCTGGGTGCGGCGTTTTTGCGCAGTAAAGACGGTGCGGGTGGGCAGCAGACCCAGCCCGCGCAGGGTCTGCGGACGGCCGCTCTCGCTGCCCATGGGGTCGGCCAGCGTTTCGCCCAGCATCTGATATCCGCCGCAGACGCCGAAGACCGGGGTGTCCCGCGCAGCCAGCTTGAGCAGGGCCGGTTCCAGACCGGACTGCCGCAGCCAGAGCAGGTCGTCGATGGTGTTCTTGGTGCCGGGCAGCAGGATCAGGTCGGGTGTGCCGAGGGTGCGCGCGTTTTGTACATACCGCACACCGAGCAGCGGGTGCTGCTCCAGCGGCATGAAATCGGTGAAGTTCGAGATGTGGGGCAGCCGGACGATGGCGAGGTCCAGCGGCTTGACCGCTTTGTCGGCATCCAGCCGTTCGGAGAGCGAATCCTCGTCCTCGATGTCCACCTTCAGATAGGGCACGACGCCCAGCACCGGCAGATGGGTCTTCTCTTCCAGCATGGCAAGGCCGGGGCGCAGGATCTCGACGTCGCCCCGGAATTTGTTGATGATGAGCCCCTTGATGCGGGCGCGTTCGTCCGGCTCCAGCAGCGCTACGGTGCCGTACAGCTGGGCAAAAACGCCGCCCCGGTCGATGTCGCCCGCCAGAAGCACCGGTGCGTCCACGAGCCGGGCGAGGCCCATGTTCACGATATCGTCGGCCTTCAGGTTGATCTCGGCGGGGCTGCCGGCCCCCTCGATGACGATGATGTCCACATCCTCGGCCAGGCTGTTGTAGGCGGCGAGGATGTCCGGAATGAGCGATTTTTTCATCTTGAAGTAGGCGGCGGCGGGCATCTGGCCCCGCACTTCGCCGTTCACGATGACCTGACTGCCCACATCGCTGCTGGGCTTGAGGAGGATGGGGTTCATCCGGACATCCGGCTCGATGCCGGCCGCCTGGGCCTGCACCACCTGCGCCCGGCCCATTTCAAGCCCGTCGCGGGTGACGAAGCTGTTCAGCGCCATGTTCTGGCTCTTGAAGGGGGCCACGCGGTAGCCGTCCTGCGCAAAAATGCGGCAGAGCGCCGCGCACAGCAGGCTTTTGCCCGCGCCGCTCATCGTGCCCTGGACCATGATGCACCGGGCTTTGCTCATGAAAACACCTCCGAAAGGGTCTGGAGCAGCTGCTCGTTTTCCGCCGCCGTGCGCACGGCGGTGCGGTACCAGCTGCCGTCAAGGCCTGGATAATTTGCGCAGCTGCGCAGAACGACGCCCTTCTGCCGCAGGGTCTCGCCCAGCGTTTCGGGGCCCTGGAACAACAGATAATTGGCGCGCCCATCCAGCACCCGCAGCCCCAGAGCCCGCAGGCCGGAGGCCAGCAGGGGCCGCTGCGCCGCGATGAGGGCGCGGACCTGCTCCACGTAGGCGGTCTCGTCCAGCGCGGCCAGCCCCGCCGCCTGCGCCAGGCTGGAAACAGCCCAAGGCTGGCCGGTGTGCTGCATGGCGTCCAGCAGGGCCGTGTCCGCGCTCAGAGCGTACCCCAGCCGGACGCCTGCCATGCCGTACAGCTTGGTGAAGGCTTTCAGGATCAGAAGATCGCCGCTGCCCAGCAGCAGCTTTGCGGTCAGCTGCGCATGGTCGGGCAGAAAATCGAGGAAACATTCGTCCAGCACGAGCAGCGCCCCGCAGGCGGTGCAGCGCTGCAGGATGCGGGCCACGAAGTCCGGCGGGGTGAGCTGGCCGGTGGGGTTGTTGGGCTGGCAGAGGAAGACGAGGTCCACCCGGTCGTCGATGGCGGAGAGGAACGCTTCCGGCACCGCAAAATCGTCTGCCGCCTGCAGGATGAAGCGCTCCACCGTGCAGCCGACGGTTTCGAGTGCGGCGGCATATTCGGCGAACGTGGGGGCGGTGACCAGCGCCCGGCGGGGCTTTTTGGCCCACACCAGCCGGAAGATGAGGTCGGCCGCGCCGTTGCCGCAGAGGATGTGGTCTGCGGGCACACCCTCGTGCAGGGCGAGCTTTGCCCGCAGTTCCCGGCAGAGCGGGTCCGGGTAGCGGTCTGCGGTGGGGAGTGCCGCCGTGATGGCCTTTGCCACCCCCTCCGGCAGGCCCAGCGGGCTCACGTTGGCCGAAAAGTCCAGCGCATCCCGCCCGAACTGTGCCCGGTATCCGGCCCAGTCGCCGCCGTGTACCAAGTTTTCCATGGGTCGTCTCCTTACATAAATCTACAGACCGCCAGCCGGATTGCCAGCCCGATGGCCAGTGCCAGCAGGCTTTCGGCATACATCATCCGGTTGGCGCGGCGGATGTCCTCCGGCTCAATGGGCCGCAGAGGGTCGCCGATGGTGGGTTTGTCATAATATTCGCCAAAGTAGCAGGCGGGCCCCGCCAGCTGGACGCCCAAAGCCCCGGCGCAGGCGCTTTCGGTCTGGGCGCTGTTGGGGCTGGCATGGTTCCGGCGGTCCCGCCGCCAGATCTTCCACGCGCCCGAAGCGCTGTTCCCGGTAAGCGCTGCCGCAGCGGCCCAGAGCAGCCCGGCGATCCGGCTGGGCAGATAGTTCGCCGCATCGTCCAGTTTGGCGGCGGCGCGGCCGAAATAAAGATATTTCTCGTTTTTGTAGCCGAGCATGCTGTCCATCGTGTTGATGGCCTTGTAAGTCAGGGCCAGCGGGGCACCGCCCAGCAGCATATAGAGCAGCGGCGCAATGACGCCGTCGCTGGCGTTTTCGGCCACGGTCTCCACGGCGGCTTTGGTCACGCCTTCCAGTGTCAGGTTCTGGGTGTCCCGCCCCACGATGCGGCTCACGGCCCGGCGGGCGGCGGGCAGGTCCGGCTTGATAAGCTCCCGGTAGACGTGGGTGCTCTCCTGCGCCAGCCCCTTTGCGGCCAGCGCCTGCCCGCACCAGAACATCTGCACGGCCAGCCCCAGCCAGGGGCTGAGCGCTGCGGCCCCCAGGCAGACGAGGCTCGTCAGCAGGAAGGTGCCTACCGGCAGGCAGAACGCCAGAATGGCACCGCCCAGCAGTTCGCCCTGCGGCGTCCGGGGCAGGCGGGCCCGCAGCCGCTGTTCCAGTGCGGAGATGGCCCTGCCCATGTATACCACGGGGTGGGGGAGCCACGCCGGGTCGCCAAAGAGAAGATCCAGAACGAACCCGCCCAAAACAGCTGCTCCGATCATTCTGCCGCCTCCTTTGTGTATTGCACGGTGCGCACGAGGTGGAGCACCCGCTGTTCGGCCCAGTCGCGGGCATCCAGCAGATAGCCGCCCGCATTCGGGGCGCACCAGTGGTAGTAATCTGCATGGGGCAGCGCATAGCGCTCCATAGCGGCCATCTGGGTGCCGCCGTGGGCCAGAATGACGAGGGTCTCCTCGCCGTCGGCAAGGGCCCGGTCCACCAGTGCGGAGAACGCCTTGCAGACCCGCTCGGAGAAGACCGCCTTCGTCTCACCGTCGGGGCAGGGGCTTTCGCAGTTGGCGTTCACCCAGGCGAGGTAATCCGGGTCGTGCTCCATCTCGATGAAATTCCGCCCCTCAAAGCTGCCAAAGCACATCTCCTGCAAATCGCGCACCTCCACGAGGTCGGCGTCCGGGAAGAGCACCTCGGCGGTCTGGCGGGTGCGGCAGAGCGGGGTGATGTAGACCGTCCGGGGCCGGAGGTCGGCCTGGCGGAGCTGGGCCCGCCCTTCGGGCGAGAGCGGGATGTCCCGCTGGCCCTGATAGCGCTTTTCGGCATTGTAGGCGGTCAGGCCGTGGCGCAGAAGATAGATCAGCATGGGGGAAGTTCTCCTTTCAGGACGGTGGGCAGGCCGCAGAACATCTGGACCACACAGTCGGCCCGCGCGGCCAGCAGGCAGGCCAGCCGCCCGGCGGCTTCCCGCGCGGCGCGTTCGGCTGCGTCCATGGGCACGACACCGCCGCCCACCTCGGTGGCGAGGACGAGGTCATACGCGGCGAGGCGGTCTGCAAGGCGTTCCAGATCCTCCGCCGCTGCGGCCAGCTCCTGCACATCGGTGATGCGGGTGCCGGGGAAGTTCTGCGCAAAGGTGCGTTTGCCGCTGTACAGCGGTCCGGTGATGAAGATCATAACAGCCCTCCCCATTGGCAGGCGGCCAGTGCCGCCAGCATCCAAAGCTCCGCTTTTTGCAGGAACCATCCGGCCAGATCGCCGGTGATGCCGCCGAATTGCCGATCCGAAACAACACGATAGCGCCAGAAAACAAGGAGCGCCGCAAGGACGAGCGCCCCGCCGCCCAGCAGCACCAGCGCAGCGCAGAGCAGGCCCGCCAGCACCAGCAGCACGCTGCGGACGGCCTTGCGGTCTGCGGCAGAAGCGAACGTGTGGGCAAGGCCGGTGTTCCTGGCCAGCGGGAAGGAGGCGATGGCAAGGCCCGAAAGCGACCGCTCCAGCACCAGTGCCAGCGTCCAGCAGAGGCCGATGCGCGGCGTGAACTGCACGGCGGTGCACAGCGCGAAATAAGCCAGAAAATAACTGCACAGCCGGATGACGGCAAAGGCCCCGCAGTGGGGGTCTTTCAGGATCTCCAATTTCTTTTCCCTGCCGCCGTAGCTGGAAAGGGCGTCGCAGGTGTCGGCGTAGCCGTCCAGATGGATGCCGCCTGTGACCCAGATGGGGACGAGGCAGAACCCGCCCGCCCGGACGAGTGCCGGGAGCGGCAGTGCCCCGCATAGGCACCACAAGGCCCCGCACACTGCGCCGATGAGCGGGAACGCGCACATCGCGTAGCGCATGTTCTTTTCGTTCCAGTCGAACTGCGGCACCGGGATGGCCGAAAACATGGCAAATGCCACGGCAATGGTCTGCAAAACGATCATGACGGGCCTCCTTTATGATAGACCGGGATGCCGCACACCACCCGCACCACTGCATCGGCGCGGGCCGCAAGGGCGTTGTTGACCTGCGCCAGAGCCTTCAGGTACCGGTCGGTGTCGCCCGCATAGTTTGCCCCGCCGCTGAACACTTCGTTCGAAACGACGACGAGGTGTTCACATTGCGCGGCCAATCGGTCCAGACCGTCCAGAATGGCCGAAGCGGCGGCTTCGCCCGCCCCGGCGGGGTCGTAAAGCTCGTTGGCAGTCAGGTTGCCGAGGTCTTCCAGCAGGGCGGTGCCCCGCGCGGGCAGGTGCACCGTGCCCAGATGCAGGGGGCACTCCAGCGTCTCGAACTGCTTTTCCTCCCGCATCCGGCGGTGCTTTTCCACCCGTGCGGCGCACTCAGCGTCCCATACCTGCATCGTGGCAAGGTAATAGCGCGGGAGCGCGGTCTGCAGCACAAGGCGTTCGGCGTACGCGCTTTTTCCGCTGGCTGCGCCGCCGACCACCAGCGTCAGCATTGGGGGGTATACGGCGAAATGCCGCCCTCCGTAAAGGAATAGCAGTGGTTGTAGACCGCCAGTGCCAGATCCCACAGCGGGAGCGAGGCCACAGCCCCGGTGCCCTCGCCGAGGTGGAGCCCCGCCGTCAGGAGCGGGGCCTTGCCAAGTGCTTCCAGCACCAGCCGGGCCGCAGGCTCGGTGGAACAGTGGCTGGCGAACACGGCCTTGGCAGCGGCGGGGCAGAGCCGCACCGCGCACAGGGCCGCCACCCCGCTGATGAAACCATCCATCAGGATGGGCAGGTCTTCCAGTGCGCCGCCAAGGAAGACCCCGCACAGCCCGGTGATGTCAAAGCCGCCCAGCTTGGACAGCACGTCCAGCGGGTCGGCGGCGTCGGGCTGGTTGCGGGCGATGCCGCGCCGGATGGCGTCCAGCTTGCGGGCCAGCCCGGCGTCGGAAAGGCCCGCGCCCCGCCCGGTCATGACCTCAACGGGCTGGCCGAGCAGGACCGCCGCCACAGCGCTGGACGTGGTGGTGTTGCCGATGCCCATCTCGCCGGTGGCGAGCAGCTGGCACCCCTGCGCCTTCTGCGCCCGCACCAGTTCGATGCCCGCCGCGATGGCCTCCACAGCCTGGGTGCGGGTCATGGCGGGGCCTTGGGTGAAGTCTGCCGTTCCGGCGGCGATGCGGCGGGGGATGACGCCCGGCACCGGGGCACCTGCCATGCCCATATCCACCGGCACGACCTCGCAGCGGGCCGTTTTTGCCATCTGGCAGACGCTCGTCCGCCGTGCCGCAAGGTTTTCGGCCACGGCGCGGGTCACACTCTGGTCGGTCTGGCTCACGCCCTGGGCCACGACGCCGTTGTCTGCGCAGAGCACGAGGACGGCCCGGCGGTCAAAGGCGAGCTGCGCCGTGCCGGTCAGGGCGGCGGCATCTTCCAGCAGGGTCTCCAGTGCGCCCAGCCCGCCCAGCGGCTTGGCCAGGCTGGCCCAGTGGGCGTGTGCGGCCGCGCGGGCGGTCTCGCTGGGCGGGGTGATGGCGGTGAGAAGCTGTTTCAGTTCCGGTTCGGTCATGGGGTCTGCTCCTTCTGGTGATCGAGTACGGCGGCTTCCACGAACCGCCGGGGCAGGGGGGTGCCTGCCCAGTACAGATGCGGAAAACCCGCATAGAGATGTTCATTGGCAAAGCTGCAGGCCCAGCTGCGGCCATTGGCTTTTGCAGCGGTCAACGCTGTGCCGTTCGCGGTCGAGTCCCAGTGGTGGAACTCGTGGGCGGGGAATGCCTCTCCGGCGCGGAACAGCAGGCTGTCGGCGCGGGCGGTCAGCTCCGCGTACCCGAACCGCACCAGCCGCCCGACCGGGAAGCCGCTGCCCGGCAGGACGCCCGCCATGGGCCAGACGGTGCCGTCGGCGTCTTCGAGCGTCTGCCCCAGATAGAGGAAGCCGCCGCACTCGGCCACGGTGGGCAGACCGTGCTCCACGGCCTGCCGCACAGAAGCCCGCATCGAGCGGTTCTCGCTCAGCGGCTCTGCGTACAGTTCCGGGTAGCCGCCCGGCAGATACAGCCCGCCAAGCTCCGGCGGAAGGGCCGCATCGTGCAGGGGGCTGAATGGGACAAGCTCGGCCCCGGCGGCGGTCAGGGCCTCCAGCGTTTCGGCGTAGGCAAAGCAAAAGGCTTCGTCCTGCGCAACGGCGATGCGGGTGCGCGCCGGGGCGCGGGCGGCAGGCTGAGCCTGCGGCGCAGGCCGGTCGGTCAGGGCCTGGAACTGCACCCAGTCCAGCACCAGCGCATCCGCAAGAAGGGCGATCTTTTGCTGAAGCCCGGCGATCTCCCCGGCGGTCTTCAGCCCCAGATGGCGGCTCTCGATGGACGCCTCCGGCAAGCGGGGCAGATGCCCCAGCACCGGCAGGCCGGTCTCGCGTTCCAGCATCGGTTTGAGCATCTTGTACAAAGCAGAGGTGCAGTCGTTGAGCAGAACGCCGACGATGCGGCTGGGGGTGCGGAACGTTTTCAGCCCGTTGATCTGCGCGGCCAGGGTCAAACTGGCCCCTTTGGCCGGGACGACCAGCAGCACCGGCAGGCCCAGCGTGTCGGCCAGATGCCAGGCGCTGGCCGTGTCGGTCACGCCGCCCAGACCATCGTAAAAGCCCATGGCCCCCTCGCACACCGCCGCCCCGTGCCCGGCGGCACCCTGTGCATAAAGGGCGCGCACGGTATCCGGTGGGGAGAAAAAGAGGTCAAGGTTGTGGCTCTCGACCCCCAGCACGGCCCGGTGGAACATGGGGTCGATGTAGTCCGGCCCGCTCTTGAACGCGCAGGGGTCGGCCCCGCGCCGCTTGAGCGCGGCCAGCAGCGCACAGGTCAGGGTAGTCTTGCCGCTGCCGGAACAGGGCGCTGCGACGAGAAATTGCATCATTTGCGTTCACCTGTGATGAGGAAGATGGGGTTGTTGGCCATCAGCAGATGCAGCCGGCCCGCCGGTTTTGTGCGGCTGACGGCGATCTGGGTGACTTCGGCGGTGAGCCCCCGCGCCGTCAGGGCCGCAACGGCGGCGCTCAGCGTTTCCAGCGCGATGGCGGAGATGCAGAGGCGGGCCTGCGGGTTTTTGGCCAGCACAGCGTCCACCACGGCCTCCATGCTGCCCTTGGTGCCGCCGAGGAAAACGGCGTCCGGGGCGGGCAGAGCTTCCAGCGCCTGGGGGGCTTTCCCCTCGATGAGGGTCAGATTCCAGGCTGCGAAACGCTCCCGGTTCTTCCGGATCAGAGCGCAGGCCTCCGGGTCGCATTCCACGGCATAGACCCGCCCGCGCGGGGCGGCAAGGGCCAGTTCCACACTGACACTGCCGGTACCGGCCCCCACATCCCATAGCGTGTCCGTGGGGCGGACGGCCAGCTTTGCCAGCGCGGCAGCGCGGACTTCCTGCTTCGTCATGGGAACATCTCCCCGGAGAAAAGCTTCGTCCGGGAACCCGGCACAGCGCCGGGGCGGCTGGGGCAGATGCTCGATGAGCAGAACGCTCAGGGATGCCGTGCTTTTTTGCGAAACTTCCTGCGCGGTGCCGAAGAAGATCTTCTCCTCCGGTGTGCCGAGCTGTTGGCCGACCAGCGCATGGGCCTGCCCCAGCCCGGCGGCGGTCAGGGTGCGGCAGAGGGTGGCAGGGGTCTCGGAGCCGCCGGTCAGGAAGAAGACCGGTCGGCCATCCGCCGTCAGGCACTCGGCTACCGGGTCGCAGGCACAGCCGTGGGCGGAGACGAGTTTCCAGTCCTGCCAGGGGCGGCCGACCGCCGCCGCGAGCAGCTGGACGCTGGAGATGCCGGGCAGGACGCGGCAGGAGATGCCGCAGGCCCGCAGCATGGGCAGCAGCCCGGAAGCTCCGGAATAAAATCCGGTGTCGCCGCTGTAAAGCAGGGCTGTGTCTCCCTCCGGATGCTCCGCAAGGCAGGTCAGGATCTCCTCCGGCTTGTACAGCGCCTTCCGGTGCTCGGTGCAGCCGTCCGGCAGGTGCTCCAGCAGCCGCCGGGCGCCTAAAATGAGGTCGGCCTGTTGCAGGGCCGCAAGCCCTTCGGCGGTCAGGGAACCGGGCAGCCCGGCCCCCATTCCAATCAGTGTGACCATGCCAGCACCTCCTTGCAGCGGGTCAGGATCTGCTCTGCCGTTTCGCCCTGCTCTGCGGGGCGGCGGAGGACGATGAGCTGTGCGCCGGTGTCCTGCGCGGCCTGTGCCTTCTCGGCAAAGCCGCCCGCTGCACCGCCGTCCTTCGTGACGAGGAAGCGGATGTGGAACTGCTCCAGCAGGGCCCGATTCAGCGCATAGGAGAAGGGGCCCTGCATCGCGATGATGTTTTTGTGGGGGATGTGCGCGGCCTCGCAGGCTGCGATGCCCTCCGGGGTGGGCAGCACACGGGGGAACAGGCGGGCAGGCTCGATGCCGGAAAAGGCCGCGAGCTCCTTGGCCCCGGTGGCCAGCAGGAGATTGCCGCAGGTGTTTGCAAGAAACTCTGCCGCGTGTGCGGCCGACGGAAAGACCATGCTCCCCGCCGGAAGCGGGCTTTCGGCCCGGAGCAGGCGGTGGTATTCGATGCAGGCGGTTTTACACGCAGACCGGATGTTTTTGGTGGCGTCCACCGCATAGGGATGGGTGGCGTCCACGCAGAGGGCGGCCCCCTGCAGCAGGGTGGTCATTTCCTCCGGCGTCAGCCGCCCGCAGTGGACGGTGACACCCTGCAAACGGCCCTGCTCTTCGGCTCCCAGCGGGGTCGCTACGCTGACGAGGACTTCGGCCCCCTGCGCGGCCAGCTGGCGGGAGAACAGACGGCCCTCGGTGGTGCCGCTGAACACGACGATCTTCATGCGCGATACCCCCTCGGCGTGACCATCTTTCCGCTCAGCTGCCGGGTGGCGGTGTTGCCGATGAAGACGGTGGTGAACATATCCACCGGGGCGGTTTCCAGTTCCGCCAGGGTCAGGATGCGGTGGGCCTGCCCCTCCCGCCCAATGTTCCGCACCAGCCCGCAGACGGTCTGCGGCGGTTTGCCGTGGTCCAGCAGGATGCGGACGGCTCTGGCCAGATAGTCCGGCCTGCCCTTGGAGGAGGGGTTGTACAGTGCGACGCAGAAATCGCCCATCGCTGCCGCCGCCAGCCGCCGCTCGATGACGGCCCAGGGGGTCAGCCGGTCCGACAGGGAGATGACGCAGAAATCGTGGGCCAGCGGGGCACCCAGCACGGCTCCGCCGCTGAGAGCCGCCGTCAGGCCGGGCACCACCTCCACGGCGACCTCCGGGAACTGCTCAGCCAGCTCCAGCAGGGGGCTGGCCATGCCGTAGACCCCGGCGTCGCCGGAGCAGACCAGCGCGACGACTTTGCCGTGCCGGGCCGTTTCCAGCGCCCAGCGGCAGCGGTCGATCTCCTGGGTCATGCCGGTGGAGTAATATTCTTTTTCCGGGAAATAGGGGCGCACAAGGTCCAGATAGACCGTATAGCCGCACAGCACCTCGGCTTGCGTTAAGGCGCTCTGCGCCTGTGCGGTCAGAAACTGCGGGCCGCCGGGGCCAAGCCCGACCACAAAAACGGTGTTCGTCATGAAAGAACCCTCCAATCTGGGGCAAAGGGGGAAAGGGCCAGCGCAAAGGTCACGCCGCCGCCCGCCTGTTTGGGGATGCGGATGCTCCCGCCGGACGCCAGAACGGCTGCCCGTTCGCAGACATTGTCCACACCGGTGACGTTCCGGACAAAGGCAGAAGGGGTAAAGCTGCCGGGGGCGGTCTGCAGCGCTTCGGCAGAGAAGAACGAGAGGCCCCACCGGTGCGCCGCGCAGAACGCAAGAAGCCCGGCCTCGTTCTGTTTCAGGTCGATGCTGGCGGCGGCTGCGATGCACTGCGGGGCCAGCGTGTGGGCCGCACAGAAGACGGAAAAGGCGGCTTCCAGCTGCTCGGCCGTCGTCCCGCGCCGGCACCCGATGCCCAGCACCCCGATGCGCGGGGTCAGATGCAGGGCATTTCCGGCGGGGGAGAGGGTCAGGGCAAAGTCGGCAGCTTCCGGCGCTGGTGCTGCATTCACCCCGGCCGGAGCCGGACCTGCGATGGGAAACTCCGACCAGAATAAGACCGGCTCCCCGGCCAGCAGTTTCCCGCTGACGGTCTTGATGCGTTCGGGTTCCAGCACCTGGCAGTTTTGATGCCTTGCCCACTCGTCCACGGCAAAGAGGCCGTGGGCATCGGTGGCCGTGGTGATGACCGGGACGGCCCCGCAGAGGGCGGCGATGGCCCGCGCCAGATCGTTGGCACCGCCCAGATGGCCGGACAACAGCGGCACCGCAAAGTGTCCGCATTCGTCCACGACCACGACCGCCGGGTCGCTGGCCTTGCTGCGGCAAAACGGCGCGATGGCCCGCACCGCAATGCCCACGGCCCCCACAAAGATCAGGGCCTCGTTTTGGGCAAACGCGGCGGCGGTCCACTCTGCCAGCGAAGGCCCGCCGTGCCCGCAGCGGGTCACAGGGCCGGGCAGCGCGCGCGCCAGTGTTTCTGCCAGCGCCAGCCCGGTCTCGGTAAAGGCGGCATAGGCGCGGCTCATGCGTCGGCTCCTTTGCGGAACTCCGTTGTGAAGGCGGGGTCGTAGAGCCGACTGCGCTCATACCGGGTGCCGAGGAAGTCGCCCACGACGATGAGCGCGGTCTTGGTGATGCCCGCCGCATGGACGCTTTCGGCCAGTGTTCCAACGCTGCACCGCACGATTTTTTCTTCCGGCCAGGTGGCTTTGTAGACCACAGCGGCAGGCGTTCCGGGGGTGTAGGCTCCCTGCAGCAGAGCCTCCTGCACCTTGTCAACGAGGCCGATGGAGAGGAAGATGACCATCGTGGCCCCGTGGGAAGCGAGGCGGGCCAGCGTTTCCCGTTCGGGCACCGGGGTGCGGCCCTCCATCCGGGTGATGATGACCGTCTGGCTGACGGTGGGCAGGGTGTACTCGGCGTTCAGCGCGGCCGCCGCGCCGCAGAAGCTGGAAACGCCGGGCGTGTCATCGTAGGCGATCCCGTCGGCATCCAGCGCATCCATCTGCTCCCGGATGGCTCCGAACAGGCAGGGGTCGCCGGTGTGGAGCCGCACGGTGGTCTTGCCGGCGGCTTCCATCTGCCGCAGCACGCCGAGCACCTGCTCCAGCGTCATCTCGGCGCTGTTGTAGATGGCGCAGCCCGGCTTTGCCAGCCCCAGCAGGGCCGGGTTGACAAGGCTGCCCGCATAAATGATGCAGTCGGCCCCCTGCAACAGGGCCGCGCCGCGCTGGGTGATGAGGTCCGGTGCGCCGGGCCCGGCACCAACAAAATGTACCATATTATCGCTCCTTCCAGTCGTTCAGGATCTGTGCCGCCGTTTCAGTCTGGCCCAGCGGGCCGTGCTGGTTCGAAAAGAGGATGGCACCCACCCGGAACGCCCCGGCGGCGCGGCGGTCCAGATGGAGCTGCACTGCCGCCAGCAGGCTTTCCAGCACCGGGGCGCGGAGGCCTGCCGCATCCAGGAGGTCGAGGCAGGCGTCGGTGGTGGCGGCTTCGAACAGGGCGCGGCAGGTCTCCCGGCTGGCCCCGCAGAGGGCGGCGTGGGTGCAGAACAGCTCGGTGCGGCAGTCCGCCGTGTGGGAGTGGGTGTTCATGATGCCGCCCGCCAGCTTGCAGAGCTTGCCCACATGGCCCACGAGCAGCACGTCCTCAAACCCGGCAGAAGCAGCCATATCCAGCGTGTCGCCGATGAAATTGGAGGTCTTGACGACCGGGATGGAAGCAAACTCCGGGTAGGCCGTGCCAAGGTAGTCCAGCCCATAGTTGCCGGGGGCCAGGATGAGCCGCCGTAGCCCGGCTTCGGTTTGGATGCGCAGCGCTGCCTGGTTCATTTCCAGCTGGATGGTGTCCAGAATGGCCTGCTGGCTCATGGGCTCCACGATGCCGCTGGTGCCGAGGATGGACAGCCCGCCCGCGACCCCGATGTGGGGGTTGAAGGTGCGCCGGGCCACCTCTTCGCCGCCCGGAATGGAGAGGGTCACGGCAAAGCCGCCGGTGTAGCATGCCGTTTCGGCCTCCTGCTGCAGGGCTTCGGCGATCATCCGGCGGGGGACGTGGTTGATGGCGGCTTCGCCTACGGGCTGGTCCAGCCCCGGCCGTGTCACCCGGCCTACGCCCGGCCCGCCCGTGATGCGGACTTCCGTGGTGCCGGGCAGCAGCTCCACCGTGGCGACGATGGGCAGGCCGGTGGTCACATCCACATCGTCGCCGCCGTCCTTTTCGATGGCGCATTCGGCCCCCGGCCCGGTGCGGCGGCAGAACAGCGGGGCCACCTCCACGACGATGCCCTTCGGTGTGCGCAGCGCCACCGTTTCCGGGGCCTTTCCGGTCAGCAGCAGCCGGGCCGCGCCCGCCGCGCCCAGCGCTGCACAGGTGCCGGTGGTGTAGCCGCAGCGCAGCAGTTTCTGCCCGCTGCGGACGTAGTGCTCGAATCTGGGCTTCGCAGGCTTCGGGGGGCCGAACAGCGTTTCATACTGCTCCCGGCTCAGGCGGTAGAGGGTCTGGATGTTCTCCGGCGCAAAAGCCTCCTGGGGCGTCAGAACGCCGGAGACGCCCTGCGGGGAGACGCAGACCACGGCGTCCGCGATCTTCTGCGCCATGTCCAGCTCGTGCAGGCTGACGAGGACGGCAAGGTGCTGCGTGTGGGCCAGTGTTTGCAGGATGCTCAGAAGCTCGATCTTGCCCTTGATGTCCAGAAAAGACGTGGGCTCGTCCAACAGGATGACCTCCGGCTGCTGGCAGATGGCGCGGGCCAGCAGGATGCGCTGGCGCTGGCCGTCGCTGATGCAGTTGAAGTCCCGCTCCGCGAGAGCGGAAGCTCCCACCAGAGCCAGCGCATCGCGCACGGCTTGCCGGTCTGCCTCGGAGAGGAGGCCCAGCCGCCCGGTGTAGGGGATGCGCCCGGCTGCGGCAAACTCGAAGCAGGTGGTCAGCTCGGTGCGGCGGGTGTGGGGGAGCATGAGGGCGAGCCGCTGTGCGCGGGCGCTGCCGGTGTAGGCGGTCAGATCCTGTCCGTCCAGCAGCACCGCGCCGCCCATGGGGGCCAGCTGGCCCGCCAGTGTTTTGAGCAGGGTGGATTTGCCTGCGCCGTTCGGCCCGATGAGGGTCAGGATCTGCCCCGGCCGGACGCCCAGCGCGATATGCTCGGCCAGCGGTGCTTTGCCGTAGCCAACGGCGAGGTCCTGTGCCTGGCAGGAAAATTCGTTCATCGTGCACCCTCCTGATTCCGGCGGATGAGCAGCCAGATGACCACCGGTGCGCCGAACACCGCCGTCACGGCGCTGATGGAAAGCTCGGTGGGGGCGAACAGGCTGCGGGCGATGAGGTCGCACAGCAGGCAGAACGCCGCCCCGCCCAGGCAGCAGCCCGGCAGGACGAACAGCGGCCGGGCGCTGCCCAGCAGCTGTTTGACGAGGTGCGGCACCGCGATGCCCACAAAGGAGATCGGCCCGGCAAAAGCCGTGACGCAGGCGGCCAGCAGGCTGGAGAGCAGCACCAGTGTGCGGGAGAACCGCTTGACGTTGACGCCGACGCTCTGGGCGTAGGCCTCGCCCATCTGGTAGGCGGACATGGGCTTCGACAGGCAGAACGCTGCCGCCAGCGCGGGCAGGACTACGAGCGCCGCCGCCCGGACATTGCCCCAGGTCATGCCGGAAAAGCTGCCCTGCGACCAGTTGTGGAGGTTGACGATGTTCGAGTCCTGCGCAAAAGCCACCACAAATTCGGTGATGGCCGAGCAGATGTAGCCGATCATGACGCCGCAGATGACCAGGATGCTCATCCGCTGCACCCGGCGGGAGACCGCCAGCACAAAGGCCATGGCGGCCATGGCCCCCGCGAACGCGGCCAGGATGAGGGTGAGGGAGCTTGTGAGCAGCCCCTGGTTCAGGAACACCACCATGACCAGCGCTACCGCCAGCTTGGCCCCGCTGGAAATGCCCATGACAAAGGGCCCGGCGATGGGGTTGGCGAAAAAGGTCTGCAACAGATAGCCCGCCGCCGAGAGCGCTGCGCCCAGCAACACGACCATCACGGCGCGGGGCAGACGCAGCTGGGTGATGATGCGCACCGAGAGCGCGTCCTGCCCGCGGCCCAGCAGGGCCGAAAGCACGGCCTCCGGCGTCAGTGCTACGCTGCCCCAGAAGAGGTTGGCGGCAAAGAGCACCGCCAGCAGAACGGCCAGGATGCCATAGGAGATGAGAAGGCGTTTTTGGGTAGTCATGCGGGTCCTTTCTGGGAAAGTTACGTCACCGGTGTCAGGAATTGCAGGCCGTCGGGGGCGTCCTCGGTCAGAACGCGGTGCAGGTCGATCACAAAATCGGCCAGCTCCATGCTCTGCTGAAAAAAGCTCTGGGTGGTGCACCAGACGTTCCCGTTCTGCACGGCCCGGAAGTCGGCCAGCAGGGCACATTTTGCCACCAGCTCGTCGATGGTGGCGACCATGCCCTCGATGGTGCTGTTGTAGATGAGAACATCGGCGTCCTTTGCCCCGGCGTAGAAATCCTCCAGCGGGAGGTTCATGGTGGAAAGGTTATTGCCGCTGTCGGTCAGGTTGGAGAACACATAATCGGCCCCGGCCATCCCGATCATCTGGGCCACATAGTCGCCGCCCTTGCGGACATTGGCGAGGTTGTTGGCCGTGATGGAGAAAAACGCGCAGGTCTTGCCGGTGGGGGCCTGTTCCAGAAGCGGCTGGATGCGCTTCACCTGTTTCTGGAACACCTGTTCGGCAAGGGTCTCCCGGCCCAGCAGGATGCCCCAGAACTTGATCCACTCCATCCGGGCCAGCGGACTGCTCTCGTAGCTGGAGCGCTCCACCACCACCGGGATGCCGAACCGTTCCAGCTGCTCCTTGACCTCCGGTGTGTGGAGGATCATCGTGTTCTCAATGGCAAGGCCGCAGTTGGAAGCGAGGATCTGCTCATAGTCCGGGGCGCTGTATTTGCCCGCGTAGGCGATGCGCCCGGCCTCCATGGCGGCTCTGGCTTCGTCGAGATGCCAGCCGGCGGCCTGGGTGCCGGAGAGGGTAATGCAGTCCAGCGCGTCCAGATGGAGGAACAGGTCCATCACCGAGGTGGAGACGAGATAGATATTCTGCACCGGCTGGCGCAGGGCCGTGACCCCGGCGGGCAGGCCGTCCACCTCGGCGGCGTCTTCCGGCAGGACGAGGAACTGTTCCCCCGACCCGGTCAGGGTCAGCAGGGTGGAGCCGCCTTCGTAGCAGTCGGCGGTGAACTGCCGTGCGTAGTCCAGCGGATAGGCGTGGTCGAACACCAGCGCTTCCGTGTTGGCCGGGGCGGTCTGCTTTGCCGCACAGCCCGCCAGCAGAAGCGCAGAGGCGGGGAGCGCTTTTAAGAATTGTTGTCTGGTCAGTTTCATGGTATCAGCCTTGCGCCTTCGAAGGTGCGCGGACAACAGCTACCCCACAAAGGGGGAGCCGTTACGCCAGCGTGAACGTCAGGGTGTATTCGATCTCGTGCGGGGTGCTCATGGCCACGGTGTCGGCCGTGACGGAGAGAGGCGTGCCCAGCGCGGCAACGGGGATCACAAAGGTGGAGTTGCCCTCGGTGTTGGTGGGCAGATACTTCTCGCCGTCCACGATCATGTAGTCGTAGTTGGGGCTGCTCCAGACGATGGTGGCGGTCATCTTGCCGTCGGCCACGGTCAGCGCAGCGGGGCTGTCCACCGTGGCGCGGCCGGAACCGCCCTCCAGCACGACATTCACATTGTACTCGCCGTCTGCGGGCGTCTCAGCCGCTGCTTCCGCCTTGGGCTCCGCATTGCGGATGCTGACGGTGTGGTCGTACCACTTGCCCTTGGTGCCCAGAAGAGCCAGCTGGAAGTCCTCGTCCACGGCGGCGACGGGGATGTCGTAGCCGTAGACCTCTTCGGAGGTGCCGTCGGAGTAGGTGACGGTGTCGGTGGTGGGCAGCAGCCAGTCGGCTTTGTTGGCGTCGGCGTCTGCGGCCATGCCGACATACAGGTTGACGATCTTCTTGGAAGCGAGGCTGACGTGGAAGGTCATCGTGCCATTTTCGACCGTCAGGGTGCCCTTGCCGTCGCAGGCTTCGTTCGCGTGGAACATGCCGCTGTCGGTGTCGAAATCCGCGGTATAGACGCCGTCCGGCAGAGCGGCGGCAGCGGTCTCGGATGCAGCAGCAGAGGAGGCCACGGACGAAGCGGCCTCCGAGCCTGCGGCAGAGCTTGTAGTGGAAGAGGCCGCCCCGCAGCCGGTCAGGGCAGCAGCCAGCAGCAGGGAAGCGACGGACAGGGAAAGAAACTGTTTGCAGTGCATAGATCAAAATACCTCGCGATCAAATTTGAGCGGGCAGAGAACTGCCCATGGGGGGAGGGTGCCTCCTCATGCGGGGGCATCCTCCATAAAAAATGCCCGAAAAGATCACTCCCTTCGGGCATTGGGGCACACGATATCAGCCGTTCAGGGACTCGATCGCAGCTTTGGTGTGTGCAATGTAGAGCTGCTGGATGTCGGAGATCTCGCCCAGACCGGCGATCTGGGTGTCCACTTCCTCAAATGCACCGGAAGCCTTGAACTGGCTCAGCCAGGAGTCATCGTCCGCACCGGCCATGTCGTTGTTGGCATGGTCACCGGCAACGACCATCAGCGGGCGCAGAACGACCTTGGTGTAACCGGCAGCCTTGACGGCCTCGATGACGTTCTCGCAGGCGGTCTCCTCCGGCTCGCCCTCGACGGTGCCGATGAAGACATTGTCATAGCCGAGGGTCTGCATGGTGGTCTGCATCTGGCTGTAGCTGATCTTTGCGGTGTGCGAGGTGCCGTGGCCCATGAAGATGAATGCGGTCTTCTCGGCAGCGGCGGCATCCAGGCTGTCGAAACCGGCATCCTTCACGGCAGCAGCGGTGATGGCTTTGGCGACGGCTTCCTTGTCGGAGTTGATGACGGTGGCATCTGCGCCGACCTCACCCAGCAGGGGCTCGGCCACCGCGACGGACTCGAACTTGTCGCGGTAGCTGTCGATCATCTCCATCATCTCGTCGTACTCGGCACCGTGCATCAGGTGAGTGGGCTGGACGACCAGATTCTTCACGCCGTTGGCCACAGCGCGGTCCATGGCCTGCTGCATGTTGTCGATCTTCTCACCGTCGCGGGCCTGGACATGGTTGATGATGATCTGAGCGGTGAAGGCGCGGCGGACAGACCAGTCCGGATAGGCCGCTTGCAGAGCATCCTCGATGCCCTTGATGTCGGCGGCGCGGCTGGCGTTGAAGGAGGTGCCGAAGCTGACGACCAGCAGCTCGTTCTCGCCGATGTCGTCCGCGTTGCGGGGGTCATCCTTGGAGGCATCGCCGGTGTCGCGGCCAAAGTAGTCGGGGTCGGCCTCTTCGCCTTCCACCAGCTCCTTCTGGGCGTCGGTCAGGGCGTCCCAGGCAGCCTTGGCGGCAGCGCACTGGGCGTCCGTGTCATCGGTGCGCTCCTGCACGTAGATGGCGTCGATCAGGTCTGCGACATTCTGTGCGGCCAATTCATCGGCCTCCTCGCTCGAAACTTCGCTGCTGGCAGCGGCAGAGCCTGCCGTGCTGGAGGCAGCGGTGGAACTTGCGGCCCCGCCGCAGCCGGTCAGAACACCGGCGCAGAGTGCCAGGGCGGTCAGGGCGGCCGCCGTCTTGTGGAGGGTGCGTTTTCTCATGTGTGAGCTTCCTTTCCTGTCTGAAACATTGCGGCGCTGAACAGAAGGGCACAGGAAAGAGGACCCGAACAACGAAAAAAGGGCCTTTTTGCTTGCGGGACGGTAAAACAAAAAGACCCCTTACAGTGGTTCGGGCTTTTTGGTACAACCAATTCCTCGTGATCTGGGGCAGATGCCCCCGTACCAACAGCGGGCAGGTTTCCTGACTGAAAGTTCAACGCCTGCTGCCGCCTTCCCAGACCGGACGGTTCAGTGGCCGGTGCCCAAGGCACCCGGACAGTAGACTCCCTTATCACAGTGACGAGATCGTGCGGGATCTGCACCCGCTTCCCTTTTAACGTTCCTGCCGCTGCCCGGAGGCATGGGCGGAACGCACCTGCTGTTTTCTATTCAGTTCGAGGAAAAGTATAGCACACACCGGGGGAAAAGGCAAGAAAAAAGAAATCCGGCAAACAGGGCCGGGCCGACAAAAAAACGCCCCGGAGCGCGGCGGGCGCATTCCGGGGGGCTGGGGGTCATGATTGGTTCCCGTTGGTTTGCAGGCGTCGGCAGGCGTCCTCTTTCACAAGCTCGATGACCACCGCCGTCAGCGGGATGAAGAAGATGATGCCGAGGATGCCGAAGAGGTTGCCGCCGATCATGGCGGCGATCAGGGTGTAGAGCGGTGAAAGCCCGACGGATTTGCCCACGACACGGGGGTAGATGAACTGGTTCTCGATGAACTGCACCGCGAGGTAAACGATGAGGCAGCGCACCGCCAGCATCGGGTCCACCAGCAGCACAAGGATCACGCTGACCACGCAGGAGATGAGGGCACCCACATAGGGGATGATGGCACAGATGGCGGTCAGCATCCCCACCAGACTGCCGTAGGGGAGCTGGAAAACGGAGAATGCAAAGGCCATGAGAACGCCGAGGATTACCGCCTCGCTGCACTGGCCGGTCAGGAAATTGGCGAAGGACTGCCGGAACAGGCGGCAGAACCGGAGCAGCCCGGCGGCGTGGCGGGGCTTCAGATACGCGCATACCAGCGTATGGGCCTGTCGGCCAAGGCTCTCCGTCCCAAGCGACAGATAGACGGAGATGATGAGGGCGAAGGAGGCCGTCACGATGATGTTCACCGTGGCGGACACGGCACCCACCGCATTGACCAGCACCTTGTCGATGCTGTCGGCGGCTTTGTGGAGCAGCTGCTCCCAGTTGATGCCCTCCAGCCAGTGCATCAGCCAGCCCATGTCGGCGTCCTGTGCGCTGAGGTAGGCGGTCCAGCGGGGGATGTTCGACTCGATCTGCAGATAAAGGCTGTGGAACGATTTGACCAGTTCCGGCACCAGCAGGGTCAGCGCAAGCACCAGCACCAGCACGATGCCGACCAGCGTGATGAAAAAGCTGAGGAGATGAAGGGTCTTGTCCGGCGGCTGCTTTTTGGCCTTGCGGAACAGCCGCTTCAGCCGCTTTTCCAGCCCGGTCATGGGCACGTTGATGAAAAGTGCCAGGATGCCGCCCGCCAGAATGGGCAGCACCAGATCCACAAGACGTGCCGCAAAGGCGAGCACATCCGAAAACCGCAGCAGTGCAACAAAAAGTGTTACCCCCACAACGGTGACGAGCAGAGAGCGTTTGGTGTTCGAATCCATGATGAAGTTCCTTTCCCGGCGTGTACGGCCGTAAGCTGGAATGAGGCTGCCGCAGAGCCTTTGTTGTATTGTACCAGATGCGCCGGGCTTGTCAAGACGGCGGGAACGGGGAGTGCGCATCTTATAAGATCTTGCGCAGCTCCTGCACCAGGTCGCCGACGATGATCGGCTTGGACAGAAAGCCGTTCATGCCGCTTGCCAGTGCATTGCGGCGGTCTTCGTCAAAGGCGTTGGCCGTCATGGCGAGGATGGGGATCCCGGCCAGCGCCGGGTCCTCCAAAGCGCGGATCTGCCGGGTGGCGGTGTAGCCGTCCATGACCGGCATCTGCACATCCATCAGCACCAGATCGTAGCGGCCCGGTGCGCTGGTGCGGACTTTTTCCACCGCCACCGCGCCGTTTTCGGCCATATCGACCTGGAAGCCGTATTCGCTCAGAATTTCCAGCGCGATCTCGCGGTTCAGCTCGTTGTCCTCCACCAGCAGGATGGTGCGGCCCTTGAAGTCTTCCTGTTTTTCGGGCAGAAGCTCCTGCGCGGCGTCCGTCCGTTTCTGGCCGAGGGAGCTCATCAGGGTCTCGCGCAGGTCGGAGAGGAACATGGGCTTGGAGCAGAACGCCGTCACACCGGCGGCCTTTGCCTCCACCTCGATGTCAGACCAGTCGTAGGCGGTCAGGATGATGATGGGGGTGTCGTCGTTCAGGCTGCGGATCTGGCGGGTGACTTCGATGCCGTTCATATCCGGCAGACGCCAGTCGATGATATAGGCATGGTAGGCATCGCTCATCTCGATGGACTGCCGTGCGCGCAGCACGGCCTCCTTGCCGGAGAGGGTCCACTCCGAGCGCATCCCCACCTTGACCAGCATCTTGGTCACGCTGTCGCAGGTGTTGAAATCGTCGTCCACCACCAGCGCCTTCAGGCCTTCCAGCTCGGTGATCTTTTCCACCGGGCGGTGTTCCGCCTGTGCGCGCAACGGCACACGGATGATGAACTCGGTGCCCTTGCCCTGCTCTGTCTGCACCTCAATGGTGCCGCCCATCATATCCACGATGTTTTTGGTGATGGCCATGCCAAGGCCGGTGCCCTGGATCTTGCTGACCGTGGAGGTGCGCTCCCGCTCAAAGGGCTCAAAGATCCTTTGAGCAAACTCCTGGCTCATGCCGATGCCGTTGTCCTTGATGCGGAACTCATACTGCCCGCAGCCGTGCACCGGGCCCGCAAGCTGCCGCACCCGCACCGAGACCATGCCGCCCGCCGGGGTGAACTTGATGGCGTTGGACAGCAGGTTCAGCAGCACCTGATTCAGCCGGGTCTTGTCGCAGTAGACGTCCTCGTCGGTCACATCCATGGCGTCCATATACAGATCCAGCTGCTTTGCGTGGATCTGCCCGCTGACGATGGTCTTCAGGTCGTGCAGCACATCCGAGAGGTTGACCTCGGTCTCTTCCAGATGGATCTTTCCGCTTTCGATGCGGCTCATGTCCAGCACATCGTTGATGAGGGAGAGCAGGTGGTTGCTGGAAGCGAGGGTCTTGGTGAGGTAATCCTTCACCCGCTCCTTGTCGTCGATGTTGCTGACCGCCAGTGTGGTGAAGCCGATGATGGCATTCATGGGGGTGCGGATATCATGGGACATATTGGAAAGGAAGGTGCTCTTGGCACGGTTGGCGGTCTCGGCGGCCGCAACGGCCTCCGAGAGGGCCTGGTTCGCCTGTTTGTCGGCCGTGCGGTCCGACAGCACCAGGATGTACTTCGTTCGGCCCTCTACCTCGCTGCCCATGGCGATGTTATGGAACCAGCGGCGCTCCTTGGTCTCCAGATGTTCGTACTCGAAGTCCCATTCGCGCTGTTCCCCGCTGCGAAGCCCTTCCAGGAAGTTTTTGCCGTGCGACGGGGAGTCTTTCGGGTACAGCTCTGCCAGAACATGGACATCCTGGCGGACTTCTTTCCACGGGATGCCCAGCAGGCGCTCGATGTTCGGGCTGACGTAATCCACCTTGGAGGTCTCTGCGTCCAGCATCAGGAACACGTCGTCCACGTTCAGCGAGAGCTTCTGGAACAGCTCGTCCCGGTAGGAGATCTCGGTATCCTTCCGGCGCAGGGTGGTGCGGTTCCGGTGCAGGATGAGCAGGATGATGGCGGCGGCAAGACCGACGGCGATGCCCGTTACGATCTGCGCCGTGCGGAACCACAGCTTGTCCAGATTGGCATTGACGATGTTGACCGGCACAAGCCCCAGCATCGTCCAGCTCTGCACCGCCGTGCCCTCGTAGACCAGATAATAACGGGTGTCGCCCAGCGTTACCTTCCGGTTTCCGCTGCGGCCCTGCGCAAAATCATCCGAAAGCGTAAGGATCTCCTCCTCGGAAAGGTCGGAAGAGTCGCGCAGCATCGCAATGAAGTTGTAGATCGTTTTCTTGCGGTTTACGGAATTGTCGATGACGACCCGTCCATCCGAGTAGATCACATAGTTGCTGGCGTTGCCCTGAAACGCAGAGTTGTCCAGCAGCTTCAGCACCGCATCATTATAATAGGAGATGGCAACGGCATCGTAGGCAAAGCCCCGGTAGCTGCCCTGTGTTTCGGGACAGATGAACACAAGCATCTGCGCCTTGCCGGGCAGTGCTGTGTTCATCACGATATCCTCGCCATCGGCGAGCTTTTCGTCCAGATTTGTCTGCAAGCCAAGGTAGCCTGTTTCCCCGGTCACGGTCATGTAGTTGCCGTCATAGGAAAGAAAGTAGAAGCCGACAAATCCGATGTCCTGCTGCGCTTTCTCGATATACGCCTGAATTGCGTCCGCGTCCGAGGTGCTTTCCAGAAAGCAGTTGTACAGGTGCAGATAGCTCACGTTCTTGCGCACCATCTCTTTCAGCATATTGTTGGATTTGTGCAGCACTTCTTCCAGATGCGAGGTGCTTTCCTGATAGATGGTCTGCGACACGAACGAGAGATACTGAAGGCCGAAACGGACTGCCAGCAAGACCAGAAGAAGGATGGCAGCAGCAGAGAGCAATTTCTGCCGGAAATGGCCGTTTCGGTTGGGTTCGTGCTTTTCGTCTGGCATTCTGTTCACCTCAGTGTCATGTAGTGTTCCGGCTCTGCAAGCACCACGCCGCCGCCGGAGAGAGCTTCGCGCCAGGCCTGCTTGACCGGTGTGTCAAGGCAGGGGAACGCGCCGTTTTCGCCGGAAAGCAGCGGTGCCATCTGGCTGGCCGTGGCCAGACAGGTCACGGTCACGGTGTCGTCATCCCGGAGCGGCTGGCCGTTCCGGGTGATGCCGGTCAGGGTGTAGCGGCCGCTGTTCTCCTGAACATTCAGTGCGATGCCGCTGGCCACCGGCAGGGAGCCGCGGTTGAAGGGCACAAAGCCGCCCTCGCAGCCTTCCACAAAGGCGCGGACGGTCTCCTTCAGTTCCGCGCCGGTCATCGTGCGCTGGTAAGCCCGCAGGCCGTTCGGCATGATCATGGACGCTGCCATTTGTCTGGTGTAGTCGGCCTGCAGCACACTGCCGGTAAAGCTGTTTGCGGCGGCGAGCAGCACATCGGTGCCGTAAAGGCCGCGCAGGGTGTTCGCCATGACGGAGAAGGAGGCGGTGCCGCCGTCTTTGTGGAACACGTTGGAATAGCGTTTCGCAGAGGTCAGCACGACCTCGTCCGCAGCAGGCTCCTCGTCTGCAAGAAGCTGGGCATTGAACGCCTGATAGGCCTGCTTTGCCGTGAGCTTGCCTGCGATCATCTGGGAGACCACATCCTGGGAGATGGCAAAGAAATCGTTGGAGGCGATGCGGATGTACATGTGGTTCTCTTCCACCACAGAGCGGACGTCCTTCATGGCATCGGTCAGGCGCAGGGGGACGTCCTGGCTGTAGCTCAGAACGTCCTGCCCTTCCGAGAGGATCCGGTTCTGTGCCTCCTCGGAGAGCATGACGTCCAGCACCTTCATGGCTTTTTCGCGGCGGGCCGTGTCCTGCTCCAGGTCACGGTTCAGCGCCACCTGGAAATAGGGAGTGGTCATGATCCACTGCTCGCCGTTCTGGCTGAAGAAGGGCAGGAAGGTGGTGTCGATGCCCTCATCCTGGAACATCTTCACGCCGGCAGAGCTGCCAAAGTACATGGCGACCTCCCCGTTCCGGAACAGGTTCATCACGTCATCGTAAGTCTGCGCAAGGTCGTCTGCCGTAAGGTGGGTATCCTGAATGAACTGTGCCATCCGCTCGAAGGCACCCGGCCAGATGGTATCGTCCAGCCCGACCCGCGTGGTGTTGGCGGGGTCGCTGTATGCGGTGCGCCACTTGCGCCCGTCCACCGTGGTCAGCTCGGCAGCAGAAAGCCCCTGCAGCGTTTCCATGCAGGTGTAATCGTAGGCGTAATCGGCGGTAAAGCCGCGGATGCCCACCTTCTCAAATGCCTGACAGGCCGAAACGAAGCTCGCGTAATCGGTCGGCAGCGGGATGTCGTACTGCGCAAACAGGCTGCGGTTGACCACGAAGCCGTGGGCATCGGCGCACACCGGCAGCCAGTTCACGCTGCCGTCCTCATTTTTGAAGCTGTTGAGGTAGGTGTTGTAGACGGCACCCGCCTCGTTGGTGGTGGAAAGATCCATCAGGCTGTCCTTCAGGGGCGCTGCATCGTGCAGTGAGAAGCGGCAGCAGGTGATGATATCCGGCAGACCGCCGTTCTGCTGCAAAAATTTGTAAAAATCCAGATCGTTGTTGCCGACGATGAACTCAATGTTCACGTCCGGCAGCTGGGCCTGGATGTAGGAGGCGTAGGTGTCGTACAGGGCGGCAGTCCACAGATACACCTGAATGGTCTCGGCGTCTTCCTGCGCTTCCACCGGCTCGGTGTCCGCTGCGCCGCAGCCGGTCAGCAGACAGACCGCCATCACCAGGGCGGTCAGCAGGGCAAACAGGCTGCGCAGTGTGTTCTTCTTCATTTTTTATGTTCCTCTTCCTCACGGCCCGCTGCCAGCCGCCGCAGTGCAGCGGGCTGGCCCGGACCTCTTGTATGATGATACAGCCCACCCCACGGGAATGACGCCGCCCCCTGCGTGCGGCTTGCCCGGAACTCTGGCAAAAAGCCGTTCGAGAGCCGGAAAAAAGGCGCAGCACGATCGAGATATAAGACCATTCTACCACCCCGACAACGGCATTGCAAGGAATCTTAACGTGTTTTTAGGAGAAAGCGATGAAAAATGGAGCCCTTTGCGGAAAATTCCGGACTTTTGTTGCAATCTGCCCGAAAAATGGGGGAGCGCGGGGCACCGGAAGATTGTTTACCCTATTGAAAAAAATGGCTTGAACGGGTGACTGGACAGCTGTATACTATAATTGTTATTGTATGCCCTCTGGCGAGGCGGGAACGTACGGCAGATTCGAACATGTGCGAGGATGAAAATGAAGTTTAACGATCGACTTACGGATGAGATCTATACATCCGATACGGAAAAATTGGGAAAGAACGTGCTTCAGGCGATGCAGAACACGATCCATCAGAATGGCGGCATCGGGACCATGACCGGGTACTATGATGCGGGCCTGCCGATCCTGTCGGTCAGCGAACTGCTGCTGCATAACCTGAACCACAGCTATGCGTCCCTGATGGAGCGGACGAAGGGTTTGCTGAAAAACCTGTTTTATGGGGAAAACGTCAGCTTCCTCGAACCGGAGCGCTTTCGTCAGATCCGGGGCGCAGGGGAGGGCCAGATCCTCACAGCCGATGGAACACCGGTCTTCGTGCGTCTTTATAAGGAAGATGCCGTGGACGCGGACGGCAGGCCGCTCTGGGTGCTGTCGGTGCAGGTGAATTGGGCGTATGAAGACCTTGCGCTGGTCAATGAGTCCATCCACTCGGCACCGTGGACCTTGGAATGCGATGAAACGGGCCGGATCGTCCGTGCGAGCTGGAGCCATGCCTTCCGGCAGATCCTGGGGTACCATGACGCTCTGGATTTCCCGAACCAGCTGGATGCGTGGTCGGAGCTTCTGCACCCGGAGGACAAAGACCGGGTGATGACGCTGCTTTTGAAAACGGTGGCCGACAAGACCAACACCACAAAGTTCAGCGTGGAGTACCGGCTGAAGCTGCAAAACGGCCCATACCAGTGGTTCCGGGCCTCGGCAGAAGTGATCCGCCGTCTGGATGGCACGGCCAGCCGCATCACCGGCATCATCTACAACATTGAGGAAGAAAAGCAAAGCCGGATGCAGGCGCAGCGGGCGGAAGCATTCCACCGCGCGTTCACCAACGCGAACCTCTGCGAATATTATGTGAATCTGGAACAGAACACCTTTGATACCTTCAAGGTGGAGGCCTCCCTGATGACGGCCTTTGAGCAGAGCCAGACATGGGACGAGCTGATCAAATTCTTTGTGGACAACTATGTGGTCGAACAGGACAAACAGAAGGTCACGGATTTCTACGACCGCGCCTACATCACCGAAAAATTGAAGGGGCTTGAGACGGAGTTGCGTCAGGAGTGCCGCATCGTTCTGAATGGGGAGGAACGATGGGTCAGCAATGTGGTCATGCGCGGCGAGATCGGGGACTCGGACTATGCGATGATCTTTTTGCGGGACATCACAGAGTCCAAAGCCGAGACGGCACAGCGGATGCAGATGGCTTCGGACAACGCATCCATGGAGCTGCTGATCCAGAGCATGGTGCGCCTGCTGGACCGCTTCGTCGTCTGCGATCTGGAAAATGACCGCTATCGGTTCTATAACCTGCAAGGTGAAATGATATATGCGCCGACCGGAACCTACCATGATTTTGTGGAGCAGGTAGCTGCAAAGTATAAGACACTGGAATCGCTGGACGCATTGGATGCTAGAATCTCGCCGGAAAATATCCGCAGGAATTTGCAGTGCGAGAACGACATCTACAAATTTGAATACTGCTCGCTGGACGAAAACACCTATAAGATCGCGTCCTTCATCCCGCTGGAGTGGGACGGCACGAAGCTGGTCAAAGTTCTGCTGGCGTCGATGGATGTGTCGCCGGAGAAAAAGGCCGAGATCGAATCCCACAAGGCGCTGAAGGAAGCGTACCGCGCGGCCGAGAACGCAAGCCGCGCCAAGACGGATTTCCTCTCCAATATGTCCCACGACATCCGGACGCCGATGAACGCCATCGTGGGCCTGACGGCCATTGCGAACCTTGAATTTTTTATTTGGTTTAATCTTTTTTTACATATCTATCCTTTCAATGGCAATGCCGATTCTATGACAGCGTATGATTTTTTCATGAGGTCTTCTATATCATGCCCTTTATTTTCTTGGGGATAGATGGGGGGGTGGATCGTTAAAATGATTTTTCCGGGTTTAAAATTGTAGGTTGTACGGGGCATAACGGCAAATGCTCCATCAATAGTGAGCGGTGCGACCGGTAAGGAAAATTCAACGGCGAGTTGATATGCTCCTCGTTTGAATGGTCTCATGGCTCCTGTCCAAGTGCGTGCTCCTTCGGGGAATACGACAAGCGACATACCGTTTTGTAATGTCGTTTCGGCTTTTTGCAGGGTTTCTTTTAGTCGGCCCGGAGTACTGTTATCGACGAATATGTGGCCGGCAGCAGCACAAGCGCTGCCTACAAAGGGTATATTGCGCAGGCTTTTTTTCATCATCCATTTGAAATTGTGGTTTAAGTATCCGTAGATGAGAAATATGTCATAGGCTCCTTGATGGTTTGATACGAATACATAAGATGTGTTTTTATCGATGTTTTCTCGGCCTCTAACTTCTATTTTGACAAGAGAGAGAATGCAGAATAGTCGGGACCAAATGTGTGCTGGGTAATATCCCCAAAAGTTTCCATTGCCCAACCGGCATCCGATAAGGGTCGTCAATGCTGTGAGAATGGTGAGTATCAGCAATATGGGCATGGCTATGAGCCATTGATATAGGAATGTGATAATGCGTATCATTGTTCGATGCTATTTTCGTCGTTTACGGGACAAAGGTAATGAATTTGCAGTAAATCGCATTATTTGCAGGCGCTTTTGATGTGGGAATATAGAAAAGGCGACTCAATAAGCCGCCTTTTCTATATTCCTAAACGTTGTAGTTTATTTGGTTTTTGCTTCGACATCTGGGGCAATGAGCTTGTACCCTTTTCCGTGAATATTGATAATTTCAATTGATGGATCGTCTTTGAGATGTTTACGAAGTTTGGTAATGTAAACGTCCATGCTACGAGCGTTAAAGTAATTATCGTCTATCCAAATAGTTTTGAGGTCGAAGTTTCGCTCCAAAATTTCATTGACGTGAGCACAGAGCAGACTGAGCAATTCGGACTCTTTGGTGGTGAGTTTAGTACTCTTATCGTCGATTGCCAATACTTGTTTCTGGGTATCGAATGTAAACCGTCCGATCTTGTACATCGTAACTTCTTTTCCTTTTTTACCTTTTACACGACGTAAAATGGCTTCGATACGGAATACCAATTCTTCCATACTGAATGGTTTGGTAATGTAGTCGTCTGCTCCGATTTTGAATCCTTCGAGAATATCTTCTTTCAAAGATTTCGCTGTCAAGAATATGATGGGAACTTCTCCGTTTACCGTACGGATTTCTTGTGCAAGCGTGAATCCGTCTTTTTTAGGCATCATCACGTCGAGTACGCACAAATCGTATTTACCTTTCAGGAATGCTTTGTATCCGCTTTCTCCATCGGAGAAGAGATCGGCCGCATAACCTTTGGCTTGCAAATACTCTCTTAATAACATGCCAAGATTTTCATCATCTTCGCATAATAGAATACGCAATCTTTCTTCCATAATCATTTGTTTTTTATTAGTGGTAGTGTTATTATAAATGTCGACCCTTGATTTATTTCGCTTTCTACTCGAATATCGCCTTTGAGGTCGGTAATGATTTTATGGACGTAAGCGAGGCCCAGTCCGAATCCTTTTACGTCATGGCGATTTCCCGTAGATACGCGATAAAATTTGTCGAATATTTTTTTCAAATCTTCCCGTTTGATACCGATTCCGTTATCTCGAATCGATATTTCTACCTTATCTCCAACGGTTCTTGTACGTATGAAAAGAGATAAAGGTTCTTCTTCCCGTCGATATTTTACGGCATTGTCAAGGAGGTTGAAGATAACATTCGTAAAATGCA
>ENA-UEOR01000149-UEOR01000149.1-human-gut-metagenome-genome-assembly--contig:-NODE-149-length-37316-cov-7.646688_pt1 | contig 37316 bp, 32 predicted proteins | sample MGYA00242887_ERZ507890 | MGnify/ENA primary metagenome ERZ507890 (study PRJEB26167, sample SAMN06115431) | human gut metagenome | host: Homo sapiens | place: China:Guizhou | collected 2014-10-21...
TGTTACTGATAAACTTTATCAGACACTTCCCTTGTATAGTAATTTAAAAACGACCGGTGTCTATATCTATGCGGAAGATATCCGTGTGAAGTCTCGTAAGGCTGTGGTTCATGCGGAGTCTGAAATAAAAAATGAATATAATCGGGATAAGAAAGTCGCTTATAAGGTTGAAGTGTTTGATCGTGACGGGAAAAGCATAAAAAGTTTTGAGGGTACTCAGACGGTAGTAAAACCGGGTGAAACTGCGACTTTGGAAGCTTCAGCAGAAATAGACGGACTTCATTTCTGGAGTTGGGGATACGGATATTTGTACACAGTAAAAACCAGTTTATGGGTGGATGGCAGAAAAGTAGATGAAGTGGCTACCCGTACCGGTTTCCGTAAAACTCGTTTCGGCAAAGGAATGATTTGGTTGAATGACCGGGTGATTCAGATGAAAGGTTTTGCACAGCGTACCAGTAATGAATGGCCGGGAGTCGGTATGAGTGTTCCTGCATGGCTGAGTGATTATAGCAACGGTCTGATGGTGGAAGATAATGCCAACTTGGTTCGTTGGATGCATATCACCCCTTGGAAGCAGGATATTGAATCGTGTGACCGTGTCGGATTGATTCAGGCGATGCAGGCCGGTGATGCGGAAAAGGACCGTGAAGGCCGTCAATGGGAACAACGTACAGAATTGATGCGTGATGCCATTATTTACAACCGTAATAATCCGAGTATTTTATTCTATGAATGTGGAAACGAATCAATCAGTCGTGAACACATGATAGAAATGAAAGCGATTCGTGATAAGTATGACCCTCATGGAGGCCGTGCCATCGGTTCCCGTGAAATGCTTGATATTCGTGAAGCCGAATATGGTGGCGAGATGCTTTATATCAATAAGAGCAAACATCATCCGATGTGGGCCATGGAATACTGCCGTGATGAAGGTCTGCGTAAATATTGGGATGAATATTCTTATCCATATCATAAAAATGGGGAAGGAAATAATTCATTCCGTTCTGCAATGACTAATAAGGTCCAGAAAAAGGTGGATGCCCGTGCTTATAATCACAATCAGGATTCCTTTACTATTGAGAATGTGATTCGTTGGTTTGATTATTGGCGTGAACGCCCGGGTACAGGTGACCGTGTCAGCTCAGGAGGTGTGAAAATCATCTTCTCGGATACGAATACACATTATCGTGGTGTGGAGAATTATCGTCGTAGTGGTGTGACAGATGCCATGCGTATCCCTAAAGATCCTTTCTATGCACATCAGGTGATGTGGGACGGATGGGTGGATATAGAGAATCCCCGTATTCATATCGTTGGTCATTGGAACTATAAAGAAGATGTGGTTAAACCTGTTTATGTGGTATCCAGTGCAGAAAAAGTGGAATTGTTCCTGAATGGCAAATCTTTAGGAAACGGTCAAAGAGATTATCATTTCTTGTATACTTTCAAAGATGTGGCATTTGTTCCGGGCAAGTTGGAAGCTGTAGGGTATGATAAGAATGGAAAAGAATGTTGTCGCGCACGAACAGCTCCTTGCCGAGCGCCTGCTCCAAAAGCGAAATGTGCGCGCTCACGGTGGACTGGTTGAAGAACAGCTCCTCCGCCGCACGGGTGAAGCCGCCGTATTCCACAACGGCGACAAAAATTTCAAGCTGCTTGAGGCTGATATCGTTCATAAGACGGGTTTCCTCCGGAATGTCGTTCTACTTTGAAAAGAATAATATGAGAGGACGAAAAAAGCAAGGCGTTTCATCGCTTTTTTCAATGATAAACTGTATTTTATGAAATACAGGCGATGGATCGCGCGCTCTTGCAATTTGCGGGGGAGTTTGGTATCATGGCAGGCAGATCAAAAGAAAAACGGCGGTGATGATAAGATGAAAACAGCGCTTGTGACGGACGGAAAATACCGCTCGTCCATCGCGGCGGTGCGCGCGCTGCACCGCGCGGGCTACCGCGTGGTTGTGACGCAGACAAGGGCGGACGTCAAGAGCGCACCCGCAGTGTCGGTGTCGAAGTCCTGCGATGATTTCCGCTGGATCGACGGCGCGTGCGCGGATGCGGATTACGCCGAAAAGCTGCTGAGCGTACTCAAAGAGTATGAGCATCCGGTGCTATTTTGCGTCGGCGCGGTGACGCTCAACACCGTCGCCGCCCGTCGGGAGGAGTTTGCCGCGCTGGCGAACTTCCTCATCGCGCCGAAGGAGACGCTCGACGCGCTCAACGACAAGGAGAGCGTGCATCAGCGCGCGCTGGAGCTTGGCATTCCTGTGCCGCGCGAGTACGACGGCACGCCGGAGAGCTATCCCGTCGTCGTCAAGCCGCACTGCGGAGAAAAGTTCGGTCTCAAGGCTGCCGACCGCTACGCCGTGGCGAACAACGAGGCGGAATTCGACGCCATCATGGAAAAGATGCAGCGCTACGACCCGAGCCCCATCGTGCAGCAGAAGATCACGGGCGCGGGCGCGGGCGTGAGCCTGTTGCTCGGCCGCGAGAGCAAGCTGCTCGGCGCGCTGTGCCACCGCCGCGTGCGCGAGTATCCGATCACAGGTGGGCCGTCGACCTGCTGCGAGAGCTTTTATGATGAAAAGATGATCGACGCGGCTTACGAACTGCTCAAGTCGTTTCACTTTACAGGCCTTGCCATGGTTGAGTTCAAAGGGGATTGTATTTTGGAAGTCAACCCCCGCGTGTGGGGCAGTTTCCCGATGACGGAGGCGGCGCAGAGTCCCATCGTCGCGCACTACGCGCAGGCCGCGCAGGGCGGGCAAGTCACCTACATGGCGAAGGACTACCGGACGGGTGTAAAAATGCGCTTTTTCCTCAACGACACGGTCGCTGCACTGAGCTATCTGAAGGCGGGCCGCGTCAAGGAGGGCCTGCGCGGTCTCGGCGATTTCTTCACGGCGAAAGAGGCCTTGAGCGCCAAGGGCGATGGCAAGGTCATGCGCGCATACCTTAAAAAGAGCCTGTTTGAGCGCTGAGAAGGGGGAGAGGATCATGGAGCTGCGGCTCGATCTGCACATTCATTCCGAGCGGTCGTTCGACGGCTGCATGAGCCTGAGCGAGATCGTTGCGCTTGCGCGCGAGCGCGGGCTGAACGGTGTCGCCATCTGCGACCACGACCGCGTGCTGGACGAGGTTCCGGAATTCGACGATTTTCTCGTCATCCCCGCGACCGAGGTTTCGACCGAGCGCGGGCATCTGCTGGGTCTCTTTGTGAGAGAACCCATCGAAACGAGGAAGTTTTCCGAGTCGGTCACGGCCATTCACGCACAGGGCGGGCTGGCGGTCATCGCGCATCCCTTTGAGCACAGCACAGACGCGAACCGGCTCGACGATGTGATGAGCCGGCTTGACGGCGTCGAGATCTGGAACAGCCGTGCCGACCGCAAGAACAAAAGCGCCAACGCCATGGCGCGCGAGCTGGCGCAAAAATGGAAAAAGCCCGTCACTGCGGGCAGCGACGCACATGTGCCAGAAGAGGTCGGCGGCGGCGTGACGGTGCTGGAAGCGGACGAGCTGTCGCTTTCCGCCGTCAAGGCAGCGCTCCTGCGGGGCGCGAAGCAGGTCGAAGGCCGCCGTGGCCGTGCAATGTGCGTAGCGAGAAGCCAGAAGACCAAAAGAGAGAAGACAAACGCAGGCGTAAAAAGGCGAGTAAATGGAATGCTCTTTACCGTAAAATGCGCCTTGCAGGACTTTACCACCAGGGAGGATGGATGGCATGTCATGGATCGTTAAACTCGGCAAAAAGGGAAAGAAGATCGTCAAGAAGATCATCACGCCCGCGGAAAAGCACTACGTCGGCTACACGCGCCGCATCGAGCGCGTGAAGACGGGCGAGCGCATCTGCGCGATGACGTTTGACGACGGCCCGATGGGCCTTCCTGCATCGCCCGACCGATTTGAGGGCAAAACGCTGACGGATGTGCTGCTCGACACGCTCGCGCAGTACGGCGCAAAGGGCAGCTTCGACGTCATCGGCGACACGAGCGAGAACTACCCCGACGAGGCGGGCAAGCTCGGCAGCGCGGCGTGGGGCGGCGTCAAATTCGACCACTACCCCGATATCCACTGCGACGACAAGGGCGGAGCCGTGCATAACGACCGCCTGATCCGCCGCATGCTCGACGAGGGCCATCAGATCACAAACCACGGCTACCGCCACATCATCTTCGGCAAAAAGCCGTTTGTCTACGGCGCGCGCGAGTACCTGCCTGGCTTTGACGCCGCGGTCGCGGACCTGACGCGCCTCGACACGCTGATGCGTGAGTGCTACGGCTATACGCTCACGCTCGCGCGCCCGCCGCACTATGTCGACAAGATGGCGGGCGGCTTCACGAGTTACGACGTCTACGAGCGCATGGGGTACCAGTATATGGCCGCGTCGTTCGACGGCGCGGGCTGGCTGCCCTCGACGCATGAGGACCCTGAGGCGGCGCTTCAGGCGGAGATCGACGCGATGGTCGAGCCGATGCGCAAGGCGCTCGAAAAGGACCCGGACTTCTTCTGCGGACAGATCATCTTCCAGAAGGACGGCTACAACATGGCCAAGCGCACGCCGGTCGCGTTCGCGCTGGGCAAGCAGCTCGCGCTTCTTAAGGAGTACGGCTACCGCGTTGTCAGCGTGGGCGAGCTGATGGAGGAGAGCCCGTTTACGGATGTCGGGCGCGACGATCCGCTGTTTGAAAAGCTCGTCGCGCTTGCAAAGACGCGAGCCATCGTCTTCACGGACAACAAGCTGCGCCTCGACGATAAAATGACCGTCGGCGAGCTCGCGATGCTGCTCGCGCCGCGCGACGAGGCCCTCTCCCGCCGTGTCGCCCAGCTGCGAAAGACCGGCAAGGCCGGCCCCTACGACGGCGCAATGTCCTACTGCCGCGAAAACGGTCTCATCGACGCGAGCACCAAGGCCGAGGACGCCGTCACAAAACTGCCGGACGCCATGTTTGGCAAGGTAACTGACTTTACAAGAAAAAACGTCTACGCGGCATATAAAATGGAAGAATAAAATGGCCTCAAGTACCTCCGCTACATGGCGGAGGTATTTTTTTCTCCTCGTCCACATAGGCTATGGCAGAAATGGACGGGAGGCGGGCGGCATGAAGAAGCGGCGGCAGTGGACAACATACAGCGGGAGCGGGAAGCGCGTTGCGCCGCGAACGCGCACATCGCGCGTGTCTCGCGGCAAGGAAATGGGAGTGCCGCGGCTTTGGGTGCAGCTCATCGTCTGCGGGGCGCTGTTTGTGGCGCTCATTGGCCTCAAGCTGCTGATGCCGGGGAACTTAAGCGCGCTGCGCGGGACGCTGGGGCAGTGGCTGGTGCGCGACGCGGACTTCATCTCGGCGTTTTCCGCGGTCGGGCGTGCGGCATCCGGCGAGCAGGACTGGGGCGATTCGCTGTCGGAGGCCTATGTCGCGGTGTTTGGCGGCGAGAGCAAGGCGCAGGAGGTCTCGGGCAATCTGATCGGCATGACGGTCTCGGAGCAGGACGTCTCCGACCTCACGAGCGCGCGGGAGCTGCCCGCACTCGCCGTGGGTGAGCAGCGCATTTTAGGCTTTTCGTACACGACGCCGCTGTCCGGCACGGTGACATCGCCGTTCGGCTGGCGCGACGACCCGAACGGCGCGGGCGAGTGCTTCCATTACGGCATGGACATCGCGGGCGAGGAGGGCGCCTCCGTCGCCTGCTTTGCCGACGGCACCGTCGGCACGGTGGGGGAGAGCAATATCCTCGGCAACTATGTGACGGTCAACCACGAGGGCGGATTTTCAACGCTCTACGCCCATTGTAGCGCCATCACCGCGAGCGCGGGACAGAGTGTCAAAAAGGGCGATGCGATCGCTAAAGTTGGCTCGACCGGCAACGCCACGGGCTCGCACCTCCACTTTGAGGTGCACGACGGGGAAGAGTATCTGAACCCTGTTTACTATGCGGTTCCCTGAACGCGGGCTCCACGTTTCGTGGAGCTTCTGGCTGCTCATTCTGCTCGCGGCCATCGTGAGCCCGCTGACGATCGTGCTCTCGATTTTGCTGGCCGCCGCGCTGCACGAGTGCGGGCATTTTCTGGCACTGCGGGCATTCCACGTGCCCATCGAGGGGCTGCGTCTCAGCGCGTTTGGCGCGGTGCTGCACGCGCGCGGAGCGCAAAGGCTCTCTTACGGGCGTGAGCTTGTCGTCACGCTCGCGGGCTGCGGCATGAACCTCGTCTGCGGCGTTCTGACGGCGTGGTTTTCGCTGCACTATGTGTGGGTGGAGGGCTTCGTCTTCGCTGGCGCGCACATTCTGCTCTGCGCGTTCAACCTGCTGCCTATCCCGCCGCTCGACGGCTCGCACGCGCTGAATCTTGCGGTCTCGGCGTTGTTTGGCCCGCTCGTGGGCGACGCGGTCGCGGCGCTTGCGGGCGTTCTCTGTTCGCTCGCGCTGCTGGGCGGGGCAGTGTATCTCTATGTGCAGACGCGCGGCGGCGCGCTCGTTATTTTTGCCGCACTGGCACTGCTTTTAAGCGCGCTCAAAGAACTGAGACTTGCGCGTCGCGCAATAAAAGTGTAGAATAGCCGAAAATGGATGTTTGTGCCCATTTTCGGCTTTTTATTTTTGCTTACTTCAGAGGAGAACTTTTGTGGATAAGAGATTGGAACGCATTTTGCCCCGCGTGCAGAAGCCCGCACGCTATGTCGGCGGGGAATTCAACGCGATCATGAAGGACAAGAGCGAGGTCGACACGCGCGTCGCCTTCTGCTTTCCCGACACGTATGAGATCGGCATGTCGAACCTCGGCATGCGCATTCTGTACGGTGTGATGAACAATATTGAGGGCGTGTGGTGCGAGCGCTGCTTCGCCCCCTGGGGCGACATGGAGCAGGAGATGCGAAATGCGAACATCCCGCTCTACGCGCTCGAATCGTTTGACCCGATCAAGGATTTTGACATCATCGCCTTTTCCATTGGCTATGAGATGGCGTTCCCCGCGATGGTCGACATGCTGGACTTAGCAGGCGTGCCGCTGCACGCGAGCGAACGCACGGCGCTCACACCGCTCGTTGTCGCGGGCGGCACGGCGATGTACAACTGCGAACCCATCGCGGATTTTATCGATCTTGCTCTTGTCGGCGAGGGCGAGGAGATGGATGTCGAGCTCATCGAGCTGCACCGTCAGGCGCGGCGAGAGGGCTGGAGCAAGCACGAGTTTCTCGTGTGCGCCGCGCAGATCCCGGGCGTCTATGTGCCGAGCCTTTACGACGTTGCCTACAACGACGACGGCACGGTCAAGTCCATCACGGCAAACGAGGGTGCGCCCAAGGTCGTCCTAAAGCGCATCATGCGGGACATGGACAAGGCCTACTATCCGACCAAGACCATCGTTCCCTCGACCGAGATCGTGCAGGACCGTGTGTCGCTCGAACTGTTTCGCGGCTGCATCCGCGGCTGCCGCTTCTGTCAGGCGGGGTATGTCTACCGTCCCGTGCGCAACCGCTCGGAGGAGCTGCTGCGCGGCTACGCCGTTGAAGCCGTCGAGGACTCGGGCTATCAGGATATGACGCTCTCGTCGCTCTCGACGTCCGACTATCCGCACCTTGTCGAGCTGTGCGACGACTTAGAGGACTTCTGTGCCCAGCGGCATGTGACGCTCGCGCTGCCGTCGCTGCGTGCGGATAACTTCTCCATGGCGCTGATGGAGCGGCTGCAAAAGGGCAGAAAGACCGGCCTCACGTTTGCACCCGAAGCGGGCACGCAGAGACTGCGCGACGCCATCAACAAGAATCTGACGGAGGAAGATCTGCTCGAATCCTGCCGCCGCGCGTTTGCGGGCGGATACAGCGCGGTCAAGCTCTACTTTATGCTCGGCCTTCCGACCGAGACGGACGAGGACGTGCTCGGCATTGCCGACATCGCGGCCCATGTCATGCACGCCTGGCGCGAAAGCGCACTCAACAAGACGCGCGGCGTGCGCATCACGGTGTCGACCTCGTGGTTTGTGCCAAAGCCGCACACGGCGTTCCAGTGGGAGCCGCAGATCCCCATTGAAGAGTACGAGCGCCGCGTCAAGCTCCTGCGCGAGGCGATGAACACCAAGTCCGTCACGTACAACTGGCACCCCTCGCCCACGAGCTTTATGGAGGCGGTCATCTCCTGCGGCGACCGCCGGCTCGGCAAGGTCATCGAGACCGCGTGGCGCAAGGGCGAAACGCTCAGCGCGTGGGAGGACTATTTTGATCTGAACCGCTGGATGGAGGCCTTTGAGGAGTGCGGCCTTGACCCGCACTTTTACGCCAACCGCCGCCGCAGCGAGGATGAAATTCTGCCGTGGAGCATGATCTCCTGCGGCGTTGCACCGGGGTATTTGAAGCGTGAGCACGCGCTGAGCTATGAGGGCGTGACGACGCCGGATTGCCGCACGCACTGCAACGCCTGCGGCGCAAACTGCCTGGTGGGAGGGAAATGCGATGTCTAAATTGCGGCTGGTTTTTGTCAAGGAGCATCAGGCGTCCTACATTTCGCATCTTGACGTGATGCGCACGTTCCAGCGTGTGTTCCCGCGCGCGGGCCTTTCTATCAAGCACTCCAACGGCTTCCACCCGCACCCCATTTTGTCCATCGTGCTGCCCCTGCCCGTGGGGCAGTCGAGCGACTGCGAGATCCTCGATTTTGAAAGCGTGGAAGACAGCACGGGCGAGGGCGTGGCCGAGGCGCTGAACACCGGCATGCCCGCGGGCCTTCGCGTGCTGGACTGCTATTGCGTGACGCGCCCCGTGCGAGAGATGGTCAACCTGCGCGCACAGCTCGAAATGGAATACGACAACGGCGTGCCCGAGGGTGCGTGCGAGCGCATCCGCGAGTTTTTTACGCAGGAGGAGATCTTTGTCGAAAAGCGCACGAAGCACAAGGGCATGACCGAGCTCAACATTGCGCCGCTCATCCGCTCGCTCACGCTGACGGAGGGGGAGGGCGTGATCCTCGCCGATGCGGTCGTCGCCGCGCAGGACCCGGGCCTCAACCCCGCGCTGATCGGCGCGGCGGTCGCGCGGCACCTGCCGGAGATCGCGCCGGACTTTGTTCGCGTGCGCCGAAAAGAGGTCTACGACGCGGAAATGAACGTTTTCCGCTGATTTCTGCCGTGCTTTTGCAAATAATGCTTGCATTCCCGTTGGGGATGTGATATGCTACCATAGCTTGAAAAGGGCGGTCCTCTGCCGTGCGCGGGTGAAAGAGTCCCGACAGCGCCGAAGAAAAGCGGTCAAGAACGCCTATAAATAGGAGGAAAATATCCATGGATCTCATCAAAGAGCTCGAATCCCAGCAGCTGAAAAAGGAAATGCCCGTCATCAACGTCGGCGACACCGTCCGCGTTCATGTCAAGATCAAGGAAGGCTCCCGCGAGCGTATCCAGGTCTTCGAGGGCATCGTCATCGCGAAGAAGCACGGCGGTCTTGAGGAGACCTTCACCGTTCGTCGTCTTGCCTACGGCGTCGGCGTCGAGAAGGTGTTCCCCATCCACTCCCCCCTCATCGAGAAGGTCGAGACCGTGCGCAGCGGTTATGTTCGCCGCGCCAAGCTGTATTACCTGCGCGGCCGCGTCGGTAAGGCTGCCAAGATCCGCGAGAAGCTGTAAGGCGGATTCTTTGAGAACAAAAAAGCATGGCGTTTCCGCCATGCTTTTTTTGTTGCCTTTTTCAAAAAGCGTGCTACAATAATACATTAGAAAATCAGGCGCATTTTGCCGCAGAGGGAGACTGTTAGTCCGCCGCTGCGCGGCGCTGGGTTTAGGAGACCGAAATGGACGAATTTGATCAGAAAATGGAGATCAGCGAGCAGCCGCAGGAGGAGATCGTGGAAAAGATCCCCGGACGCGACGTGTATGAGACGGTCTCGTCTCTCGTCTCGGCGCTGCTGGTCGTTGTGCTGGTGTTTACGTTTCTTGTGCGGCTGATGGGCGTTTCCGGCCCGTCAATGATCCCGACGCTGCAGGACGGCGACCGGCTTCTCGTCGTCAACTCGCTGCTCTGCGGCGACTATCAGGTCGGCGATATCGTCATCGCGCGCAAGGAGACCTTTGACTCGAAGCCCATCGTCAAGCGCGTCATTGCCACCGCGGGCCAGACCGTGGACATCGACTTTAACTTGGGTCAGGTCTATGTGGACGGCGAGCTTCTGGACGAGGACTACATCAACGACTACACCTATCGCGAAGAGGGCACCGTGTTCCCGCTTACCGTGCCGGAGGGCGAAGTCTTCCTCATGGGTGACAACCGCAACCATTCGAACGACAGCCGCGATTCCTCGCTCGGCACGGTGGACACGCGCCTTCTGATCGGCAAGGCGGTGTTCCTCGTCTTCCCGGGACGCGACTATCTGACCGAGCAGCGCGAGTTTGGCCGCATCGGCCTTTTGCAGTAAAGGGGGACGAGCAAATGCAGTTGGATTCTCTGAGCTGGTTCCCGGGGCACATGACCAAGACCCGCCGCATGATCACGGCGGAGCTCGGCAACGTGGACGCCGTGTGCGAAATTCTGGACGCGCGCATCCCGATGAGCAGCCGCAACCCCGATGTGGACGAACTGACGGCGGGCAAGCCCCGTTTGATCGTTTTGAACCGCGTCGATCAGGCCGACCCTGAGATGACGAAAAAGTGGGCGGCGTATTTCCGCTCGCTCGGCTGCGCCGTCATCGAAACGGATGCGAAGCAGGGCGGGGGCGTGAAGCAGTTTTCTTCCGCCGTGCGCACGCTGCTGCACGATAAGATCGCCTCTTACGAGGCCAAGGGCCAGATTGGCCGCGTGCTGCGCGTGATGGTACTCGGCATCCCGAACGTTGGCAAGTCGACGTTTATCAACAAGGTCTCCGGCCGCAAGAGCGCCAAGGCGGAGGACCGCCCCGGCGTCACGCGCACGAAGCAGTGGGTGCCGGTCGACAAGACGCTCGAGCTCCTTGATACGCCAGGCATCCTGTGGCCGAAATTTGAGGACAGTAGCGTCGGCGTGCGTTTAGCCTTCACCGGCGCGATCCGCGACGAGGTCATCGACATCGAAGAGCTCGCCATGCGCCTGATGGATTACCTCGGCAAAAATTATCCCAAGGCCATCGAGGAGCGCTACAAGCTCACCGTTTTGGAAGAGGACGACGGCTATGCACTGCTCGAAAAGGCGGGGCGCAAGCGCGGCTTTCTGATCTCCGGCGGCGAGGTCGACACCGAGCGCATGAGCCGTATCCTGCTCGACGAGTTCCGCGGCGGCAAGCTCGGCCGCTTTACGCTCGAATTCCCGCCGGAGGGCGAGCGCACATGAGCGTCAACCTACACTACGAGGACAAAGCCCGCTCCGCGGGCTTTTCATCCGTCTGCGGCGTGGACGAGGCGGGCGCGGGGCCGCTGATGGGCCCTGTGTACGCCGCCGCCGTCATCCTGCCGGAGGGCTGTGAGATCGAGGGGCTGAATGACTCCAAGAAGATGACGGAGAAAAAGCGCGAGGCGCTGTTTCCCGTCATCTGTGAAAAAGCCGTCGCCTACGCCATCGCGTCCGTCGACGAGAAGGAGATCGACGCAACGGATATTTTGAGCGCACGCATGAAGGCGATGCAGCTCGCCATCGATGCGCTGCAAATCCCAGCGGACTATGCGCTCATCGACGGCAACCGCGACCACGGCGCGTCGGCAAAGATCACCGTACCGCACGAGACCATCGTCGGCGGGGACGGCGCGAGCTTATCCATCGCCGCGGCGAGCGTGCTGGCGAAGGTCAGCCGTGACCATTATGTGGTCGAAGTGCTCGACCCGATGTATCCCGAGTATCAGTTCGCCAGGCACAAGGGCTACGGCACAAAGCTCCACTACCAGATGCTCGATCAGTACGGCCCGAGCCCCGTGCACCGCATGACGTTCCTCAAAAAGTGGGAGGCGCGGCGATGAGCACGAAGCAGGACGGCGACTGGGGCGAGGCGCTGGTCGAAAAGTATCTGAGCGAGCGCGGCTGCCGCATCGTGGAACGAGAGTGGCGCTGCCGCTTCGGCGAGATCGACCTCATCGCCGAGAAGGACGGCGTGCTGCTGTTCGTCGAGGTGAAGCTGCGCACGAATTTGCAGTACGGTGCGCCGCGCGAGTACGTCACGGTGAAAAAGCAGGAAAAGCTGCGTGCCGCGGCGCTACTGTATTTAAGCGAGCGCGAGCTGGATGTGCCCGCCCGCTTCGACGTGGCGGAGGTCTACACCGATGTGCACCGCAGCGCGGGCAAAACGCGCATCCGCTACATCGCAAACGCATTTTGATCTGACTTTGGAAGGGAGGCACGCGATGGCATTATACGCGATCGGCGACCTGCACTTATCGCTCGGCACGAACAAGCCCATGGACGTGTTCGGCCCCAAGTGGGCAAACTATGTCGAGCGCATTCGGGAAAATTTCTCGAAGCTCAACGATGACGACGTCATCGTCATCGCGGGGGATATCTCGTGGGGGATGTCGCTCGAGCAGTCGCTGCCGGATTTTCAGTTTATTGACGCGCTGCCGGGGAGAAAAATTCTCTTAAAGGGCAACCACGACTACTGGTGGGGCACGGCGTCGAAGATGAAAAAGTTTTTTGCCGAGCACGACATCACAACGCTCGATATCCTCTACAACAACGCCTTTTTCTACGGAGGCCACGCCATCTGCGGCACGCGCGGCTGGTTTTATGAAGAGGATGCCGCGGGCACGCACACGGGCAAGATGCTCGCGCGCGAGGCGCTGCGGCTTGAAGCGTCGCTCAAGGCGGCGGAGGGGAAGCCCATCTACTGCTTTCTGCACTATCCGCCCATCTATCAGGGCTACAAGTGTCCCGAGATGCTCGAGCTTCTCGACAAATACGAGGTCGAGCGCTGCTATTACGGGCATCTGCACGGCTACACGCACCGCCGCGCGTTCGAGGGGATGCGCGAAAAAACCGAATATGCGCTGATCGCGGCGGATTATGTCGCCTTTCAGCCTGTAAAAATTTGCAATTAAGACATAAATTGATGCAAAAAAGGGTGGAAATTTTGAGGAAGCTATGGTATAATTCCACTTTGCAAAAGCATCATTATCTGATGTTAAACGGAGGAAAAAGAAATCATGACTGTCAAAAATGTTGAAAAGCTGGAAAAGAGCAGAGTCGCGGTGACCGTCGAGGTCGGCGCGGAGGAATTTGAAGCCGCCGTTGCCAAGGCCTACGCCAAGGCCCGCGGCAAGCTCAGCATTCCCGGCTTCCGCCCCGGCAAGGCCCCCCGCAAGATGATCGAAAAGCTCTACGGCGCGGGCGTTTTCTACAGCGATGCCGTTGACATCGCCCTGCCCGAGGCATATACGCAGGCCATCGGCCAGAGCGGCCTCGATGTTGTCGGCTATCCCGAGATCGAGATCGTGGACGACAAGATCGACGAGAACGGCTTCACCTTCAAGGCGACCGTCGCCGTGTACCCCGAGGTCAAGCTCGGCGAGTACAAGGGCCTGACGGCTGAGAAGGAAGAGATCAAGGTCAGCGCCGACGATGTCAAGGAGCGCCTCAATGAGATGGCCGAGCGCAACGCCCGCCTCGTCTCCGTCGACCGCAAGGCCAAGAAGGGCGACATCGCCGTCATCGACTTCGAGGGCTTCGACAACGGCGAAGCGTTCGAGGGCGGTAAGGGCGAGAATTACGAGCTCGAGCTCGGTTCCGGCAGCTTCGTCCCCGGCTTTGAGGATCAGGTCATCGGCATGAAGGCCGGCGAAGAGAAGGATCTCGACATCACCTTCCCCGAGGATTATCACAAGGATCTCGCCGGCAAGAAGGTCGTCTTCCACGTCAAGGCCAAGGAGATCAAGTGCAAGGAGCTTCCCAAGCTTGATGACGACTTCGCCAAGGACGTGTCCGAGTACGACACGCTCAAGGAGCTCAAGGACAGCATCAAGCGCGAGATCACCGAGCAGCGCGAGCAGTCCGCCAAGTATGCCGTCGAGAACGAGCTGATGGAGAAGGTCGCCGCGAACATCGAGTGCGACATCCCCGATGCGCTCATCGATGAGCAGTGCGCCCGCTTCCTCGAGGAGTTCAAGCAGCGCTTACAGTCTCAGGGCATCCCCTATGACCAGTACTGCAAGATGACCAACATGGATGAAGCCAAGTTCCTGGAGGAGGGCAAGGAGCCCGCGACCCGTCAGGTGCGCATGGACCTCGCCGTGAACGCCATCATCAAGGAAGAGAAGCTCGAGGCCACCGACGAGGAGGTCGAAAAGCAGTACAACGACCTTGCTGAGAAGTACAGCATGGACGTGGGCGAGCTGAAGAAGTATCTTGACGCCATGTCCGTCCGCACGCAGATCATCCGCGACAAGGCCATCAGCGTCGTCGTGGACAGCGCGAAGATCGAAAAGAAGAAGGCTCCCAAGAAGGAAGCCGAGGGCGAAGCCGCTGAAGGCGAGGAAAAGCCCGCCAAGAAGACCGCTGCCAAAAAGTCCGCCAAGAAGGAAGAGGAAAAGGCTGAATAATCGGCAAAGCGGCCATAATAGATAGAAACGACGATCAACCACAAATGCCTGCCATTTGTGGTTGATTGTGTACATACCAATTTTTTGAACAGGGTATGAACAAGGAGGTTACCAAGATGAGTTTAGTCCCTTACGTCATTGAACAGACCAACCGCGGCGAGCGCTCTTACGATATTTTCTCCCGCCTTCTGGAAGACCGTATCATCTTCCTCGGCGAGGAGGTCAACGACGCGACCGCGAGCCTGATCGTTTCGCAGCTTTTATTCCTCGAGGCCAAGGACCCCGACAAGGACATCCAGCTCTATATCAACTCCCCCGGCGGTAGTGTGACGGCCGGCATGGCGATCTACGACACGATGCAGTATATCAAGTGCGACGTGTCCACCATCTGCGTCGGCCTCGCCGCCAGCATGGGCGCGTTCCTGCTCTCGTCCGGTGCCAAGGGCAAGCGCATTGCGCTGCCGAACGCGGAGATTATGATCCACCAGCCCTCCGCCGGTACGCAGGGCAAGGTCACGGATATGGAGAGCGACGTGGAGCACTTCCTGCGCATCAAGCAGCGCTTGAATAAGATCCTGGCCGAGAACACCGGCAAGACGCCCGAGCAGGTCAAGCTCGACTCCGAGCGCGACCACTGGATGACGGCGGATGAGGCGCAGGCCTACGGCCTTGTGGACAAGGTCATTTACAAGAGATAAGGACAGTTTGACTTATGAGTGAAGATAGGAAAAAAGAGCTTCGCTGCTCGTTCTGCGGCAAGAGCGAGCACGAAGTGCACCGCATGATCCAGGGGCCGGGCGTGCGCATCTGCGATGAGTGCGTCCGCCTGTGCATGGACGTGCTGGAGGACGGCTATGAGCCGCACGACGAGCTGGAAGCGCCCGACTCCATCCCCACGCCGCGCGAAATTCGCGAGGTGCTCGACCAGTATATCATCGGGCAGGAGGCGGCCAAGGTCGCGCTGTCCGTGTCCGTCTACAACCACTATAAACGCATCTTCTTCGGCGGCGACGACGAGGTGGAGCTGCAAAAGAGCAACATCCTGCTCCTCGGCCCCACTGGCAGCGGCAAGACGCTCTTTGCCCAGACGCTCGCCCGCATTCTGAAGGTGCCGTTCGCCATCGCGGACGCGACGACCCTCACCGAGGCGGGCTACGTCGGCGACGATGTGGAAAACATTCTGCTCCGCTTGCTTCAGGCGGCGGATTACGACGTGGAGCTCGCCGAGCGCGGCATCATCTATGTCGACGAGATCGACAAGATCGCCCGCAAGAGCGAGAACACCTCCATCACGCGTGACGTCTCCGGCGAGGGCGTGCAGCAGGCATTGCTGAAAATCGTCGAGGGCACGGTTGCCAACGTCCCGCCGCAGGGCGGCCGCAAGCACCCGCATCAGGAGTTCATCCAGATCGACACGCACAACATCCTCTTCATCTGCGGCGGTGCGTTCGAGGGCATCGAGAAGATCATCGAGAGCCGTCTCGACCGCAAGTCGATGGGCTTCGGCGCGGAGCTCAAGAGCAAAAACGACGTGGATGAAAGCAAGATTTTACGCGAGGTGCAGCCGCACGATATCTTGAAGTTCGGCATCATCCCCGAGCTGGTCGGCAGACTGCCGGTCATCACGGCGCTCGACGCGCTGACGCGCGACGACCTTGTCAAGATCCTGACCCAGCCGAAAAACGCGCTCGTCAAGCAGTATCAAAAGCTGTTTTCTTACGACGACGCTGAGCTCACGTTCGAGCCCAAGGCGCTCGAAGCGATTGCCGACAAGGCCATCGAGCGCAAGATCGGCGCGCGCGGCCTGCGCGCGGTAATGGAGGGTCTGCTGATGAACGTGATGTACGACATCCCGTCCGACCGCACGATCGACCGCGTGACCATCACGCCGGGCTGCGTGCAGGGGACGGAACAGCCGAAAATTTCCCACCGCACAGAGAAAGAAGGGGAGGCGCCGCAGCCGTCGCTGCCGGCAGACTCCGCTTCATAAGGAGAAACCCCATGGAACCTGTAACAAAAAATCTTCCGGTCATCGCCATGCGCGGGCTCAATGTGTTCCCGCGCATGAACACGAGCTTTGACCTTGAGCGTCCGATCTCCGTGCACGCGCTTGAGCGCGCCATGGAAAACGGGGAGGAGATTTTTCTCGTCACCCAGCGTGAGATCGGCGTGGAGCAGCCGGAGGAAAAAGACCTGTACGAGATCGGCACGGTCGCGCGCGTGACGCAGATTTTGCGCGTGTCCGACCGCGTGCTGCGCGTGATGATGGAGGGCGCGTGCCGCGCCCGCCTCAAGCGGCTGTGGCAGCGCGAGCCGTTTTTGCAGGCGCAGGTCGAGCTCATCGATGAGCCGGCCACCTCGCGCCATAGCAAGCGGACGGAAGCGATGCTGCGCCAGACCTACGCCAGCGTGACGGAATATGCCGAGCTCGCGCAGAAATTGCCGGACGATGTCTACGCCGCCATTTTATCGACGAACGATCCCGGCTATCTCGCTGACTTTATCGCCCAGCAGCTCAACCTGCGCTATCAGGACAAACAGGATATCCTCGACGAGCTGCGCCCGCTGCCGAGATTGCAGCGCATGAACGAGATTCTGCGCCGCGAGATCGAAGTTACCGCCATGGAGCAGGACATTGAAAGCAAGGTCCGCTCCCGCGTCGGAAAAATTCAGAAGGATTTTGTCCTGCGCGAGCAGATCAAGGTCTTACAGAACGAGATCGGTGAGGGCGGGGAGGACGAAGAACTCGACGAGTACCGCGAGAAGATCAGCAAGGCGCACCTGAGCGAAGAAGTGGAGCGCAAGCTGCTGAAAGATGTGGACAAGCTCGCCAAGCAGCCGTTCGGCAGCGCCGAGGCGAGTGTGCTGCGCAACTATCTCGACACCTGCATGGAAATGCCCTGGGGCGAGGAGACGAAGGAGCGCGCCAGCGTAGACGCCGCGCGCAAGATTCTTGACCGCGACCACTACGGCTTGCAGAAGGTCAAGGAGCGCATTTTAGAGTTCATCGCCGTGCGCCAGCTCAACCCCGAGGCGAAGGGGCAGATTTTATGTCTCGTCGGCCCTCCGGGCGTCGGCAAGACGTCGATCGCGCTGTCGGTCGCCAAGGCGATGAACCGCAAGGTCGCGCGGCTGTCGCTCGGCGGCGTGCGCGACGAGGCGGACATCCGCGGCCATCGCAAGACCTACATCGGCGCGATGCCCGGCCGCATCATCGAGGCTATCTCCCGCAGCGGCTCGATGAATCCGCTGCTCGTGCTCGACGAGGTCGACAAGATGGGAAGCGACGGGCGCGGCGACCCCGCGAGCGCACTTCTCGAAGTGCTCGACAGCGAGCAGAACTACGCCTTCCGCGACCATTATCTTGAAATTCCCGTCGATCTGAGCCGCGTGATGTTCATCATGACGGCCAACACGCTCGACACCATTCCGCGCCCGCTGCTCGACCGCATGGAGATCATTGAAATCCCCAGCTACACGGACGAGGAGAAGGTGCAGATCGCGCAGCGGCACCTGCTGCCCAAGGAGCGTCAGGCCCACGGGCTGACGGCCTCGAGCCTGCGCGTGGACGAGAGCGCCATCCGCGCGGCCATCGCGCTCTACACGCGCGAGAGCGGCGTGCGCTCGCTTGAGCGTCAGCTCGGCAAGATCTGCCGCAAGGCGGCAATGCAGCTTGCCACAAGCGATGTAAAGCGAGTCACCGTGACAGAGAAGAACATCAAGGACTTCCTCGGTGCGCCGCGTGCTGCACAGGAGAAGATTCCCGAAAAGGACCTTGTCGGCGTGGTGAACGGCCTTGCGTGGACCGAGGTGGGCGGCGAAATTCTGCCCGTCGAGGTCGGCGTGATGGATGGCAGCGGCAAGGTCGAGCTCACGGGCAACCTGGGCGACGTGATGCAGGAGAGCTGCCGCGCGGCACTCTCGTGCCTGCGCCAGCGGGCGCAGGAGCTCGGCATCGCGCCGGACTTCTACAAGACGAAGGACATCCATATCCACTTCCCTGAGGGGGCCATCCCCAAGGACGGACCCAGCGCCGGTATCGCCATCGCGACAGCGGTGCTCTCCGCGCTGACGGGGCAGGCGGTACACCGCGATGTCGCCATGACGGGCGAGATCACGCTGCGCGGCCGTGTGCTCGCCATCGGGGGCTTGCGCGAAAAGACAATGGGCGCGCTGCGCGCGGGCGTACATACGGTCATTCTCCCGAAGGAGAATGAAAAGGACCTCGACGAGATCGACCCGCTGGTGCGCGAAAAGCTGCGCTTTGTGCCGGTCGAGACGGTGGACGCCGTCTTTGCCGAGGCGCTCGTGCTGCCCGAAAAATGCACCGCTGCCGCGCACGAGAGCTATCTTCCTCCCGTGCAGGAGAGCGCGCATGGCGCGCTGCGTGCGGGCGAAATGAGCTGAAAGGAAACGAAAACCATGGCGATCAACTTCAACAAGGTCGAATTCATCCTCTCGGCGGCGTCGGAAAAGCAGTTCGTGCGCGACGGAATGCCGCAGCTCGCGTTTGCGGGGCGGTCGAACGTCGGCAAATCGTCCGTCATCAACCGGCTCGTCAACCGCAAGAACTTTGCCCGCGTGGGTGCGTCCCCGGGCAAGACCTCGCAGATCAACTACTTTAAGATCGACGGCAAGCTCTACCTCGTCGACCTGCCGGGCTACGGCTACGCCAAGGTCTCCAAGACCGAGCGCGACCGCTGGGGCAAGCTGATGGAGAGCTATTTCCAGTCTGCGGGGCTCATTCACCTCGGTGTGCAGATCGTCGACGCGCGGCACAAGCCGACGGCGGACGACGTGACGATGCACGACTACTTCGTGCAGACGGGCTGTCCCGTCGTGATCGTGGCGAACAAGCTCGACAAGCTCAAAGCGCGCGAGATCGAGCCGAATCTTGCCCAAATTCGCGAGACGCTGAGTTTGCGCGACGATGAGCTCGTCATTCCGTTCTCTGCCGAAAAGGGCACGGGCAAGGAGCAACTGATCGCGGCGATCCTCGACCATTTGAACGACTGAAAAGGAATAATGCTTCACAGAAAAGCCTCTGTATGGGTTGACCATACAGAGGCTTTTTATCGTATTTCCCGGGGAATCAGCGGCGCAGCGTCAAAAGCGCGGTGCAGTGGGAGAAGGATTCAAACGTCAGCGTGGGGAAGTGGGGACGGAGTTCGCCGTAGACGAAGTAAATTTCATCTGAGTCCCAATCCTCGCATGCCGCAGTTCGACACGCTTCGAGCTCTTCGCGCGTGCGGAAGGCGACGTCGCCGATGAAAAGACAGCCGTCCTGCTTCAAAAGCGGCAGGAGTGTGCGCAGAAAGCCGATTTTCTGCGTGTCCGTCAGGTGGTGGAGCGAGTAGGTCGCGACGATGGCGTCGTACTGCTGTGCGCAAAGCTCGGGCACAAGGCCTTTGGAAAAATCGCCCTGATAGAGCCGCGCGTCCGGCATTTTTGCCTGCGCCAGTTCGATCATGCGCGCGGAAAAGTCCTGCCCATAGATTTGGCAGCCCTGCTCGTAGAGCCGCGAGGTCAAAACGCCTGTGCCGAAGCCGATATCCAGCACATCACGCCCGCTCTGCGCGAGCACGCGCTGATAGAGCGCGTTCATCATGGCGCGGTAGCCCGCAAAGGGGTAGCGGTCGTTCTCGTCGGAGAGGCCGACGCTCTTGTCATAGCCGTCGGCCCAGAGGTCGAAGCCGGTATTGTTCAGCATGTCAGTCCTCCTTTTCGTTCAGCGGGGGAAGTCCCAGCTCATAGAACGCCACGGCGCTCGCTGCGGCGACATTGAGCGAGTCGACGCCGTGGTACATCGGGATCCTGACCGTGTAGTCGCAGCTCGCGATGGTCGAGGACGCGAGCCCGTCACCCTCCGTGCCCATGACGATGGCAAGCTTTTCTTCGGCGGCAAGGCGCGGATCGTCGAGCCGTACGGAGTCGTTGCGCAGTGCCATCGCGACGGTGCGGAAGCCGAGATCGCGCAGCAGCTGCGTCCAGTCGCCGCTTTCGGGCAGGTAGGTCCACGGGATGAGGAACACATTTCCCATGCTGACGCGCGAGGCGCGGCGATAGAGCGGATCGCTGCCCGCGGTCGTGAGCAGCACCGCGTCCATGCCGAGCGCGGCGGCGGAGCGGAAGATCGCGCCGATGTTCGTCGGATTCATCACGTTTTCGAGCACGACGACGCGCCGCGCATCGCGGCAGACGTCCTCGACGCTTTGGAGCTTCGGCCGCCGCATGGCGCAGAGCATGCCGCGCGTCAGGTGAAAGCCGGTGAGCTGTGTCAGCACGGATTCATCAGCGGTGTAAACCGGAATATCTTGACAGCAGCGGGCGAGAATTTCGCGCCCCTTGCCCTGAGTATGCTGCCGCTCCATCAGAAACGACACCGGCTCACAGCCCGCATCAAGCGCACGGCCGATGACGAGCGGACTTTCCGCGACGAAGAGCGCGTTGTCGGGGTCCGCGCGATTGAGCAGTTGGTTTTCGGTCAGGCGCGCGTAGACGTCGAGCGCGGGATCGGAAAAATCGTGGATTTCGATGATGTTTGCCATAGCTTGTCCTTTTTAAGATTCTAAGATGTTCAGCAGTGCAGCGACGTCCGGCAGAACGAACGTCGGCTGCGGGTCAGCGGTGGGGAGGTCTTCTTCCTTCGTCTCGCCAGAGAGGACGAGCAGCGTGTCGATGCCCGCGTTCGCGCCGCTGGCGATATCCGTGTAGATGCGGTCGCCCACGAGCAGTGTTTCCTGCGCGGAAACGCTCGCCTCAAGCATTGCGAGCTGCGGCATCAGCGGTTCGGGCTTGCCGATGACGATGGGGCGGCGGGAGGTCGCGCGCCAGAGCATTTCGCACACGCTCCCGCAGTCGGGCACGAAGCCGCAGGCCGTGGGGCAGACCCAGTCGGGATTGGTCGCAAGGTAGGGGATGCCTTGTCCGAGCAGGATGCAGGCGTCCTCCAGCTTTTGAAATGTCAGCTCGGTGTCGAAGCCCATCAGGAGCGCGTTCGCGTCCTCACGCCGTTCTGCGACGGTAAAGCCAGCCGCGCGGAGCTGTGATTTCATCGACTCCGTACCGCAGACGTAATAGCGTCGGTCTTCTCCGCCGTGCTCGCGGAGATAGTGAATCAGCGCGTCGACCGAGGTGAGAAAATCGGCCGCCTCCGTCGCGACGCCGAGGCGCGTGAGTTTTTTGACGTAGGCCGCTACGCTGCGCGAGGAGTTGTTTGTCAGAAAGCGGTACTGCCCGCCGCGTGCGCGGATGGCAGAGAGCAGCTCGCGGACGCCTTCAAAGAGCCGGTCGCCCAAGTACAGCGTGCCGTCGAGGTCGAAAAGAAAGAGCTTTTTGCGCTGAAGAAGATTATGGTCAACCATCAGTCACGCCTTCTTTTTGCTGTCGATCGCAATGAAGAAGAATGAGCTCACCGCCAGAAGATAGGGGTAGAAGAGGTTTGGGATGATGTCGAACGCGGAGATGGCGTAGCCCAGCTCATGCGCCGCCGAGATCGCGACGAGCATCTGCGCGCCGTAGGGGATGATGCCCTGGAAGATGCAGGAGAACGTGTCGAGGATCGATGCGGCCTTGCGCGGTGTGGTGCCGTATTCCTCGCTCATTTCCTTGGCGATGGGGTTCGCCATAACGATGGCGACGGTGTTGTTCGCGGTGGCAATGTCCATCGCGCCGACGAGAAGGCCCATGCCGATCTGGCCGCCGCGCTTGCCGCGAAACGCCTTTTTGATCCAGCCGAGCAGCGCTTCAAAGCCGCCGTACTCACGGATCAGCGCACAGATGGCGGAAACTAAGATCGCGACCATCGAGGTTTCAAACATCCCAGCCGCGCCGCTGCCCATGTTTTCGAGCAGGGCCTTGACTGCGAGGATGCCGGTCTGCCCCGTCGCGCCGGTCGCGAGCGCGATGACCGCGCCGGATACGATACCGATGAGCAGCACGACAAAGACGTTGATACCGATGATGCCGCCGATGAGCACGAGCACATAGGGGATGATCTGAATGAGATTGTAGGCAGGGATGGGCGCGGGGTGCACGTCCGCATTCAGCGTCAGCACGAGGATGAGTGCGAGCGACGCGAGCGCGGCGGGGAAGGCGATGTGGAAATTTTCGCGGAATTTGTCCTTCATCGCGCAGCCCTGCCCGTTGCAGGCGGCGATGGTTGTGTCGGAAATGAAGCTCAGATTGTCACCGAACATTGCCCCGCCCATGACGGACGCGATACACAGCGGCAGGGAATAGCCGCTCGCCGCAGCGATGGGGATGGCGATGGGGACGATGAGCGTGATGGTGCCGACGCTCGTGCCCATCGCGGTGGAGACAAAGCAGCTTACGACGAACAGCACCGCCACGGCGAATTTCGACGGGATGATCGAGAGCATGAAGTACGCAACGCTTTCCGCACTCGAGCGGCCCACGACGCCGACGAACATACCCGCGGCTAAGAAGATGAGCAGCATCGTGATGATGTTCTTATCGCCCACACCATGGCCCATCAGCGTGAGCTTTTCGTCGAACGACAGCGCACGGTTCTGGCAGCAGGCCACAAGCAGCGCGATGAGAAAGATGACGACGATGGGGATGGAATAAAATCCCATCGGGATTTTGAGCACATACTCAAAGACAAGGCCGAGGCCCAGATACAGGACAAGGAACACTAAGATCGGCAGCAGCGCCGCGGGATTGGCTTTTTTTGACATGGGATGACACTCTCTTTCTCCAAACATAAAAAAAGCTCCTGCGCGGAGCTTTTTGTGCGATATGAATTATTATAAGGAGCGTGGAGGACCTTGTCAAGTGAGATTTGCCCAAAATTGAGCGCAAAAGGGCTTGACAGAAGGACTCTAATCTGTTAGTGTACAAATATACTCTAACAGATTAGAGAGGGAACAAGATGGAAACGCCGAAAATTTTTGAGAGCGAATACCGCTTTTGCCAAATCCTGTGGGCACACGAGCCGGTCAAGAGCCGTGAATTGGTCGCGCTCTGCGCCGAGCACCTGGGCTGGAAACCGACGACGACCTACACGGTCATCAAACGGCTCTCTGAGCGCGGGGTGCTGAAAAACGAGAATACTGTCGTCACGTCGCTCATCTCACAAGACGAGGCGCAGACCGCCGAGATCGACGAGCTGCTCGACAAGCGCTTCGACGGCTCGCTGCCCGCGTTCGTCGCCGCGTTTACAAAGTCGAGCCACGTGAGCGACAAAGAGCTTGACGAGGTGCAGAAAATGATCGACCTTTATCGAAAGGAGAATCATCATGGATGACGTCTTTTTGAAGCTCGTGAACCTCAGCATCAGCGCAAGCTGGCTCATTCTGGCGGTGCTCGTGCTGCGGGTTGTCCTCAAAAAAGCGCCGAAGTGGGTCATGCCGCTTCTCTGGGGTGTGGTCGCACTGCGGCTTGTCTGCCTGTTTTCGATTGAAAGCGCGCTCTCGCTCATCCCGAGCGCCGAAACCATCCCGAGCGAGATCGTGACCGAAACGCGCGAGCCGGTGCTCTACGAGCAGGCGACGCTTGACATCGTCACGAATCCGACGCTGCCTTCGGCGGCGGAGGTCCCCGTCGGCGTGAGCCGCCAGCAGGCGCAGGTGGACTTCAACATCTACAGCATCCTCTGGCTTGCCGGCATGTCGGCGCTGCTCGTCCACGCGCTCGTGAGCGCGGGAAAGCTGAAAAGAAAGCTCGCAACGGCGATTTTGCTGCGAGATAACATCTACGAGAGCGAATTTGTCGATTCGCCGTTCGTCTTCGGCGTGGTGAAGCCGAACATTTATCTTCCCATGCACATGGACGAGGGGACGGCGGCGTATGTCATCGCGCACGAGCACGCGCACCTCGCCCGCCGCGACCACTGGTGGAAGGTGCTCGGCTACCTCGTGCTCGCGCTGCACTGGTTCAACCCGCTGGTGTGGGTCGCCTACATCCTCTTCTGCCGCGACATCGAGCTTGCGTGCGATGAAAAAGTCGTCAGGGGGCTGGATGGCGCGGCACGCGCAGACTATTCACAGGCGCTATTATCCTGCGCCGCGCCGAAAAGAGCCGTCGCGGCCTGCCCGCTGGCATTCGGCGAGGGGAACATCAAAACGCGCGTGAAAAGCGCGCTGCACTACAAAAAGCCCGCGTTTTGGGTCGCCGCCGCGGCGGTGCTCGCGGTCGTGATCGTGGCTGTGTGCTTTTTGACGAATCCGAGGTCGGAGCGCGGCAGCCTTGTCTGGGCGCAGAAGCTGAATGCGGCGGACGTTGCGTCAATCGAGCTCTACGTTCCGGCGGAAGAGGAGGCGCGGCAGTATAAAAAACTCGATACGGAAGAAATGGCACAGGCAGTCGAACTGATCAACAGCAGCCGCGGCACATATATCGAAAAACCGGAGACGGTTTACGCCGGCTTGCCGGTGTGGTTCCTTCTCACGATGGACGACGGCACGGTGCATGCTGTCGGCAGCGTAGTGGGCCATTATCTGATCATCGACGGCGATACTTTTGATGCGGACGTCGAGAATCAGGCGGAATGGGAAAACTATGTGCTAAAGGGCGATTCGGCAAGTCCGATCGACATGGCAGACCGGCTGTCGTATGCACTCTATGGGATGACAACGGGGGTGTATACGCTCGGCGAGGCCGTTTTCGAGGATTCCGTCTGGGAAACCAGCTATGAGGAGACCTTTGCCAATACGAAGTCCACGCCCGAGCTGTGGCTTTCCTCCGCACTTGGCACGGACATGACCGGTATTCTGTACGGTACAGTGACGGCGGCGAGAGGATACAGCTACCGCTTTTCGGAGTGGGAGGAGATCGACCTGACCGTGAGCAACTTCGACTGGCTGTTCCGCAGCGCGAGCGGCGAAGACTGGAATGGCACGAGCGCTGCGAAGCTGCGCCGCGAAAATGCTCACGCTTGGCGCGGTACGAAAACGGCCGATGACGACAATGCAACAGCCACGATACCGGAGATCGCGCGTCAGGATGAGCTTGCAGCGATGGACCAGTGGCTCTTATTGCAGCAGAAGGACGGCAGCCTTTACCTCGTGATGGGCTATCGTAGCGGGGGACTTCCCTACAGCGGGGCACATCCCTACCGCTGGATCGTCCGCCTGAACGGCGGCGCGACCGAGCTGACCCGCGCTGACCTGAACGGCGACGGGATCGAGGAAGTGATCTCCTATACCGGCACTTCCACGCAGGAGCCGTACCGGCTGCGGGTGAGCAATCAGAGCGGCGAAGAGCTCTGGAGCGCGGAGCTGGGACTGGCGCACGCGGGCTGGAGCAGCTATTTCCTCTATCGCGACAGCGTCAAGACGGCGCTGCTGTGCTACGAGCCGACGATGTATCAGGGCGAGGCATCGTATTCCTACGAGCTCTTTATGCTCAGTGAAAACGGGACGACCACGCTGGCGGAGAATTCGGTGAGCTTCAGCGTAAATTCCGATTCCGCCGATTCATGGCCCGTCGAGGCGCGGAAATTCGCGGACGAGGTCAACAGGCTTTTAGACAAGAGCGAGCTGCTGTTCTCCACGCTGAACGCCGAGCTGCATTCCTACGGCGACGGCACGGTCATCCGCTGCGCAGAACCGTCGGAGAGCGACGGAAGCAGGGCGCTGGCGTCCGCCGACCTCGACAACGACGGCAGGGCAGAGCAGATCATCTGCGAGAAAGCGTTCGGCGGCTATGAGCTGTGCGTCGTCGACGACAACGGCGAGGAGCTGATGCGCGACCGCATGTGGGAGGGCGACGTCTACTTCCTCTGCCGCGAAAACGGACGCGACATGCTGCTGCAATACAGCTTGTTCGAGGGCAAAAATCAAGACGCGATCAGCTATTGTGACTACTACTACGGCCTTCACACCTTTGACGGCGGCAAACTGAACATCGTGGAAAACAACAACACGAGCATTTATCTGAACTGGGACGGAACGCAGAACGGCGATTGGGGCGAATCGCAGCAGGCATTCGCAGCGCGCGTCAATGAGCTGATCGACCAGAGCGAATTTCTCATTGCCCAACAGGACGGCGAGCTCATTTTGACGAGCGAGGTGCAGCGCTGGTACTGCGTATCGCCGAAAACGATCAGAGTGGCAATGGATGACACAACGATCTATATCGACAGAAAAAGCTGGGACTTTGCCGAACAGTACCCGTCGCTCAAAGGGTTTGAGGACATTGGGACCGCAGGCAACTACTTTGTGGCGTTCGGTAGACTGGGGGAGAAAAACGACCTCTACGTGGTGTTCAATTTCGTGGCCGGCACGCTGCTCAAGACCTTCCCCGGCAACAACCTTATCTGGCAAGGAGATGACCTTTCCACCGCGGTCTACTCCTACCGGTCCGACGTCTACGCGCTCAACGGGACGAAGCTCGCCGCGCTCGAACTCGCGAGCGGCGAGGAGATCAGCGGCCTCGCCTTTGCGCCCGACGGCGTGTCGATCATTGCGACGGTCTCCGGTAAGAGCGGCGAGCGTAAGGTGACGGTCACGCGCGAGGGCAGCGCGTAGCAGACCTCGCTCACCGACTGGACGGAGGGCGACGGCGCGGAGCGCACGTACTTCGCCCCTGTCGGGATCGAGGGGAACGAGACATTTCTGGCGACGGTCGGCGTGAGCTACCGGCTGGAACAGCAGTCGGACGGCACATCCCGCATCGCGGAGATCACAGGCGCGGAGGGGCTCACGCTGCCGCACTACCGTCACGGCTGGGTCAGCGTGGACGAAAAGGCAGACGTCCTGGGCGCCGTGATCGCGGACGACGGCGAGAGCGCCGACGTGACGGTGCAGTATTACGCGAGCCTTGGGTCGGGGTATCAGACGTACACGGCGGTGGTTCATATTGTCGCACCGTAGGGTGCGAAGGGGATTCCTGCATCGTGCAGGAGTGCGCTAAAGGGGGATACTCTCTTTCTTGAAAGAGAGTATCCCCCTTTATAACCCCCGAGAGAAAGGACGAGGGGCCTTCCCCCTCGATCCCGCACATTGGCAGTCTGTATCTCGAAGAGCTGCGGCGCTTGCCGAATCAGGTGCGGTGTACATGGCTTCGCCATGAATCCCTGCGAATCGTGACCGTTTTGCAACCGCGCCTTACTGTCGTGAGGCGCGAGTGACGTTTGCTCGGCGGCAGACTGCGTGCGAAATAGCGGCATTGCTTCGCTCGCCGCATTGTGGAGACTGGCGGTAGACGGGAATTACTGCGCACTTCTACAAGATGGGCAGAGCGGCACCCGCAAGGGGTGTACCGCATCCGTAAGGCGGCAGAGCCGCCAACGGCTGCGCAACAGCGGGTAGTAGAAGCAGAGGCAAGTCGTGTAGCAGCTCTAAACGCGGCAACGCTGCGCGCAAGCATTTCCATTCCGGAGGCAAAAAGGTCATTCGAGATTGAGACTGCCAATCTAAAACCTTTCTCTTGGGGGATTTAAAGGGGGATATTCTCTTTTGTGAAAGAGAATATCCCCCTTTGACTGCGTGCCGCAGAGACTGCGGTATTCCTCCGTGAACCACGGAATTGTTACTGAAATGATCAGTGAATATTCAAAACGCCGTTTTCGTTTTGGAAGAGGACAAAATAATCCTGCACGCGCTCGAACGGTGCGTTGTAGAGGAGGGGCCTGTTGACGTTGAAGTCCTGATAATCGCGCGCGGTCTTCACGGGGTACTGGAAGCGGCCGTTCTGGTGGACATAATAGAATAGTCCCTCGAATTTGGTGAACTCGTCGATGTTGTTGGAGAGGGCGCAGGCGACGTAGCCGCGCTGGTTCGTGCCATCGTTCGGGAAAGAGGCGTCGGCGCAGTAGATCTGCTTGAAGCAATTCTCGTACCAGTTGCTGAGGCTGGCTTGCTCCGTACCGGGATCAATGTAAGGGGCGGTGTAGGTCGCGCCGTCCGGACCGTCATAGAGCACCTGACCGGAGAAATCTTCGGCAAACCAGGAGTTGCTGTCGTGGTGTGGCTCAAAGGCAAGGCTCTCCGTGCCGTAAAAGCGCATGCCTTCGTCCCAGCGGAAATGGCAGGCGACGAACAGCCGGTCAAAGGGCCGTTGGACGGCAACGATGGTCAGGTGGAAGGCGTCATTCGTCTGCGGCTTATTGGAGTAGTTGATATAAGCGCTGCCTGTGCACCCTTTGATAATCACGCGCTCGGCGCGGAGACAGGTGAGAAGGTCCTCGTCGGAGAGGTCGTTGAGCTCGGATTCGGGATAGCCGAGGGCAAGGAGCCTTTCATGGGCTTCGATCACCTGTGCGTCGGTGCTGGCCTCTTTGGGCGTCCAGTCCATGCGGTAGGAGCCGAAAAACAGGAAGCCGCAGGCAATGACGACAGCGAGGACGGTGAGCAGCGAGCCGACGAGCTTGTGATTTGAGAAGCGCTCCTTGATCGGCTTGATGGCGCAGCCCTGCGCGGCCATCGACTTCGAGAGCTTTTTGAGGCGGACGACCAGGTAGAAATACCAGACGAGGTAAGCGCCGAGCAACAGGGAAAGCGAGGCAAACAATGCCGCTGCGACATAGAGCAGAATGTACCAGAGCAATAGAGTGCCCGCGGCGGGGGCGGCAGGCGGCGTTATGCCTGCGTCGCGCTGCATATCGAGCAGGCCCTGCCAGAGACAGAAGAGCAGCACGAGCTGCACGGCGGCGGCAACGACGGTGAAAAATGCCGCCAGGCCGGTGTCCGCACGGTAGATCACGGCATCCTGCCCAAGCTCAACAAAAAGGAGCAGCATGTGCAGGCAGGCGCAGACATAGCCCGCGCGCAGGAACCCGTTGACCCGCCGCAGGGCGCGGAAGCCGACGAGCAGGCAGAATGTGCCAACCAGCGGCAGCAGCACGTCGAGGTTCCAGAAATTCAGCGTCACGCCGGTGACGGCGAGGGCGCCGGCGATCAAGCCCATCGCGCGGCAGAAGGGCAAATCGCTCACATCGGGCGTCTCTACTTCGGGCGCGGAGAGCGCGTCGGCCATCTCCTGCGCGGGCGTGAGGGCCTTGGCCGGTTCCTCCTGTGCGGGAGGATCGGCGGGCGGTTCGGGCGGGGGAGTTTGCGGCAGATCAGGAAAGACTTGGCCGGTCATGCGAATTCCTCCTTGGCGTTATGTGAACAGAATCATAAGATCGAGACAACGAGCCGCCAGACAGGCACGGCCAGATAATAGCCGAGAACAGCGGAAGCCAGATTAGCGGTGATCGCATAGGCCGCGGCGCGGCCCTTGCTGTGGCCGGTGAGAAGGCCGCAGCCGGCGTAGAGATACAGCTCGACGAGCAAAATGATGAGTTCCGCCGGAAGCAGGAAGAAAAAGAAATACCAAGCGCTCACGCCGTTGTGTGCGGTGACATATACAGATGCAACGGCTAAAAAGCCCTGTGTCAGAACGTTGACCAGTAAAAACGTTTCCCAGTTTTTCTTCCACGAATAGCGGAACAGAAGCAGCAGCGCGCCCTCGATGAGAAGCGTCGGCACGAGCGTTGCGACAAATTGCAGCAAGTAGCCGGGGATGGTTGAGGGAACGGAAACGGTGACTGCCGACGTATCGTCCGACCAGTTGACCGTGACGGACGATTGCAGAACGCGGCGATTGAGTATATCGGAGACCCAGACCTTGCCGGATTCGGTGACGAGGATGATGCGGTAGGTGCTCGGCACACCGACGTAGCCGAACCAGTGCAGTGCATTGCCAGAGGCGTCCGTCCCTTCCGCGTACAGCTCGCCCCACATCGGCGCGCCGGTCGTGCCCTGCGCCACGCAGGCGTGCCAGCCTGCGGGCACGTTGTTGCGCAGAAGTGCTAAGAGGTCGGGGTCGAGCGTATCCTCTTTGCCGTCGTAGTTCCAGTCGATGCCGTCGATACGGTTTCCATCTTCCGCGTCCCAATCACCCTTGGCGAGCAGGTCGAGATAGTAGGGCTCCTGCGGCGCGTCTTTGACGCGCACGATGAGCTGGGGCTTCGGCCCGTTGTCGGCAAAGGCAAAGGTTGTGAGCGCAAGAGATGCGAGGAGCGCGCAAACAAGCGTGCGAAGAGATTTTCGTTTCATCCAAATTTCCTCCTTTTGTGTGTGGGGTGTTCCATCTTACAACCATATAGACGCAAAAGATAACAAAAAAGTTCACGCTTTTACAAATTTTATCATAAAATGCCGCGCTGCGGGAAAAAGTTCTGGCGGGGCGTTGTACTTTTTTCATATTCTGCTACAATGGGGGAGAGAAAGAAGCGCATTGGGGGAACGGGTATGAAATGGTATGCGATCGGCAAGACGCTGACGCCACTGGACCGCGCGCCGGAGAGCGGCGCGGCGGTGGTGCTGCTGAATTCGGACGAGTTGGCGCACGAAACGGCGCTGCCGGGACTCGAAGCGGTGCTGCACCATACGCCGAGCGCGCGGGACGCGCACGTCTGCAAGGCAGAGGTGCGCTCCAACTGTCTGAGCGGAACGCTCGCACTGCCGCGCGGCCGCAGGGACGGCACGCGCCTTTGCTGCGGCTATCTCGTGACGAAGGACCGCGTGGTGCTGGTGGACGACGGAGAGATGGCCGAGCCTTATTTGAAGCACATCGTCAAGGAAAAACGCCTGATAGAAAACAGCGTCGGACGATTTCTCTACGACTTCTTCGAGCTGCTGATCGCCAGGGACCTGCACCGCCTCGAGGAGATCGAAGACCGCGCGACGGCGCTGGAAGAACGCGTGCTCGCGGGCGAGCTGGAGGAATTCAGCACCCCGATGAGCGAGCTGCGCAAGGAGACGATGGCCTGGTACCGCTACTACTCCCAACTCGACGACGTGGCGTGCGAGCTGCGGGAAAATGAGAACGGCTACTTTTCGGATGAGGAGTGCGGACTGTTCCGATTATTTGAAGAGCGTGTCATCCGCCTGCGCGAGGAATCGCAGCTGCTGCGCGAATACTGCACGCAGATCCAGTCGCTGTTTCAGTCGGAGATCGACATCCGTCAGAACCGCATCATGCAGATCCTGACCATCGTGACGACGATCTTCCTGCCGCTGACGCTGCTGGTCGGCTGGTACGGTATGAACTTTTCTGGCATGCCGGAGCTGCACTGGAAATACGGCTACCCCGCGATCATTCTTGTGAGCGTCGCCGTGGTGGTGCTGAGCCTGTGGGTGTGCAAAAAGAAAAAATTCTGGTAAGAAAAAGGAACGGCACGAGCCGTTCCTTTTTCTTTTGACAGGAGTCACTTTTTATCGAAGTAGTAGTCGCGGAAGTTGTGGTATTGCGCGGCGTAGTAGCGCAGCAGGCGATAGAGGCGAGAGAGCGGCAGATCGCCCTTGCAGAAGAGCGTGTGCGTGCCCTTGAACTGCTTGAGCTCGTCGGAGAGCTCCTGATCCTTGACATAGCGGCGCAGAATGCCGGTCGGCACGTTCTGCCAGAGGGCGACGGTGTGGTTGTAGACGCAGTCCTCGCGCTTGCCGTAGACGACATCGTTAGTCAGGAGCTTCATCATGTTCAGCCCCGCGGCACGGCAGAAATAGCTGCTGCGGCCAAGGCGCGGGTTGATCTCGAAGAGTACGTAGCGGCCCGTGCGGGAATCGTACTTCATGTCGATGTTCGAAAAACCGACGTAGCCGAGCTTTTCGAGAAACTCCTGCATTTTGTCATACAACGACTGATCGCCGCGCGAGATGATGGCGGCATAGTTGCCGACAGACTTGGGGTCGTAGTATTCGAGCACCGGCTGGCCGAGGCACATCGCGCGCACATGGCCGTCAAGGTCCGAATAGCTGTTGAGCACGCGCATCGCGTCGTCGCCGCCGGGGATAAACTCCTGCAAAATGAGCTTGCCGCGGTAGTCCGACTGGTTCATGCTGTGGACCATCGTGAGGTACTGCTCGCGCGCGTCGAAGAAGAAGACCTTTTTCTGCCCCTCAAAATGGCAGCGGAGATAGTCGAGTGCATTGGAATTCTCGGGCTTGACGACGATGGGAAAGTCGAACGGAAGGCGGTCGACGACGCTCTCGCGCTCCTCGGGAGAGGCAACGACGGTCTTGGGATAGTCCATGCCGTACTGCTCACAGAGGGCGTAGAACTTGTCTTTCGTGTCGAACGTTTCAAGCAGCTCATCCGAGATGAAGCGGTTGGCGATGAGCCCCTCGAAATGGTCATAGTGGCGGCAGAGAAGACCCGTGTAATAGTCCGAGCAGGGGATGACGAGCAGCTTTTCATAGTCCTGTGCGCACTGCTTCAGCACGCCGAGCAGCGCGCCGGGGAAGACCTCCTCGCGCTCAAAATCCGGGATAATGCGGCAGAGAAACAGGTGTGAGCTGCGCGTGGGCACGAGCTGCTGCGTGCACAGCAGCAGCGGTGTGACGTGATAGGCCTCCTGGAAGAGCCGCGCCGTGCCGTAGGCGTTTTCGTCGCTGCCGAGGATGATGGGCAAAAAGTCCTTTTTTGCCTTTTTGGCGCTGCTCGCCGGCGCGGCGGGATGGACCTTGTCGTATTCGGCGAGGTATTTGAGTGTCAGCTCGACGTCGCTCGGGTAGGGGACGAAGACGCTGCCGCGCTTCATCGTTGTCTCTTCTCCCTTGCCGGTCAGCAGAATGACGCGCGCGTCCTTGCCGTCCAGAATTGCGCGGCGGATGCACTCGGCGCGGTCCTCGAGCACAAGGTGCGGGCAGGCAACGTGCTTTTCAATGTCGGCGGCGATCTGCGCGAACGGCTCTTCGCCGGAGTCCTCCTCGGTGATGAAGACGAAGTCGCAGTTCTGCCCGCTCAGCTCGCCGAGGTCTTTTCTGCGCTGGAGCGCGTGGGAGCCGGGGCAGCCGAAGACGGAGATCATCTGGCGGCCGGGGTATTCGATCTTCGTCGAGCGGTAGAGCGCGTCAAAGCTCATGCGGTTGTGCGCGTAGTCGACGATGACGGTGACGTTCTTGTCGCGGCTCTCGTAAATCTGCATGCGGCCCGCGGCGCGCGCCTTGCGAAGGCCCGAGCGCACATACTCCTCCGGCACGTCGAGCACCATACAGATGGCCATGGCAGCGAGGGCGTTGGAGATGTTGAAAAGGCCGGGCATCGTGATGGAAAATTCACCGTTGTACTTGAGCGAGGAAACCGTGAAGTAGAGCCCGTCGCTGCGCTTTTCCACATGCTGGCAGGAGACAGTGTCGCTTTCGTGTGAGCCAAACGTGATGAGGTTGCAGCGGTCCTTGGCGTATTCGATGACGCGATCCGAGTACTTGGCGTCGGTATTGACGCAGCCGAAGCGGCAGGAGTCGAAAATTTTGAGCTTGGAGTTGAAGTAATCCTCAAAGTCCGGGTGCTCGATGGGGCTGATGTGGTCGCTGCCGATGTTCAAAAATGCAGCGACGTCGTACGTGATACCGCGCACGCGGCCGTATTTGAGCGCCTGGGACGAGGCCTCCATCACAAGATGCGAAATGCCGCTTTCATAGGCGTTTTCAAAGTGCTGGTAGAGCTCAAGCACCTCGGGCGTGGTGATGTGGGACTCCTCGGTGCTCTTGCCGTCGTAGTTGTCGATAGAGGAGAGAATGGCGCACTCGGGCATCGACTGCGCGCGCAGCCAGTCATTTAAGATGTAGCGCACGTAGTAGGCTGTGGTGCTCTTGCCCTTTGTGCCCGTGATGCCGACGCTTGTGAGCTTGTCCGTCACATGGTTATAAAAGAGCTGACCGAGCACGACGAGGGAATAGCGAATGTCGTTGACAAGAAGACAGGGCGCGTCCACATTGTGCTTTTTCTCGGCGACGTAGGCGATCGCGCCGCGCGAGAGTGCGTCGCACAGGTACTCTTCCTTGAAGTGTGCGCCCTTGCAGATGAAAAGCGCGTCCTCGCTCAGTGCGCGCGTATCGTAGGTGAGGCAGTGAATCTCACGCGCGGCGAGCTCGTCGCTCACGGTGCTTTCGACCAGAATGCCCGCGTCGCGCAGCGCATCGACATATTCTCTCAGTGTGTGAACGGTATTCATAAATAGCTCCTTTGGGTCTTGCTTTTTCGGCAGGACGGGATAAAATATAGGCGATATCGCGTCGGATCGACACGATATTGGCAAGCAAACTCATTTCCGAAGGGGGAACCAACATGACTTATCAGCAAGTGCTGGAAAACGCAAGGACCTGCATCGGCCCTTACTGCAAGGCGTGCAATGACTGCAACGGCAAGGTCTGCCGCAACACGATGCCCGGCCCCGGCGCCAAGGGCGAGGGCACGGGCTTTATCCGCAACGCAGAAAAGTGGCGTGAGATCTGCGTCAACATGGACACCATCTGCGAAAATTCACAGGTGGACACCTCATTCACGCTCTTTGGCCGGACGTTTGAGATTCCGGCGTTCGCTGCGCCGGTGGGCGCGATGCGTCTTCACTACGGGGACAAGTACGACGATCTTGCATACAATGATATCCTTGTGCGCGCGTGCGCAAACGCGGGCATTCTCGCTTTTACCGGCGACGGTACCGACCCGAAGGTGGTCGAGGGCGCGGCTGAGGCGCTCAAGGCGAACGGCGGCTGCGGCGTGCCGACCATCAAGCCATGGGATATGGACACGATCCGCGAAAAATTCGCGCTCGTGCAGGAATCCGAGCCCTTCGCCATCGCGATGGACATCGACGCGGCGGGTCTGCCGTTTTTGCAGGGCTTGACGCCGCCGGCCGGCAGCAAGAGCGTCGAGGAGTTAAAGCAGATCGTCTCCTGGGCGCAGCGTCCGTTCATTCTGAAGGGCATCATGACCGCCCGCAGCGCGGAAAAGGCGCTGGAGGCGGGCGCGAGCGGCATTGTGGTCTCGAACCACGGCGGCCGTGTGCTCGACCATTGCCCCGCGACGGCGGAGGTGCTTCCGGACATCGTCGATGCCGTCGGCGGCAAGATGACGATTTTTGTCGACGGCGCGATCCGCAGCGGCATGGACATGTTCAAGGCGCTGGCGCTCGGCGCGGACGCGGTGCTCATCGGCCGCCCGTTTGTTACCACCGTCTATGGCGGCGGGGAGGAGGGCGTGCAGCTCTACGTCCAGAAGCTCAAAGCCGAGCTTGCCGACACGATGCGCATGTGCGGCGCGCACTCGCTCGCGGACATTGATCGCAGCATGCTATATGGTTTTTGACTATATATCATATAGTATAGCACCGCGAAAAAAAGCTGACAAGTGAAAATCGGGAGAAGAGGACGGCGAATCGGGCTGCCCTCTTTTTCGTTATCTACAATAAAAATATAAAAAGGGAAAGAACGCGGAACAAAATCGCCGCGACGAACGTCTGAGAAGATAGAGCGACCCTTCTGAACCACATTGATTTTGGAGGAAAGTGCAATGAAAAAGACAACGAGCCGTATTCTGCTCTCCGCGCTGACGGTGCTGGCGCTGCTCTCTCTTAGCGGCTGCGCGCAGGAAAAAGAGGAGAATACCAAGCAAAGCGACCCGCAGGCACGAGAGGCGATCCTGCAATGCTGCGAGACGATCTTCGGCAGCACGGAGGAAACAGGCGCCTATCACATCCGCGTGACGGATGAGCGAGACGGCGGGCGTGTGGACGAATACGACTGCCTGCGCGGTGCAGACGAGCAGGGCTATGGCAATTCGCCTGTATATGCGCTGAGTGAACCGTCGATGTACGGCGACGAGCCGTGGTATGCGGCAACGGAGCAGGACTGGGACGATTGCCGCAACGGGGTCGTTGCGGAGATTTCTTATGGGAAAGATGCGATCGCGTTCATTCCGCCCTGGGGAGCAATGAAACCGGATGCAGAGTACGAGCATCCGGGCGGCAATATGCTGCGGCTGACGCGAAACGGCGAGACTACCTATTATAAAAGCAATACGGCGCACGCGGCACAGCTCCTGTTCGTCTATGCGCAGGAAGCGGTGATGGAAAAGCTGTACGACCTGCATGTTCCCGGCACAGAGACGGACTACGAGAATATCGCGAACGAGTTCTGCGCGCAGTTCGCCGCCGGTCTGAACGCCGCGCCGCGCTGGTTCAGCGGGAAACCGGATGACGCGGCATCGCCGGTGAAGGAGCGCGTGTTCGACGCGTATTACGGAACGGACTACCCGAACTTCTGCTTTGGCTTTGGCGTGATGATGCGCTTTGATGACCCGGAGTCCTCACAGCGCTATCAATGGGAGGCCGGCAGCGGCATGATCGAGCCGACGGGCGAAGGCGAGTACGGCGATTATTATGGCTGGGGGATGGCCGCGGACGCGTGCCGGGATGAAGCGGGAAACTGGTACATTGACGGCACATGGACGGGCGGCGGCGCGGTCTGGCTGCCGCAGATCGGCCGTAGTCTGGATTCCGGTCAGCAGGAGGCGACGGCGGCGCAGCTCATAGACTGCTGGTTTTTGACGACGGGGGAAGCGCACGAGTGGCGGCTTCCCAATATGATCTATAACCGCCCGAGCGCCGAGCTGCGCGAGGCGCTTGCCAGTCTTGCACCCGAACAGGCGGCGGAATTGGAAAAGGGCCTGCGCGAGGTGTGGGACGATCCGCTGCACGCCGATATGTTTCCGGGCGGCTATGACGCCAAGCTCAGCGCGGACTGAGCACGCTGGCAATCATTGCATTTGCAATCCGGCGGCAAAAACGGTAGAATACCGCCTGTCTTGATCGAGGCGCATTCCAGAATCGAGGAGGACTTGACGCCATGTTTAACTGCGGCAATTTTGATTGCGGTAAGCTCTTTACGATGCTGTGCCAGCTGTTTAGCGGCTGCTTCAACTGATAGCAGTGCAAATGCACGGTGGGGAGGGTGCTTTGCGCCCTCTCCGCCTGTCTATTTTGCACAGTCTAACAAACAAATTGTGGAAAAATCAAAAAGTTTGAAAAAAGTTGTTGACAAACGCCTACCCACGTGCTAAGATAACACCTGTTCCGCGAATGGAGCGTGCACCTTGTAAATTAAACAAC
>ENA-UEOR01000154-UEOR01000154.1-human-gut-metagenome-genome-assembly--contig:-NODE-154-length-36964-cov-27.932469_pt1 | contig 36964 bp, 37 predicted proteins | sample MGYA00242887_ERZ507890 | MGnify/ENA primary metagenome ERZ507890 (study PRJEB26167, sample SAMN06115431) | human gut metagenome | host: Homo sapiens | place: China:Guizhou | collected 2014-10-21...
GGGCGCGTCGGCGTCCGAACAGAGTGGAGACGTAGCCGCACGCCCGCGCGTCGGCGATGGTCTTATCCATGTAGCCGCTCACCTTGGGGAACGCGGCCAGATAATTTTTGAGGAAGGCGTCTGCTTCTTTGACAGAGACGCCGATGTCCTTCGAGAGGCTGTAAGCGCCCTTGCCGTACATGATGCCGAAGTTGATGGCCTTGGCCGAAGAGCGGATGCGGGGCGTGACGGCCTCCGACGGCAGGTTGTAGATCTTGGCGGCGGTGGAGCGGTGGATGTCCTCTCCGCTGCGGAAGGCCTGCTGCATGTGTTCGTCGCCGGTGATGTGGGCGAGGATGCGCAGCTCGATCTGGCTGTAATCGGCATCCACCAGCACACAGCCGGGCTTGGCGGTGAAGTAGGCCCGCAGCTGGCTGCCCAGCTCGGTGCGGATGGGAATGTTCTGCAGGTTGGGGTTGTCGGAGGAGAGACGGCCGGTGCGGGCTTCGGTCTGGTTGAAGCGGGTGTGGATGCGGCCATCCTCCGCGATGACCTTCAGCAGGCCCTCCACATAGGTGGAGTTCAGCTTCTGGTAAGCGCGGTACTGCAAAATGTCCTCGACCAGCGGGTAATCCCGCAGGGATTCCAGCGTCTCGGCGTCGGTAGACCAGCCGCGCTGGGTCTTTTTGCCGTGGGGCAGGCCCATGGTATCGAAGAGCATCTCGCCCAGCTGCTTGGGGCTGTTGGGGTTGAAGCTGGTGCTGCCGGTCTCCATCTGGATGCGGGCCAGCACCTCCGAAAGTTCGCTGCGCATCCGCAGGCCGAACGCCTCAATGCCGTCCCGGTCCACCAGAATGCCGGTGCGGGTCATGTCGGCCAGCACCTGGGCCAGCGGGAACTCGATGTCATTGTACAGCGCATCCTCGTCCCGCGCGGTGATCTCAGCCTTCATCCGGACAAAGAGGTCGGCCAGCGAACCGGCATCGGGCCAGGCCTCACAGGTGAACGCGGCCTGCGTCTTATAGCTTGTCAGCAGCTCAGAGACCTGATATTTCGAAGCCGAGGCGTCCAGCAGGTAGGCGGCCAGCTTGCCGTCCCACACGATGCTGCTGCCCCAGCCGCCGTGGGCCATGGCCAGCGCGTAGAGCGGGGCGGAGTCGAAGACGTCCAGCGTCACGGCGGGGTCATCCAGCAGGCGGACCAGCGCGTCGTCCGACAGGGGATAGACGGTGGTGTCCTGCACGGCATACCAGGCTTCCGGCTGAAGCACGACGTTTTTCGTGCCCTGCTTGCCGGTCACGGCAGGCCGCGCGGCCAGCAGGTAATGCCCGGACGGCGTCAGGGGCAGGACATCCACGGTGCCCTCCACGGCGGGCAGCGTCTCCGGGTCGGCCGCCGGGGCGACGCCGTCCAGCCCGAACCGGGGGATGAGGGAGTGGATCTCCAACTCCTGCAGGAGCTTCACGGCAGCGGCCTTGTTGCCCTCGCCCACCTTGTAAGCGCCCTCGGCGGTGTCGATGGGCGCATCGGTGCGGATGGTGCCCAGCAGATGGCTCAGCTCTGCATCGGCCTTGCATTCCAGCAGGTGCTCCCGCTGCTTGGGCTTGATGGTCTTGTCGTCGATGTTGGCATACACGTTTTCCAGTGTGCCGAACTTCTGCACCAGCGCGAGAGCGGTCTTTTCGCCGATGCCCCGCACACCGGGGATGTTGTCGGACGTGTCGCCCATCAGGCTCTTCACCTCGATGAGCTGCCGGGGCTGGATGCCGTATTTTTCCTCAATGGCGGCCACATCCATGGCCACGGTCTTGCTGCGGCCCATGGCGGTGGTGGCCAGCAGGACCGTGGTGCTCTCGCTTACCAGCTGCAGGCTGTCGCGGTCTCCGGTGGCCAGGAAGCAGTCGTCCTTGCGGGCGTCGCAGGCTGCGGCCAGGGTGCCCAGGATGTCGTCGGCCTCCCAGCCCTCGGCCGTCACTTCCCGGTAGCCCAGGTCGGCCAGCAGCTCTTTCAGCACCGGCATCTGCTGCGCCAGCTCTTCGGGCATCCCATGGCGGGTGGCTTTGTAGCCATCGTACATCTTGTGGCGGAAGGTGGGGGCTTTGAGGTCGAACGCGACGGCGACCTCGTCCGGGTCGCACTCCTTGAGCAGGGAGAGCAGAATATTCAGAAAACCATAAATGGCGTTAGTATAGCGGCCGTCCTTGGTGGTCAGCAGCTTGATGCCGAAAAAGGCACGGTTCGCGATGCTGTTGCCGTCAATGACCAGTAAACGCATAGGCTTTGATCCTCCGTAACATAATTTCACATCTTATAGTATAGCACAAAGCGGAGGATATCGGAGGATTTTTTGAAAATTTTTGATGTAGCCCCTCTTCGTACAACCTCTCAGTCGAGCCTGCGGCTCGCCAGCTCCCCTGGTAGGGGAGCCTCTGGCGAAGAGGGAAGGCGTTCGGTCCAGCCAAGGCCTCTCCAATCCGGAGAGGCAGCACCGAAGATGCCGGAGAGGGTCACGCCTCGATCTGGATCGCGCTCACCGGGCAGGTCTGGGCAGCGTCCACCGCCTGGGGCACTGCCTCGGCGGGGATCTCACCCAGAAGGGCCACGGCCAGGGTGCCCTCCATCGTGAATACCTCCGGGCAGAGCCCTGCACACTGGGTGCAGCCGATGCAGAGGTCCGGGTCAACGAATGCTTTCATGGAATGCTCCTCCTTCCAATTTGGGATGCTGCTAGTTTTCCCGCCGGGGCGTGGAAATATCCCTATGCTTTTCGGTGCAAGTATGGTACAATAGGCTGAGACTTTCCGGGAGGATGAAACGATGAACATTCAGATCTTCGGCACGAACAAGTGCTTCGATACCAAAAAGGCCCAGCGCTATTTCAAGGAGCGGGGCGTCCGGTTCCAGATGATCGACCTGAAGGAAAAAGGCATGAGCCGGGGCGAATTTGAGAACGTGGCCCGCGCGCTGGGCGGCTGGGAAAAGCTGGTGGACCCGGCGGCGAAGGACAAACAGACCCTTGCGCTGCTGGACGCTCTGGTGGACTGGCAGAAGGAGGACAAGCTGTTCGAGAACCAGCAGCTGTTCAAAACGCCCATCGTTCGCAACGGGCGGCAGGCCACCGTGGGCTATCAGCCCGATGTCTGGAAGAGCTGGGAATAACACGCGCTTTCACAAAAAATCCACGCGCCGGATTTTGCACTTTGGGGCGAATCGTGGTATACTAAAACACAGTGTGGCCCCTACGATATCCAATTAGGAGACGAATAGAATATGAAAACCTATATGACCCCGGAAGAACACGCCCGGCTCCACCGCCGCCGCGCCCGGCAGGCACTGGGCCTGCTGGTGGCGGTGCTGGTGCTGGTGGGTGCTGTGACCGTGGTGCGCGCCGGTGTGCGCACCGTGGCAAACCTGTTCGACGATACCCAGCAGCGGCAGGAGTATGAGGACAAGATCGAAGGCCTGGTCCTGTTCGACCCCGTTCCCTTTGACGGCATCGAGAACATCGACGACCTGACCCTGCGCGAAGCGGCGGTCTGGGGCTGCGTGTACAGCATCCAGGAGACCCAGGGCGGCTTCGACAATTACAACACCGACCCCGATACCGAGCAGCTGCTGCTTCCCTCGGTGGATGTGGACGCCTATCTGGCCAAGCTCGTGGGCCCCAGCTTCAAGATGACCCACAAGAGCTTTGAGATGGATGATATGACCGTCGAATTTGACGAGACGACCCAGTGCTACAAGATCCCGGTCACGGGCAGCGTGGGCATCTACCGCGCCACCGTCACGCGGCTGTTCAAGAAGGACGGTCTGCTCCATGTCACGGTGGGCTATATCCCCACCCAGAGCGCGGACGACAGCATCCTGAACGCAGCCTCCGATACGCCCACCAAGTATATGGACTATCTGTTCAGCCGCCAGAGTGGCAGCTGGTATCTGACCGGCCTGACCGACAGCGAGACCAAGCCCGAAAGCACCGCGTCGTCGGCTGCCGCTGAGCCGATGCCGCTGGCGGACAGCGAGGTGCAGGACGCCATCCTCGCCACAGCGGGCGACTCCGCTGCGGCCAGCGAAGCGGCTTCCGGGGAAGCAGCCCCCGCTTCGGAGCCTGCCGACAGCACCGCCGCCGAGAGCAGCGCAGCCGATGCCGACAGCGCCGCCGCCAGTGAAGCAGCATCGCAGAGCGCGGCAGGGTAAGCACCAAAACCGAATGAGAGAACAACACCCCCGGTCCGGGACGCGGCAAACGTCTCAGGCCGGGGGTGTTGTTCATTTTTCGAAAATCTCAGCAGACCAAAGCCTCATCCGTTGGCCTTTTCATCCCATCCGCTGGACTTGACGATCTGCCCATCGGTGGTGCACCAGAGAGCCTCGACGCCGTCGAGGCTCTCGACGATGGCCTGGCCTTCTTCCAGCGGCATGCAGAACAGGCCGGTGGTCAGGCAGTCGGCGACGCCGGAATCGGGGGCCAGCACACTCACGCCGTCAAAGTAGGCGGCGGGCCAGAGGGTGGCGGGGTCGATAAGGTGGTGGTAGCGCACACCATCGACAAGGTAGTAGCGCTGATAGTCGCCGCTGGTGACGAGGGAGAGGTCGCTCATTTTGACAGCGGCCACCGAGGAGGAGCTGCCGGTGTAGACGTCCGAAGCGTTCCACGGGTCTTCCACACCGCCGACCCACTGGGAGCCGTCGGGCTTGGTGCCGATGGCCCGCAGGTTGCCGCCCACGCTGATGAGAGCGCTGGTCAGGCCGCGGGCCTCGGCAGCCTGGGCGACCATCTCCACGGCGTAGCCTTTGCCCACGCTGCCCACATCCAGAGACATCTCCGGGTCGGTCAGATAGACCGTTCGGGCGGCGTCGTCGATGACGAGGTCATGGATGTCGCAGTGCTGGGCGGCAGCATCCAGCTCGTCCTGCGTGGGCAGCTGGTTGTTGCTGTCGTCGGTGTCGGCGAGGGCAGCTTCGCGGTAATTGTGCCAGATGTTGAGCACACTGCCCATGGCGATGTTCAGCTTGCCGTCGGTGGTGTCGTACATGGTCTGGGCCAGCTCCAGCATCCCCAGGATCTTGTCGTCCACGGTCACGGGGGCAAGGCCGGCGTTGTCGTTGATGGTCTTGACGTTGGTGATGCCGTCGTAGTCGTTGTAGATGTCGTAGAGCTTGTGGTATTCCAGCAGGTCGGCGTGGAGTGCGTCCATCTGAGCGGCGAACTCCTCCTCGCTGTCGCAGTAGGCGATGACCTGGGTCACGGTGTCAAAGGCGTCATAGAACACGGTGGAGTAGCGCTGTGGGCCGTCGGCGGCGCTGGAAGCGCTGGACGAAGCGGCACGGCCGCAGCCGGCCAGCAGGCTCAGGCAGAGCGCGGCAGACAGGAAAACAGACAGGATGCGTTTCATGCGTGGGCGGTCTCCTTTGCAGCGGTGAAGGCGGTGTGCTCCTCCTGCAGATGGGCCAGCAGGTCGCCGAAGACCCAGTTCTTGTTGGAGGGGGTCACGAGGGCTTTGAGCGGGATATTCACCTGAGCCTGCTTCATGAGGTCGAGCAGGGTGTCCACGTCTTTGTCCTTGAAGTTGGCGAGGACAAGGGCCGACGGGTAGGCGTTCGGGTCCAGCACCAGCGTGCGGGGTGCTTTGGTCTCCACCTCACCCAGCAGCTGGGCGACGGTCTTGCCTGCATCGGCGGGGGAGACGAGGAGGAGCTTCATGCCAAAGGCAGGGGCCATGCCCTCCAGGATGCCGCGGTCGGCGGCGGACAGATTCCAGCCCAGTGCCAGCGGGATGCCAGCATTCTGGTTGCGTGCGATATGTGCTTTCATATAGAAACCTCTTTCAAAAAGATACCTTAGTATACCACAATTCCGGGCAAAGAAAAAGCGCTCTTGCGAAAAGAGCGCTTTTTCAAACCGTTCAGTTCATTTTTTTGCCGAAGAACTCGACCTCTTTGCTGATGAACTGCATCAGCTCATCGAACTGGTCGGGGGTCAGGCTCTGGGCACCGTCGCACTTGGCCTTGGCGGGGTTGTTGTGGACCTCGATCATCAGGCCGTCGGCCCCGGCGGCTACGGCAGCCTTGGCCAGCTCCGGCACCATCCAGGCGTGGCCGCAGGCGTGGCTGGGGTCTACGATGACCGGCAGGTGGGTCATCTTGTGGAGCATGACCACACCGGCCAGGTCCAGCGTGTTGCGCATACTGGTCTCGAAGGTGCGGATGCCGCGCTCGCAGAGGATGACGTTCTCGTTGCCCTCGGCCATGATGTACTCGGCGCTCATCACGAACTCTTCCAGCGTGTTGGCAAGGCCGCGCTTGAGCAGGACGGGCTTTTTCTGGCGGCCCACGGCCTTGAGCAGTTCAAAGTTCTGCATGTTGCGGGCACCGACCTGAATGAGGTCCACGTTCTCGAACAGGGGCAGATGCTCGGTGTTCATGATCTCGGTGACGATGGGGGCACCGGTGGCGCGGCGGGCCAGCTTGAGCAGGTCCAGACCTTCGCTCCGCATCCCCTGGAAGGAGTACGGAGAGGTGCGGGGCTTGAACGCGCCGCCGCGCAGCAGGGAAGCACCGGCGTCCTTCACGCGCTGGGCGCAGTAGGTGATCTGCTCTTCGCTCTCAATGCTGCACGGGCCTGCGATGACTGCGAAATTGCCGCCACCGATCTTCACGCCGTTCACATCAATGATGCTGTCGTCCGGGTGGAACTTGCGGTTGGCCTTCTTGTAAGGCTCGGATACGCGGCGGCAGGTCTCGACGACGGGGTTGGCCAGCACCCAGCTCTCGGCAATGGCCTTGGTGTCGCCGATGAGGCCGAGGATGTGGGTGTCGCTGCCCTTGGAGTCGTTGATCTGCAGGCCCATGCCCTCCAGCTCGCGGCAGAATTCGTGGACCTGTGCGTCGGGGGCGTTCTGTTTCAGTACGATGATCATGGTGGTGTCTCCTTTATCTTCTCACACGGTTTTGGGAACGGCACAGGAGACCGGCTCCGTTGCCGCGGCTTGTTTCATTAAACTTCAGTTTCCTGAAGCGTGAGCTTATCATATCACTTCAGTTTCCTGAAGTCAAGAGGCTTTTTGATATTTTTTGGGAAAAGTGGTAGAATAGACGGGAAGGAATCCTTCCTACGACCTCTCCGTCCATGCTGCGCATTGCCACCTCTCCTACCAGGAGAGCTGTCGAGCGCAAGCGAGACGGAGAGGCTGTACAAAAACGGGGTTTACCTGAATTATAGAGTACAGAAAACAAAAAGGACGATAGAGTATGGGAAAAGAAGCAAAAACCAACGCGATGCGGATCCTGGAGCGGGCCAAGGTGGCCTATACGGCGCATGAGTATCCCCACGAGGAGGGCGTGGCCGTGGACGGCATCCATGTGGCCCAGAGCCTGGGCGAGGACCCGGCCTGCGTGTACAAGACACTGGTGACGCAGGGGGCCAGCCGGAATTATTTCGTCTTTGTCATCCCGGTAGCGGCGGAGCTGGACCTGAAGGCAGCGGCCCGCAGCGTGGGCGAAAAGAGCGTCGCCATGATCCATGTGGCCGACATCAACAAAGTCACCGGCTATGTGCGCGGCGGCTGCAGCCCGGTGGGCATGAAAAAGCAGTATACCACCGTGTTTGACGAGAGCGTTCTCGCGCAGGAGAAGGTCTATGTCTCCGGCGGCCGCATCGGTACGCAGGTCTGCTGCGCACCGGCCGACCTCATCCAAGCGGCACGGGCCACGACGGCGCGGATTATTTTTTGAGGGTTCCTTTGTACAACCTCTCAGTCTCGCTTACGCTCGACAGCTCTCCTTGTAGGAGAGCCTCTGGCGAGTCGGTAGCGGCTGTGCTGGATGAGCGAAGTTTTTGCAATCGGGAACGGCTGGGCTCCGCTGTCGAGATTCACGGCAGCAATACAAATGCTGCTACCAATGAGGACAGGGCCCGCCGCCTTGCGCCCGATTGGGCCTGTGCGGACAGCAGGGCTGGCCCGGCCTGCCAAGGGCTCCCCTATCAGGGGAGCTGGCATCGCGAAGCGATGACTGAGAGGTTTGTTCCCCTAAAATATATTCCACAAATAAGTCATACTTAAAAAGAAAATGAGTGTCGAAACTGCACAAAACTTTTGAAAGTTTTTTGGAGCAAGAGAACACAAGGGAGAATTTGCCCAAACACCCTTTGCAAAGCGGATCTTTTGCCGTAAACTGTATGTATCAGAAGGACGGTGCGGCGCAGAGCGCACCGTTCCAGAGGATGGAACAGGGAATCCCCGCAGGGAATTTGGAGGAATACGGAATGCTGGAACTGCTGCTTGGAACCATTCGCCGTCTGTGTGCGACTGGATACCAGGGCATCCGTGTAACCTCATGCGGGCGTGTTCTGCACAGACCGTAGGATCAAAAGGCCGTGGTGTAGCTGCATCACAGCCTTTTTTGTTTGCACGGAGTCTGGAAAGAGAGAAAGAGAGGCTCGGAAATATGATTCGTAAAGTTGCTGTGATCATGGGTTCGGACAGCGATTGGCCGGTGGTGAAGGGAGCCTGCGCCCAACTCAAGGCGCTGGACATCCCGTTCGAGGCACACATCCTGTCGGCGCACCGCACCCCGGCGGAGGCGGCAGAGTTTGCCCGGAACGCGAAGGCCAACGGCTTCGGCGTCATCCTGTGCGCCGCCGGCATGGCGGCCCATCTGGCCGGTGCCTTTGCGGCCAACACCACGCTGCCGGTCATCGGCATCCCGATGAAGGGCGGCGCGATGGACGGTCTGGACGCACTGCTGGCCACGGTGCAGATGCCCAGCGGCATCCCGGTGGCCACCGTGGCGCTGAACGGTGCCAAGAACGCCGCCTGGCTGGCGGCGGAGATCCTGGCCCTCAGCGACGATGCGCTGGCCGGGAAGCTGGACGCTGAGCGCGCTGCCATGGCGCAGCAGATCGCGGCCAAGGAACAGAAACTTCAGAAAGAAATTGAGGAACTCTAATGTCTGATTTTGCATATCCGCTGCACGAAGAGTGCGGTGTGTTCGGCATCTATGACCGTGCCGGGACCGAGGATGTGGCAGCCGCAGCCTACTCAGCCCTGTACGCTTTGCAGCACCGCGGCCAGGAGAGCTGCGGCATCGCCGTCAACGACGATGGCGTCATCACCGGCCACCGGGATCTCGGCCTGGTGAACGAGGTGTTCACCCCGGCGGTGCTGGCGTCGGTGTCCAGCCCCACGGCCCACATGGCCACCGGCCATGTCCGCTATGCCACCGCCGGGAGCCGGGTGCGGGCCAACGCCCAGCCCATGATCGTCCGGCATGGCCGGGGCACGATGGCCCTGTGCCACAACGGCAACCTGACCAACGCGCTGGAGCTTCGCCGCCAGCTGGAAAACGAGGGTGCCATCTTCCACGGCTCCTCCGATACCGAGGTCATCTGCTACCTCGTCACCCGCAACCGGCTGCGGATGGGCAGCATCGAGACGGCCATCAGCAAGACGATGGATGTGCTGGAAGGAGCTTACAGCCTCGTCATCATGTCGTCCACCAAGCTCATCGCGGTGCGTGACCCGCGCGGCTACCGGCCTCTGTGCATCGGCACCCTGCCCGGCGGCGGCTACGTCTTCGCCAGCGAGAGCTGTGCGCTGGATGCGGCCGGTGCCTCGCTTCTGCGGGATGTGGAGCCCGGCGAGATCGTCGTGGCCGACACCCGCACCGGCGAGCTGCGCAGCATCAAGGATCACTGCGGCCGGAAGGACACCCAGATGTGCGTCTTTGAGTACATCTACTTCTCCCGCCCGGACAGCATCATCGAGGGCAGCTCGGTCCACGAGGCCCGCAAGCAGGCGGGCCGCTTCCTGGCGCAGGAGCACCCTGTGGAGGCCGATGTGGTCATCGGTGTGCCGGACTCCGGCCTCGACGCCGCCCTCGGTTACTCCGAGGAGAGCGGCATCCCCTACGGCATCGGCTTCATCAAGAACAAATACATTGGCCGCACCTTCATCCAGGGCAGCCAGAAGCAGCGCGAGAACAGTGTGCGCATCAAGCTGAACGTCGTGTCCAGCACCGTCAAGGGCAAGCGGGTCGTGCTGGTGGATGACTCCATCGTGCGCGGCACCACCTCTGCCCGCATCATCAAGCTGCTGCGGGACGCCGGTGCAGCGGAGGTCCACTTCCGCGTATCGGCCCCGCCCTTCAAATATCCCTGCTATTTCGGCACCGACATTCCGGACCAGAAGCTGCTGGTCGCCACCGGCCGCACCGTGGAGCAGATCAACGAGGTCATCGGCGCGGATACGCTGGGCTACCTGTCCACAGACCATGTGGTCCGGCTGGCAAAGAACACCACATGCGGCTTCTGCACCGCCTGCTTCACCGGCGAATATGCCGTCAAGCCTGACGAGGTGCTTTCGACCGATATTCATGAACGCCACCTGAACGACCGTCCCAAGGACGCAAAAAAGTTAGGAGAGTAAGACCATGGAAAAGAGCTATTCGGAAAGCTACGCAGCAGCCGGTGTGGATATCACCGCCGGTTATCGTTCCGTTGAACTGATGAAGCAGTATGTCGCCCGCACCATGAACGAGCACTGCATCGGCGGTCTGGGCGGATTCGGCGGCCTGTTTGAGCTGGACTGCACCGGTTACAAGCACCCGGTCCTCATCTCCGGCACCGACGGCGTCGGCACCAAGCTGAAGCTGGCCATGCTCCTGAACAAGCATGACACCATCGGCATCGACTGCGTGGCCATGTGCGTCAACGACGTCATCTGCGCCGGTGCCAAGCCGCTGGTCTTCCTGGACTATATCGCCTGCGGCCGCAACATCCCGGAGAAGATCGCAGAGATCGTCAAGGGCGTGGCCGAGGGCTGCGTCCAGGCCGACTGCTCTCTGGTGGGCGGCGAGACGGCCGAGCATCCGGGCATGATGCCGGAGGACGAGTACGACCTGGCCGGTTTCACCGTGGGCGTCGTGGACAAGGAGAAGATCCTGAGCAACGAGACCATGAAGCCCGGCGATGTCATCCTGGCCCTGCCCTCCACGGGTGTGCACTCCAACGGTTTCTCGCTGGTGCGCAAAATTTTTGATATCGACAACGACCCCGATGTCCTGAAAACGGCTCCCGCAGAGCTGGGCGGCAAGACGCTGGGCGAGGCCCTGCTGGCCCCCACTAAGATCTACGTCAAGCCGGTGCTCAAGGTGCTGGAAGAGGTGGATGTCAAGGGCATCTCCCACATCACCGGCGGCGGCTTCTATGAGAATATCCCCCGCAGCCTGAAGAAGGGCTGCTGCGCCCGCATCCGCAAGGCGGACGTCCGCACCCCGGCGCTCTTCCACCTGATGGAGAAGGTGGGCGGCATCTCCGAGCACGATATGTTCAACACCTTCAACATGGGCGTCGGCATGGTGATGACCGTCCCCGCAGAGCAGGCCGACAAGGCGCTGGCCATCCTCCACGCAAACGGTGAGCCGGAAGCCTATCGGCTGGGCGTCATCGCAGAGGGCGAGGGGGTCGAACTGTGCTGAACATCGCCGTGTTAGTGTCCGGCGGCGGCACCAATCTGCAGGCCCTGCTGGACAGCGAAGCCCGTGGGGAGAACCCCAACGGCAAAATCACCCTCGTTGTGGCCTCCAAACCCGGTGTCTATGCGCTGGAACGCGCTGCGAAAGCCGGGGTGGAGGGCTGCGTCGTCCGCCGCAAGGATTACCCGAACAGCGAAGAGTTCGACGCCGCTCTGCTGGATACATTGAAAAGCCACCACATCGACCTCGTGGTGCTGGCCGGATTCCTGTCCGTGCTGGGGCCCAGCGTCATTGCGGCCTACCCGCGCCGCATCCTGAACGTCCACCCGGCCCTCATCCCGTCCTTCTGCGGGCCCGGCATGTACGGCCTGCGCCCCCACGAGGCGGCACTGGCCCGCGGCTGCAAGGTGACCGGTGCGACCGTCCACTTCGTCAATGAGGAGTGCGACGGCGGGCCCATCCTGTTGCAGAAGGCCGTGGACATCCTGCCCGGCGACACCCCCGAAGTGCTGCAGAAGCGGGTGATGGAACAGGCTGAGTGGAAGCTGCTGCCGCAGGCAGTGCGTATGATTTGTGATGGCGAAGTTCAGTGAGTGTTTTTCTGCCGCAGGCGGAAAAATATCAATAAAGGAGAACAGTATGGAAAAGATCGACCTGAACGAATATCTGGCCTCCAACGAGTATCCCGGCCGCGGCATCGCAGTGGCCATGGCTCCGGACGGCCGCCAGATGTTCATCGGCTATTTTATCATGGGCCGCAGCGAGAACAGCCGCAACCGCGTGTTCGACCCCATCCCGGAGCGGGGCGGCATCTGCACCGTGGCCGCAGACCCCGATAAGCTGGAAGACCCCAGCCTCATCATCTACAACCCCGTGCTGACCCTGGGCAAGACCCAGATCGTGACCAACGGCGACCAGACCGATACCATCTACGACCTCATGAGCCGGGGAAAGAGCTTTGCAGATGCCCTGCGCACCCGCACCTTTGAGCCGGACGGCCCCAACTACACCCCCCGCATCTCCGCTGTGGTGTATGAGGACGGCAGCTATCAGATGAGCATTTTGAAGTCTGCCGATGGCAACGGCGAGAGTGTCCAGCGCTACTTCTTCGATTATCCGCAGCCCGTTGCAGGCGAGGGCCACTTCATCAGCACCTACAAGCACAATGGTGCCCCCATCCCCAGCTTTGAGGGCGAGCCGCTCCGCTTTGCCTGCCCCCGCACCATCGGCGATTTTGCCCACGGCCTGTGGCAGAACCTGAACCCCGACAATAAGGTCAGCCTGTTTGCCCGCGTCATCGACCTGGATACCGGCGAGACCGGCGACATGATCTTCAACAAATACGACGCCGTGTACGACGACGAGGAAGACCCCGAAGAACCCGCCCTGCTGCCCGAAGAGCTGGAAGCTCTGGCCGCAGAAAGCGCAGAATAAGGAGGAAGTACGGATGAACGAACTGGCACTGAAGTACGGCTGCAACCCCAACCAGAAGCCCAGCCGCATTTATATGGAAGATGGCTCCGACCTGCCCGTGACCGTTCTGAACGGCAAGCCCGGCTACATCAATTTTCTGGATGCACTCAACTCCATCCAGCTGGTCCAGGAGCTGAAAGCGGCCTGCGGCCAGCCCGCAGCGGCATCCTTCAAGCATGTTTCCCCGGCCGGTGCGGCCCTGGGCCTGCCCTTGACCGAGGTGGAGCGGAAGATGTACCACATCGCCCCGGATCTTGAACTGTCTCCGCTGGCCTGCGCCTATGCCCGCGCCCGCGGTGCGGACCGGATGTCCTCTTTCGGTGACTGGATCGCCCTGTCGGATGTCTGCGATGTGCCCACCGCAAAGCTCATCCAGCACGAAGTGTCCGACGGCATCATCGCACCGGGCTACGAGCCGGAGGCTCTGGCCATCCTGTCCGGCAAGAAGAAGGGCAACTACAACGTGGTCGCCATCGACCCGGAGTATAAGCCCGCCCCGGTGGAGCACAAGCAGGTGTACGGCATCACCTTCGAGCAGGGCCGCAACGAACTGGTCATCAACGCCGACACCATGTTGACCAACTGGGTCACCGAGAACAAGACCGTCTCGGAGGAGCAGAAGCGCGACCTCGTCATCGCCCTCATCACCCTGAAATACACCCAGTCCAACAGCGTCTGCTATACCTACAACGGCCAGACCATCGGCGTGGGTGCCGGCCAGCAGAGCCGCATCCACTGCACCCGTCTGGCGGGCCAGAAGGCCGACAACTGGCAGCTGCGCCACATGGACAAGGTGCTGAACCTGCCCTTCCGCGACGATGTCTCCAAGCCCAACCGCGACAATGCCATTGATGTCTACATCGGCGATACGCCCGAAGATGTCATCGGCGACGATGTCTGGGCCGAGACCTTCACCGAGCAGCCTGCTCCGCTGACCGCCGAGGAAAAGAAGGAATATCTGCGCCATGTCACCGGTGTCTCGCTGGGTTCGGATGCGTTCTTCCCCTTTGGTGACAACATCGAGCGCGCCCGCCGTTCCGGCGTGACCGCCATCGTCCAGCCCGGCGGCTCCATCCGCGACCAGCAGGTCATCGACACCTGCAACAAGTACGACATCGCGATGGCCTTCTGCGGCATCCGGCTGTTCCATCACTGACCCTCTCAGGCGCTTCGCGCCAGCTCCCCCAAAGTGGGAGCCTTTGGCAGGACGATAGAGAGAATGCTGGACAGATAAGGCCCGATGTTCCGGAAGCTATTGGGCTCCGCTGCTTCGAAAAGCAGCAGCTTGCCTGAGCGGCAAGGCCCACATCTTTATGGCGGGTCGAACCCAGGCAGTCAGCAGGGCCAGAACCGACTCGCCAGTGCCTCCCACTTTGGGGGAGGTGGCATCGCGTGAGCGATGACGGAGAGGGGAGGATGTGGATGGAACACGAGAGTTTAGGAGATAGAATATGGCTAAAAAAATATTAGTCGTTGGCGGCGGCGGACGTGAGCACGCCATCATCAAGGCATTGAAGAAGAGCCCGGACTGCGGCGAGGTCTGGTGCGCACCCGGCAACGGCGGCATCAGCTATGACGCAAAGTGCAAGAACATCAAGGCCACCGATGTGGACACCATGGTCGCGTTTGCGGCGGAGGAACAGTTCGACTACGTCGTCGTCGCGCAGGACGACCCGCTGGCTCTGGGCATGGTCGATGCGCTGGCGGCGGTCGGCATCCCGGCCTTTGGCCCGGATAAGGCAGCGGCCCGCATCGAGGCTTCCAAGGTCTTCTCCAAAGACCTGATGAAGAAATACGGCATCCCCACCGCCAGGTATGAGACGTTTGACGACCCGGCCAAGGTCATGGATTACATCCGGGCCGAGGGCAAGTATCCCGTCGTCATCAAGGCGGACGGTCTGGCTCTGGGCAAGGGTGTGCTCATCTGTGAGAACGAGCAGCAGGCCGCCGACGGCGTGAAGGAGATCATGCTGGACAAGAAGTTCGGCGCTTCCGGCAACCATGTCGTGGTCGAAGAGTTCCTCACCGGCCCGGAGGTCAGTGTGCTGAGCTTCACCGACGGCAAGGTGGTCAAGCCCATGGTGTCCAGCATGGACCACAAGCGGGCCAACGACCACGACACCGGCCTGAACACCGGCGGTATGGGCACCGTGGCCCCGAACCCCTACTACACCCCGGCCATCGCTGCCGAGTGCATGGAGAAGATCTTCCTGCCCACCATCCGGGCCATGAACGCCGAGGGCTGCCCCTTCAAGGGCTGCCTCTACTTCGGCCTCATGCTCACCCCGGACGGCCCGAAGGTCATCGAGTACAACTGCCGCTTCGGCGACCCGGAAACGCAGGTCGTGCTGCCGCTGCTGGAGAGCGACCTGCTGCAGATCATGACGGCCTGCACCAATGGTACGCTGGCCGACACCGAGGTCCGGTTCTCCGACGGTGCCGCTGCCTGCGTCATCCTGGCTTCCGGCGGCTATCCCGTCCAGTATGAAAAGGGAAAGCCCATCTCCGGCCTGACCAACGGTCAGCTGGCAGGGGAGGAGAACATCACCGTCTACCACTCCGGCACGGCCATCACCGAGGACGGCACCCTCGTCACCAACGGAGGCCGTGTGCTGGGCGTCACCGCTACGGCACCCCGGCTGACCGCCGCCGTCACCCAGGCTTATGCGGCAGCCGAGAAGATCTCCTTCGAAAAGCTGCACAAGCGGACGGATATCGGTCTGCGGGCACTGAAGGCGATCGCAGAAGGGTAAGCCCTCTCAGGCGCTTGCGCGCCAGCTCTCCCAGAGGGAGAGCCATTGGCATATCGGGCAGGTCTGCGCGTTGTCGCCGGTGGCTCTCATGCAGCCGGGCCTTGTCCCGATTGGCAGCAGTTGCTGACCTCTGTCGCGGAGCCCGAACGTTTGGGTTAAATAAAGCGTGATTCATCCAGCAGTTTCAAGACCGTCCTGCCAATGCCTCGCCCTTTGGGAGAGGTGGCAGCGCGCCAGCGCTGACGGAGAGGGTGAGTCACTGAAAGAGAGGATAAATTCCTATGGTATATCGTATCTATGTGGAAAAGAAACCCGGCTTCGACGTGGAAGCCGAGGGGCTGAAGAATGAACTGGTGTCGCTGCTGGGTGTGTCCGGCCTGACCGGTCTGCGCCTGCTCAACCGCTACGACGTGGAGGGCATCGACGAGGCACTGTTCCAGCAGTGCGCATCCACCGTGTTCAGCGAGCCGCCGGTGGATGACACCTACGACGCGCTGCCTCAGTTTGAGGGTGTGTCCTTTGCTGTGGAGTATCTGCCCGGCCAGTTCGACCAGCGCGCCGACTCGGCTGCCGAGTGCATCCAGCTCATCAGCCAGGGTGAGCGCCCGCTCGTCCGCTCGGCCCGCGTCTATCTGCTGCAGGGCAGCCTGACCGAGGCGCAGGTGGAAGAGATCAAGAAGTATGTCATCAACCCGGTGGAGGCCCGCGAGGCAAGCCTGGAAAAGAAGGATACCCTGAAGATGGAGTACCCCATCCCCAGCTCCGTGGCGGTGCTGGACGGCTTCAACGAGCTGGATGAAGAGGGCCTGAAGAAGTTCATCGAGGAAAAGGGTCTGGCCATGGACCTGGGCGATATCCGGTTCTGCCAGGACTATTTCCGCGGTGAACACCGGGATCCCACCATCACCGAGATCCGGATGATCGACACCTACTGGTCTGACCACTGCCGCCACACCACCTTCGGCACCATCCTGGACGATGTGCAGATCGACGACGCTGTGGTGCAGGAGGCCTTTGACCGCTACATGGCCATGCGCGAGGATCTGGGCCGCACCAAAAAGCCTCGCTGCATGATGGACCTGGCCACCATCGGTGCCAAGGAGCTGAAGAAGCAGGGCATCCTGAAGAACCTCGATGAGTCCGAGGAGATCAACGCCTGCACCGTCAAGATCAAGTGTGACGTCAACGGCAAGGATGAGGACTGGCTGTTCCTCTTCAAGAACGAGACCCACAACCACCCCACCGAGATCGAGCCGTTCGGCGGCGCAGCCACCTGCATCGGCGGTGCCATCCGCGACCCGCTGTCCGGCCGCAGCTACGTCTATCAGGCCATGCGCGTGACCGGTGCGGGCGACCCGCTCAAGCCCGTCAGCGAGACGCTGCCCGGCAAGCTGCCCCAGCGCAAGCTGGTGACGACCGCTGCCGCCGGTTACTCTTCCTACGGCAACCAGATCGGCCTTGCCACCGGCCAGGTCGATGAGATCTACCACCCCGGCTATGTGGCCAAGCGGATGGAGATCGGCGCCGTCGTGGGCGCGACTCCCGCTTCCCACGTCCGCCGCGAGTGCCCGGCTCCCGGCGACGTCATCGTCCTGCTGGGCGGCCGCACCGGCCGCGACGGCATCGGCGGTGCCACCGGCTCTTCCAAGGCCCACAATCTGGGCAGCCTCGACCACTGCGGTGCCGAGGTCCAGAAGGGCAATGCCCCCATCGAGCGCAAGCTCCAGCGTCTGTTCCGCCGCGAGGACGCCTGCAAGATGATCAAGCGCTGCAACGACTTTGGTGCGGGCGGCGTTTCCGTTGCCATCGGCGAGCTGGCCGATGGCCTGTACATCGACCTGAACAAGGTCACCAAGAAATATGACGGTCTGGACGGCACCGAGCTGGCCATCAGCGAGAGCCAGGAGCGCATGGCCGTGGCCCTTGCCCCGGAGGATGTGGACAAGTTCATCGCCATCGCCACCGAAGAGAACCTCGAAGCGACTCCCGTGGCCAAAGTCACCGAGGAAAAGCGCCTGAACATGGTGTGGAACGGCGTGTCCATCGTCAACATCAGCCGCGAGTTCCTGAACTCCAACGGTGCAGAAAAGCACCAGAACGTCCATGTGGAGCAGGGCACCGTCTGGCAGCCCCAGTGGTCCGGCATCACCTTCGCCCAGAAGATGAAGAACATGGTGGGTGACCTGAACGTGTGCAGCAAGAAGGGCCTGTCCGAGCGGTTCGACTCCACCATCGGCGCCGCCACCGTCCTGATGCCCTTCGGCGGCGCACACCAGCTGACCCCGCAGAACGCCATGGTGGCAAAGCTGCCCGTGGACGGCGAGACCACCACCTGCTCCGGCATGGCCTGGGGCTACAACCCCTACCTGATGAGCGCCAACCAGTATGTGGGTGCCCGGATGGCTGTGGTCGAGAGCGTGACCAAGCTGGTCGCCTCCGGCTTCCGCTATGAGGACGCCTACCTGACCTTCCAGGAATACTTCGAGCGCCTGGGCTCCAAACCGGAGCGCTGGGGCAAGCCGCTGGCCGCTCTGCTGGGCGCACTGGATGCCCAGATGGGCCTTGGCATCGCCTCCATCGGCGGCAAGGACAGCATGTCCGGCTCCTTCGAGCAGCTGGATGTGCCGCCCACGCTCGTCTCGTTCGCGACAGCCATCGGCAAGGCCGGCCGGGTGATCTCGACCGAGTTCAAGAAGCCGGAAAGCACCGTCGTGCTGGTGCGGCCCATTCTGGACCCGGAGACCGGCTGCCCCAACTTCTTCTCGCTGAAGGCCAACTATAAGATGGTCGAGCAGCTCATCGAAGAGGGTATGGTCGCCGCTGCCTGCTCGGTGGGCTACGGCGGTCTGGCTGAGGCTCTGTTCAAGATGGGTCTGGGCAACCGAATCGGCTTCAAGATGATGGCCGACAAGACCACGGCGGAGATGTTTGCGCCTATGTACGGCTCCATCGTGCTGGAAATGGTGTCCGATTCGCCTGCCGGTGAGCTGCTGGGCGAGACCACCAAGGACTACACCTTCGAGTGCTGCGGCGAAACGCTGGATATGGCCGAGCTGCAGGAGATCTGGGAGTCCAAACTGGAGCCGGTCTACCCCTACCGCAAGGCCGGTGCCAATGTGGACAAGATCAACGGCCGGCTGGAAGCTCCCGCCGCTGCGCCCAAGATCGGCGTGGCAAAACCGAAGGTCATCATCCCGGTCTTCCCCGGCACCAACTGCGAGTACGACACCGCCCATGCCTTTGCGCGCGCCGGTGCCGACCCGGAGATCCTGGTCATCCGCAACCTGACCCCGGCGGACGTCACCGCCAGCTGCGAAGCACTGGTCAAGGCCATCGGCGAGAGCCAGATCGTCATGCTGCCGGGCGGCTTCTCCGGCGGCGACGAGCCGGACGGCAGTGCCAAGTTCATCGCCTCCTTCTTCCGCAACCCCGCTGTCACCGAGGCAGTGCGTGAGCTGCTGCAGAAACGCGACGGCCTGATGCTGGGCATCTGCAACGGCTTCCAGGCCCTCATCAAGCTGGGTCTGGTGCCCTACGGCGATATCCGCCCCATCACCAGCTATGACCCGACCCTGACCTTCAACACCATCGGCCGCCATCAGAGCATGCTGGTCCGCACCCGCATCGCCTCCACCGGCAGCCCCTGGCTGAGCAACTGTGCTGTGGGCGACGAGCACACCGTGGCCATCAGCCACGGCGAGGGCCGCTTCGTGGCCCCGCAGAACGTGCTGGACGAGCTGGTCCGGAACGGCCAGGTCGCCACGCAGTATGTGGATCTGGACGGACAGCCTACCATGGATCAGCGCTACAACCCCAACGGCTCGCTCCTCGCCATCGAGGGCATCACCAGCCCGGACGGCCGCGTCTTCGGCAAGATGGGCCACTCCGAGCGCAGCGGTGAGTACCTGTACAAGAACGTCACTGGTGATAAGTACCAGCCGATCTTTGAGGGCGGCGTAGACTATTTCAAGATTTGATGGTATGATATAAGAAAACTCCCCCAGCCGCCTGCGGCGACAGCCCCCTCTGGGAGGGGGCCAAAAGGCTCCCTCGTTGAGGGAGCTGGCACGCGAAGCGTAACTGAGGGAGTTGTTTTCAGGAGGAAACCTTAATGTCTCAGCATGACCGCTATATCAGCCCGTTTTCCACCCGTTATTCCTCCGATGAGATGCAGTACATCTTCTCGGATGACAACAAGTTCCGCACCTGGCGCCGCCTGTGGGTGGCGCTGGCCCGCGCAGAGATGAAGCAGGGCCTGACCAACATCACCCCCGAAATGGTGGAGGAGCTGGAAGCCCATGTGGACGATATCAACTACGATGTCGCCATTGCCCGCGAGAAGCTGGTCCGCCACGACGTCATGAGCCATGTCTACGCCTACGGCCAGCAGTGCCCCAAGGCGGCAGGCATCATCCATCTGGGTGCGACCAGCTGCTACGTCGGCGACAACACCGACATCATCGTGATGCGTCAGGGTCTGGAGCTCATCCGCAAAAAGCTCATCGGCGTGCTGGCCAAGCTGGCCCGTTTTGCCGAGGAGTACAAGGACATGCCCTGCATGGCCTACACCCACTGCCAGCCCGCTCAGCCCACCACCGTGGGTAAGCGCGCGACCCTGTGGGCCAATGAGCTGGTGATGGACCTGCAGGAGATCGACCATCGTCTGGCTGTGCTGCAGCTGCGCGGCGTCAAGGGCACCACCGGCACCCAGGCTTCCTTTATGGAGCTGTTCAAGGGCGACGCGGATAAGATCCGTGCCGTGGATGCTTCCATTGCCGAGGAGATGGGCTTCGACTCCGAAGCTGTCATCCCGGTCTCCGGCCAGACTTACAGCCGCAAGGTGGATTCCTTCATCCTCAACGCGCTGGCCGGCATTGCTCAGAGCTGCATGAAGTTCGCCACAGACCTGCGCCTGCTGGCCAACTTCAAGGAGATGGAAGAGCCGTTCGAGAAGAACCAGATCGGTTCCTCCGCCATGCCGTACAAGCGCAACCCCATGCGCTGCGAGCGCATCTGCGCACTGAGCCGCTATCTGATGGTGGACGTGCTGAACCCCAGCTTCACCACCGGCACCCAGTGGTTCGAGCGCACCCTCGACGACAGCGCCAACAAGCGCGTTGCCATGGCTGAGGGCTTCCTGGCGGCAGACGCCATCCTGAACATCATGCTGAACGTCACCGACGGCATCGTGGTCTACCCCAAGGTCATCCGCAGCCGTCTGATGGCGGAGCTGCCCTTCATGGCCAGCGAGAACATCATGATGCAGGCCGTGGAAAAGGGCGGCAACCGTCAGGAGCTGCACGAGCGCCTGCGCCAGCATGCCATTGCCGCGGGCAAGCAGGTCAAGGAAGAGGGCCTGCCCAACGATATGGTGGACCGCATCGCCGCAGACCCTGCCTTTGGCCTGACCAAAGAGGAGATCGTGGCCGGTCTGGTGCCCGAAAACTTTGTGGGCCGCGCTCCCCAGCAGGTGGAGGAGTTCATCGCCCACATCCTCAAGCCCATATTTGACGCCAACCCCGATGCGATCGAGCAGCATGCTTCGTTGAGCGTGTAAAAGCAGGCGGGCTGTTCGGCCGCCTTCCGGCAAAAATGGAAAACTGCGCGAAGAAGCGTGAAATAAGATCTGCTGCGCCTTGCTGTTTTGGCAGGGCGCAGCTTTGCTATCACAAGGAGAACCCATGCGATTGGATAAATATCTGGCCGAGACGGCCCAGTGCACCCGGAGCGAGGCGAAGACGCTGCTGCAAAAGGGGAAAGTGACCGTGAACGGCACGCTCTGCAAAAAAGGGGACACCCAGCTCCGGGAAACGGATGTGGTGGCCGTGGAAGGGAGACCGCTGGCGTACCAGAAGTTCGTCTACATCATGCTGAACAAGCCCGAAGGTGTGGTCAGCGCCTCCACCGACAAGCGGGACACCACCGTCGTGGACCTGCTGGGCGACGCCTACCCCCGGCGGGAACTGTTCCCAGCCGGGCGGCTGGACAAGACCAGCACCGGTTTCGTGCTGCTGACGGATGACGGCGGCTTTGCCCACGACATCCTGGCCCCGAAGCGCCATGTCTCCAAGACCTACACCGTCACGCTGGACACGCCGCTGACCGCTGAAATGAAAGCGGGCTTTGCGTCGGGCGTCACCCTGGCGGACGGCACGGCGCTTTCCCCCGCCGAGGTGGAGGCCCTGACGCCCGACGGCCTGACGGTACGGGTGCTGCTCAAACAGGGGGTCTACCACCAGATCAAGCGGATGTTCGGCGTTTACGGCGCGGGGGTCAACGCCCTGCACCGGGACGCCATCGGCGGCCTTGCGCTGGATGCGGCCCTTGCGCCGGGGCAGTGGCGGGAGCTTTCGGACGCTGAAGTGGCAGAAATTACCGGCTGAAGGGGTCGGCTTTTCACCCCATTTTCAAAAAAACATCACAATTTCCCGGTAAAATACAGATAAGAACCACGCAAAAAGGCGCTTTTTAGGCCGTGTCAGACCCCTGAAAGATAATTTCAACAAGAAAAATAAAAATTTTTTGGTGAAATATGTTGCAAAAGTAAATTCTTTTGTGTAAAATAGATAATGTAATGCGGCGAAATTGTTAAAAATCACAATCTCGCCCCTGCGGCTTGCACAAAAGAGGAAAAGGGGTATCCATTTATGGCCAATAGAGTATTCCAGAGCGTGATCTACCAGATGAAAGACGCAATCGACCGTGTGGTCGGCGTGGTGGATGAGACCGGTGCAGTGATCTCCTGCTCGGAGCTGAACCTGATCGGAGAAGTGCGCGAAGGCTTTATGGCGGAGCGCCTGACAGCGGGCGACCGTTTTGTGCGGGATGGCTACACCTATCAGCAGTTCTCCAGCGCCAAGCACAACGACTATGCTGTCTTCGTGGAGGGCGCGGACGAGACCGCCGGTCAGTTCGCGGCGGTGCTGTCCATCAGCCTGCAGAGCATCAAGCAGTATCACGATGAAAAGTTCGACAAGTCCAACTTCATCAAGAATGTGGTGCTGGACAACATCCTGCCCGGCGATATCTACGCCAAGGCCAGAGAGCTGCACTTTGCCACCGACGTTTCCCGCGTCGTGTTCATCGTGCGCGTGACCAGCGGCGGCGATATCTCCGCTTACGATGTCGTCAGCAGCCTGTTCCCCGATAAGCAGAAGGACTTCGTCTTCAACATCAGCGAGACCGACACTGTTCTGGTCAAGGAAATCCGCAAGGGCATCGACCGCACCGATATGGAAAAGCTGGCGGCCAGCATCGTGGATACCCTGTCCGGCGAGCATTACATCAAGGCGGTCGTGGGCATCGGCACCCCCATCTCCAATGTGAAGGATCTGGCCACCTCCTTTAAGGAAGCCCAGATCGCCATGGAGGTGAGCAAGGTCTTCGACACCGAGAAGCAGATCATCCGCTACGACAACCTCGGCATCGCCCGCCTGATCTACCAGCTGCCCACCACCGTGTGCGAGATGTTCCTGCGCGAGGTGTTCAAGCAGGGCAGCATCGAGAGCTTGGATCAGGAGACGCTGTTCACAATCCAGCGCTTCTTCGAGAACAACCTGAACGTCTCTGAGACCAGCCGCGGCCTGTTCGTCCACCGCAATACGCTGGTGTATCGTCTGGAAAAGATCAAAAAGCTGACCGGCCTGGACCTGCGTGAGTTCGACGACGCTATCGTCTTCAAGGTAGCATTGATGGTCAAGAAGTACCTGTCCAACAACCCGGCCAAATATTGATGTTCGCTGTGCGGCACAAAGCCGCCGGCGCTGGAACCGGCCGCTCGCAACCGATGCTGGCCGGTTCTTTTTGGGTACTGACCAAATAACTACGTCAGGAGCAACTAAACTGATGATTGATTTTGAACATGTTTCCAAGCAATATAAAAAGGGCACGAAGCCCGCGCTGGAGGACATCAACTTCCATGTGGACGACGGCGAGTTCGTCTTCCTGCTGGGTCACTCCGGCGCAGGCAAATCCACCCTGCTCAAGCTCATCCTCCGGGAGGAGAAGGCCAGCCAGGGCCGTGTCCTGGTGAACGGCAAGGATGTTGCGAAGGTCCGCCGCCACAAGATCCCCTATCTGCGCCGTCAGATGGGCATCATCTTCCAGGACTTCCGCCTCATCCCCACCATGACGGTCTATGAGAACATCGCGTTCGCCATGCACGTGACCAACATCGGCCGCAGACAGATCAAGGAGCGTGTGCCCTACATGCTGGAGCTGGTCCATCTGGAAGACAAGGCCAACGTCTACCCGGAGTTCCTCTCCGGCGGCGAGCAGCAGCGCGTGGCCGTGGCCCGCGCACTGGCGCATGCGCCCAAGCTCGTCATCGCGGACGAGCCTACCGGCAACATCGACCCCGAACTGAGCCTTGAGATGATGGAACTTCTGGAGCGGGTGAGCGGCATGGGCATCACCGTGCTGGTCGTCACCCACGAACACGAGCTGGTCCACCGCTTCCACCGGCGGGTCGTGACCCTGAAGGATGGCCGCATCGTCTCCGACATCCCGGCCGACCGGGAGGCAGAGCCGGATCTGGCGCTGCCGCTGGACAGCCTGGAGAAGACCGGCGAGATCACACTGGAGACCGGAAAGGAGGCACTGGTATGAAACCTTCCACCTTTGCATTCCTGACCCGGCGCGGTGTGCGCAACCTGGGCAAGCACTGGGCCATGACCATTGCCTGCATCGCCTCTCTGAGCGTCTGCATGACGCTGAACACCTTTGCAAACCTGGCCGAGGTCAATGTGGACAGCATGGTCAACTATCTGGGCCAGCAGAACGAGATGGTCGTTTTCGTGGACCCGGAGGCCGACGATGCCGCCACCGCCGCTGTGGGCGAGCGCATCGCCTCCACCCCCGGCGTCAGCGGGGTGCAGTTTATGTCCAAGCAGGACACCCTGAATGCCTACAAAGGCTTCCTGTCGGATTATGCCTCCCTGCTGGACGAATTTGAAAACGACAACCCCTTCAAAGCCAACTACCGGGTCTCGCTGAGCGACCTCAGCCAGATGGCTTCCATCAGCCAGACCTTCCAGACCATCCCCGGCGTGTACAGCGTCTCGGCACCGGTGGAGATGACGCACACCTTCGTGGAGATCCAGCGGGCCGTGACCAAGGGCGGGCAGATCATCATCCTCGTCCTGATGGCGGTCAGCATCATCACGGTGGGAAGCACCATCCGCCTGAGCGTCTTCGCCCGGCGGCGGGAAATCGAGATCATGAAGTATGTGGGCGCGACCAACGCCATGGTCACGCTGCCCTTCTTCATTGAGGGCCTGACCATGGGCCTTATCTCCGGCGCGATCACCTCGGCGGCGAGTATCGGCGGCTACTACTACATCGTGCAGGTATCCGGCACTTTCGGCGGCCTGTGGGAGATGCTCATGGGTGCGGCCCTCGTTCCGGTGGAGAACGTCTGGCAGACGATCCTGCTCTACAGTCTGGCGGCGGGTGCGCTCATCGGCGGTCTGGGCAGCATGTTCTCCATCCGCAAGCACCTGAATGTGTAAGCGAAGGAGGAGACCGCGATGAAAGCAAAACATTCGGCCGGGTTCCGGCTGTATCACCGCCCCGCCCACGCAAGACCCAGCCGCCACCCCGGCCGCGCGATGCGGGCGGCCAGCCTGTTTCTGGCCATGGCCTGCCTGCTGCTGACCGTTTCGGTCTACCCGGCCGCGGCGGCGACCAGCATGTCCAGCCTGCAGAACAAGCTGAACAAGCTGAGCCAATCCATCGAGCAGCACAAAAAAGAGCTGTCCGACGCCAAAAAGAAAGAACAGGCCGCCAAGGCTCTGGAATCCGAACTGAAGGAAAAGGTCACGGTGGTCCAGGGGCAGATCAGTGTGCTCAAAACGCAGATCGCCCAGGTGCAGAACAGCATCGGCCTCAAGGAGCAGGAGATCGCCGCCAAGGAGCAGGAGATCGCCGCCAAGGAGCAGGAGATCACCGCCAAGCAGGGCGAGATCGACGCCCAGTGGAGCGCCTTCAAGGGCCACATGGCCGCCATGCAGGAGCTGCGGGAGGGCGGCAGCGTGGCGATGCTCTCCTCGGTCACCAACCTGTATGAGCTGTTGACCTTCAACGAAGCATTGCAGGACATCTCGGTCAAGGATACCGAGATCCTGACCAATATGCGCAACGCGAAGGAAGCGCTGGAAAACGACAAGCTCCAGCTCGAAGAGCAGAGAGCCGAGCTGAAGACGCAGAAGGCAGACCTGCAGAGCAAAAAGGCAGATCTGGATGCACAGAATAACCAGATGAGCGCAAAGCAGAAGGAGCTGAACTCCAGCGTCGCTGCCGCCAAGATGAGCGCAGCCGAGGCTCAGCAGGCCCAGAAGGATGCACAGGCAGCCATCGAGTCGGATGAGATGAACTATGAGGCGGTCAAGAAGGAGATCCAGAAGCTCATCGCCCAGGCGGCTGCGGCCAAGCCGCAGCTGAGCTTCACCGGCTTCATCTGCCCGCTCAAGAGCTATACCCGCATCTCCAGCGAGTACGGCTGGCGCAAGAACCCGGTGACGGGCGTGAACAAGCTCCACGCCGGCACCGACTTTGCGGCCCCTGCCGGAACGCCCATCTATGCCGCAGCCAGCGGCTATGTGCAGGTGGCGGGCTGGTCCAGCGGCGGCTACGGCAACTATGTCATCATCTACCACGGCAAGATGTCGGATGGCAACCAGTACAGCACACTGTACGGCCACATGCGCTCGGTGGCGACCTCTGCGGGCAAATATGTCAAGCAGGGCGAGATCATCGGCTATGTGGGCAGCACCGGCAACTCCACCGGTAACCACCTCCACCTCGAAGTCTGGAAGGGCGGTTCCAAGGCCAATGCCGTGAATCCTAGAAGTTATATTCCCATGAGATAATTCCTGATGGTATCAAAGGAGGCCGTTCGGTCCTATGAACGAAGAAAAACGCAAGCGCATCCTGCGCTGGGGCTGCCTGATCCTGGCAGGGGTGTTCACCCTCTCTCTGCTGGGCAGCGTGGTCGTGATGCTGCTGGTCTGACCGAGGAGGAAACCACACAATGAATCGCAAAATCTCTGTTGGCATGGCGGTCAGCATCGTGATCCTTGCCATGACGGTGACCTTTTCCATCACGATGCTGGTGGCGATGCGCCTGTTCGACAGCACCGTTTCCAGCGTGAAGGAAAAGGAGAGCATGTACAATAAGATCGCCGAGGTGGACCGCTACGTCCGCAGCAACGATTATTACCAGATCGACGAGACCACCCTGTACGACCGCCTGACCGCAGGCTATCTGCTGGGCACCGGCGACAAATACGCCCGGTATTATACGGCCTCCGCATACACGGACCTGATGAACGCCCAGAACGGCACCCTGCTGGGCATCGGCGTGGAACTGGCCGTGGACCAGTCCGGCTACGCCAAGGTGACCAAGGTCTACGACGAATCCCCGGCCAAGGAAGCCGGCATCACGGTGGGCTGCTACATCACCGCTGTGGACGGCACCGATGTCAAGAGCCTGGGCGGTGTGGATGCCATCCAGACCCGCCTGCGCGGCGAGTCCGGCATGAGCGTCAATGTGACCTGGCTGGACAACGAGGCGACCGAGCACACCGTAGACCTGACCCATTCCGGCTACTCGACCACAACGGTGGATTTCCAGATGCTGCAGGGTAATGTGGGTTATATCAGGATCCGTCAGTTCGATGCCTCTACCCCCAGTGAGCTGGACTACGCCATCCGCAGCCTGAGCGCCAACAATGCCCTGAGCCTGGTCTTCGACCTCCGCGACAACGGCGGCGGCCTGCTGGACGATGCCCTCAGCTGCATCGACCTCGTGGCCCCGGAAGGGACGCTGGCCTATGCCGAGGATCAGAACGGCACCCGCACCGTGCTGGGCAGCAGCACCGGCGACTCGTATGTCAGCCTACCCATGGTCTGCCTGGTCAATGGCAACACCGCCAGCGCGGCCGAGCTGTTCGCCAGCAGTCTGCGCACCCTGAACGGTGCCCGCCTGGTGGGCACCACCACGATGGGCAAGGGCACCATCCAGAGCAGCCCGCAGCGCCTTTCCGATGGCAGTGCCGTGGTCATCACCGTGGCAAAGCTCATCTGCGGTGACGGCAGCTGCTTCGACGGCACCGGCCTGAGCGTGGATGTGGACCGCCCGCTGACGGCGGATGAGCAGACCGCGTATTACGACTACACCGTTGAGAACGACCCGCAGATCCAGCGCGCTGTCAGCACGGCGCAGCAGATGAGCGGCACCACCACCGTCAGCGGCGTCAACGAAGCAGCTTCCAGCGAAGCTGCTTCCGACAGCACCGCAGCCGACAGCGCGGCGGCCGAGGCAGCTTCTTCGGAGGCCGCTGCGTCCAGTGAGACCGCTGCCGAAAGTGCCGCTTCCAGCGAGGAAACGGCCTCTTCCACCGCAGAATAAACGAAACCAGATACCGCAAAGGCCCCCGGCGCTCCTGCCGGAGGCCTTTTTGCCCAAAGAAAGGATGGAACTTATGCCGGAGCTGACCGACCTGTCTTACGTCCGCGCCCTGTGCGAGAAATATGATTTTGCCCTGTCCAAGGGCTTTGGCCAGAACTTTATCATCAACCCCGGTCTGCCCCTCAAGATCGTGGATGCCAGCGGCGTGGATCGGCGCTATGGCGTCATCGAGATCGGCCCCGGCATCGGTGTGCTGACCCGCGAGCTGGCCCGACGCGCCGCAAAGGTCGTCTCCATTGAGGTGGACGAGCGCCTGCCGCCCCTGCTGGAGGAGACGATGGCCGGTGTGGACAACTTCAAGCTGGTCATGAACGATGTGCTCAAGGTGGACCTCCGCGCCCTCATCGAGGAGGAGTTCCCCGGAATGCCGGTGGCCGTCTGCGCCAACCTGCCCTATTACATCACCAGCCCCATCGTCATGAAGCTGCTGGGCGACCGCCTGCCTGTGGAGAGCCTGACCGTCATGGTTCAGAAGGAGGCCGCCGACCGTCTGGCCGCGGCCCCCGGCACCCGCGCTTCCAGCGCCATCAGCTGTGCGGTGAGCTACTATGCAAAGTCGAAGATGATGTTCACCGCCGCACCGGGCAGCTTCTACCCGGCCCCCAAGGTGACCAGCGCCGTGGTCCGGATGGACATCCGCCCCACCCCCGCAGTGCAGGTGGAAGATGAGGACGGCTACTTTGCCCTCATCCGCGCAGCCTTCGGGCAGCGCCGCAAGACCGCCGCCAACGCCATCGCCAGCGGCCTTGGCCGCTCCAAGGAGTCGGTCATCGCCGCCATTGAAGCGGCCGGGTTCGATGCCCGCATCCGCCCCGAAGCTCTGACGCTGGAGGATTTTGCCAAGATCCAGCAGGCCCTTGCGGCGCAGTGAGCAGACCGTCTGCCTGCGGCGGCAACACCGGCCCGCAAACAAACCCGGAAATCAAAAAATCAGCCTTGCCAAACCCGCCCGCTGGTGGTATACTGTTCTGGTAGTATTCGCTAGTGTGGCGCAATGGCAGCGCAACTGATTTGTAATCAGTGGGTTGCAGGTTCAACTCCTGTCACTAGCTCCAAGAAAAATCCTGCGATATACCGTCAAAACGGCGGCGTGTATCGTGGGGTTTTTGCTTTTATATGCGTTGTGAAGCCATCAGAATGTGCCTTGTTTGTGCCTTATTGCTCAAAAAATGCCTTGTCGGAGTGCTCTAACAGTGGGCAAAAGAAAACCACCCGGCGGAGTAAAGATGCGGTAGCGTAATCGTTCAGCGGGTGGAACGGTGTAAAAACAGATGGGAGCGCCAGAGGAACAAGGAATCTCTTCCCATGGTAGAGGCAGTAGAGCGGTTTGCAATGTTTTCTATTTCTCCGTATACAGTATATCGCAATGGAAAGACCGAATCCATTGACAGAACAGACAATGTTGAACCGTGAATATTGTGCACTTTTACACTGTTCAACAAGAGCCAAAAGTGCTATAATAAGCATGGGAAAGTATAGACTTTGAACAATACCCCACCGGAAAAGAGGTTGAATATGCTGTCTGACGCGAAAAAAAAGGCAAATGCCAAGTGGGACAAAGCCCACATGATGATTTTAGGCTGCAAGGTGCGCAAGGATTTTGCGGCCCAGTTCCGGGAAGCCTGTACAGCGGCAGGAACCACGCCCAACGCTGTCTTGAAACAGGCAGCGGAACAGTTTTTGAAAGAACACCCGGTATCAGAGGGTGAACCCGCCGGGGAAGAATGCGCATAATATCCACACGAAAGGATGGGTGTAGAATGAGCACAAGAGAATTAGCGCAAACCCTTCTGGATCAGGTACCAGAAAGCAAGCTGCTATATGTTATCGCATATCTTCAAGGCGTGACAACGCCGGAAGATGCGGAGATCCCCAATGCAGAGACACTGGAAGCATTTGAAGAACTGGACAATGGCGGCGGTCACACTTATACCGGCCCCGTCGAAAACCTGATTAGTTCGCTGCTGGAGGATGAAAGTGCTTGAAGTAAAATACTCCACCAAGTTCAAGAAGGATTTGAAGGTGTGCCAGAAGCGGCATTATGACATGGCCAAACTCCAGCAGATCATTAACGTGTTGGCTATCCCGGCAGCACTTCCACCTCAAAACAAAGACCACAGCTTGACAGGCAGCTATATCCCCCACCGGGAATGTCACATTCAACCAGATTGGCTGCTGGTTTACTACCAGACGGAAATAGAGCTGTATCTGTATCGCACCGGTACGCACTCTGATCTGTTTGGCCTGTGAGGCGGTGTGCAGCATAACCCCTAGTGAAGAAAATCAGAACAACAAAAGAGGTCAAGGCCTGATGAAGCGGGTCTTGACCTCTTTTCGCTCTAATAGCCTGCATCCAGCGGGTGCAGATCCGTGGGTTTGGGATTCTTCCCAACAAGTTCTTGCAACGCAAGGGGCCGTGTATGTACAGGGCCATTGCTTGCAAGAGCAGCGTATTGTATATACGTCTGCCCTGCTTGCAAGCACTAGGCCCTCTGCAAGAGCACACGACTTTCCGTGAAAGTCTAGTGTGTTACACCTCGCCGCCGGGCGGGGTGTACGTTCTCGGTGTGCTCCCGGTGTGTTCATCATCCGATCTGCCGGACGCCGTGGGCGGTCTGGCTTTGCTCTGTCGGGGGCGGGTCGCCCTGCTCAAAGTACCGGACCAGACTGTCCAGATTCACAAGCCAGCCGCGCCCGGCATTCACATACCGGATTTTTCCGGTCTTGCAAAGCCGCCGGATATAGGACGGTGACAAACCATAGATTTCAGCGGCTTTCTTAACGGTTCCCATGTTCGGATAGCGGATCGTATTGTTCAAGCAATGCACCTCTTTTCCTTCTGGTCATGTGTGTCGCTCTCTGTGTGCCTGCATTAAACCATGGAGGGGGCTATATTGCAAGAGGGGCGAACGTGGGCGGCTGTGCGCTGGGATGCAGCATTGATGAACGGGAATCCCTACGCCCATTAGGAACAGCGTGGAATCTCTTTGCATCTGGTGCCATGGGGTGCCGTCCTGTGTCGCGGGGTGCCGTGGCTTGCATCAGGTTTTCCCGGCGGAATATGGATAGATAGCGCGAAAATCTGCCAAGCAGGACGTTTGATGAAATTTTATCATGATAAAAATGAGCAGGCAGCAACAAGCCCCCGCGCGACATTGTGAGTGCCGGGCGGGGGGCGTTCAGTACGGATGTATTGTGCAGAATGACGGACATTCACGCGCGTGCACAGGCGCACGAGGCTGGCGGGATTGTCAGGGGACACCACGAGTAAGGCCAACGAGCGAAGCCGTTATTTTTTGGGGCCGGGGGTACTGGGCTTTTTCATCAGCCCGCCGGGTGCACTTCCTGCTTTCCCTGCGTCAGAATCTGCATTACCTGTGGGATACGTTCAGGATGTTCCCGCAACGCTTTCAAAAACTCTTCATCGGTCATATTGCTGTTCATTTTCTTTTCAGCCTTAGCGGTCTGCACTGCTTCGAAGTATGTTCTGCACTCAGCGCTCAGTTGATCAGCAAAAATGTCAATATATCTGTGGATTGCGAAAAGTGCAGGAATAAGGCTGTCCGGCTCATCGTCGCCTTTTTCCATTGCAATGCGCACTGCATTGACTAGCTGCGAGATATCCTTGAGGGTACAAAGCTCAAGCTCGATATCAGAAATCACACGAAAAGCACCATAATCATCCATTGTATTATCCTCCATTTCAATATACTGCACTCTGATGCAGCGTTACTATTCGGTTGCCCTGCCGGGCTGTTTTAGGGTCGAGTGTCCACAGTGGACACTTTTTCACTGGCTCATATAGGGCAGCAGCATGTGATAGATCACCTGCAAAACGTGCACCGGAATGCTCTGGCCGTGCTGCAGGGCAGTTTCGATACAGGCAATATACTGTGCACCAGTTGCATCGTAGTGATACGGCTCCCGGCGGCGCAGGCGGTTTGAGCTTGTTTTTTTCATAGCGTTCACCTCCTTTCCTCAACCTCAAGGAAGCGCTGACACTCTTTGTCAAAGACGATCGGAAGAATACCGACACGGCCCTCCTTGTTTTTGTCCAAGCTGGCCCGGTACTGTTCCCCATCATCAGACAGCAGCAAAATTGCATCTGCATCCTGTTCCAGTTGCCCGGATTCTTTCAAATCGGCGGTGGAAGGTGCAGCGTGCGCCGCGTTACGGTTCAGCTGAGCCAGCGCAACCACAAGGATGCCTGTGGTCTGGGCCAGCTCGTGCAGGGCGATGGAAATTCCTGTGATGGCTTGATAGCGGTCTTTGGTCTTGCCGTCTGCCAGCAGTTGCAGGTAGTCGATAAAGACAACCTGCGCTTTCATGCGTTGGGCCTGCGCTTTTACCCATCCCACGCCCCGGCCAGAAGCAGAGCGGATGAACAACGGCAGCTTGTGCAGCTCTGCAAGGCGGTCAAGCTCTGACTGCGGCACAGTCTTGGCTTTTACGTCCGCCAAAGGAACCGCCAGACGGTTGGCAATGATGCGTGTTGTCAGCGTGGCCGGGGATGTCTCTAAGCTGAAATAGCACACGCGGAAGCCCCGCCGGGCCATCTCGCAAGCCATTTGCAAAGAGAGTGCCGTTTTACCCGCGCTTGGTCTGCCGCCGATGATAAACAGGTTTCCGGGTGAAAGATTCAGATTTCGGTCAAGTACAGGAATCCCGCTTGGAATGTACTGTGGAGCCTTGTCTTTGTTGCGGATGTACTCTTCTGTCAGTTCTCCAATGGATTGAAAATCTGGGCTGTTTTTGCCGATCGTCAGCGTTTCACCCATCCGACTGTAGATTTCAGGCAGATCATCATAGGCAGCGTTTGCAGATTCCAGAGCAAGGGATTGAAAACGGTTCAAGGCCGCTTGTTCCTGCACGAGTCGCACCCATGCTTCCACGTTTGAGCGAGTCGGGCGGACGCATTCGGCGGAATATTCCTCGACACAGCCCATAACAGCGGCTTTCTGAGCCGGATAGCGTGCACAAATCTGCACGGTGTCCAATATGCCTGTGGATATCCAGAAGCCTTGCAGGGCGGCAAAGATGGGCTGTACATCTGGCGCAAAGTCGGAGATGTCCAGTACAGGCAGGGCATAAGAAGCAAGCTCCGGCTGTACCAGCAGGGTGCCAAGAAGCACTTTTTGGACGTTCACCGCAGCACCTCCATCTTCTGCCAGTCCTCTCCGGCGGGTTCCTTGGCCTTTTTCCGTGCATCCCGCCGGGTTTCAACATCTCCCAGTGTGCAGACTCCGTCGGCCTGCCAGCCTTTCAGAACGCCGTCAACGTACCGCCACTTGCGCACGTTGTTCTCTGCGGCTTCGTCAAAAGCCTTGCAAATCAACTCGGTTGAATAGACATCCTGCCACTTTTTGAGCTTGTCCAGGGCAGAGCGCGGGAATGTTCCCAAAGTCTTTTCATAGTGCTGCACGATTTCGGCAAGGCCTGAATTTGTGCGAGAATCGGCGGCGGTTTCTTCTTTACTTTCTTCTTCAGCAGAAACAGAAACAGAACCAGAAACAGCGATGTTTGCGATAGAATCATCGCAAGTATCGCAAATGCGATTTTTGCGACAAGTAGAATCGACTTCGCTGGAATGCCAGCGGCTTTCGTTGCCTTTCTTACCGGCATCGCTTCGTTTTTTCCGGGTGGCTTCCCATTTTCGGGCATTTTCCTGTAGCCCTCCCTCCATGAACGACCACGCTATTTGCAGAACAGGGTCATCAAAAGTTGGAATTATCCCATCTGGAAAATCAAGAAGAGCGTCTAAAATCCGGCCTTTCTGCTCTAAACTGAGGTTTTGCAGGGGCTTTTTCCACTCGGCGTAAAGAATAACGCTCTTGTGCTTATCGTCTTTCAAGCGGCATCACCACCCTCACCGAGCTACCCGGCGGATACCGCCCACTGTCTCATCCTGCCCCGCCGGGCCCGGATCGCCTTTGTCAAAGTACCGGGCAAGGCTATCCAGATTGATGAGCCAAATGTGTCCCGTGTTGACGAACGTAATCTTCCCGGATTTGCACAGCCTGCGCAGATAGCTTGGAGACACCCCAAAAACCTCAGCGGCCTTTTTGACGGTAGCCATCTGGGGATAGCTCCGAAATCTTATAGCATTTTCCACGCTTTACACCCCCTTATCGCCCACAGCGGTTAAAATTTCGTTTCTGATACGGCGCAATTCTTCCACGGATTCCCGCAAGGTCTGCACCTCTCCGGCGGCTATCGCGTCTCGGAGCGCGATTTCGGCCGTAGAAGCCACGGCATGGGAAAGGCTGGTATAGTATCTCTCTGAACCCCGCAAAAGTCGTTCTGCGCGGCTGGATGCGGCCTTTCCGCAGATGTAAGAGCTTCCATTTACAGCTAAGTAATAGTCTCGAATGAGCTTAATCACAAAATCCCCCCCTTTCCAGCGTTTTCCAACAGCGTCTCCATGGGAACCCCCAGAGCTTGAGCAACCCGGAGAACAGAATTTTCGTTGCAGGACTTACCACCACGCAAGGCGGTAACAGTTGCACGAGATACGGTTGCTTTGTCTGCCAGCTCCTGCACTTTCATATCCTGCCGGGCCATCTCTGCAATGAGCTTTACTCGGTCGATTCGCATTTTTATCCATCCTTTCATATAAACCGTTTGGTTTGCACAAGTATATATCAACCTTTTGGTTTTGTCAATGAGTGAAATAAACCTTTTGCTTTACAATTTAGTTGGTTTGCGATACAATAAACCCAAGGGAGTGAACAAAGATGGCAACCGCAAAAGAAATCGGAATCGGAATAAAGAATGCACGCCTTACCGTTGGTATCACGCAAGCAGAGTTGGCTCGTAGACTTGGCGTTACACCTCAAGCCATCAGCCAATATGAACGAGGAATAAAAAAGCCCAAAATTGAAACAATTGAAAAAATAGCAGATGCATTGGGTGTAAGTTGGTTGCACCTGTCCCATCTTGAGGATTTGGCTACGGCTTCTAGGGAGAGAGAATTATATCAAAAAGATAAAGTAAGAGATGCAGCACGTCCTGCAATAGTGAAACTATTAGCAGCAGTTTATGGAAAATGCGATTATACCTCCATTTACCAGCTATACAATGGATACCATGTTTATGGGACGTATTATGCGTTGGACACACTTGACGAGGACAAAAGGGCACTTGATCAATATGCTATGGAGCAAATAATTGACCGCGTTGTTCTTGCTTTGTCGGAAAGCGTGAACAAGTATGTCAATACTGAAACTACTTTGCAGGGAAGAATTTTAGGCGAAATTGAAGAAAACGTTGAAGAATTGAGTAGCGAAGACCCCAAAAGTCTTGATTTTCTTCCAGATATTGAGAAAGTGTATCAAAGTACAGCATTTGATTGTGAAATTCCAACAAGCGAATTGAATTTTGACCCCGCCGGGGATGATCCCGAAGAAAACACACCCGCAGAGAAAGCGTGAATCTATGGCAAAGATCATAAAGCGCACAAAGAAAGACGGCACTTGCTCCTACTGCATCCGGGTCTCCAACGGATACGACCGGGAAGGGCGGCAAGTGCTGGTCAACCGCACCTATACACCCCCGCCGGGCTTGACCGGGAAAAAGCTGGAAAAAGAGCTGCAGCGTCAGGCAGATGCCTTTGAACAGGAAGTGCGCAGCGGCATTTCGCTGGATGCGTCCATGAAGGTGGACGACCTGATAGAGCGCTGGTTCACCGAGTACGCCGAAAAGAAGCTCAAGCCCAAGACCGTGTATGACTATCGGCGGCTTGTACCGCGCATTTCTGCCGGGCTGGGGCAACTTAAGGTGTGCCAGGTTAAGCCCTCGCACCTGATGGCCTTTTATTCCAACCTCGAAGAGCAGGGTGTGCGGGAAGATAGCGCCTATACTGCGGTTCCGGCCTTGCTGGAACAGCTGCCAAAGGGCAGACGCGGCCAGATCGCGGAGGCGGCGGGAGTGTCCGAGCGGACAATGGCGACACTGTACAGAGGCGGAAACGTCAGCCGGTCAACCGCTGAAAAGGTAGCCAGCGCCGCCGGGCTGCCCCTTTCCAGGGCTTTTATAGAGCATAGCAAGGCAGGCGGCAGGCTCAACGGAAACACGGTGCAGCATTATCACCGGATGCTGTCCAGCGTGTTCACCAAGGCTGTGCAGTGGGGGCTTGTAGCAGAGAACCCGTGCAAGCGCGCAGAAGCCCCAAAGGCGCAAGAAGTAGACGTGCGGGCGCTGGAAGAAAAAGACGTTGTGCGCCTGCTGGAAGCCTTGCAGGACGCGCCCACACAGTACAGCGTTATCACACAGCTTGCCCTGCTCACGGGTGCCCGCCGGGGCGAGATATGCGCCCTGCGGTGGTCCGATATCGACATAGGCGCGGGAACGATTTCAATTGAACGCACCTTGCAGCACATTCCGGGCAAAGGTGCGGTGTTCAACCCGCCCAAAACAAAGCGCTCTCGGCGGTGTGTGAAAGTCGGGCCGGACTGTGTGCAGCTCTTGCAAGAATACCGCCAGCACCAAAAGGCAGAACGGTTCAAAATTGGCTCCGAGTGGGTGTGCCGGGTGGAGATCGAGGGGAAGCGCGTGGAAAACGACCTGCTTTTCACTAAGTGGAACGGCGCACCAATGGACCCGGACGACGTGACAACATGGTTCGGGCGGTTTCTGGCCGCTCATAACCTCCCGGTGGTTCACTTCCACAGCCTGCGCCACCCGTATGTCAAGCCCACGACAAAAAAATTTATAACTTTTTTGAAGTTTTTCGGGCAGCTTCATAGCTGCCCATAGCTGTTTCAAATGGGTGTTCACGGTTATACCTCCTTTTCGGATTCCTTAGTTTCTAAGAAAT
>ENA-UEOR01000177-UEOR01000177.1-human-gut-metagenome-genome-assembly--contig:-NODE-177-length-35943-cov-7.082000_pt1 | contig 35943 bp, 56 predicted proteins | sample MGYA00242887_ERZ507890 | MGnify/ENA primary metagenome ERZ507890 (study PRJEB26167, sample SAMN06115431) | human gut metagenome | host: Homo sapiens | place: China:Guizhou | collected 2014-10-21...
AAGGTGGCCATGGTGACCGGCGGCGGCCGCGGCATCGGCGAGGCGTCCGCCCGCCGTCTGGCGGACTTCGGCGCGAAGGTCATTCTGGCCGATCTGGATCTGGCCTCTGCCACGGCTGTGGCCGAGAGTCTGAAGGCCGAGGGCAAGGAAGCTGCCGCCATCGAGTTCAACGTCGCCGACTTCGACCACATCACCGAGAAAGTCGCCGCGGCGCGCGCGATCTATGGCCGCATCGACGTGCTCGTGAACGTCGCGGGCATCACCGGCTCCACCCCCATCACCGACATCACCCACGAGAGCTGGGACCGCATGATGGACATCGACCTCAAGAGCCTGTTCTTCGTGTCGCAGGCCGTGTTTGAGGTCATGAAGGAGCAGGGCTACGGCAAGATGGTGCACATGTCCTCTCTGGCGGCGCTGCGCGGCGTCTGCGTGAAGTGCTACGGCCGGAACCTGGCCAGCGACCGGCAGGCGAAGGAAGGCGACGCGCTCGGCATCATCGCCGCCCAGTCGATCGGCGAGCCGGGCACGCAGCTGACCATGCGTACGTTCCACATCGGCGGCACCGCTTCGAGCGCGTACAAGCAGCCGGTGATCGCGTCGCGTCATGACGCCCATCAGCTGCTTGTTAGTGGCGTAGCAGTATCCGCTGCTCTGCGCCAACCGCACGATCTCTCCGTACAGCAGCTTTGCGGCAGGCCGGAGTCTGTCGTCATACAAGACCCCGGCGGGAATGACGGCATATAGGCCGCCCATCGTCAGATCATAAGCCATATTGATCCCCCATTATCAGTCGATCCGCTCCAAAATCCGCAGCGGAATTGCCGCCACGGTAGACACGCCAACGATCATAAAAAACATTGCCCAGCCGGTCACAGGGATACCCCCTTCCCGGCAAAATTAGGGCTTGCGTGCAGCGTGGATCTTGTGCTATAATTGATACATCCAGTGGTTGATCCAATACCACACACTTTTTCCCCTGAACGCTCTGAGGTTGCCGCCTCGGGGCGTTCTTTTTTTGCGCCTGAGTAGATCACCTGATAGATGGCCGCCATGGTCTCCCTCAGCTCCACCACGATGGAGTCGAACTCCGGCCGCTCAGCCTCGTCGATCACGCCGTCTTCCGCGATCCGGAGCAGGGCGTCCAGTCGGCCCGTCGCGTCTTGCAGACGGTTCCGGAGAGCGATGCTCGCCATTGGCAGAGGCCTGGGCATCACCTCCGGCATTACGCCCAGCGTGTCCGTGGCCTGCGCGTGCTCCAATGCCAACCATGGGCAGCGGTATGCCTCCACCATCCGCGCCACCGTCTCGTCCTTGGGCACCGTCTTGCCGCCCTCGTACTGTTTCAGACTTTCCGGCGACAGCCCAAGCAGCTCCGCTGCACGTTCTTGGCTCATTCCGGTACTCAGCCTTGCCCTTTGGTACAGATTAGGGCATTTCTTGTCCATTGTCTTTTCTTCCTTTCCGTGTTACCGTGATTATAGGCCCCGCATGACCCGGAGAAAGGCCTCCTTGGGGATCTTCACCCGGCTTCCCAGGCACACGGCAGGGAAGGGGAGCAGATCCGGCCGAAGCCGCGCCTGCATCCGAATGGTCTGCGGGTCGGAGCCTAAGATCGGCGCCACCTGCGCCGCCGTCAGGAACTCCTTGGGGATCCGCTCAATGTCCTGTAATGTCATGGTTCTCGCTCCCTTCTCACGCGCTCTCCGTCCGCTGGACGATCTCCTCAATGGGGACGCCGAAGATCAGCGTCATGCGGAAAACTCTCTCCAGCTCCGGAGTCCGCTGGCCCAGCTCCCACTTGCTCACCGTGGGGACGGTGACGCCCAGCTGATCCGCCAGCGCCTTCTGGGTCATGCCGGCAGCCGTCCGCAGCTCCTTGACTCTGTTAACGATCATAATTGCTCCTTTCCCGCCTTGACGGCGTTGCCCCGGTGTGCTATATTGTCCTTGGGGCTATGTCCTCTAAGGCTATATTAAATCAACGTTTCGTTGTTTTCAAGCATTATTTTGTTGTTTTTAAATTTTTGTAGAAACACACAATAAATGAAACATTGATTGTGCACTTTGTTGGGGGTGATTCCAATGGACTCCGTAGACCGTCTTTTTGCTTTGGTTGATAAAAAATACCGGGAGCAGAAGGACTTTGCCGCCGAAATTGGCGTGCTCCCGCAGCTTGTCAGCGCATGGAGAAAACGGACATCTAAGTCCTACACCAAGTATCTGCCGCAGATTGCGGCGGCGTTGGGAACCACGGCGGAGTACATTTTGACCGGGAAAGAAGAAAAAAGCCCGGCTCCCGAAGGAGCCGGACTGACGCAGGAATTTGCCCGGATTTTCGATCAGCTATCTCCGCAGGCTCAGAATGAGATCATTGCGGAGATGCTAAAGCGGCAGCGGCAAGAGAAATGATCTCTGCCTGATCCGCGGGGGACAGAGAGGAAAACAGGTCCAGTGCGTAGACGGTGTCCGATTCGGACACGGTGCGGGTGATCTGGTTGCTCATAAGTACCTCCAATCATATCCCAAAGGCCGATCGCTGCGGCCTTAATTCTGTCATAAGAATCGGAAAGAAGCCAGAAATCAGACCGCCGGTTAAAATGATAGCGGCCCAATTTTGCAAGATTTAAGCGGAGGCGTAATATGATAATTTATATTTCCGGAGGGTTGGTTGCTCTCCTGCTATGCAGCTTGCTTTGCTATATCATAACGCGAGTCAAAGGATGGGCGTCTTCTACATGTTGGGCTCATGCGATTGGAGGCTTCCTTCTGGGGCTGTTTTGGCTGCCTGTATGTATCAGCAAGCCCAGATATACTCCGAACTGCGAAAAGGTTTGCAGGATGGGTGCGCCCGCCTTTGGCGTATGGTTGGCGATCGGCACAGCGTTGAGCGTTATCGGTGACGCTTTGCTTTTGATTTATTCAATCTGCCACTGGCAATATGGGGCACTTGGAATTTTTATCGTACCTATTGGTCTTTGGGTTTTGCTTATTTTGGATCAACGCTGTTAATATAAACAAAAACGTTGTGGAGGCATCGGACGGAACTGAATAAAAAGTGCCCCCGTCGCCTCTGCAACAAGCGGCGGGGGCACTTTGCGTTTCAGGCAGAGGGGGAGTCTGCCTGTCCGCATGGCTACCGTAACAAAAAAGACCATAAACCCGCAAGGCCCACATTGTGACTTTGTGCAGAAACAAACAGAAAAAACTATGTGCTTTTGGGGGCTGAATCGTGACTTTACAAGAAATATGCGCGGAACGGCGGAAAAAGTTGGGCATCACCTATCAGCAAATTGCCGACCAGAGTAATCTACCGTTGTCTACCGTAAAAAAATTTTTTTCAGCAAAATCAAAAACCCCGGCCATCACAACGGCTGGGCCAATCTGCAAGGTGATGGGCGTATCCATTGACGAGTTTTGTGGGATCACCCCCAAGCTTACCATGTCGGAGGAAGTCCTCAGCGCTAAAAATGATACTCTTCGCGCCCACAAAAAAGAGCTGGAAAAGCATCTGGTTGATAACGGCAAAACCATGAAGATCATGATGGATGGCGTCCGTACCCGTAACCGGATCATCGCCGCCCTGCTGGTGCTTTTGTGCTTGGTAGCCATGTACGCACTGTATCTGGACTTCCACTGCGTCCAGATTGGCTTCTGGCGTGGGTGATCGGATGATCTGCAAAAAGTGCAAGCAGGACGTCCCAGACGGGCCGTACTGTCTCCGCTGCGGGGCGAAACAGGCCGCGGCCGCCAAAAACACCAAGAGCAGGGGCAACGGACAGGGGAGTGTCTACCGCCTGCCAAACGGGAAATATAAAGCAATCCGCGTCCAGATGTATCTGGACGAGACCGGGAAAAGCCGGCGGCGCACGGTGTCTCGGACCTTTGCCCGAAAAAAAGACGCCGTGGATGCGCTTCCGCTGCTGGATCCCAGCCAGCGGTCTGCGGCCAAGATGGAGAAAAAGCAGAGGACAACGTGGAAAGCGCTGTATGATCTCTGGCTCCCCACCCACCGGGCCGGGCCGGACACGCTGGGCAACTACAAAGCCGCCATGAAATACTTCGCGCCCCTCTACTTTGAGCGCTGCGGCGATATTGACGTGGATGATCTACAGGACTGCCTTGATGAGTGCCCCCGGGGGAAGGCCACCCGGCGGAACATGAAAACCACGGCGGGCCTGATCTATAAATACGGCATCCCCCGGGGATATTTCCCGGAGAAGCTCAACCTGTCGGAGTATCTGACGGTAACCGGTGACAAGGGAGCCGGAGGCGTCGGCCTGCCGATGGATTATCTGGAGGCCATCCGGGGAGCTGTCGGCAGCGTCCCCGGCGCGGACTATGTGCTGGCGCAGTGCTATCTCGGCTTCCGTCCCTCGGAGTTTCTGGCGCTGGATGTGTCCGATTATGACCGAACCCGCCGATGTTTTGTTGGCGGCGCCAAAACGGACGCGGGCAAGGGCCGCACCGTTACCGTCTCGCCCAAGATCCAGAGCATCATCGATCAGCGGATAGGGGAGAGGGCCACCGGGCAGGTGTTCTGTGCCGCCGACGGCAAGACGCTGGATCTCAAGGCCTACCGCCAGATGTTTTACGATCTGCTGGACGCACTGAAACTGTCAAATCCAACCTTTGACGTTAACGGCCACCAGAAACACACCTACACGCCCCACAGCTGCCGCCACACCTTTGCCACGCTGATGAAGCGCGTCGCCGGATCCGACAAGGACAAGCTGTCCCTGATCGGCCACGCCAGCGAGGAGCAGCTCCGCTATTATCAGGATGTCAATCTGGACGATCTGCGCCAAATTACCGACAAAATTTGAATGAGCCCTATTACAACTCTATTACAACTCAAAGCCGTAGGTCTGTTGAAAATACACACTTTTTAACTGACTGGGGGTCAAGGGGTCGTGAGTTCAAGTCTCGCCACTCGGACCAAGAAAGCCTGTAACCGTAACGGTTACAGGCTTTTCTTATTTTTTGAAAAGTGGCGGAAAAACGAGAAAAAATGAAGCCTATTACAACTCTATTACAACTCGTTTTTCTTCCCCGCATTGACGATTCCGTGGTAGTAGGCCGCCAGCTTTTCCTTGGGGCCGGGGCCGTCCTTGTCAAATAGGAACGCCTGGGCCAGCTCCGCGAAGAACTCCGCCGTGCTGACGCCGTAGTGGATGGCTACGCTGCCGTAGTCGGAGTACATCATGTTCATGGTGACCCACCAGCACCACGGGGTGATATGGTCCCAAGACAGGCCCATGCTCTCCGCCAGGGCCGTGGTCTGATCCATGGGCCAGTGCGGGCCGGTGGTACCGTCCTCGTTGACCATGTGAGCCGCCCACGCCTCCGCGTCGGCCTTGGTCATCTCCCGGCCCGTGCAGATAGCTTCCTCTGCGCCCTTGAGCATGTTGAGGCATTCCACCATCGCCATGATCCCTTGCGCCGCGTTAGGGGTGGCAGGATTCCGCATATACTCCCGGATGCTGTATTCCAGCTTGGGAATATACGCCTTGATTTGCTCATGCAGATTCTCCATGGTTGTCCTCCTCTCCGGCCGTCGGGGCCTTCATGGCCTCCTTGACCTTATCAATGGCAGCGTTGCCGATCTGGTTGCCGATGCTGCGGCCGGTAGGTGTGGCAGCCATGACGCCCAGCAGCATTCCGATTAACAGCTGCATCATGCCGCGCCTCCGTCAGATCCGCTGGACCCGCAGGGCCACGTTGTCAACGGTGGCCTCCACGCCGGTCAGCACCAGAGTCAGAGCCGCACCGGCAGCGCAGCAGGGCTGACGCACCAGCGCCGTGAGATCCAGATTGACCGTTCCGCTGGCCGCGCCGGTTTCGGTTGCGGTGGCGCCGGGGACGGCCACGCCGTCCTTGTAGAGCGTGGCGGTGACAGCTCCGGCCGCCGTGAGGGTGGCGGTGATGGAGGCGTCCACGTCATAGTAGCCGACGCCGGAAAGGTTGACCGCATTGCCGTTGAGGGCAATGTCGCAGCCGTACCGCCGGATCAGGCCGCCCAGAGGGATGACGCCGCCAACAGCTACCGCCGTGGGAGTCTGCATAGCAGCATACAAAGCAGATTTACAACTCATAATACTCTCCTTTCAAAATTGAAGGGCGGGGCACCGGCCCCGCCCGTTACCCGGCCAGAAGGGCCTGAACTGTTTCCGAAGCGGAAAAAGTTGCTCAGATGTTGCCGCTGCCGTTGCAGCCGCAGGATGCAGGGATGATCTGGCCGCCGCAGGTGGACGCCACGCCGTACAGGTTCGGCTTGGTCAGCATCCGGCCTTCGATGGCATCCAGCCGGCGGTTGAAGCCACAGCAGCAGTCGGAGATCTTCGCCGCCAGAGCGTCGGTCTGCTCCTTGGTGAAGATGCCGTTCTTGAGGTTCTGGTTCTCCATCTTGAGATCGAAGATGGTCTCCTGGAGGCGCTGCTCATAGATCCGGCTGGCCTGAGAGGTAATGGCCTCCGTGCTGGCGTTGATGGCCATACGGGTGTCATTGCTCTGCTGCTCGATGAGGTACTGGGTCCGGGCCGTGTCGGCGATCTCCTGTTTCTCGATCTCGCAGTTGCTCACCCGGTTGCAGCCCTCCTGCGGAGGATAGGGATTGTTGCCGCGATTCCAGCCCCAGCCGCCGCCAAAATTCCCGCCGAAAATGGCGAAAATCACGATGATGACAAAGAGGACTGCAATCCAGCTCATACCAGTGCTACGATCTTCCATGTGTTCGTGCTCCTTTCGTGTTTTTATTCCAACCGGCTATTTCAGCCGGGGGAATTTGGTGGAACCGCCCGCTTTCCCCTTCTGCGGGGCCTGGGAGCCGTTCTGCGCGCCGCCAAGGATCTTGTTAGCATCGGAGCGCAAAGCCTCCGGTGTGGTCCCCAGAAGGCCGCACAGGGCCTTTGCCTGCATGGTCTTCCCGTAGCGGGCATACAGGCTGTTGGCGATATTGGGGTCAATGCCCAGCCGCCTGGCGGTGCTTTGGACGCCTTCCAGCGTGTTAGCCGTCCCGCTGATCGCCTGCTCCGCCTTCTGCACTGCGTTTTGCAGGTCGGCGCTGGGGAACATCCTCGACGCGGCTGCTATGATCTGTTTGAGATCCATTCTCCTTCAGCTCCTTTACCTGGGCCGACAGGCCCTTGATGATCTCGGCCATGTCGCTCATGGCCGACTGCATCTCACCCATCAGCTCCTCCTGCGTCTTGGGCGGGGTGATGATGCCCAACTCCACCAACTTGTCATAGTACTGCTGAGTGGTGCCCTCCAGCTCTGTGTAGGCCGCTGCGGTCTTTCCGATGATCTGCTGACGGTTGCCAAAATAGTCCACCTGCCAGATGTCCGCGCCGTCGATGGCGCACATCAGGCAGCTGGAGCCCGTATATCCTGCGATTGCAAATTGCTGATCCATAGCGCACCTCCTTTTTCTTACCCTCATGATACAAAAAATCCAGACAGCCAAACTGCCCGGAAACTGCCTGTATTCTGCCCTTAAACTGCCCTGAAAATATTTTGAGAAATTCGGTTTAACCTATTGACAATAGGTTAAACCTACGCTATACTTTAGGTACAGTAAAGGAAAGGGGATCACAAATATGAAACGAATTTTGATGGATACCTACGAAATCTTCGGAGAGAACGCAGAGGCCGCTGCCGATTACATCAACGAACAGGAATCCCGGATGATCTCCGCTGGTGCGGCAAATGAGTATTTCAGCGAGGACTACCACGAAAATATGAAGCGCTTCAAAGCCGAAGCCGCCGAGAAGTTCGGGGTAACCTTCAAGAGCCTGTTTTAAGCCATGCCGGACAGCGAAGCGAAGCGGGCGTGGGCCGCACAAAACACCACCTTCATCGGGCTGAAGCTGAACAACAACACCGATACCGATATCCTCGCCGCGCTGGAAGGCAAAGCCCGCCAGACGGAGATTAAACGGCTAATACGCTTGGGATTGGAAAAGGAAGGACGAAGATCATGAGCAGAGTGAAAATGGTTTTGAAGTGCGAGCACTGCGGGAAAACTTTTGAACATATCCACATGTGCCGCAATTCCACCGAGGCTGGAACTTATGAAGCATGGGCGCGAGAGAATATCACCACTTGCTCGGACTGCTACGCGGCGCAGAAGCGTGCGCACCAGCTGGACGCCGTTTCCGGTTACATTTCCAGCTTCAGCGAACAGCACCCCCTTCCCCAGATCACCGGCGTTTCTGAAAAGCAGATCTCCTACGCTTCCAGCCTGCGGAAAAAGTTCATCCGTGATGAGATGATGAGCATCCACCTTGATGTGAACCGTTTTTTTGAGATCGCCGCCAAGATCAAGCCGGAAAACTGCGATGAAGCTGGGCGGGAACTCATGCGCAAGGCCGCAGCCGATGCCGGGAAGCCCTTTGAAATCTGGTTTGAAGCGTTCCGGGCGGACCGTCTCCGGCGTTATTTCAGCCTGATGTATGCGGCGGACGCTGCCAAAATCGAAACCATTTTCGCGGAATCCAACTCTTCCAAGCTCATCGACGCGTTGAAATAAAAAAACAGGAGGAAAAGCACATGATCGCACATCTTTACAAGATCCCTTCCACCTTCAGGAACGTTCCCGACGCGGTAAAGATCCGGGAGAAACCGTATGAGAATTTCCCCGGCACATGGCTTCATGCTGAATTGCAGCTGCCAGATGGCCTCCGCGTTGCGGATTCCGAGTATGGCGAGGGCGCTTTTATCACGGATTCCGGTGAGGTGATCCTTGAGGCTTACGCGGATCCCGAACAGATAAGCGGGAACGAGTTGAAAGGCCGCGTTACCGTGCGGGATTCTTCCGGGAAATTCTTAATTGATACTGTTTTCGCCTGGCATTAAGCCTTCAAACCCAAAGAAAAAGCCGTGTCCGATTCGGACACGGCTTTTCTCTATCCCTGCATATCATCCGCGATCTTGGCGTAGGCACGCCGCCGGATCTTGGCGAGGCCATCCACGCTGACGTGGAGCAGCGCCGCCGCTTGTAGGCAGCTCTGGCCGTGGACGTCCACCGCCAGCACCGCCGCTTCCTCGTCAGGCGGCAATCCTACCAGCCGGACGGCCTGCGCCGCCCGAGCCGGGGCCATGGATGACAACAGCGCCCGGATTTCTCGGTTTGTTTTCTCCATGGGTTTTCCAGACTTGCAGAGCGCGTTCCCGCGTGGATGTTGCCATCTTCTGGCCCTCCTTTCAGATGTTTAGTCTGTCCAGTCGGATTTCTTCTCCCGCACGTCGATGTGGGTAAAGCCCTGCTGACTGTAAATGCCCACGCCGCCCCAGTCCGGCATCAGCTGTCTGGCGTAGGCCGCCACCGCTGCCGGGGTCTTGCCCCGTACCACGATGTCCGCCGCCATGCCATAGCAGTGCTGGCTGTGGGCCGCACCGTTCACTTTCGCGTTGTGCTGCGGCGTGCGGTACCCGCTGTGGATGACCACCGGAGCGCCGAAGTGGGCGCGGATAGTTTCCAGCACCATCACCAGCCGGGGAGCCACCAAAACCGCGTCGCTGCCGTCTCCACACGCAAACTCCCGCACCTTAAAATGGGCGGAGAGCTGCTTGCCCCCGGAGGCGGCTTTGCTGTAAGCGTGGATCTCAACCATGGCTGCCCTCCAGCTTATACAGCGCCCGAACCATGTCGGCGCGCGTCACGGTCTCCCCGGCGTTGGCATCCGTCAGCAGGCCGTGAGCCTTGCCCCATACGAGGGCTTGATCTTCCACCTTGGCCGATCGCTCCCAAAACAGCAGCAGCGTGGGCACCTTCCGGGTGCTGTCCACCGTCCCGCCGGGGAAAATGCCCTGGGTAGAGCCGCCGCCGTCCAGCATGAGGGCGTCCACCACGCCCAGCCCCAGCAGCTTGTTCTGGAGCTGCTCACGGGTCAGGCTGGTCTTGTCGCACCACAGGCATACCTTGCCGTTGGCCAGCCAGCCCACCGCAGTCCGGGCGGCAGACCGGGCCACGTCCGGCGTCAGCTCCCGGTACAGCTTGGAGCCACCCTTGAGGATCGGGACGCCTGAGAGAAAGGATCCCCACCGGTCCGTCAGCATCTTCGGCAGTCCGTCGGAGCCGATAGACACGCCCCAGTCCTGGTATTTGTCCCGGCTAATGACCTTGCCGTCGATCACCGTCCAGCCCACCGGCTGAAATTTCCCGTTGAACAGATAGCCGTTGACGATGTGGGTGCAGCCGGTCTTGGCCTTGATCTGCGCCGGGGTCAGCTTGGCGGTGTTGTGGTAAATCTGCGCTCTCGCGCAGTCAAACGTATCAACCATTGACTCTCACAGCCTTCTCCGGATGGCCGTAGACGTCCCACGTGACGTCATACACGCCCTCGGCGCACTGGATGCGCAGAGTCTCACCGGCCTTCTCGGTATCGTACCGCATGACGTCATGCAGGTGACGCACGTCCTCCGGCTCCTTCTCCGCAGGGATGAAGCCCTCCCTCATTTCGTCCTCGGTCCAGCCAGCCACGCCGCCGTCGGGATTCAGGTGGAAGTTGGCACCGGCCTCCTTCAGCTCCGCGTTGATGGCCTCGATCGGCTTGCCGGTGGCCTTGCCCTCGTTGATGATGTTCTCGTAGATCTTGTTCATAATATGTCCCCTTTCAAATTTTTGGTTGAATCCTCAACCGTTTTTATCTTCTGCCACTCGCTGCGTTCCAAAGTAGAACGCGATCACGGTTGTAAAGATCGTCAAAAATTCCGTTCCGGAAATGTCACCCCGCAGGGCCAGCACTGCGAACACCACCGTCAGGGTGATGGTCACCAGAGACTTCACCGCCAGCAGATTGCCCAGCCGTTTCTTGATGTTTTCCATATTTTTCTCCTTTCACTCTTTCCGGATCGGCAGCTCGCCGACCTCGGACATAATGATTTTCAGGTGTCCGTTGCCGCCAAGGGATTTATACGCCTGGTGCATCTCGTCCAGCGTTTCCCTGTCCGACAGGCTGACGCTGCCGTCGGAGATGTACTTCTGGCCCAGATAGCGCACCCGGTCGATCAGCAGCACCTTGAGCGCGTCTACGATGGCGTCCCGCTTGTCATCCTTGGTCCATTTCCGCTGGAGGATCGCGAGGATGATGGCGGTCACGCCGGAGCCGGTGGCGGCAGTTAATACAATTTGTAGAATTTCCATTCTACACCCCCTTAAAAAGTTGCAGTTTTTAGGGCAGTTCCGACTTGCTTTCGTGCAAGTCAAAAGTCCGACTTGGTTTCGTGCAGATTAAAATTCAGGCCATTGTCGCTCACAAATTGGGCACACTTGACGGCCTTCGGGGATGACTGCCCCGCAACAGATGCAGGTGTTTTCCATAGAGCCGCCCCTTTAAACTGCCAGCTTGGTGTATTTCACCGTAATACATGCATTCTTGTATTCGGAGAAATCTGGGGCAAATGTGACAATCTGAGCTGCTCCGGACCCATCTGCGCCAATTAAAATTACAGTGTTCCAGTTCGGACCAGACCCTGCGTGGTAAGGCATGGACATGTTCACTCCTGAGTCGGTAGTGCATTGCCCGGTTACGGACACGATTTTATCGACAACGTTATTTGATTGGAAACTGGCCCTTTTTACGGCATTGCCCGGAAGATTCCCCATGTTTATGGTTTTCACATACACCGGCTTTCCGAGATACCGCTCCGTGGTGCGGTATTCTACGCCCAGTTGCATGGGAGGATTGATCCATTCGACGGGCTGCCAATTCCCGTTATCCTTCAGCATTCGCCACAATCCGTTGGTAGTGCCTCTCGGATCAGGCGAAAGGCCGATCAGTGATGCGCTCGTCCCCAATATTTTTGATAGAACGGCAACGATATTCCCGGCCCCAGAATATTGGCCCGTTGAAACTGGGCCACGTGTATAAATAAGTTGCGATGTTCCGTCTGGCATATCGGCAAGCAGCATATCAAGCTTGCCACAGTATGTTTTATAGGTGTCTTCGGCATCGGATGTGAGCACATCTTTCATCGCTTCACCCCACCCAAACCCGCCGGGGGCGGCGTTGATATTTCCCCTCGCCTGCGCCTTCTGCTCATCTGTGAGGTTCTGGGGCGCATCGTAGCGGACGAAGTTGCTGGAACCGCCCACGGGGCCTTCCGGGCCTTGCTTCCCCTCCGGCCCCTGCTTTCCTTCGGGGCCTTGGATGCCCTGCTTGCCCTGCGGGCCTTGCAGGCTGCCGTTGGCCACCCACTTGCCGTGGACGGAATCCCAGATGTAGATGTTGTACGGAGGCACAGTGCCCACGCCGTACACGTCACCGGCCTTGGGATTAGGGACGGCTGCTTTGAGGGCGTCCAGCGTATCAAAGTAGCCCAGAATGGCGAAGCTGGAACCGGGATCGCCCTTGTCGCCCTTTTTGCCGGGAGGGCCGATGGGGCCTTTGATGGACGTGAGCGTGGTCAGCGTGAAGGCGTACACCCAGTTGGCCGTGCCCTTGAGGTACACCTTGCCGTAGTCCGCGGAGGCCGTGCTGTCCGGCAGGATCAGGACGAACTGGCCGCGCTGGACGTCGGTGCCGGCGAAGTCTTGGTTCATCTCGGTCACGCTCTTGTACTCCTTGGTAATGCCGATAGGCACACCGGCGGAGGCCAGCCGCGCGTCGATCTCCTCGCCAGAGTAGGCGGATGTGTAGTAATCTTGCAGCTTGGCAAAAATTTCTTCCAAAACTGCGACTCTCTGTTCAATCGTCATGTTTCACACCTCACACGATGAAAAGTTTGTTCAGGCGGTCAAAAAACAGTCCGCCGCCACGCTGGACCAACGGCCCTGCTTTTGCTTGCCCGAATTTGCGGTAGTACAAAATGACACAGCCGTCCGCGCTTGGGCCGCCCGGACCGCCTAAACCGCCGGACCCGGGTGTGCCGGGGGTAATGGTGCCGTTTCCGTTCTTCACAGCAATGCCGCCGGATCCGGCGCCGCCGCCTCCGTAGCCGCCACGTCCGCCCCTGCCGTACCGCCTCGGCTTGGAGGGGGTAAGCGTGGCCGTCATGCCGTCCGCACCGGAACCGCCGGTCACAATAACGGTTGTCTCGCCCGGCAGGCCGCGTCCGGAGGATCCGGCTTTGCCGTTGGCTCCCGCCGCCGGGCCGCCGCCCAGACCGGAGCTGTACCAGCCGTAACTGCGCGGAGTGCCTGTTGATGTGATTCTGGTCATACTGACTTTCCCCTCGCTGCCAGCCACAGGGCCGGGGGTAAAAGCGTTCCCGTCCTCGTCATAAGCAATTGTGCCATTGACATATTGCTGGACGCTATCATCTGTGTACTCACTTACAGACGGATCACGTCCGGCGCCGTCTCCGCCAGGGAGGCCGTCCTCACCGATGCCGCCGAATTGCTCCCCGGTGATGGGATCCGTGAAGCCCCAATCAGGAGCAGACGCGCCCGCCGTAGTCATGCCGTGGAACACCGTATCCGTGCCGTCCGTCCCGGGGAGATCGTCCGGGCTGAATTCGGCGCCCTTTCCGCTTTTTCCGCAATCATAGGCAAGGCTTTTCAACTGGGACACGTCGAGATCGCCCTCGACGATTCTGCCGCCCATGCCGCCCTTGCCGCCGAGGCCGCCCTTGCCACCCAGCGCCAATGCGTAGCCGTCTACCCGATCCTCAAAAACCGGGTTGGTCCATGAGAACTTAGGCCCCGATTGGGTATCTTCGCCCTTTTCGCCGCAGCGCCCGCCCTGTCCGGCGGAGATCATCACATAGTGGATCGTTGTGGTGCCTTCCGGGATCTGGAACTCGCCGGAGCCGGTGAGGACTATTCGCTCGTCTAGAAACTCCGCCGCCTCCGGCTGTGCCGGGGTGAAGCCCACCAGCGCGCTGGTCTGACTGTTGAGAATGCCGGAGATCACCGTCTCCCGGCTCTCCACGCAGGTCTGGACCATCTCCTTGTCCCAGGGGTGGAAGATCTGCACCACTCTGCCCGCCCGCTCCGTGCCGGGCTCCACGTCCACCCGGATGGTCTCCCGGTGGCGGTAGTAGTCCGCCATGCGCTTGGCCACGTCCACGCTGTTGGTAAGAGACACCAGCGTGGCGTCGCTCACCGTCACCACGTTTTCCTCGGCTCCCTCCGTCACTGTCCGGCGGACGATGCGGGTCAGGTGGTTGTAGCTTTTGCCGGTGAGGGTGCCGGTCCCGGCGGACAGGATGGCGTAGTTGTCCCCCTGCTCGGTGATGCTGAAGCCCTTTGCCGTCAGACTGTGAGCGGGATCCTCAAACGTCACCAGAGTGCCGTCTTCTGCCGTTCCCTCAAAGAGGGTGACGGCATCCTGGCTTTTTACCCACTGGTGCTCCGTGATCTCCACGGCGCTCACCGGGGTCTCGTACACGGTGGAGCAGCTGTCCTCGTTGATCTGGTCCGCCGTGATCGTGGCAGAGACGCCGTCCCACAGCTTCTCCACCCGCATGACGCCGTTTTCATCGGTCCCCAGAGACGCCCCGATAGCAAACAGGACCTGAGAGAGGTTATCCCGGGCGCTGCGGCCGTTGCCTTTTTCTTTGTCCGGGTTGCTGTATGGCAGGTAGCCGTACAGTTGGCGGCTGGCGTATACGCTCTCGATCATCACCGCCACCGGGGCGCAGATCTGGGGGACTACCTCCGCCACCGTCTGGCCGGTGTAGATGCCGCCCGCGTGGCGCATGGTGATGAGCCGTCCCAGCGCGGAGAGGGCGGAGAGCGTATAGGCGTCGCTGCCGACCCGCTCCACCGTCTGGAGATAATACACGCCCACTCGGCGGTTATCCCGGAAATACTCCACCTTGTCATTTTTCGCAAAGCCCATGATGGCCTTGTCGTTGGAAAACACCGTAACGGTGAGGCTGTTTGCCTCCAGACTGTCGGAGCGGAGGGCCTTGACCTCGTACAGGATCCCGGAGGGGACCTTGATATCATCGTCCGTGGCGTAGCTGACGCCCTTGTATCGGATCTCGTTAACTGCCATCGTCACGCCTCCTCCATGGTGATCCGGAAGCCCTTACCCCATCGGACGGAGCCGGGCACCGGCGGGATGCTGACCTCCTCCACCGTGGGCATGAAGGTGGCCGTCCGGACGGCGTTGTTTTTGGGCTCAAAATAGGTGAGCTGCACGTAGTTCTTCAGCACCGCCGTCAGCAGCGCCGCCAGCTGCGGCCCCTGCTGGTCATTCACCGTCACGGAGACCCGGGTTTTAATGGCCAGCAGGTCTCGGGGCTGTAAGCCGCTGAGCCGCAAGGCCGCGTTGGACCCCTCCCGGTACACATAGCCCACGGAGTATTGCCAGCGGTTGACATAGTCCGTGAAATCCACGCCGTCTACGATATAGGGTGGCCGTGTCATCGGCTGCCTCCTCTCCCCGCCAGAGAGACGCCCCGGCGGTTGTCCTCTGCGATGCGGTACTTGTACTCTTTCCGGGCGAAGGTGGCGCCGTCAATGGTCAGCTCCACCGGGATCGTCAGATCGTAAACCTTGGGCGTGCCGCCGCTGCCGCCGGTGTCCGAATCGGACACGCCCCGGTTGCTCCGCCGACTTCCGCCCAGCGTCCGCCCCGCCGCCATGGCGCTGCGGAGGAAGCTGGCCTCGCCGGAGGTCAGCACCGCCTCGCCCTGGTGCAGCTCTGCCACATATCCGTCAAAGGGGACGTAATCCAGCCCGTCGGCGTGGGAGCCGTTGACCCGCCGCTTGAGGAGGTCCGACACAGACGAGACACTCCAGCCCCGCTGGAGCGCATCCGATTTGGACACACCGGCCGCCCGCTTAAAAGTCCCGGCGTCCTGCATCCGCTTGGCAGCCGCGTAATCAATGACGCCGCCGGCATTGACCAGACCGTTGGCCTGGTAGTCTGCCAGGTTGTACTGGCTGTCGATGGCCTCAAAGCTGGCCTGCGTGGCCTTCTGCTGTGCGTTGAAAAGATTGTCGAACCACTCCACCAGACTGGAAAGCGCATTGACGCCATCTGCGGCCACGTCCACCAGGGCGGCCCCGTACTCCAAAAGAAAACTGGATGCAGGCTGTAGCGCCTCGCCCAGCTGGGCCATGGATTCGTTCATAGTCTCTTGGGCGGTGTTGGCGGCAATGATGTCCTGGTTGTTCTCCACCCACGCCTGCCCGGTGGCCTGTAGGCCCTGCTCTGATAGCTGCGTCAGCACCAGATTGGCCCGCTCGGTGGTATCGGCGCAGGCGGCCAGACGCTCGTTAAACTCGTCCTCGCTGGTTCCCGCCCAGTTGAGGGCATCCGCAAAGACGCCGGTGACCTTTCCCACCTGCACCGTCTCATTGATGCTCTCAGACAGGCTGTCGATGGGGATAGAGTCGCCGTAGGTAGCCCATGCGCCGATAGCTTGCTCCACAATGACCCGCAGGTTTTCCTGGCTCAGCCCCAGCGCCTGAAGGTTGGCGGTAGCCGTGGCGGCCTTCTGCGTGTCGCCCAGTACTGCCTGAAACTTTTTGTAGATCTCCGTGGTCTGCTCCTGGGTGTAACCGGCCTGCTTGCTGGAGGTCTCAAGCGTCCCTAAAATGGTCCGGTACTCCTTGGTGGACTCGGTGATGTTGATGATGCCGTCCGCCAGAGCCTTGGCCCCGGCCACAGCCGCACCGCCCGCCAGCAGCCCCTTCATGGAGCCCAGAGCCGCCACAACGCCGTTGATGTCGCCGCTCTTGGCCGCATCGCCCAGCTGGCTGAAAGCCTCCTTGAGCTGGCCCATGCCGTCGGAGCCCTCATCCCCGGCGTCCTTGACGGCCTTGCCGAATTCGTCGATGCTGGACGCCGTACCGTCTGCCGACTGGGCGGCCTCATCCAGATACTTGTCGGTGTTCTTCAGCTCCCGGTCGAACTTAATCAGCTCCACCGTGGCCGTGTTCAGCTGCCGCTGGTAGCTTAACACCACATCGCTGTTCTCATCGTAGGCGCTTTTGGCGCTCTCCAGCATCCGGGCCAGTGCCTGGACCTTCTCCTTCTGCTGATCATATTGCTGCTGTAAAATGGCCTGCTTCTTCCGAAGTGCATCGGCGCTGTTGGCCTGGCCGTCAAACTCGGCGGAGACCTTGGCCATCTCGGACTTCATACCGGAAAGGCTGTTGTTCACAGCCTTCATCTGCTTCCGAAATTCCGCCTCGTTTTTGATCGAGATCTCAGTTGTAATCTGCCGGACCGCCATAGTCTCCCTCCTCTCCGCCGCTCAAAAGCGTCACCATGTCCAGGTATTCGCCCGGCGTCAGCAGCAGGGCGTCTGCCGGGGCCAGATGCAGCCGGGCGGCGCATACAGCCAGAAACCCAACTCGCAGCCGCTCAGGATCCTCCGCCCGCTCATCCTCCCGGGCCGCCAGAACTAAGTTGACCTCTCCGGCGTCCTCTCCGGAGGGCACTGCCCGGTAAAAGCCCTGCGCAATGGCCTGCCGCACGGCGGTGCGGACCGCTGCCCGGTCCTGAGAGCGTAACGGCCAGCCCGTGGCCCGCTTGCGGTCGGTATAGCCCTGCCGCTTGCGCCACAGCGCCGCCTGCTGCATCAGCAGCTCCGCCAGCTCACAGCAGGCCATCCAGCCCTGGTGGGTGTCCTCCATGGCCCCGGTGGCCCGCAGGATGCTGTCATGGACGCCGAAGCGGTCGTAAATATCAAAAAGCGCCCCCGCCGTCAGCATGAGCGGCAGAGGGCTGCCGTCGAAATCAAACGTAACGTATCGCATGGCATAAACCTCCTGCAAGGGCGGCCCGGTGCGGGCCGTCCTTGCGGTAAAGATCAGGTGCTCCAGACGGCCACGATCTCGTGAGCCGCCGCGATGGAGCTGACAGTGTACTTGTGCGCGGCCAGATTGCTGGTCACATTGGTGGCGTTGTCATACAGCGCCGTGGGGTCCTTGGTGCCGAAGTCGATGGCCAGGCTCTGCCCGGCGGTCACATAGGTGGTGCCCTCGCCGGGATTGCTGGTGCCGGTGCCGATATGGGTGATGGTCACGCCGTAGGCCGCCGTGCCGCCCGCCAGAGAGTCAATAAACGCCTCTGCCTCGGACTGGGTGGGAAACTCCTGCCGCTCGCGCCATGCGTCCGCGTTGTCCTTCATCACCCGCAGGCTCACCGCGTTCATTTTGGGATTGAAGTCGCTCTTGCGGGTGTCCGCCTCCTGCTTCTCCGCGCTCAGCATGGCCGTGACCTTGTAGAAGAACGAGGCCCGGTAGACCAGGGTCTTGTCCTTCTTCAAAATCGGCTCAATAAAGGCGTAGGCGCCGTTGGGGGCGCTGTCCTCGCCCTTGGCAGTCTCCCGGCCCGCCTTGTAGCTGTGGCCGTAGATTTTGGCGTTGACCTCCAGATCGCTCAGCGTGGTCTCCACGTCGATCTGGCCGGATACAAACTGCTCGAAATACAGCAGCATGGCGTCATCGCCGGTGATATCGCCGGAGGCCGTGGTCAGGCTCAGATAGCCCTTGACGGCTGCGCCCATGTCCACCTTCTCGCCGTAGACCGGATGGGTGCCCACCGGCTCACTGGAAAAGGGGAAGAAGTAACTGGACACCATACCAAGAGGTGTTTTAACTGCTTTGTTGCCCATGGTTTCCTCCTTACAGATTTTTGGATTTCAGCCACCTGTCATAAACCTCGAACTCTGCCCGCGTGGTGGCTTCCGCACTGGCCTCGTTAGCGTCATGCACGGCAGGCCGGGCGCTTTGGCCCTTCTTGCCGAACTCGTTGACAAATAAGATCTCCGCGTTGCGGGTCTCTGTGTTGCCCCGCTTTCGCTTGCCCGTGGGGCTGACATAGATGACCCGCTCGCCCTTTTTTAGTTTCACCTTGCCCGGCCTGATGGAATCCGCCACATGCTGGGTGCTCTCCCGGTCATAGATTCCGTAGGCCATCACCTTGTCTCGCTGGGCTTTGGCCACAACTGCGGCTCCGGCCTCCAGCATGTCATCCTGCACGGCGTTTGGCAGCTCCGCCAGCTCCTGAAGGGATAGGGAGAACTCGTCAAGCCCTCTGACCGTGAAGCCCATCAGCCCACCTCCAGATCCAGCGCCTGACATTCCAGAACGTAGTGCTGGCCCTCCAGATCGCTGGCGTTGGTATAATCACCCACCGCAAGACCGGCGTCCAGCATGGCCCGCCGGAGCTGCCGTTTCAGGCGGATCGGCGTCTGCCCCAGCGGCAGATACAGGTGCAGCTGGATCAAATACCGAATGGCCTGCGGCTCATTGTCTCCGAACACATCCGGAGACTCTGTGTAGTTAAACACGCAGTAAATCTCTGCCGGAGTCTCCCCAGCGTCGGGCCGGTACACATCCGGAACGCATACCGGCACGATGGGCGTCACCGCCTGGATGATGGTCTCATTGATGCTCATACTCAGCCTCCCGCCGTCAGCAGTCTGGCGATCAGCTCCGTGTACTCGCCGCCGTCGCCGTAGTCATTGACGTACTCGATCTCGTAGTCCGCGCCGTTGTACCGCACCCGGTCCTTCCGGCTGATGGCCGTATGCCCGGAGCGGATCAGAAACCGCACCTTGACGTCGCCCATGTCCGCACTCTGCCGCAGCGCCTCGGAGCCGCTGACCCGGGAGAACTGCGCCCATGGGCGCCGGATCACCGTCTCCGTGGTGGCTGCGTAGCCGTCAGCGTCAGGGGAGGTGGAGATCCGCACGATCTCCACCCGCTTATTCAGCTTTCCAGCATTCACGTCCATGGCTTAGCCTCCCGTGTCCGAATCGGACCGCACCGGCTCCGTCCGCTTCAGCTGGTTGATCCGCCTCCGGAAGGCCGGATTGTCTGCAAACGCCTTGTCGGCAGTCTGAGTGCCTCGATTTTCCCAGGCGTCCAGCACCATCGCCAGAATGCAGATGTTGTAATTGGGCAGGCGTGCGGAACCGGCCTTCGGCTCCGCCACGCCCGCGTCGAGCAAGTAGCTGACGGCGGCCGCATGGAAACTCTCCAGCAGGGCCAGGTCCTCCGGCGAGGGATCGTCGATCCGGCAATAGCTCAGGATGCTGGCCTGCCGGTCACTAAACGCCGCCATCCGTCACCCCTCCGATCAGCCGCCGGACTTGGGCAGGTTGGCGATGACGAAGCCCTTGTCCACGATCAGGTTGCCGCCCACCATGGCGTCGCCCAGGATGGTGACCATGCGCTCCACAGCCTTCACGCTGTCATCCACCCGCACAGTGTAGTCGCCGAACAGGCCCAGCTCGTAGTTAGCGGGATCGCCGTACAGCATGGTCTGGATGGCAGCGCTGCCAGCGGTGGAGGCAGACAGGGCGGTCAGATCGCTGACGATGGTGTAGGGCACGATGTTGCCGCCGTCTTCGATGGTGCCGACGTTGGGGTTGCCCGTGGCGGGGTTGATCTTGAACACCCGCTGCTTGTCGCTGTTGCGCAGCTTGCCGATGGCCTTCAGATCCGTCTTGTTCAGCAGCAGCCGGGCGTTCTGGCCGATGGCTTCGTCGCTGCCGTAGGAGAAGAACAGGTCATCCAGCAGGTTCTCGTCGATGCTGGACACGTCCACACTGGCGGCAATGGCAGCGCCCGCCACGTTCTTGGCGTTTTTGATGCCGAACATGTCGGGGGAAGCCTGGCCGTCGCCGTTGACGATCAAAGCCGCCAGCTTGCGCCGCATGGCTCGCATGGCCATGTTGTAGATCTTGGTGTAGTAGTCGGCAGGGCTCAGCCGGGAGATGTTGCGATCCACGAACTGAGTCACGTTCAGCTCGTAGGGGCTGATCTTGGCCACGCCGAAGGTGGGGTCGGCGCTGGTGGTGCGGGCCTTGCCGGCGTTGGTGGTAACCTTGCCGCCCTTGGCGTCGATCTCGGAGATCACATAGGGCTCCAGGAAGCTGCCCATGCCGGTCAGGTTCTGGACGTACACCTGATCCACGATGGAGGAAACCACGTTGCCCAGAGGGTCCCGGATGTTGCTGCCGGCACCGGTGGGCTCCACCACAGTACCGGTGGCCAGGGTGATGGAGTTCATCACGGCCCGGCGGGTCTCGTCGGCGGTGAAGGTCACGGCCTTGCCGGCCATGAGGGCATGGCCGCGCTCCTCGGCCATATCGCGGGCCTCTGCACCGGCGGGAGCGGGAGCGGCCATGATCTGGCGGTCCTGCTCGGTGATGAGATCCTGAATGTTCTGGATGCGGCCGTTGAAATCACGGACATCCGCCATGGCGGAATCGTAGTCCGCCTGGTTGCCCGCATCCAGAGCCGCCTGCGCGGCTTCCAGACGGGCGGTGCGCTGGGTGGTCAGATCCACCAAATCGCGTCTGAGATTGTTCATGTTTTGCTACCTCCGTTTAAAATCTGATTTTTTCCAGATCCAGGCGGGCCTGTGCCTGCCAGTCTCCGGTATCTGCATCGGGCTCACCGCCCGTTGATGCTGTGGGTGCCGGGTCCGTCTCCGGCGTGGGGTGCTGCTCTGCCATGTATCTGGCCCGCAGCTCCGTGATGTCCGGCATCCCGGCGCATCCCAGCGCCCGGATTCCGCTGCCGATGGCGTTCATCACGTTCTGCGGGGCAATACTGGCCGTCTCGCCGATGATGCCATCAGCTAGACCGCAGTCCACGGCCTCCTGAGCCGTCAGCCACGTCTCGGCGTTCATCATCCGCCGGAACTCCGCCCGGTCGGCCTTGCCGCCCGCTTTCAGCTCGTAGGCGTTGAGGATGGCCTCCCGGGTGCTGTCCAGCATTTGCACGCTCCGCAGATGATCTCCACGGTCCCCTCTTGTGCTGGTGGACGGCAGATGGATCATCATCTGCGCCACCGGGGAGATCTGCACCTCGTCACAGGCAAGGCACATGTAGCTGGCCGCGCTGGCAGCGAGGCTCTGAACCTCTGCCACCGTGTGGATGCCGGAAGATCTCAAAACGCTGTAGATCTCGGATCCGGCAAACACGCTGCCGCCGCCGCTGTTGATCTCCAGCACCAGCTCCTCGCCCTCCGGAGTGGCCGCTACCGCGTCCCGCACCGCCTTTGGCGAAAAGGCCGCGAAGCCAAACCACTGGTAGATTTCCACATCGTCATCGGCTGCGACGATGCCGTTAAGTGTTACCCGCATTTGCGTTTCCTCCGTTTCTCTGTTCGCTGAGCCGTGCCCAGTTCTTCAAGGGGACATAGTTCAGGCTCTCCCGGCGCTCATCGCCGCCCTCCACATCCGGCAGGTCCTCCAGCGCCCGGATATCGTTGACGGAGAACACGCCGTTGTTCCTCTGGTTGGTGTACCAGGCGCCACGGCTGGCCGTGTCGCCCTTGAGTTCTGCCATCATGTTGATCCGGATCTCCAAGCCCTGCCGCAGCTCCGTGTTTGTCAGCAGCTTCCACGTCTGCTCCTCCGCGTACTGGTTGACAATGGGATGGAGGGTGCTCACCACGTACTCAATGGCGTTCTGCTCGTTGCTGCCATAGGCCTGCTTGCCCTCCTGCAGCTTGTAGAGGGGAACCCCAAAATACCGGGCGATGTCCCGAATGGAGACCTCTTTGTTCTCCACAAACTGAGCATCCTTGTTCGTGGCGGCGATGGGGGTGTACTTGAGCCCCAAGTCCAGAATGGCCAGCCGGTGGCTGTTGTTGGGTCCGGCGTGGACCTTCTCCCACTCATGCCGCAATATGTCCTTGCGGGTCAGATAGCTGCCGTCCGCCGCCTGGATGTGCTTGCCGTTGACGTCCTCCGCCCAACCGCCCAGATCGCTGTCGGTCTCCAGCACGCCGCTGGGCTGGCCGCCGTTGGCGTAAAATGCCAGATCATACGCCTGCGCCGCCTGTGCCGCTGCCAGCACCTCTCTGGCCCGCCGCAGGGGCGAGATGCCCGTCAGGCCGTCTCGTGTGGTGGCCTTGTAGTGGCAGATGTCCTCGTTGGGCAGCACCATGGGCGTGCCGGTCACAGGATGGGTCACGGTATACCACACCCGCCCGGCCTCATCCCGCCAGGGCTGAACCAGCCACCAGGGCACCGGGATCAGCTCCTGGATGATCCCCGTCCGGGGGTCTCGGATGATCCAGTCATAGCCGTTGCCGCCCTCGTTCCGACTGTTCTCCAGCACCTTCCGCCGGATGCTGGGCGTCATGGCCTCGTTGGGCCGGACATTCAGCAGCCGCAGGAGGTAGTGGTCTACGTGCTCCCGCGTCCGGCTGTCCATGATGTAGTTGGGCAGCTTACTGATGGAGTTGCTCAGGATCTCCATGCACCCGTCCACCGCGCTCAGCTTCCGGGCGGTAGTCTCGGTCAGCTCACCCACGGCCAGCCCGCCGGATGCCGCCAGCGTCTTGACGGTCACGTCATTCCGTACCTGCTGCGGACGGCTGACGGCCATCCGCAGCCTGTTGGTCATGCTCACTGCTCATCACCTCCCGGACCGCTCAGCAGGGAGAAGGCGATCAGCGCCCCGCCGGCTACGATCACGCCCAGCGGCAGACAGATCATCCCGCAGCCCACGGCCACGGTGCCCGCGCCGCAGACCAGCAGCACGTCCGGGCCGAACCGGGCCAGAGCGCTCTTTACTTTTTTCATGCGGTCTCCTTTCCGGTCCGAATCGGACCGCGTTATAAGCTAAAACCGGGGCGGCTCATAGCCGCCGCCAGATCCGGCTTTTGATTTCGCTTTACGATCCACGCCGCCACGGCAGTGATCCACGCCACCGTAATATCGATACGTCCGATACTCCGGTTTTTCATGGGTTTCTGGTTCTCGTTGCCGTCCACCGCGCACCGCACGTTGCCGAAGCACCACCGGGCGCAGGTGTTGTGGACATGGAGCATCTTGTGCTCCCGGATCAGCCCCTCCAGCTCCTTCATCGCCGGACTCATGCCCGCCATGGTCTGAGGGATGGCGATGATCTCCACGCCCTCGTCCTGTAGCAGCGGCGTCATGGTGGCCGTCAAATACTGGTCGATGCCCAGCGCCCGCAGGTCATAGCGATCCTTGGCGTCTAAAATCGCCGCGATCACGTCCCGGTTGTCGATCATGTCGCCCTGGCAAAGGGTGAGAAACCCGGCCCGCTCCCAGTCCCGGTATGGGACATGGTCCCGCTGCTCCGCCTCCGTCACGCCCTCAAGGGGCCGCCACGCCCGGAACAGGGCCACGCCCTGATCCAGTCCCGGCTGAGGAGGGAATACCAGCACCAGAGCGCTGAGGTCCGTCCGCAGGGACATATCCAGCCCGCCGTAGCAGGTCTTGCCCGTCAAATGCTCCTCCACCCATACCTCCCGCTCCGCCTTGGCGGAGGGGCCGATCTGGGTCTTGTCGTAGAGGGTCAAAGGCAACCACCCAACGTCTTTGGTGGAGATCCACTGGTTCAGACGGAGCCACCGGAAATTGCGCTCCGCTGCCTCGCTGGCCTTGGCCGCCCGGGCGTCGTCCCGGAACTGCCGGGGCTGGATCGTCACCCCATAGCTGGGGTTGCAGGTTTTCCACAGTGCCTCGTCATAGATGTCCAGCTCCGCGATCTTGTCCGGGTCATCTTGAGTCAGGGTGGAAATGCCGTACATGATGGGGAGCCACTGCGGATCGTCCTCATCCATGGGACGCTCTGGCTCACCCCGCCGCCATGCCAGCAGCCTGCGGCACTTCTCATGGACCTCCCAGCCGATGGACTTACGATCCGGATCATCTCCGGCCGTGGTCAGCACGATCACCGCCTGCTGGAGCCGGGCCGCGTTGGAGCCCACCGTCAGGACGTCCCACAGCCGCCGGTTGGGCTGGGCGTGCAGCTCGTCGATGATAATAGCCGAAAAGCTGAAACCGTGCTTGGTGTCGGCGTCGCTGCTGTAGACCTTCATCATGCCGCCGAACCGTGTCCGGATCTCTCGGACGCTGTCCCGGCACCATGCCAGCGGCCGGTGTGCCGGTTGGCCCAGTGCCGTGTGCTCCACCATGTACTTGGCGCACTGGTAGATGATATCCGCGTTGGTCTTATCGGCGGCGAAAATGCCCACCTGCGGGCGGCTCTCGCCGTCATTCACCAGCAGATTCAGCCCCAGCCCTGCCGCAAACTCGCTCTTGCCGTTCTTCTTGGCGATCTCGTCATACAGAAACCGGCGGTATCGCACCCACTGGCCGCGATCGTTGCGGATCTGGATGCCGAAGAACTCCCGGATGGCCCGCCGCTCCCACTCCAGAAGGTGGAAAGGCTGACCGGCCCACTGGTTCTGGCCAAACACCAGCATGGAGAAGAATTTCTCCACACGGTCCACCTCGGTCTGGTTGTACCGGAGTTCCGCGCCGTCATCCGGCGTCGGTACCTCGATACCCGGCGCCAGCGTCAACAACTCAGGCATACCGATCCATGCCTCCCCGGATCAGCTCCAGCATGGGGTTGCTGTCCTCCGTCGCCTGCTTGCCGGTATCCGGCACCACCAGGCGGCAGCGGCTGGTTACGGTCAGGCCCATATCGTTGGCGCAGTTCCGGGCCTGCTTGAAATAGCGCTCCTGGATCTTGCCCCAGTTGTCAGCGCCTTCCTGGTCTCGCTGGGCCAGCGCCTTCTCTGCCTCGCCGGTGGCAATGAGCCACTGGTGCTGGGCCACCAGATAGCGGCCCAGGGTGTCCGCGTCCAGCTCCGTGTAGAGCCCGGCGGCGATCAGCCGCTTGCCGATGGCCCGGAAGTCCTTTTTCAGCGTCTCCGGCAGCCACTTGGGCGGCTTGGCCGTCTTAGCGGGGGAGACCTTCACCTCACCGGCCCGCCGCTCCGCCTCCTCGGTTTTGCTCAGGTGCTTTCGCCCGTTGGCGATCACCACATCCGTTGGCTGTCTTTTCCCGGCCATTCCGGCCCTCCTTTCTCCGCTGGTTCCTGATAAACCGCTGCATATCCCGTTTCAAATACGGGCTTTTCGTCCGCGCGATGATCCGCTCAGCCTCCTGTACCGTCATACGGCACCGCCGTGCTTCCCAAGGCTTTTTATAAGCGCCTTTTCGCGGTCAGATAATGTCCAAATGATTTTCCCATCCGCTGACATGCGGGAGTTTTGCTGAGATTCAGAAATGGCAGCCAAACGTGCGCTCATGACTTCCAATGCGGCTTCTTCTGCTTTGGATTTCTTAGCAGCTGCTGCCTCTGACAACAAAAAGCCGGCGCCAAAAATGGCCTTGCCTTTTTCCTTTTGGGCATCCAGAGCTCGTGTAAATTGAAGATCCTCATCGGAAAAACACAATGACTGGCCATGCTTCGCAAGGTCAAAATCCTGAACGCATAAAACGTTGCGCGGATAAATGTACCCAGGGAGTTCAATGCGGGACTCGCCCCGGTTGCGCTTGTCAGCTTCATCTATCAAAGAAAACAACTCCCCGGAGATCTCCACACGCCACCCCCCCAAATTTGTGACAAAGGACGTATTGACGCGGGCACCGTTTTCGTACGTAACTGAGGCCGAAACGGGCACGTAGTTTGATTTTCCCGCATTTATGGAAAACAGCGTCAGCGCTGGAGCAAACAAGAAGTAGCGGATGCCATGCTCATCAAAGAATCTGCAAATCTGCGAAAGAATAGAAAATGGCGGATTGTCGATCACCACGCAGCCTTCCGGGTAGTCCTCGTGCTCATAATCACCGCCCGGGTAAAACGGGCGGAGGATCTGAGCGTCACCCAGTTTATAATGCGATATAGCCCAATCCTTGACGGTGTCATAAACGATCTCAGGAGTAAAACAATCATCCGTTGTTTTCTTGGCCTTAAACTTATCGGTAAACGCCTCGTATTCATCGGAGCTTTCGCCCTCCTCGTCGCCCCAGAAGTGCTTACCTTCCGGCTCCGCAGCTTTTCCGGGAGCAGCCCGGGTGTAGGCGTTTACCTCGATGGCTTTCAGGCTCTCCGCGTCAAAACCGGCGATCCCGGTGTCAAAGTTCAAAGCCTCCAGACCCTCCAGCTCGATTTTCAGCAGCTCCGTGTCCCATGCTGCCGTCTCGCTCAGCCGGTTGTCTGCCAGGATGTATGCCTTGCGCTGGGCCTCCGTCAGGTTGGTCACCAGCACGCAGGGCACCTTACTCATGCCCTCCGCCCTGGCGGCCTCCACCCGGCCGTGGCCTGCGATGATGTTGTTATCAAAATCGATGAGCACCGGCGTTACGAAGCCGAACTCCCGCAGGCTGGCCCGGATCTGGTTGATCTGCTTCGCGCCGTGCTTCTTGGCGTTGTTCGCGTAAGGGATAAGATCGTCAATGGGGACCATGGTCAGCTGCTCCGCTGCGATCCGCACCGTCTGATTGTCTCTCGTCGGCGCCGGATTGACGCCGCCTTTTCCGGCAGTCCCGCCGGGTGTCTTTTTCTTTGCCATGCTGATCCTCCTGTAATACCCGGCGCACACGGCGACCCTCGCATGGCAGCCAGGGCCGCCGCAGGAGGATCAAACCCGCTGCGGCGCGAACGCCGCCGTGTGCGTCGGGAAAAATGTGTCCGAATCGGACCGTGCCGCCCCACCGCGTCTACGTCAATACCCCGCGCATCCAGCGCAGGCCTTCGGCGCAGGCAGGGCGGCAGCTCCGGCTCATGACCCGGCCTCCGTGGTAGGGCACGGAGACCGGAAGGGAAGGGAAGAAAGGATGAATACCGGCACAGGGGCCGGGTCACAAGCCGGAAAACAAAAAAAGCAAGGGCCGACGCGCACCGGTCTCCGGTGCGTGCTGACTCTTGCCTTTCAGGCTTTTGGTCTATGCCATGTGATTCAATTCCCGCTGCGTTTCCGCAACGTTTTGCGCCTTCGCGCTGCGCTTCCGCAGCGCCCTGGCCCTCGCCTTGACTGCCGCCGGACCGTCTCGCCGAATCTCCCGTGGGGAAAAAATCCCGCACGGAGGGGGGCCCGCGGTATTCCCGGCCACGGCGAAAACTTCAACAGGCTGGGGGGAGGGTGCAAGGAACCCCGCAGGCGCGGGCCTGGACTTCCGTGCGCCCAAGCGTCCGCCAGTTTTCTCCGCGATCAGCGCCGCCGAAGCGATCTGTTTTTGCTCATTTCCGCCGCAGTCTTGCGGCTGTGGCAACGGTGGCACAGGCTCTGGAGGTTGCTTGCATCGGTGAACACAGCCCAGTCGCCCTTGTGGTCCCGGATGTGGTCCACGTCCGTGGCCCTCGTCCGGATGCCGTGCTGAGCACACTCACGGCACCACGGCTCCCGCAGAAGCTGCTCACTGCGCAGCGTCTTCCAGTCCTGTGTCTGGTACATCCAGCGCCAGGCCTGCGCCTCCTGGCTCCGCTCCTTGGGCTTCGGCTGGTGCTCTGCGCAGTACCCGCCGGGCACCAGCCGATAGCAGCCCGGGTATAAACACGGTCTCAGCGGCTTTGTTGCCACGGGCTATCACCTCCGGGTAAAACAAAAACGCCAGACCCAACAACGCCCCCTCCGGGGAGTCATTGGCTCTGGCGTTTAACGCTCTGGCCTTCGTCAATATCCAGGATCACCTCGCTGTGGCACGTCCGACAGTAGACCGGTAGGCCTCTCGCCCTGGTGGCGTCTGTGATCCTCAGCAGTCTGTGGTTGCGCTTGCAGATTGGGCAAGTCAACCATCCGTCCTTTGTGCTTATTTTATCACCGTTTCTGGCTGGAATCAAGGCTTTTCCCTCACTTTCTCGGCGTTGTCCGTAAATATCCCCTAGGTTTCAAGAGGATACGCTATCTATAGATAGATATACTAAACTTTGTTATTAAAATAAAAGCACTATTTCTCGGGCAGCAGATACCGGCTGTAGCCATACAGCCCCCACCCGCTTAGCTGAGGACGGTCCCGGCCCTGCATGGGCAGCGGTGTGGCGCCCTTGGGCAGCCGCACCATGCCGCTCTTGCAGGTGGTCACCTCCGGAGGCGGAAGGTACTTACTCAGCGCCCGGGAGCAGCCCCACGGGTGGCGGCCCACCTCCGGGACCTCCTTGGTGAAATAGATCGCCAGCCCACGGTAGCCGCCCTCTGACAGCACCCGCGTCCGGTCCCAGCGCACGTCGTAGGCATTGCCCCAGGTCCAGAGGTATTGCACCACGGCAGGTGGGAAATCTTGGTCACGCAAAAATGCGTGAATGTGGTAACGGTGGTCGCCGTGTAAGCCCTCCATTCGGTAAATGTAGAAATCTACAGGCTTGCGGCTCCATCTCCGGAGCCGCTTGAGGAAGGCATCCCACACGTGCTCTACACCGGCCCAGTTAGCCGGAAGATGAGCATTGTCAAAGTTGAGGCTGTAAAAAATGCCGTCGTAGCCAAACAACGCCAGGCGCAGTTCCAGCTTGTCCAGGCTGGTGCGGCTGAGGGCCGGCCCGCACCGGCCCCGCACCGCCCCCGGCCCGTAGCGACGGAGATATCCGTAGTTATCCGTCACCAGAGCCTTGACCAACGGCCCCGCCCGCTGCCTGACGCACACAAACGGATCAGCCATCGGCAGGAGGCTTCGCACGGCTCAGGCCCAGCGACTTACTGTCGCCATCCCCGCGGATGATCCAATCTCGAAGGCTTTCCATCAAACGCCGCTTGAGTTTGAGGCAAAGATCCAGTTTTGCGCATTCCACATGCGTATCAACTGCCACACAGCCAGAATTACCATACAACCGATGCTCAATGACCGTTGAGCGTTTTTCCGGGCAGTCCTTGCAATCTGGCAAGCCCATATACGGTACGCGATCAATTTCCATTGGTTCATAACTCATTTTTTCAGTTTCCATGCCTTACCTCCTGTATTGATTTTTCAGGTATGCGTCCAAATCACCAGCGAACCCGGTGCAAAGGTAGATGCTGTGTTCAATTTTCCCGCTGTACTTACAGTCAGAGCAGTTCAGCCCGTTGTTGCACTGTTTTTCACAAAACTGGCACATGCAGTTGCGATTATCAAACGGGCATGGTGTTAAGTCAACCATCCCGCTTCGCCTCCGATGTTTTCTCCGCCTCCTCGCGAGTGAGGAATACGGTCTTGCCGATGTCTGCACCATCATTACGCAGACGATACGCGCAGAACCCGTCCGGCTTGCGATTGCACGTTGACATACACAGATTATCCTCATCCGTGCAAACAGTTCTGATGTCCGGGGCTTCAAGCTCCATTTCTCGTGGCACATTGTCACGGCCAGTCACCCATAGCGTGTCTCCAACCTTGCACGGCAGCACCACCAGCCGACCGTCCTTGTCAGCCTTGACCAGCTGGCGGAACCTGTCCAGTGCCTCACTGGCTTTTTGGTTTCCAATTAAATCCTGAAAAAACACCACAAAAGATTGAAACGCTTCTGGCGTCATGCCCGTGTCTAAATACTGACGCAGCAGTGGGCAGTGCGCCGCCGGAACCGCCGTGCAAACCCCGCCGACCGCAGTACAGTTCCCGTTATCCGCATGCCAAAAGCGGCAGCGTAAGCAGTTAACAATCGCCATCCTCATTTCCTCCATTCTGAGCCTCGCTCACGGCTTGCCCTCCCACGGAGATTCAAGCCATTTTTTAATTTCATACCAATCTGCTGGCATCGTCGAAACACCCGAGAGGTTTTTCACGATGATATCCATCCGGAAATTGCACAGCACCCCGGCCAGCTCCTTGTCCGTCATGCTCCGGATCCGGTCGGCAATGGTAACGGGCCACGTGCGATACGGGCACTTATCGATTGCGGCGCATTTTTCAACGTCATAGCCCACCTGCATGGGGCAGTTTTCACCGGTGCACTTTTTCATCACTTACCCTCCCTTTCAGTTTGATTCCATTCCGCCTGTTCCACTCTTGTCCAGCCGCTCTCGCCTTGTCCAACTCTGCCTGCGCTTGTTCCAAAACGTCCGGAGGTACATCCGCAATGGGCTTGTCCTCGTATGGGCGAAGGAGGTCAAAATAGGCTGCATAGTGCTTTTGTTCTTCGTCAATCAGCTTCACACACCTTTCGTGGTGGGCGTCGTTGCGCTGGAGCCTAATTCGTCCCAGCGCACGATCCAAATAATACGGGCCTGTCTCCATGGCCAGCATTTCTACCACTTGCAGCAGTTCCGCCTTCGTCAGATCACTTGGTTTCAGCATTTTCCACCTCCGGGCCTGACGGCAGCGGCATCCAGTGTGTGACGGTGCAGGGCAGCGCCATGCAGAGCCACTTTTTCGCTTTTGCGTGATAATTGCCGATGTCCACGCCAAAATCAGGACTGCAAATCATGTAGTTCACAAGCTCCGCAGTCTCATCGTTGCGCCACACCTCCGGCAGCCGTTCCTCCACCGGGATCCACCTGGGCAGCTGCGCCCGCAGCTTTTCAATTTCCATCTGGAGCGCCGCGATGTGGGTGTCCTGGTTGGCGATCCGGTCGGCGGCTTCTACCAAGTCATCGCCCAGCGTGATCGGTGTCTCCCATTCGTTGCCGCGCTGCCATTTTGCGTGTTCCCGCAGTGCTTTTACGAGTTCTTGATCTTTCATACATCCTCCTCAAATCCGTCTAATACTTCCTGCCCCGGAAGAACGCCGTCCTCCATCCACCAATGGAATACATCCACGCCGGAGCGCCAAGAGTATGCCTCCATGCCTCGTTCGATCCGTATTATCAACATTTTGTCAAACGAACGTATCCACGCTGCCTTGATCTCTGGATAGCGGGCAAATTCCATGATTCTGGTTTTGGATGCCATGGGACATCCAATGCAGCCCACCCGGCGGAACTCGCAGCCCTTGCAGGGCGGCCGGATCATAACACCATACCTCTGGCTGGCAGCGTCAACAGGCTAACAGCCCACACAACTGCTGCCGCCAGCATCAAGATCAGGATAATCCTGGTCACTATCCACATCCGCCGCTTGCGCCCCGTGTACCGGCTCATGCCTTCGCTCCTTTCCCTGCCGCTGGGACAGGCGGCAGCCGCATCCACCAGACTACGGGGGCCTGTGCCTCGATTCCGCCCGGCATCATCCAGTGTTGGCCATCCCAATCAAAAAACCGTTTCAGCAGTTTTCCGTCGCCCAGGTCCACATAGGCCGCAAACTCTCCCGGCTCCGCCGGGTTGGTGCTGCCGGGCATCCATCCGGCGGAGTATCTGCTGACACACGGCAGCGTCGGCGGGGTCAACTCATCCGTCAGGCCGTAGAGGTAGTCCGTACTGACGCCGAAGCACAGCGCCAGCTTGGCGATCTTCTCCGATCCGCACATGGAGGCGTTCTCACAAGCGCTGTATGTCCCCGGGAACTCGTCAATGCTCTGGGCAAATTCCTTCCGGCTCATGCCGGTCTGCTCCCGCAGCGCCCGCACCCGCTGGCAGAAGGTGGGAACCATCACCTTGTAGTCCAGCCTGGGGTCCTTCACCGCCGGATTCACAGCCGGGGCTTCCGGCTGCTCCACCGGCTTTTTCTCCACATACTTGCAGGCCGCCGGGCAGGTGTCTTTTTTCAGACACATCATGCAGCAGTTGGAGCCAAGCCACGCGCCGTATCGGTAGTCATGGTCATACATCCGCTCCGCGTTCTCGCACATCCGGCCGGTGTGCTCACAGCTCCGGCAAGCCATTGTATAGCAGGTGGAGAACTTCCGCACCTCGTTGATAGTGAGGCTCCGTCTCTTGTCGATGATCCAGTCCAGCAGCCGGTACTGCTCGTCAATGTCCATCCGGGCGATCTGCAAGGCCGCCGCCTCCGGGATCTCGTCCCGCTTCCATCGATCCACCAGTCCCGGCACCTTGAGACCGTTCTTGATGGCCGACAGGTTAGCAACCTTGGTGGCCTTGACTTGCAGGGCCTCCGCCACATAGTCCCGGATGCGGCCCGGAAGCTGCTCACCGGCCTCCCGGCGCTTGATGTAGGCCTCCGTCAGACGCGCCGCCTCCTCGGCCAGCAGGGCGTTGGACTTTACCCGCTGCCGGTTGGCCTCGATCACCGCCGCCTGCTCCTGATACTCCGACATAGACGGCAGCACTCGGCACAGGACTTTCTCAAAGCGTCCCAACTCTTCGCCGGACGTCAGGATTTTTCTCACGGCCGCCATGCGGCTATGCCCGGAGATCAGGCGATAGGTGCCGTCACCGGCAGGGACCACCGTAGGCGGCTCCAACAGGCCGTTGGCCCGGATGGAGTCCATCAAAGCCCGCAGTGCTTGAGGGTCAGGCGTTGGATAGAAGTTCCGGGGGTTGTCCCGGATATCGTCAACCGGGATCTCCATCATGGTGTCCGATTCGGACCGCACCGGCTTAATGCCGGCAGCAAACTTGGAGATGTCAAAATTTTTTCCGGCCATTATTGTACCTCCTTACGATCCCGCAACGGGCACCAGCGCGGGGAAGTCTTAATCGCGGGGACTATTTTCCCTGGGCGCGAAAAGCCGATAAAGCCGGGCATTTTGTAGCTCCGAGGGCACACCTGCTTAAAGACTTTTTCCGCATCCTGGTGGCGGCACATAAACTCAGATCGAGGGCCGCCCAAATGCCGATTATTCCCAGTTGCCCGGGCGGTGGAGGTAAGTTTGGCATAGTGGCATCCTACGCACTTAGGGGTATCACTCATCCCTGCACCTCCTCCATCAACTCCGCCGCCAGCGCCCGGTAATCCCGGGCGGCGCTGCTGCCGGGGCTGTACTGCCGCAGGGGCAGCAGCGTGAGCGTGCTCTCCGGCACCTTGTCCGTCCGCCGGATCTTGGTCCGGCAGGCCCTCACGCCCATGGCCTCCAGGACCTTTTCCGCCTCTGTCACCACGTCGGAGGTGCGGACCTGGGTCATCAGTGCCCGGACCCGCAGGCCCGGCCGGGCGGCGGCCAGCTTGCCCGCCTGCTCCGCCACGGCGTGGACGCCGTCCAGGGAGAACTTGTCCGCCAGCACCGGGATCAAAACCTCGTCAGTCGCCAGCAGAGCCGCCACGCTGGACACCGTGTAACCTGGCGGGCAGTCAAAGATCATCCAGTCCGTGTCGCCGTCCTCCCGGGCGGCATCCACAAATCCCCGCAGCCGCTCCGGGGCGCTGGCCCCGTCCTTGATGGCCTGAAGGTCCAGGTCATACAGCCCGGAGGAGCTGGGCAGCAGTTGGATGTTGTGCCGCAGCGGGATCAGGTTGTCGCTCCACACCTGCTCACAGTCACCGGTCAGCACGTCAGCCGTGGTGGTGCTATCCATGTCTTCCCCCGGCAGGAAAAAGCCGGAAAGATTGGCCTGGCCGTCGCAGTCCACCAGCACGACCCGCTGCTTGTAATCGTTGGCCAGGATGTCGGCCAAATTGATGGCGGTGACGGTCTTGCCCACCCCGCCCTTGTTGTTCATAATGGCTATCGCTTTCATTCTTCGATCCTTTCTCTTTCTCCCGGCCGGTCACTTGTCCAGCCGCTGATGGAAGCCAATGCCGCACTGCTCCGGCTCATTGGGAGCCAGCGGAAAGTATACCGTCTCCCGCCAAGTCTCCCCGGTAATGCGGCTGCGGAACTCCACCACGTAAAACCGCTTTGCCGGATGGATCCACACCACCGTGCACCGCTGGGGGCCGTCCGTCCCCAGGCCGCTGGTGCCCTCCATGGTCGGCTCCATCTCCAAAATATCTACAACTTGCATATCATCACTCCACATAGGCCGGGTTGAAAGTGTTGGTCTCCGGCCAGAAAGATAAATCCAGGCGTCCGGTTGGACCGTGGCGGTTTTTGGCCAGGATGACCTCCGTCCGCTCCGGTGCGCCTCGCTCCCGCTTGTAGTCCGCCTGGTAATAGTCCGGTCGGTGGACAAAGATCACCCCGTCGGCGTCCTCCTCCATGGCGCCCGTGGCCCGCAGGTCCGCCAGTGTGGGCCGCTTGTCCAATCTCTGCTCATTCTGCCGGTTGAGCTGTGCCAGGCACAGCACCGGCTGGTTAAGGGACTGGGCCAGCCGCTTGAGGGCGTGGGCGATCTCTCTTGACTCGTCCGCATCCTGCCGCTTGCCGGGGCGGAGGATCAGACCGAAATGGTCAACCACCACCAGCTTGACGTCCCGGCCCGCCCGAGCAACGGACGTGATCCGCTGGACGCTCTGGGCGCGGCCGTTGGTGCAGTAAAACGGCGTGGCTGCCGCCTTGCGAGTGGCCTCGATCATCCGCTTGTACTCATCTGCCGTCAGGGTGTCCATCAGGATCAGCTTGCTGTCCACCTTGCTCAGGCTGGACAGCCGCCTTGCCATGATCTGCTCCCTGGACATCTCCAGGGAGAAATAATCCACCTTGCCCACCGTCTGGGCCACATGCTCGGCAATGCTGACGCCCAGGGCACTCTTGCCCATACCGGGGCGGCCCGCCAGGATGTACAATCCATCCTGCACCATGCCGCCGCCCAGCAGCTTGTCCAGAGCCTTGATGCCTGTCCGGACGTATGGGATATTGCCCTCGTCGATCTTGGCCCGGTAGTCCAGAAATCCGTCTACCTGCTCCTTGGGAGCAAGCAGCTCACTCTCCAGGCGCTGGCTGCTGGTCGTCATAGCCGCGTCCAGCTGAGTAAGCACCTCGTCCTCTGGGGCCTGGTCCGCCAGGGCCGCCAGCCCGTCCTCCAGCGCCGTTTTCAGCTCGCGCCGCCGGGCAGTCCCGGCCACGATCTCCGCGTACTCCGCCACGTTGGCAGCGGTGGGCGTGATCTCCATTAGCTGGGCCAGATACTTCCGCAGCGTCTTCTCCTCCGCCAGACTCTGCCGCAGCGCCTCCGCGCAAACCGTCAGGCCGTCGATGGGCTGACCGTCCCGGTCCATGGTCACGATCACCCGGTACAGGTCCTGGTTGAGGGCCACGGAGAAATCCGACTCCCGCAGGATAGCCGCCACCCGGCGGACGCATCCGCTGTCAATCAGCATGGAGCCAAGGACCGCCTGCTCCGCCTCCACGCTGGCAAAATTACTCATACACGTCCACCTCCTGGCCGTCGATGATCCGCTTGCCCACGTAGCGCCGCCGGGGCGGCTCCGCCTCCTGGTCCGATTCGGACCGCTCCGGAGTGGTGTCCTTCCATCGCTCGTTTTTGAGCCACCGGCAGGCGTAAGGGATGCCGATGCCCCGCCGCCAGGTCTCGCTCTTGCTCTGGGTCTCCAACGCCTGGGTCATGGTCTGGATGAGGGCCTCATCCGGCTTGAGCCTGTCCCACTCCCGGACAGCGCCCACC
>ENA-UEOR01000189-UEOR01000189.1-human-gut-metagenome-genome-assembly--contig:-NODE-189-length-35258-cov-35.085046_pt1 | contig 35258 bp, 29 predicted proteins | sample MGYA00242887_ERZ507890 | MGnify/ENA primary metagenome ERZ507890 (study PRJEB26167, sample SAMN06115431) | human gut metagenome | host: Homo sapiens | place: China:Guizhou | collected 2014-10-21...
AGGGAAGTGATGAGGCTTCGCTCGATCTGACTGCTCCTTCAAATTACGAGGGGGGAAACTTGTGGAGCTATATACCGGCAACTCCGTCTTCTCCTTATTCTACTCAAGACTTCAGTCACCTTGTCAGGTTACCCAATCAGAAAATGCCTGTTGACAAGACTATGGGATCTATTGCTGTGAAACTCACTCCGGTTTCCGGTACGAGTCAACAGGCTGTTTTGAGGTTGTATGGAACTGAAAATGATGATATAGGCATTTATTATAACTCTTCCGGAGCTTTTCAATATGAAATGAGAAAAGACGGTATTCCTTTCGCAAATATGACGATTGCTCCGCCCACAGGGAAGAGTTTTGCCAATAAGGAAGTGATACTCACCTTTGAGGCAGTGAAGAATACTGACCGTAAATATGCAAAGTCTCAAAAAGAAGAATCTGCTGTCTTTAGGGTTTCGTGTCCGGTCATTAACTATGAAAAGGTAGTTCAACAGGACATTTTATGGAATTGGAAGCATACGGCAGAAACTATAACACCGGCAGATAGTGCCAATGCAAGAGGTTTTGCCTATTTGGAACTTTCTTCTTTTGTGGCAGGCATGAATAAAATAACAGTCGGTGCCAAGAACAGCTCCTCTGCGGAACCTTTTAGGGGGAGCATCAGTCACGTAGAAATAGCGCCGAAACTGCCTGCCGGTACTTCCGACTTTTGGAATTCTGCCAATTTGCAAGCTATATTATCCTCCGGAAGCTCAAATAGAAAAGAGATTGAGTAGGAGCATGGTTGTAGGACTGAACTTTTATTGAGGAAAATGAAGTATAATTTTAAAACTGAAAAACGATGAAAAGACATATTTTATTTATTTGTTTGATATGCGGATTTTATTCCGGTGTGAATGCACAGACGTATTATAACATGTGGCGAGGTTTCGGTGAAGCCGGTAAGCCGGAGTGGATTGCTAACTTGTCATTAGCCACAGGAGATAGCTATACAGGCATAGGTTTTACATCCGGCTCCATTTGCCGCGGATTTGTAAACGGAGGTGGTAAATGGGGATTTTTGAGGCCGGGAAGCACGTCGGATCCAAGCCGTTTGAGTAGTATCATCAGCAATATTTCTCAATTAACGGTCGGAGTGGAAGGATGGGTTGGAGCAGAAGGACTTTCTGCCAGAAGCCTGACTCCGGGTACTGAAACGACCCTTGACTTGGTGGCTGCCAGCGGAAAAACAAGCATTACGTCTAATGTGGACTTTCAAGGCCTGCACATTCAATCTGTGAGAGCGAAGCGTATCTATATGTACGATGATGTTCTCTTTAATCAGAAATTCTGGACAAGCATGGGCATCGGGAGAAACGACGATCCCACTATTGATAATCCGAATAACAAGATGCTGCGCATTGGAAGTACAGGGTCGATTGGCTTTTGGGGAAACGGCCAAGTGAAAGCGGACGATGCCCCCAATCTTTTGATTACTACGGAGGGAAAAGTGCGGATTGGCTCAGTCAGTAATCCTCATAAATTGAATATCGGAGGAGCCATCTTTTTAAAGCAAAAGAATGTGGAGACCCTTGTAGGAGTTAATAGTGATTCTACCTGTACATGGATCGGAACTTTTTCCAATCATGGTTTCCTCTTGGGTACGAACAAGCGTAGCTGTTTCTACATAGACCCGGTACAGCGTAATCTGTATGTAGGAATTACGGAAGTACAGGCTGCCCAAATACGGGAGGATCTGAAAAATAAGTACGGCATGTTTGTCTATAAGGGTATCCTTTCCGAGGACTGGCTGGCGCGGGCAAGCTGGGCCGAGGTGACCACAGACGCCCATTTCACATCGTTGAGGATGCAGTCTGCGATGCGCCGTTCCGCGCTGTAAAGCTGGATGCCAGAACACAGCAGCGTGACGACACTTCCCGGAGAATCGCGCATAGAAGATACCTCCCTACATCTATGAAGCGCTTTCAGTGGAGTTTTTTCTTAGTGTAGCAGTTTTCGCGAGAAAAATCAATTATTTCCATGAAGGAGGCTGAACAGGACCGGAACACCGCCAGTTTGGCAAATCCAGACAAAAAACGGCAAAAAGATCCCCCGTGCAAATCGCACGGGGGATCGTGAGTTCCGGGGATCAGCAGCCTTCCTTTTCGGCCAGCTTGCGGCCCATGAGCACGCCCATGACGGACGCCATCATCAGGCCGCGGGTCCAGCCGGAAGAATCGCCCAGGCAGTGCAGGCCCTGAATGTTGGTGTCGAGGTTCTCATCCATCTTGACCTTGTTGGAGTAGAACTTCAGCTCCGGGCTGTAGAGCAGGGTCTCGTTGGCGGCAAAGCCGGGCACGACCATATCCAGCATCTTGATGAACTCGATGATGTTGGTCATGGCGCGGTAGGGCATGGCGGCGGTGATGTCACCGGCCACCGCGTCCTTCAGGGTAGGCTTGACGTTGGACTGTGCCAGCTCCTTGGCCCAGGTGCGCTTGCCGTCCAGAATGTCGCCGTAGCGCTGGACCATGATGTGGCCTGCGCCCAGCATGTTGGTCAGCTCGCCCACCTTCTGTGCGTAGGCGATGGGCTGGTTGAACGGTTCGGTGAAGTTGTGGGAGACGAGGATGGCGAGGTTGGTGTTCTCGCTCTTCTTCTCCTTGAAGCTGTGGCCGTTGACGACGGCCAGGTCATTGTCGTAGTTCTCCTGCGCCACGAAACCGCCGGGGTTCTGGCAGAAGGTGCGGACCTTGTTCTTCCAGGGCTTGGGGTAGCCGATGAGCTTGGACTCATACAGCACCTTGTTGACCTTCTCCATGACCTCATTGCGGCACTCGACGCGGACGCCGATATCGACGGTGCCGGGCTTGTGGGCGATGTGGTGTTCAGCGCAGATCTTTTCCAGCCAGTCCGCGCCGCGGCGGCCGGTGCCGATGACGACGGTGTCGGCATAGACGGCGCGGGGCTCGCTGTCGCTGCCCGCGCGGAGATACACGCCCTTGCAGATCTCGTCTTCCAGGATGATGTTCTCACACTCGGTGGAGAAAAGCATCTCGACGCCGTTGTCGGCCAGATAGTTCTGGATAGCCAGATAGAGTTGCTGGGCCTTTTCGGTGCCCAGATGGCGGATGGGGCAGTCCACCAGCTTCAGACCGGCGTGGATGGCATTCTTGCGGATCTCCTTGATCTCCTCGCCGGTGTAGATGCCTTCCACATGGGGGTCTGCGCCGAACTCCAGATAGATCTTGTCGGTGTAGTCGATGAGCTCCTGAGCGAACTCCTCGCCGATGAGGCTGGGCAGGTCGCCGCCGACCTCATAGGACAGGCTCAGTTTACCGTCCGAGAAGGCACCGGCACCGGAAAAACCGGTGGTGATGGCGCAGGTGGGGCGGCAGTTGACGCAGTGGCCAAGCTCTGCCTTGGGGCAGTGGCGCTTTTCCACCGGCTTGCCTTTTTCCACCAGCAGGATCTTCTTTTTGCTGCCGCGGCGCAGCAGCTCCACGGCGGTAAAGATGCCGGCCGGGCCGGCGCCAACGATGATCAGATCGTACGTTTCCATTGTTCTGTAATCCTTTTCTGTATTTGATAAAAAAACCGCTCAGGCCGCACTGCGGCCGGTTCCCCCGATGGGGAGCTTTTATGCGGGCTTGTTTTACGGGTCGTCTTCCTGCTCTACCTCAGCGCTCTCGTCCACATGGTCGAGTTCGACGGCCGTGGCTTCCACATCGGCATGGGCGACCTCCGGGGCGACGATGCCGTCGCCGTTCAGGTCTTCCCCGGTGACGGCTTCCAGCATGGACTGCGTCTCCGGGTGCAGCTTCAGGAACCGCTTCACCGCGATGACGGTGTACAGCGCACTGAGCAGGTTCAGCGCACCCTCCACGATGAGGATGACGCCGATGGCCATGACCAGCGTTTCCATGGTGCCGAAGGGGTCGAGGATCATGACGATGCCCAGCACGATGCTCAGCACGGCCAGCAGCAGGAAGCCTTTCCAGCTGGGATACTGGCACTTGCGCAGCTCCAGTGCGTTCTGGATGCGGCCCAGACTGTCGAAGATGACGAACAGGCCGAAGACGATGGGCAGGATGCGCACCACGATGTCGCTGCGGATGATGAGGAACGCACCCAGCCCCAGACAGACCAGACCGGAGATCAGGGTCAGCTGGCTCTGGAAGACACCGCGCTCCACCGCAAAATAGCGGACGAGCTGCACCGCTGCGCAGGCCAGCACCACGCCGCCCAGCGCATAGCAGACGATGTTCATCGCGGTGCCCGGCACCAGCAGCAGGAAGATGCCCAGCCCCAGATAGAGGATGCTCATCAGGACCAGATTCCATTTCAACTTCTTTCCCATAAAACAATCACGTTCCTTTCTCAATTTGGAGAATGCCGGCTCCGCTCACTGCATGGCAGGAGCTTTGTTGTACATGGGTTCGATGATCTTTTTGTCCAGACGGGCAAAGAAGACAAAACTCAGAGTCACGCTGACCAGCTCGGCGATGACGAACGACCACCACACCAGGTTGACGTTGCCGGTCTGGCTCAGCAGCCGGGCGGCAGGCAGCAGGACGACCAGCTGGCGGCAGACGGAGACGATGAGGCTGAACATGCCGTTGCCCAGCGCCTGGAAGGTGGAGGACAGGATGATGCTCATGCCGGCCAGCAGGAAGTGGAAGCAGATGGTGCGCATGGCCGGGATGCCGATGGCCAGCATCGCGTCGCTGGCGGCGAAGAAGCTCAGCAGCTTGTCCGGCGCAAACTGGAACAGGCAGAAGCCGATGAGCATGATGCCCTCTGCGTAGCACATGGCCAGCTTGATGGTCTTTTTGACACGGTCGGGATTACGGGCGCCGTAGTTGTAGCTGATGATGGGCACCATGCCGTTGTTCATGCCGAAGATGGGCATGAAGACGAAGCTCTGGAGCTTGAAGTAGACGCCGAAGACGGCGACCGCCGTGGCCGAGAAGGCCATCAGGATCTGGTTCATGAAGAAGGTCATCACGCTGCCGACGCACTGCATGGCGATGCTGGGCAGGCCGACGACATAGATGCGCCTGATGGCGTCTGCACTGGGGCGGAAGCCGTGCCAGCTGATCTGGATGTCGGGGTTCTTCTTCAGGTTGAAGAAGATGGCGGCACCGGCACCGCAGAACTGGCCGATGACCGTGGCCACTGCCGCGCCGGTGGTGCCGGACAGGGCCTCACCGCAGTAGCCGAAGATGAAGATGGGGTCGAGCACGATGTTCACGATGGCACCGATAAGCTGGCTGCACATGCTCAGGTTGGTGCGGCCGGTCGCGGCCAGCAGCTTTTCGCCCATGGTCTGCAGGAACAGGCCCAGACTGAACACGGAACAGATGGTCAGGTAGCGGATGCCCTGCTCGGCGATCTCCACATCACTGGTCTGCGCATAGAAATACGGCTTCATGCAGGTCAGGCCGATGATGAAAAAGGCAGCAAAGCTGCACAGCGCCAGGAAGATGCCGTTTTCAGCCGTCCTGTTGGCGCGCGCCTGGTCTTTTTCGCCCAGGCTCTTGGACAGCAGGGCGTTGACGCCGACGCCGGTGCCGACACCGACGGCGATCATCACATTCTGCAGCGAGAAGGCCAGCGAAACGGCGGTCAGCGCACCTTCGCTGACATGCGAGACGAAGATGGAGTCCACGACATTATAAAGTGCCTGGACCAGCATCGAGACCATCATCGGGATGCTCAGCTTGACGAGCAGCGGGTTGATGGCCATGGTGCCCATGATGTTTTCCTGGGCGGTGGGGGGATTGGTCTGCTTGTTTTCCACGATTTCTCCTTTTGACGTTTTTTCTCTATGCTTGAAACGTGGGCAGAGCGCCGAAGCACCCTACCCACGCAGCATCATTGTTTTTTGACTTTGCAGCCGGGAACGGAGCGGTTACTTCTCCGCAGCCTTTTCCTTGGCGGCCACTGCGTCCAGGATCATCTTCACACAGGTCTCGCGGCCCAGGGCGGCGTTGATGGCAAGGTCGTAGTTGTGGGCATCACCCCAGCGGTTCTGGGTGTAGTAGTTGTAGTAGGCCGAGCGGTTGCGGTCGGTCTTCTCGATCTCTTCCTTGATGCCCTTCTCGTCGTGTGCCTTGACCAGAGGGTCGGTCTTGGCCAGCTCACGGCGCCACTCCACCGGCGCATAGATGAAGACGCGCAGCACGTCCTTGCGGTCCCGCAGCACATAGTCACCGCAGCGGCCCAGGATGACACAGGGGCCTTCCTCTGCCAGCTGCTTGATGATGCGGCTCTGCAGGATGAACACCTGATCGCCCAGCGGCAGCTCGTTGCCCATGGTGTACAGGCTGTACAGCAGGCTGTGGGTGTGGCGTTTCTCGCTGGCGGCAACAGCCTCCTCGGACAGGCCGGAGTGTTTGGCTGCCATGGTGATCAGCTCCTTGTCGTAGAGCTTGATGCCCAGAGCATTTGCAACATCCTCTGCGATGTAGTTGCCGCCGGTGCAGTACTCACGGCCAATGGTGATGATCGTCTTTGCCATAATGTGTTCCTCCTATGTAACAGTTTTTATCCCCGGAAAGCGTTTGGCGGGGGCGGGCCTAGCGGCCCGGCTGCCCGGTGCTCTGGGGGTCATTCTGAGGTGCGGCAGGCGGTGCTGCCGGGGGTCTGGGCGGCGCGGGCAGGCGGACTTCCGCGACCCGCATCCGGCCGGTCTGGTCTACGGCGTAAACGCTGCACCGCCCGCCTGCGGCCAGCTGTTCGGGCGGGAAGCACAGGCCTCCGTCCGGGGTGCGCTCCATCCGGCGGAACGTCCGGTGAGCCGTGGTGGCATGGGCGATGCCGTCGTGCAGGGTGTAGGCGGTCCAGCCGGAGAAATCGTCCGGCAGCGGGTCGCGCTGGCCCCGCTGCTCGAAGTAATAGCAGCGGCCGTCCTCGCTGCGGGCCAGGTCGCAGCGGACGCGGTTGGGCAGGCCGGCGGCTGCATCTCTGGGCTTGCGCCGCAGGGCGATGGCCCGGCCTGTGAAGTAGCGCAGGAAATCCGACAGCGCCATGGTGCAGTTGACGGAGCCGTCGCTGTCGGCGGTGGGGTCGTTGAGCAGGACATAATCGGCCATCACGGCGTCGTCGTGGCCAAAGCCCCGCAGCCCCATCCAGATGCCCACCGGGTCACGCTGGCCCCGGATGCGGCGCTCGACCCGGACGGCAACGGGGCAGTCGTCGTGGATCTGGGTGCGCAGGTCCTGCAGGTCCATCCAAGCCTGCCAGCAGGGGAATCCGCAGCAGCCCGCGGCAGCCGCCGCAAAGGCGGCGTTGCCGGTGCTCCGGGTGGCGTTGTCCTCCATGGCATAGGCCACCTCTTCGGGCAGGATGTCCTCGCCCCAGCGGTTCATCAGCGCCGCCATGACGAGGGGCAGATCCATCTCCCGGCCAAAGCTGGGGTCGTGGGCAGAGAAGCAGTATTCCGGCAGATAGAGCCGCCGGTTCAGCGGCCGGCCCTCGTGTTTTTCCCAGGTCAGGGGGCGGACGGCGGCGGCCAGCAGCCGCACAGCGGGGGTGGATTTGTCGTCGTTGGTCGAGAGGTTGACCTGCAATTGGATGCCGGTGCCGCCGCCCGGCGTGGCCACGGTGACGGTGTCCCCCAGCAGGAAGATCATCCCGTCCTCGCTCTGGGCGTTGATGCTGCAGCGGGGGTAATCCGGGGCCCACTTGCCAAAGCTCATCCAGCCGGTCCAGGTGTTCCCGGCATAGACCCGGCAGCGCACCTCCACCATCGTGTTATGAGGGGCGCTGGCGTTCCAGCTGACGTTCAGGTTGCAGAAAGCCGGCATCGCGAACTCCGGCGTGGTGTAGCTGCCGTAGGGCAGATACCGCCCGGCGGAGCTGTCCAGCACCAGTGCGCCGCTTTCCAGCGCGACATTGTCCAGCGCGCCGCGGGAGAAGGTCTCGGTGCCCTGCAACACGAGGTTATTTCGTTGTTCCATCGCACGGTTCTCCTTTGCGCATCGGTGAAAGATCAGTGTTCGGTGCCGTCCGGCTCGTCTTCGCCGTATTCCTCCCGGAGGGCGGCGTCCAGCGCGGCGTCGTGCAGCTTCTGGAGGCTCTCCTCGATGTGGAAGACGCGGTTCACGTCGCCGTAGACGATCTGGCAGCAGACCTCGGTCTGGAACCAGAAGCCGAAGATGAGCATCAGGAAGATGCCCAGCGGCATGCACAGGATGACGACGCCCCAGAACAGGATGGTCACGATGGCGGACGCCAGCGCGTGGGGCAGGAAGGCGATCATGCAGTTCAGGCAGTTCTTCAGCGTCTGGTGGAAGGGCTGGTCCAGCAGGACCACCTGCGGCCACATGTAGGCGAACAGCATGTGGAACAGCACCAGGTTCAGCACCGTGGCCACCCACATGGGCAGGCCGACGTTGGTGCCGTGGTACAGCATGTTGAAGCAGAAATAGACGAGGAAGATCTGGACGGTGATGACGGTGCAGTAGACGATGCCGGGCAGGATGGCGGCTTTGAAGTTCCGCTTGAACGCGCGGCGGTAGGTGGTCCACCAGTAGCCCGCTTCATCGCGCAGGGCGCGGAGCACGGTGTCGTACATGCCCGCCAGTGCGGGGCCGGCCAGGATGCCGCCCGCAATGGCGCTGACCACCATGACGGTGAGGTTGTTCATCAGAAAACCGACATACACCAGGCAGATGACCGGCAGAAAGCCGATGCAGGTGAGCAGGTTGGCCAGGAACATGCCGGACATGTCGCGCCCGACCAGCTCAAAAAAGCGGCCGATGCCCGTTTTGCGGGGGGCGTCCTTCTCGACGCCCGGCCCGGCCTTGCGGAAATCATTTGCAGAAGGAAAAAGACCCATTTTGTTTCGAACCCTTTCTGGTTTGGCTCGGTGCCGCGGGGCAGAAGGAAAAGGAACTGCCCATTGTGCTACCTTTCTTTCTATAAATATACCCGGATTTTGTGAATTTTGCAAGCCATCCGGCCCTTCATTTGTAAAAAAAGTGTTTCGGCTCCCATTTTCGCCCAAAGTGTGGTACAATGAAACAGGCTTTTCAGGCCAGAAGGAGGAACGTATCATGAGCATTCTTCGCACGATCGCGATGTTTGTATATCTGTTTGGCTATATGATCGTCCACTACGGTGTGCTCCGCCGGGCCGAGCGCGCCCTCGCCGCCGGGGACATGGGTACCGTGGAGCAGATCATCAACAAGCATATCCCGCACTGGAGCCGGGGCATCCTGAAGGTGACCGGCGCACGGCTGGTGGTAGAAGGGCAGGAGAACATCCCCAAGGACGGCCCCTGCGTTTTCGTAGGCAACCACCGCAGCTACTACGACATCCCGCTGCTTCTGGCGGCGCTGGATGCGCCCCACGGCATCCTGGCGAAAGAGGAGCTGGAAAAGATCCCTCTGCTCAACCGCTGGATGAAGCTGTTGGGCTGCGTTTTCGTCAAGCGCGACGACATCCGCGCGTCCGTCAAGGCGCTGAACGATGCCACGGCCATCGTGGAGAGCGGCAAGAGCTTCGTCATCTTCCCCGAAGGCACCCGCTATAAGGGCGAAGAGGGCGGCGCAGGCGAGTTCAAGGCCGGTGCGTTCCGCATCGCCATCAAGACCGGTGCCCCGGTGGTGCCGGTGGCCATCTCCGGTGCCCGCGGCCTGTTCGAGGCCCACGGCAACCGTGCGACTCCCGGTTCCATCCACATCCGCATCCTGCCGCCCATCCGGACGGTCGGCATGAGCAAGGCAGAGCAGAAACAGCTGCCCGAAGCCGTCCGCCAGACCATCCTCGCACAGCTTTAAGGAGAACTATGGCAAGCTATCGTTACGAACGCGACATCCAGCCCGGCGACCTCAAACCCCGCCGGGAAAAACAGTATACCCGGAAAGAACGCTGGGCCAACTGGTGGGATTATAACCTGAAGTGGGTGATCCTCATCGGCATCGCCGTGGCCTTTGTGGCGTACAACTTCATCGGGCAGTATTTCTTTACCACCAAGGCCGACTACAATGTGGCCGTGGTGGCTCCCTACTACCTGCCAGAGGATACCGTGAACGCGCTCCAGACCCAGCTTGCCCAATTCGGCGAAGACCGGAACGGCGACGGCAAGGTGGTCGTGACCCTGAACGTCTATACGCTGGACTATTCCGACGAGGAGACCCAGACCGAGAGCGCAGCCTACCTGACCATGGCGGGCACCACCAAGCTGGCCGCCGATGTGCAGGGCGGTCTGAGCGCGGTCTTTCTGCTGTACGACCCGGCGGGCTTTGAAGAGAGCACCGGTACCCTGCGCTACCTCGACGGCAGCCTGCCTGAACCCGGCAGCGACGGCGACTGGTGGAACATGGTCTACCGGTGGACCGACTGCCCCGCCCTGACCGGGCTGGACCTTGGTGAATACCAGGCCGATACCACCCACGCTCAGGGCGGCGACAGCCAGGAGTACATGGCGCAGTTCTACGTCGGGATGCGCGGTGCCTGGAACTCCGGCACCGCCGACAACCTCAAGGGCGGCGAAGCGTTCTGGCAGGCGCTGACTGCCGGGGCCGTCTCCACCGCCAGTGCGGAGGACTGACGCCATGCGGTTCCGCCTGATCAAGCGGGAGGCCGGTGCCCCCCGCCGCCTGCCCGCCCCGCCGCCCCCGGAGCCAAAACGCGCCCCACCCCGCGCTGCCGACCTCGACAACCCCTATGGCCGGTATTACGGGAAGGCGCGGAGCCGGGAAGACCTGCGAAAATGACCCGACAGAAGAGTCTCATCCGCCCGATGGCAGATGAGACTCTTTCGTTTTTCCAAAGCAAAATCTGAAAAAAACTCCGCACAGAACCGGGGCGGGGTTTGTTGTTTCTGTGTCCGTGTTATGGTATACTCATTCCGTATCATCTCCGGTATCATGAAAACAAAGGATGTGGAACCCATGGACGCACTGGACAAAGCCCGCCGGGAGATCGACACGGTGGACGCAGCGCTGGCCGCGCTGTTCGAGCGGCGGATGGCGGCTGTGCTGGCGGTCGCCGAATACAAAAAGGCCCACGGCCTGCCGATCTTCGATGCCGCGCGGGAAGCCGTGGTGCTGGACAAAGCCGAAGCGCGCATTCAGGACCCCACCCTGCGCCCCTATTACCGCGACCACGTACAGCACATGATGGATGTGGCCAAACAGTACGAGGCCGAGGTGCTGGGCCGGAACCGCGCCGCCTATCAAGGCGTGGAGGGAGCCTTTGCGCACATCGCGCTCAAGGCGCTCTTCCCCCATGCGGAGGCGGTCAGCTGCCCCACTTGGGACGAGGTCTTCGACGCGGTGGAACGCGGCGATGCTGCCCATGGCGTGGTCCCCTTTGAGAACAGCCACGCGGGCGATGTGTCCGCCGTGCTGGACCTGTGCTACAACCACCCCGCCCTGTGGGTCGTGGATGTGTACGACCTGCCCATCTCGCAGAACCTGCTGGTCCTGCCCGGCACCCCGCTGAGCGAGCTGAAGCATGTGTACAGCCACCAGCAGGCCATTGCCCAGAGCGAGACCTTCTTAAAGCAGTTCCACCTGCCGGCCACGGCCATGCCCAACACGGCCATGGCGGCCAAGTTCGTGGCCGAGAGCGGCGACCGGACGCAGGCGGCCATCGCCAGCGTGGAAACGGCGGCGCTGTACGGGCTGGAAGTTCTGGTGCCCAGCATCAACACCGATGGCGACAACACCACCCGGTTTATCGTCCTCAGCCGCGAAAAGCCCACGGCGGGCAACCGCTTCTCGCTGCTGTTCACGGTGGACAACAAGCCCGGCAAGCTGGCCGAGGTCATCCAGATCATCGGTGCCAGCGGCTACGATATGGAGTCCATCAAGAGCCGCCCGCTGCCCCATGTCCCCTTCGATTACTATTTTTACGTTGAGCTGGTGGGCGACCCCACCGCCGAAGAGACCGCCGCGCTGCTGCGCGCGCTGAACCATGTCTGCCGCACGGTACGGCTGTTAGGAGTGTACAACAAATGAGCGATTTTATCGGAACCAAGCTCACCATGAATCTGGGCGAGCGCAGTTATGACATCATCCTGAAGAACGGCGCACTGGAGAACCTGTACCAGTTCGCCCGGCTGGACCGCAGGGTGGCCGTCGTCACCGACAGCGGCGTCCCGGCCCAGTATGCCCAGCGGGTGGCCGACCAGTGCCGCGAGGCCCGGATCATCACAGTGCCCCAGGGCGAGGCCAGCAAGAGCTTCAAGATCCTGGAGAGCGTTTTACAGCAGATGCTCGATTTCAACATGGGCCGCGGCGACCTGGTCGTGGCGGTGGGCGGCGGCGTCGTGGGCGACCTGGCCGGATTTGCCGCTTCCATCTATATGCGGGGCATCGACTTCATCAACTGCCCCACCACCACGCTCTCGATGATCGATTCCTCCATCGGCGGCAAGACGGCGGTGGATCTGGGCGATACCAAGAACATCGTGGGTGCCTTCTGGCAGCCGAAACTGGTCATCGTGGACCCGGATACGCTGGCCACCCTCCCCCGCCGCCACTACATCAACGGCCTGGCCGAGGCGGTCAAGGCCAGCCTGCTGGCCGACCCGGAGCTGTTCGGCATCTTTGAAAAGGGCGACATCGACGGCCAGATCAACGAGATCATCTACCGCAGCCTGCGGTTCAAGAAAAACATCGTCGAGCAGGATGAGACCGAGCGCGGGATGCGCAAGGCCCTCAACTTCGGCCACACCATCGGCCACGGCATCGAGGCCGTCAAGGGCATCAAGGGCCGCCGCACCGTGGGCCTGTTCCACGGCGAGTGCGTGGCGCTGGGGATGCTGCCCATGATCGAATCCAAGGCGCTGCAAAAGCGGGTGCGGGCGGTCTACCGCCGCCTGGGCCTGCCCCTGCGCACCACCTACAACAAAGAAAAGGTGCTGGCCGAGATGCTGCACGACAAAAAGGCGCAGGGCGGTCAGATCACCATCATCAAGGTGCCGGGTCTGGGCTGCTGGCGCGCTGAGACCATCCCGGTGGAGGGCCTGCGCCCCCTGCTGGGCATGGAGGAATGACCATGAAGAACACGTTCGGGTCTGCCCTCTCCCTGACCATCTTCGGCGAGAGCCATGGCCGCGCCATCGGCGCCGTGCTGGACGGCATGGCGGCGGGGGTGCCGGTGGATGAGGCGTTCCTCGCCGCCTGCATGGACAAGCGCCGGGCGCGGGGCGACGGCCTGTCCACCCCCCGCGTGGAGGCGGACCGGGTGCAGTTCCTCTCCGGCGTTGTGAACGGCCGGACGACCGGCACCGCCATCGCCCTGATGATCGAGAACCAGAACACCCGCAGCGGCGACTATGCCAGGACCGCCGACCTGCTCCGCCCCGGCCATGCGGATTACACAGCCTATGCCAAATACCACGGCTTTCAGGATGCGCGGGGCGGCGGACACTTTTCCGGCCGCATCACGGCGGCGTTGGTGGCAGGCGGTGCGGTGGTGCTGGGTGCCCTCGACCGGGCCGGCATCAACATCGTGACCCACATCGGGCGGTGCGCAGGCGTTGCGGACACCCCCTTTGCGCTGGATGACCCGGCGGCACTGGGGGCGCAGGCCGAAGCGCTGCTGAGCCGGGGCGATGGCTTCGCTCTGCTGAACGGAGAAGCCGAAGAGCCGATGAAAGCGGCCATCCGCGCCGCAGGCAGCGCAGGCGACAGTGTGGGCGGTACGCTGGAGACCGCCATCCTCGGCCTGCCCGCAGGCGTCGGCGAACCCTATTTTGACAGCGTGGAAAGCGAGCTGGCCCACATGGCCTTCTCGGTCCCGGCCGTCAAGGGCATCGAGTTCGGCACCGGTTTCGGCTTCGCCGACCTGAAGGGCAGCGAGGCGAACGATGCCTTCCGGATGCAGGGGGGCCGCATCGTGACGGCCACCAACCACAACGCGGGCCTGAACGGCGGCATCTCCAACGGGATGCCGGTCGTCTTCCGCACCGTGGTCAAGCCCACGCCCAGCATCTACAAACCACAGGATACCGTGGATTACATTGCAAAACAGAACGCGGAACTTTCCATCCAGGGCCGTCACGACCCCTGTATCGTGCCCCGTGCGGCCATCGTGCAGACCTGCGCGGCGGCGCTGGCCGTCGGCGACCTGCTGACCGCGAAGTACGGCATGGCCTGGATGGAACAGCCCACCGCTTACCGCAAGGAGGAGCTGTAAATGGAATACGGACTCATCGGCTCCAAACTGGGGCACTCGTACTCGAAGATCATCCACGAGATGCTCTGCGGCTACCGGTACGACCTGTGCCCGCTGCCCACCGAGGAGGAGGCGCGGGCCTTCCTGACCCGGCGGGCCTTCAAGGCGATCAATGTGACCATCCCGTATAAGCGGCTGGTCATGGGATTCTGCTCCTACATCGACCCGCGCGCCAAGGCCATCGGGGCCGTGAACACGGTCGTGAACCGGAACGGCCTGCTCTACGGCTACAACACCGACTATCTCGGCTTTGCCTACCTGGCCGATGCCCACGGCGTGGAGTTCACGGGCCGGACCGTTCTTATTCTGGGCACCGGCGGCACCCACAACACCACGAGCGCTGTGGCAAAAGATAAGGGCGCGGCCAGAGTGCTGACCGTCAGCCGGCATCCGGACCCCGAAAAGGGCGAGCTTTCCTATGCGGAAGCCGTTCACAGCGGGGCCGACATCGTCATCAACACCACCCCGGCGGGCATGTACCCGAACGTGGGGGTCTGTCATCTGGATGTGGCCGCGATGCCGGGGCTGGAAGCCGTCCTCGACGTGGTCTACAATCCGGACAAAACGGAACTGATCCTGCGCGCCGAGGAGGCGGGTGTGCCGGTGGCCGTGGGCGGCCTCGAAATGCTGGTGGCCCAGGCCGTGTATGCGGCGGAATACTTCCTGGACCGCAAGTTTGACGATGCCCCGGCTGAGATCCGCGCCATCACCGCCCAGCTCCGGAAAGAGCAGCTGAACGTGGCGCTCATCGGGATGCCTTCCTGCGGCAAAACGACTATCGGCCGCGCGCTGGCCGACCGGCTGGGCAAGCGGTTCGTGGACCTGGATGAGGAGATCGTCCGGGCCGCAGGCCGCAGCATCCCGGACCTCTTCGCCGCAGAGGGCGAGGATGGCTTCCGGGCACGGGAGGCCGAGCAGACCGCCCGCTTTGCCAGAGAGGGCCGTCAGGTGCTCTCCTGCGGGGGCGGAGTCGTCAAGCGGCCAGAAAACCTGCGGGCCCTGCGGCAGAACGGCGTGGTGCTCTTCATCGACCGCCCGCTGGACGCCCTGACCGTGGGCGGCGGGCGTCCGCTTTCCACCAGCGCCGAGGCGCTGAAGACCATGGAAGCCCAGCGCCGCCCGCTCTATCTGGCCGCAGCCGATGCGGTCATCCCGAACGAAACGACCGTTGCAGACGCCGTTGCGGCGGCACTGGAGGCATTGGATGCGATTTTTGTTCATTAACGGGCCAAACGTCAACATCACCCGCTTCACCGAGCCCGGTGTGGAGGGCGAAGTGGACTACAACGGCCTGCTGGATTATCTGGACGTCTGCTGCCAGCAGATGGGCATCGAGCCGGATTTCTTCCAGTCCAACCACGAGGGCGACATCATTGATGAGATCCAGTCGGCCGCAGGCCGCGCCGACGGCATCATCCTCAATCCGGGCGGCTATGCCTATTACAGCGTGGCCATTCTGGAAGCGCTGCAGCTCTGCGGTGTGCCCGCCGTGGAGGTGCTCATGAGCGAACCCAGCGGCCGGGAACCGTTCCGGAACACGGACGTCGTCTCGTTCGGCTGTCAGGGCCGCTTTGCGGGCGAGGGCATCGGCGGCTATCTCCACGCATGCAGTTATCTGGTGCAGCTGCTCCGGCTGGACGGCGGCGCACAATCGCACATGGTGCAGTAAGGAAAGAAACCTCTCAGTCTGCGAAGCAGACTGAGAGGTTGACACGTTGATAAAAGGGAAAGGAATGCAAGAAGATGATCATTTCGACGAAAAAAGGCACCCCGAAGGAAGAACTTGAAAAGATCGTGGACCGCTTTGAAAAGCAGGGCCTCGATGTCACCCTGATCACCGGCAAGGACTACAACGTCTTCGGTCTGGTGGGCGACACCACCAAGATCGACGAGCGCGATGTGCTCGCCAACCCCTGGATCGACAACGTGACCCGTGTGTCGGCCCCGTATAAGCGCGCCAACCGCCTGTTCCATCCCGCCGACTCGGTCATCGACTGCGGCGGCGTCCGGATCGGCGGCCGGGAGAAGATCGCCGTCATGGCCGGTCCGTGCAGCATCGAGAACGAGGAACAGGCCCTGCGCATCGCCCAGAGCGTCAAGGCCGGCGGTGCTGCCCTCTTCCGCGGCGGTGCCTACAAGCCCCGCACCTCTCCCTACTCCTTCCAGGGTCTGGAGACCGAGGGCATCCTCGACATGGTCAAGGCCCGCGAAGCCACCGGCCTGCCCATCGTTTCCGAGCTGATGAGCGAAGACCGCATCCCGGAGTTTGAAGAGTATGTCGATGTCGTGCAGATCGGTGCCCGCAACATGCAGAACTTCCAGCTGCTCAAGGCGGTGGGCAAGATGCACAAGCCGGTCCTGCTCAAGCGCGGCCTGTGCAACACCATCGAGGAGTGGATCATGAGCGCCGAGTACATCATGGCCGGCGGCAACGAGCAGGTCATCCTCTGCGAGCGCGGCATCCGCACGTTTGAAAAGTATACCCGCAACACGCTGGATCTTTCCGCCGTGCCCATCATCCACGAAAAGACCCATCTGCCCGTCATCGTGGACCCCAGCCACGCCACCGGCAAGGCCAACCTCGTGGAGCCGATGATGATCGCTGCGGTGGCCGCCGGTGCCGACGGTCTGGAAGTGGAGGTCCACTACGACCCCCGCCACGCATGGAGCGACGGTGCCCAGTGCCTGACCCCGGACAGCTTTGCACAGGCCATGGCCAAGTGCCGTCAGGTCGCATGGGCCATCGGGCGGGAGATGTGACCCTCTCAGGCCCCAGCTCTCCCGCAGGGAGAGCGTTTGGCAGAACGGGCAGAAGGAGGGCTGCAAATGCAGATCACGATCCAACCAGACAGAAACATTGACGGAATCATTATGGCTCCGCCCAGCAAGAGCATGGCGCACCGGGCCGTGCTCTGTGCGGCGCTGGCAAAGGGCACCTCGCACATCCGGAATCTGGAGTTCAGCAAGGATATCGCCGCCACCCTTGCGGCGGCGGGCCAGCTCTGCGCCCGCGTCACCACCGGCGGGAACGATGCGGTCGTGGAGGGACTGGGCCGTTTTCTGCCCGTGGAAGCCCCGGTGGACTGCTGCGAGAGCGGCAGCACCCTGCGCTTTCTCATCCCGCTGGCCAGCCTCACCGGCCAGGAAGTGACCTTTGTGGGCCGCGGGCGGCTGATGGAGCGGCCCCAGTCGGTGTATGAAGCGCTGTACCGGGAGCAGAGCCTCCGCTTTGTGCAGAGTCCTTCCGGCCTGACCGTGGAGGGGGCGCTCTCCAGCGGGGACTATACGCTGGCGGGCAATGTGTCCAGCCAGTTCATCAGCGGGCTGCTGTTCGCCCTGCCGCTGCTGGGCGGCACCAGCACCCTTCACCTGCTCCCGCCGGTGGAGAGCCGCAGCTACATCGACATGACCCGGTCCGTTCAGGCGGCGTTCGGCGTCACGAGCCGGTGGGTGGACGAAACGACGCTGGAGATCCCCGGCGGGCAGGCATACCGCCCCTGTGACTACACCGTCGAGGGCGATTACAGCCAGGCGGCCTTCCCGGCGGTGCTGGGGGCTGTCACCGGCGGCGTCACGCTGACCGGCCTGGCCGAACCGACCTTGCAGGGCGACGCGGCCATTCTGGACATCCTGCGCCGGTGCGGGGCCGACTTTTCCCGCACCGAACAGGGCATCGTCTTCCGGAAAGCGCCGCTCCACGGCACGGACATCGACCTGGCCGACTGCCCCGACCTCGGCCCGGTGCTGATGGTGCTGGGCCTGTTCTGCGAGGGGCAGACGGTCATCCGGAACGCGGAACGCCTCCGCATCAAGGAGAGCGACCGCATCGAAGCCATGGAAACAGAGCTGCGCAAATGCGGCGGGGTGCTGTCCAGCGCGGGCGGCACCATCACCATCGAGGGCTGTGCCGGGGCGCTCCATGCGCCGGACGGCGTCCTCTCCGGCCACAACGACCACCGGGTCGTCATGAGCCTGTCGGTGCTGGCACTGGCGGCGGGGCTGCGGCTGCCCATCGACGGCGCCGAGGCCATCACGAAGAGCTGGCCGAATTTCTTTACAGCCATCAAGCCATTGGGCGCGGAGGTAGAAGATGTTGGATAAAACGAAACGTTATCTCGTGGTGGGCCTCGGCCTGCTGGGCGGCAAATATGCGCTGGAACTCTCCAAAGCCGGGTTTCATGTGGACGGCATCAACCGCAGCGAGGGCCACTTGCAGTTCGCGCTCGACCATGGCTACATCGAGCGGGGCAAAACCCACGATTTTGAAGACCTTGTCCGGGAGGCCGACCACATCATCTTCGGCCTCTACCCCACGGCCCTCATCGAGTGGTTCCGGACGTACGGCCCGCTCCTCAAGCCCGGCTGCATCTTCACGGATGTGTCCGGCGTCAAGACCGGCCTGGTGGAGCCGGTGCAGGCCCTCTGCCCGGCGGGGGTCGAGTTCATCGCCAGCCACCCGATGGCAGGCCGCGAGACTTCCAGCGTGGAACACGCCGCCGAGGTGAATTTTGCCCCGGCGAACTTCATCATCACCCCGACCGGGAAGAATACCCCGGAGGCCATCGCCTGGGTCCGGGAGCTGGCCGAGGTGCTGGGCTTCAAACACATCTGCACCCTGACCGTGCAGGAGCATGACCGGATGGTCGGCTATGTCAGCCAGCTGTGCCATGCCATCGCCGTCAGCCTGATGTGCGCCAACGACAACACCTCGCTGTGCGAGTACACGGGCGACTCCTTCCGGGATCTGACCCGCATCGCACGCATCAACGACAAAATGTGGGCGGAACTGTTCCTCTGGAACAGGGACAACCTCATCTCGGAGATCGACCAGTTCGACGCCGCGCTCGGCGCACTGCGCAGCGCGCTGGCGGCGGGCGACCGCGAAAAGCTCGAAGAGATGTTCCGCCTTTCCACCCGGCGCCGTGCGGCGTTCGACAAGAAGCTCCCCGAATGAGGTGAACCTATGCCCAAGCAGGAAGGCCAGAAATCCAAGCTGTTGGCGCTTTTGCGCATCTTTGAGACACAGACCGACGAAAACCACCTGCTGAACGTGCCCCAGCTGGTGGGGCTGCTGGAACAGCAGGGCATCCTCTGCGAGCGCAAGAGCGTGTACAGCGACATCGACGCGCTGAACGCACTGGGGTACGACATCCAGCTCCGGCGGGGCCGGGGCGGCGGCTATTTTCTGGCCAGCCGCACCTTTGACCTGGCCGAGCTGAAGCTGCTGGTGGACGCCGTGCAGGCCAGCCGGGTGGTGTCCAGCGCCACGAGCCGCCGCCTGATCCGGAAGCTGGAAAAGCTCTGCTCCAATTACGAGGGCAGCCAGCTGCAGCGTCAGGTCTACGTGGACGGCCGCCCCAAGACCGACAGCAAGAGCCTGCTGTACAGCATCGACGCGCTGCACGAGGCCATCAACACCGGCCGGATGGTGGAATTCCACTACAAAAAAGTGGGCCGGCCCGAAAAGCGGGTCATCAGCCCATGGCAGATGGCATGGGAGAACGGCTGCTATTACCTCATCGCCTATCAGGACGAAAAGGAGCCGGTGGGCATCCGCCACTACCGGGTGGACCGGATGTCCGGCGTCCGGGTGCTGGAGCTGCCCCGCCGCGGCCGGGAGCAGTTTGCCAATTTCAATCTGCCCGCCTACCTGCGCAAGCACTTCAGCATGTACGGCGGCCCCGAACGGCGCGTGACCCTGCGCTGCACAGCCGACCTCGAAAACGCCATGCGGGAGCGGTTCGGCGCTTCGACTACCTTCCTGCCGGAGGAGGACGGGCGCTTCCACTTTGATGTGCCCATCTGTATCAGCGAGCCGTTCTACGGCTGGGTGGCGGGCTTTGGCGGCAAGGTGGAAGTCCTTGCGCCCGAAGACGTCCGCACCGGGATGCGGGCGCTGGCCGAACAGCTGGCGGAAGAGCATCGCTAAACAAGAAAAACGGACCGTGAAAACGGTCCGTTTTTTGCGTGGTTCTGCAATTATTCGTCCAGTTCCAGATCGCTCGGCAGGAGCACATCCAGTGCGGCGGCGGGCTCGGCGACGAGGCGGCGGCTCTGGTGGAAGATGGCCTTTTCGAGGGTGTTGCGGGCCAGACGGCCGTTGCCGGCGGTGCGGGCGTCGGCGGCCTGACAGCGGGCGTAGTAGTTCCGCAGCGGTTCCTCGCAGGCCTCCGAGAGGGTGTAGCCCTTGTTTTTTGCAAGGACGTGGGTGATCTGCAGCAGCTCGTCGGCGGTGTAGTCCGGGAACTCGATCTTGTTGGGGAAGCGGCTGGCCAGACCGCTGTTGGCGGTGAGGAAGGTCTCCATCTCTCTGGTGTATCCGGCCAGAATGACCACGAGCTCGTCGCGGTGGTCTTCCATCCCCTTGACGAGGGTATCAATGGCTTCGAGGCCGAAGCTGTCCTGCTCGCCGCGGTAGAGGCTGTAGGCCTCGTCGATGAAGAGGACGCCGCCGAGGGCGCTCTCGATGACGCTGTTGGTCAGCGGCGCGGTGTGGCCGGTGTAGCGGCCCACGAGGTCGCCGCGGCCCACCTCCACCAGCTGCCCGCCCTTGAGCGCCCCGATGGCCTTGAGGTACTTGGCCACCAGCCGGGCGATGGTGGTCTTGCCGGTGCCGGGGTTGCCGGTGAAGATCATGTGCATCGAAAGGCTGGCTGTCTTCATGCCCGCAGCGGCGCGGCGCTGCTGGACCTGCAGATTGTCGGCCAGACCGAACACGTATTCCTTGACCGGGGCCAGACCGACCAGCTCCGAGATCTCGGCCCGGATCTCATCCAGTGCGCCGGTGTAGGCGGCGGGCAGCAGGTCAAACAGCGGGGCCGGGGCGGCATCGTGCAGGCGGAAGAACAGGCCCTCCGGTGCGGCGGTCAGGGTCACGGTGCCGGTGAGCGGCTTGTCCGTTTGCAGGCAGTATTCGCTCAGAGCGCGGAAGATGCGGTCGCAGCAGCCGGACAGCCCGGCTGCGCCCTTCTGGGGGGTGCACTGAGCGGCGACGTAGTCCCGCACATCGGCCCCGGCGGCGAGGGTCAGGCCCAGCCGGGCCGTGACCTTCTGGGCCAGCGCGTTCAGCTGCTGGGCGGCGAGGGCTGCAAGGTCTGCCTGCTGGTAGGCGGTCGTCTCGCAGACGTCGCCCAGCGCCGAGACCATGCTTGCGCCGAACTTGTCCGCTATGGCGGCGCGGCCCTTGTTCGAAAAGAAGATGAGATACTTCCCGCAGGGGTCGAGACGGCTGACCGCGCCGGGGGCCAAGGCCGTTCCGGCGTCCACCAGAATGCCGTCCCGGTTGACGATGTACCGGCTGGAGAGCGGGGCGCTGCCCCGGACGGCCAGGTCGGACAGCGTTTTCAGAAAGCTGGTGCAGCAGCTCTCGTAGTGTTCAAAGACCACGATCTCGCCGGGGGCGTGGAGCGCGGCGTAGAGGTCCTGCAAAAAGAGTTTTTCGGCGGCGGGGTTCGCGTAAAGCGCCAGGTCGAGCGCGGCGATCTGGTCGTTTTGCAGCAGGCCCCGCGCAGCCATGCAGCGGGCGGTCTCCTCCAGCGCGAAGTGCCGCCCGGTGCCGGTGCCGCCGCTCAGCAGGATGACGTTCCGGGCGGCGGGCGGCTCGGTGCCCAGCACAAAGGGGCGGCGCATGGCGCGGACGACCGCGTCTACAAAGGCGTCCTGCCCCAGCACGGTCTGCCGGACTTCGTCGGCCAGCCCCTCGAAGCTGCCCAGATGTTCAGGTTTCACGTCGGTGGTGCCTTTGGCCAGCAGGCCGTCATTCTCCATGTCCCGCAGCATCTGGCGGCTGTCGGCCAGCGCGGCCTCGGCGGCGGTGTCCTGCGTCTTCAGCTGGGCCGACTGGGCCTTGAGCATCGCGTCCAGCTTCTTCTGCTGTTCCAGAAGCGCCGCGTTCAGGTCGTTCAGGGTGCTGTTTGGCTGCTGCCGGGGCTCGGCGGGAGTGCCGGGGGCGGCCTTGAATCTGCCGCCCGGCCCGAAGACTCCATTCATCAGGGTCTCCCAATCGTCTGTGTATGCCATGTCATCGCCTCCGTGATCGGTTCATTTCTTTCAGTATAGTGTACCGCAGCCCCATTTGCAAGGAAACTCTTGCAAAATCGGCGCAAGCCGGGTACACTAATTTCAAAAGGCCTGCCTCCGGCGAGGGCGGGAATGTTAGGATAAAGGATGAGAGTCAATGAAAACGCCTGCACAATGGAAAGCACGGTTCGAAAGCGAGGAGTTTGCCCGTCAGACCGGCTATCAGGGGCCGCTGGGCGCGGCGTATTCCCCATCGGGCACCCACCTGCGGCTGTGGGCACCCACGGCGCAGTCGGTCCGGGTCGATCTTTACCGGAAAGGCGACGGCGGGGCCTGCATCGGCAGTCTGCCGCTGAGCCCGTGGGGGCAGGGCGTCTGGGGCGTTTACCTGCCCGGCGACCAGCACGGGAAGTATTATAATTTCAACGTGACCACCGAGTGGGGCAGCGTGACCACCGCTGACCCCTATGCCCGCGCGGCGGGCGTGAACGGGGCGCGGAGCATGATCGTGGATCTGGCCCGCACCGACCCGCCGGGCTGGGAACAGGACAAACGGCCGGTCATCCCGGCGTCGAAGCGGAGCGTCTGGGAGGTCAGCGTCCGGGATTTCTCGCAGGACCCGGCCAGCGGGGTGCGCAATGCGTGGCGGGGCAAATTCCTGGCCTTTACCCAGCAGGGCACGACCCTGAACCGCGACGGCGTCCACCCCACCTGCCTGAACTACCTCAAGCGGCTGGGGGTGCGCTATGTCCAGCTCATGCCCATCTTTGATTTCGGCAGCGTGGATGAGAGCCGCCCGTTGACCCGGCAGTACAACTGGGGCTACGACCCCACAAACTACAACGTCCCGGAGGGCAGCTACTCCACCGACCCCGCCCGCGGCGAAGTCCGGGTGCGGGAGTGCAAGCAGATGATCCAGGCCCTCCATGCGGCGGGCATTGGTGTGGTGATGGATGTGGTGTACAACCACATGTACCGCTTCGACAACGTGCTGAACCGGGCGGTCCCCCTCTATTATTTCCGCCAGAACGAGGATGGCAGCCTTTCCAACGGCAGCGGCTGCGGCAACGAGTTTGCCAGTGAGCGGCCCATGGCCCGGCAATACTTTCTGGATTCGGTGCTCTACTGGGCGCAGGAGTACCACATCGACGGCTTCCGGTTCGACCTGATGGGCCTGTACGATGTGGAGACGATGAACCTGCTGCGGGCCGAGCTGGACAAACTGCCCGGCGGGCGGGACATCCTGATGTACGGCGAGCCGTGGCAGGGCGGCAGCAGTGCGCTGCACCGGTATGAGGCGAACAAGAACAATCTGGCCATGCTGAACGACCGCATCGGCATCTTCTGCGACGACACCCGCGACGCCATCAAGGGCGGTTGCTTCAATGCGCGGGAGCCGGGCTATGTGGAGGGCAGGCCCGGCAGCTTCTGGGACATCGGCGGGGCCGTGGCGGCCTGGTGCCGCAGCGATAAGTTCCCGCCCCACACGCCGGGGCAGATCGTCAGCTATGTGTCCGCCCACGACAATTTTACCCTGTGGGACAAGCTGCTCCTGGTGCGCTACGAGCGCCCGGAGTTCGGCGCGGTGGACCGTGCCGCCCTGGCCCAGAACCGGCTGGCGGCGGGCATCTACCTCACCTGCATGGGCCTGCCCTTCTGGCAGGCAGGCGAAGAGTTCGCCCGCACCAAAAAGGGGCAGGGCAACAGCTACCGTTCCTCCCCGGCGCTGAACCGGCTGGACTGGAAGCGGGCCGAGCAGTTCCATGGGCTGGTGGACTATTACCGGGGCCTCATCGGGCTGCGGAATGCCTTCCCGCGGCTGGGCGCGGTGGACAGGGCCAGCCCCAACGCCATTGCATTTTTTGATTTGGAACAGCCGCTGGTGGGCTGGCGTCTGCCTGCCCTGCCCGGCGATGGGGCGTGGTGGGGCGCACTCTGCGTCTACTACAACCCCACCGAACAGGAACAGCCCATCCGGCTGCCCGACGGGCGCTGGAAGCTGCTGAGCGACGGCACCTCGTCCAGCCTGTGGCGGGGCGACAGCCGCATCCTGAGCGGCGAAGCGGTCCTGGCCCCGGTCAGTGCGACCATCTTCGGCTTGGTATAAACAGCAATCCCCCGGCCAGCGGGTCACCGCCAGTCGGGGGATTGTTGAAGAAGAAAGGAATCAAATCTTGATAACGCCTTGCGGCGGGGGTGGCTCAGTTGTTGGCCGAACGCTGTGCGGCGGTGTTCGACGCATTCTTTTCGCCCAGCGTCAGCGAGACGGTCTGCATCTGGCCGTCGCGGGCAACGGTGATGGAAAGGGTGTCGCCGGCTGTGTGCTGCTGCATCAGGGTGCCAAGGTCGTCTTTCTGGGCGATCTCGGTGCCGTCGATGCTGACGATGCGGTCCCCAACCTTCAGACCGGCCTTGTCGGCCGGGCCGCCCTGCACGACGTCCACGACATAGACGCCGTAGGCGTTGACGTTGAACTGGGCCGCTGTCTGGGCGTCGGTCACGGCGATGTAGGTGATGCCCATATACGGCCGGCCGGAGACGTAGCCGTTCTCCAGCAGGTCCTGCGCCACCTGAATGGCGTCGTTGATGGGGATGGCGAAGCCCAGACCCTCCGCGTCCGAGCTGGAGGACTTGGCGTTGACCAGACCGATCAGCTCACCGTTCATGTTGAACAGACCGCCGCCGGAGTTGCCGGGGCTGACGGAGGCATCCATCTGGATCAGGGACATGGTGTTGGTGGAGCTGCTGCCCTGGATGGTCACGCTGCGGTTCAGTGCGCTGACGATGCCGCTGGTGACGGTGCCGCCCAGCTCACCCAGCGGGTTGCCAACGGCCAGGACGCTGTCGCCGACCGACAGGCTGTCGCTGTCGCCGACGGTGGCGGGGGTCAGGCCGGTGGCGTCGATCTTCAGCACGGCGACGTCGCTGGTGTCGTCCTCGCCCACCACGGTGGCGGTGTAGTCGGTATCCCCGATGGTCACGGTGATCTGCGATGCACCGGAGACCACGTGCGCACAGGTGAGGATGTAGCCGTCCGAGCTGATGATGACACCGCTGCCTGCGCCGGACTCGACCTGATTCTGGCCGTACCAGGACCACTGCGAGTAGACGACCTGTTCGGTGGTGATGACCACGACGCTGGGGCTGACCATCTCAGAGACCTGCGAAGTGGTCATGCCGCCGGACGAGACGGCGGTGCCGGAGGCCGCGCTGCTGTCGGTGCGCTCCACCTGCTGGATGACGACCTTATTGCCGGCATTGCCGACCCGTGCGCCCACGAAGCCGCCTGCAAAGCCCATGGCCGCGGCCAGCACCAGCGCAACGGCGCTGCGGACGATGCGGCCGCCGCTATGTTTGCGGCGCTTCTTCGGGGGCTTGGAGGCTGCGGCCTGCGGCTCCGGGCCTGCCGGGGGCGGCGTAGTGCCGCCATTGCCGGTGGAAGTTTCCGACGGGCGGGCCGGGGCGGGGTCGCTGTAGGTGCCCGCCGTGTTGGCGGTGTTCATGCCGGAGGAGCCGACGTTGGGGTATCCGGTATCGCCGGACGAACTATTTGCAGAGGAATAATCGTATTCCCATTTGTTTTCATTTTCCATGGTACAACTTCCTTTCTCGAAGGGACTGGTTCGGGAGGGGCGCTTCGCCCGTCCCTCTCTGGAACTGGCTCTATTGTAACCGCCAATTGTGAAAACGAATCGCTGAGCGGGTGAAGAATGTGTGAAATAAGGTCGTAACCGCAGGCCTTGACAGCGGCGCGGGAGCTTGGTATTGTAAGGGAAAAGGAGACTGCGTATGAAACTGGAAGAACGGCCCGGCGGCTTTGCACTGTATAAAGAGAAGACCGAGGTGGGCTGCTGTCAGCTGACCCGGACGGCGGCAGGGGCGGACGTTGCCTGCCTTACCATTGTACCAGAATGGCGGCGGAAAGGCTATGGGTCTTATCTGCTAAAAGAGATATTGCGCCGCTTTGGCGGATATGACAGGGAGACGGCCACCGTTTTCACGGCCCCGCTGCCCGCTGTGCCGGGGGAGGAAGCGTTCTGGGCAAAGTTCGGCTTCCGGGAGGAGGCCGGGCGGCTCTGCCGCCGCCGGACGCCGGACCTGACCGCTGTGAAGTTCGTGCAGGACTTCCTTGCGGCCCGGCTGCAAAACCCGCAGCTGCTGGTGGATGCCACCTGCGGCAACGGCGGAGATACGGCGTTTCTGTGCCGTCTGGCGGGCGGGGCGGGCCGGGTGCTGGGCTTTGACATCCAACCCGAAGCCATTGCCTCCACCCGACGGAATCTGGCCGCGAACGGGCTTTCCGCCGAGCTGTACTGCAGCAGCCACGCAGACCTGCTGCAGTATGTCCAGCCCGGCACGGCGGATGCCGTGATGTTCAACTTCGGCTGGCTGCCGGGGGCAGACCACACGGTCTTTTCCCACGCGGAGAGCAGCATCCCCGCGCTGGAAGCGGCCCTCGACGCACTGCGGCCCGGCGGGGTGCTCAGCGCCATCCTTTACAGCGGACGGGTCATCGGGTCGGACGAGAAGACGGAGATCCTGCACTGGATGCGCACACTGCCCCTGACGCGCTGCACCGTCCTCGTCTGCGATTTCGCCAATTGGGCCGAAACGGCACCCCTGCCCTGCTTTCTTCTGAAAAAATAAGAAAAGTCTTGCATCTAGGTGGAATTTCTGCTAAAATAAATGTTGTTTGATTTTTAGACGGCCGGACCCTCTTCGGCATCGCGGATGCGATGCCGCCTCTCCCTTTGGCGGAGCGGGCGCAAAGCGCCTGAGAGGGCAGGCCTGTCGATGGAGAACGACCCATGTGACGAAAAAAGGACCCGAAACAAACCCCTCTGACTTGAAATTGGGAGACTTATAAATCTATGACAAATCGTGAAGAAATCGAGCGCCGTCGGACGTTTGCGATCATCAGCCACCCCGACGCCGGCAAGACCACGCTGACCGAAAAGCTGCTGCTGTACGGTGGAGCCATCAACCAGGCGGGTTCCGTCAAGGGCAAGCAGAGCGCCAAGCACGCCGTTTCCGACTGGATGGACATCGAGAAGCAGCGCGGTATTTCCGTGACTTCCTCGGTGCTGCAGTTCAACTATGCGGGCAAATGCGTCAACATCCTGGACACGCCGGGCCATCAGGACTTCTCGGAGGATACCTACCGCACCCTGATGGCGGCGGACTCTGCCGTCATGGTCATCGACGCCGCCAAGGGCGTTGAGGCCCAGACCATCAAACTGTTCAAGGTCTGCACCCTGCGCCACATCCCCATCTTCACCTTCATCAACAAGATGGACCGCGAAGCCCGCGACCCCTTTGAGCTGATGGAGAACATCGAAGAGATCCTGGGCATCAAGACCTACCCCATGAACTGGCCCATCGGCTGCGGCAAGGAGTTCAAGGGCGTGTTCGACCGCAACACCCGCAAGGTGCTGGCCTTCTCCAGCGACGGCCGCGCCAACGGCGTCAAGAAGGTCGAGGAGACCGAGGCCGAGCTGGGCGATCCCGCACTGGACGAGCTGCTGACCCCCTATCTGCACCAGCAGCTCTCCGATGAGATCGAGCTGCTGGACGGTGCCGCCGAGGAATTTGATCTGGACAAGGTGCTGCGCGGCGAGCTCAGCCCCGTCTTCTTCGGCTCTGCGCTGACCAACTTCGGCGTCGAGCCGTTCCTGGAGAACTTCCTCCGCCTGACCCCCACCCCGCTGGCCCGTGTGGACAGCCTGACCGGGGAGCCGGTGGACCCCTGCCGCGAAGAGTTCTCGGCCTTCATCTTCAAGATCCAGGCCAACATGAACAAGGCCCACCGCGACCGCATCGCCTTCATGCGCATCTGCTCCGGCAAGTTCGAGCGCGGCATGGAAGCCTACCATGTGCAGGAGGGCAAGAACATCAAGCTGGCCACCGGCACCCAGCTGATGGCGCAGGACCGCGCCATCGTGGATGAGGCCTATGCAGGCGATATCATCGGCCTGTTCGATCCGGGCATCTTCTCCATCGGCGACACGCTGTGCACCGGCAAAAAGAAGGTGGAATTTGCAGGCATCCCGACCTTCTCGCCGGAGCACTTTGCGCGCATCGAGCAGAAGGACACCATGAAGCGCAAGCAGTTCGTGAAGGGGATGGAGCAGATCGCCCAGGAGGGTGCCATCCAGATCTTCCGCGAAGTGGGCGGCGGCATGGAAGAAGTCGTGGTCGGCGTCGTTGGTGTGCTGCAGCTGGAAGTGCTGGAGTACCGCCTGAACACCGAATACAACGTCGAGATCCGGATGCAGCAGCTCCCCTTCGAGCAGCTGCGCTGGGTGAAGAACGACCCCGACACCTACAACCTGCGGGACCTCGACCTGACCAGCGACACCAAGGCCGTGGAGGATATGAAGGGCAACCGTCTGCTGCTGTTCACCTCGGACTGGGCCATCCGCTGGGCCGAGACCCACAACGAAACGCTGGAACTGAGCGAGTTCGGCAACATCTAAAACGATCCCAAAGAGCTGCTGTGCGGGGCGGGACTCCAAACAGCAGCTCTTTTTGGATAGAAATCAAAAATACAACAAAGAATGCCAGAAATGGGATGAGACAGGCCCCCGATGGGGAACACTTCTGGCATGGAGGAAAATAAGATGCAGAATATCACGATTGGAAAAAGCGGCATCGAGGTGCCCTTTCTCGGTATGGGCACCTGGGCCATTGGCGGCGGCAGCTGGTGGGGCGACAACGACGACGCCCTGTCGGTGAACGCCATTGAAGCGGCGGTCGAGCAGGGCATCCGCTGGATCGACACGGCCCCCATCTACGGCTTGTACCACAGCGAACAGGTCGTGGGCGAGGCGCTCCGGCACATCGACCGCGACAAGGTGGTCCTCTCCACCAAGTGCGGCCTGGAATGGCGGCACGAGACGCCGGTGCTCCACAAAGTCGTGGACGGCACCGCAGTCTACCGCGACCTGTCCGCCCAGAGCATCATCGAGGACGTGGAAGAGAGCCTGAAGCGGCTGGGCACCGACCATCTGGACGTCCTGTACACCCACTGGCAGAGCCCGGATCTCGGCCTCTACCCGCTGGAAGAGACCGTCGAGGCCATGATGAAGCTCAAGGAGCAGGGCAAGATCCGCGCCATCGGTGCGTCGAATGTGACGGCGGACATCATCCGCGGCTACTGCAAGTACGGCCAGCTGGACGTCATCCAGGAGAAGTACAGCCTGCTGACCCGCCGCGTGGAAAAGCAGCTGCTGCCCACCTGCAAGGAGCTGGGCGTGTCCATTCAGGCCTACTCTCCGCTGGAGCAGGGCCTGCTGACCGGCAAGGTCACGATGGAGACCACCTACCCAGAGGGTAGCACCCGCAACACCAACCCCAGCTTCCAGCCCACCCGCCGTGCGCAGGCCATTGAGCTGCTGGAAAAGTGGGGCGACCTGACTGAAAAATACGACTGTACCCTCGCGCAGCTGGTCATCGCGATGACGGCACGGATGATCCCCGGCCTGCATGTGCTCTGCGGTGCCCGCACCCCGGAGCAGGTGCGCGACAACGCCGGTGCCCTGCGCATCCAGCTCAACGGCGCAGATGCCGTCCGCATGAAGTGGGACGTGGACGCGATTTCGTAAGAAAGTAAAGGCAGAAGAGGAGCCGCGGCCATTGGCCGCGGCTCCTCTTCTGTTATGCTTCTTTCAGCATCTGCTGGATCTTTCGTTTGGCGCGGCAGTAGGTCACACAGGCCCAGTTGGCGGTATGGCCGAAGATCGCACCGATCTTTTCGTAGGAGAGCTCGCCGAAGACCCGGAGGGTGAACACCTCCTTGTACGGCTCTTCCAGCCGGTGGAGGCACTGGTGGATGGTAAAGGCGGCGTCTTCGTCGATGAGCAGTTCGTCCAGGTCTAGCTGCGGGGCAGCGGCGGGCGGGAACGCCTCGTCCAGCGGGACGGTCTGTTTCGCCTTGCGGCAGTGGGAGTAATAACAGTTCCGTGCTACGGTGAAGAGCCAGGCGCGGATGTCCTGTCGGCCATCAAAGTGCTTCAGACCGTTCAGGGCCTTGAAAAACGTCTCCTGCGTCAGCTCTTCGGCCAGCGATTCCGAGTGGGTGAGCCCCTGCAAAAACAGGAACACATCCCGGAAATAGAGCCGGTAAAGTGCATCCATGTCCATGGGCTAGGCCCTCGGATAGAGGCCCAGCTCCTGCTCGGTGCCGTAGACGATGGTGCCATTGAGGCGGTAGGCCGAGACCGGCTGGCCTTCCCGGTAATGGAGCGTTTCGTCGGCACAGACGACGGCGAGCAGCTGGGTGTTGGAAACGGCGATGGTCTTGGAAGATGCCGCGCTCCCGAACACCCCGGCCAGTGCGGCGTGGAAGTGCGGGAAACGATGGCGCACGGCCTGCACCGTCACGGTCGGGCTGCCCCAGCTGAAGGGCTCGTCCAGCGTCAGCCAGACGCCCTCGCCCTGCACTTCGAGGATGCAGAGGTTGGCAGAGTCTTCTTTCCGGTTGTAGGTCCAGAACCGGGCTTCCTCGACGGTGGCGGGAGCCTTGGCGCTGTACATCCACACGGCCAGTGCCAGAGCGCACACCACGGCCAGCACGGCCGCCAGAATGGTCAGCAGCTGCTTTTTCCGCAGGGCGGCATGGACCTGTTTCAGCGGGGCGTCGGCCTGCGCATCGGCCTGCACCGGGACTGGCAGGCGGATGCTGTGCAGTTCGTCCCGGCAGGCTGGGCAGCTTTGCAGATGCTCTTCGATGAGCTGGCCGGTCTCCGGGCTGGTGAGGTGTTCGGCGTAGAGGGGGAGCAGGTCCCGGATGAGTTCACAGGGCAGTTTCATGAGTACGACCTCCTTTTTTCGTGTCCGTTCACCTCAATAACGCCCCAAAGACGAAAATATTACAAGAATCTCCGAAACTATTTTTGCTTCACCCGTTTTCGCGCCAGAATGCTCCGCCGCTGGTCTGGAACAGCAGCCAGGGGTTCACGCTCTTGCTGCCCAGCTTGAAGTCCATGGTCATCTCTTCGCCCAGCGCACCGACGGCCTGCCCTTTCTGGACGGTCGCGTTCCGGCTGACGGAGAGGGTCTGCAGGCCGTAAAGGTAGCTGCGCAGGCCGCAGCCGTGGTCGATGACGACGGTGTTGCCGGTGAGGGCAAGGTTCCCGGCAAAGACGACGACGCCGTCCGCCGGGGCGCGGGCCGGGTCGCCGGGGATGGTGTAGAGCTTGGTGGAGTTGGAGCGGGAACCCTGCTGGCCGTTCGTGACCTTGACCTGACCGAAATCCAGCAGGATGAGATAGTTCTCGGCCGGGCAGATGAACCCGCCGGACCAGAGCTTTTCCCGCACGGGCAGCTCATACAGCGGCCAGATGTTGTTCCGGAACTCGGTGTTCGCGGCCTCGGTGGGGGCCGGTCCGGCCTCGACTTCCGCAGTGCCGAAGTCTTTGGGCAGAACGGTCAGCGTCCGGGAGAGCGTCTCCCCGTTGACCGTGATGCGGATCTCGTGGGCTCCGGCGGAGGCGTTGTAGGCCGCAGGGATGTAGGCCCGCCAGCCGGAGGGGCTGCGGGTGCACGAAACACTGCCGAGGTCGGTCTCCAGGGTGGGGGCCGTGTCCCCGGCCATGCCGGTGATGGCGACGCCTACGATGCCGCCCTGCTCGACCCGCTCAGCCGAAAGCTCGACGTTGGCGCTGGCCTGCAGCGTGAACCGGAAGGAGAACCGATACCAGCCGGTGGGCCGGGCCGGGTGTTCCTGCCCCCAGTTCTTATGAATGGAGCCGTTGGTACCGCCGTCGAACTGGGTGGCAGAAAGGTCGGCCGGAAGCCGCCAGACTGTCATCGTGGCCTTATAGCTGCCGTTGGCCGGGAAGAGGAAGTCTTCATACTGCCCGGCAGAACCGGCGAACACGAGGCTGCCGACGTCGGTCTCGATGGTCAGGGTGGTGTAGGTGACCCAGTCGGGCAGGGCGAGTGCCGGGTGGGCATCGTACAGTGTGCCCAGTTTTTGCACGGTGAGGGTGTCCGGCTCAGCAAAGACCCTGTCGAGCACGCCGCCCACCAGCGGCACCTGCCAGCAGGAGCCGTTCACTTCCAGTGCCTGCCCGCCGAACTGTACGTCCGCCGCAGGGCGGGCCCCCTCGCCGGTAAAGGAATAGCTCACGGCCATTACGGCCCCCAGCAGCACGACGACGCCCAGCGCGACGCCGATGATCCAAAGAAAAAATCGCTTCATGATATGTAACATCCTCCTGACATTGTGCAGAGCGTGGCAGTATGGGAGCCGCAGGCGGGTCTGAAAAACAGGTCCGACCTGCCAAAGGCTCCCCCTTTTTTGGGGGGGAGCTGGCGTGTCAGCGCCTGAGAGGGTTGCAAAAAGGGCGCACGCGGCGGGTCAGGAACTGACCACCGGGTGCGCCCTTCAGCGGATCGGTTATTCTTCTGCGGCGTCCTCGGCAGGTGCGTCGGCGGGTTCCGCCTTGTCTTCGCCAAACAGCAGGCGCTCGTATTCATCAAGCTCCTTCTCGCGGCGGCGGAGATAAACGGCCACGGCGGCCAGTGCACCGGCGATGGCGGCCAGCGTAGCGATCACGGCGATCAAACAAGATTTCTTCATAGGTTCAGCACACTCCTTTTTTGGGTCGGAACGATGGGTCCAGAACATCCTTTGTGTCGGGGTGGCCCGTTTCGCGGTGGGCCATGGAACCGCCCTTGCGGATATCGTGTAGAAATATCGCGTTAGGAATATTATACCCGGAATGCAAAAAAATTACAACTGCCAATCCGTAAATTTTCATCGACCTGCACGAAAAAAGTTAAAATGCAGCGGCCAGCAGTTTGCGGTACGCCTTGAACGCACCGGGCAGGGTGTACGCGGCTTCCAGCTGTTCCGGGCTGGCCCAGACGCAGCCGACGGGGGCGGGCTGGCGCTCTGCCGTGAAGAGATAGCCGCCCATGTGCCACTCGATGTGGCTGAAGATGTGCCGGGCCGGGCGGAGGGCTTTGGCGGCATCGGGGGTGCAGACGACGCCCAGCGCTGCCAGGCGGGCGCGGGCCTCGTCGGCGGAGAGAGATTCGTCCTCCCAGAGCACCGGCTGCCACAGGCCCGCCAGCAGACCCTTTTCGGGCCGCTGCTGGAGCAGGACGCCCTCCGGGCTGCGGACGAGCGCCAGCGTCACCGGCTCGATGCGGCGGGCCTTGGGGGCCGCTTTGCGGGGCAGGGTGAGGGCCGTCCCGGCGGCATGGGCGGCGCAGAGGTGGGCCAGCGGGCACTGCGCGCAGAGCGGGGCACCGTTGGGTACGCAGACCAGCGCACCCAGCTCCATCAGGGCCTGATTGTAGTCGCCGGGGGCAGCCGGGGGCTGGTGTTCCATGACACGAGCCGTGAATGCCCGCTTGACCTTGGGGTCGGTGATGAGGCGGTCGTCGTTGTACAGGCGGGAAAACACCCGCAGCACATTGCCGTCCACCGCAGGCACCGGCAGGCCGAAGCTGATGGAGGCGATGGCACCCGCCGTGTAGTCGCCGATGCCGGGCAGGGCGCGGAGGGCATCGTAGTCGGCGGGCAGTTCGCCGCCGTACTGCGCACAGACGAGCTTTGCCGCCTTTTGCAGGTTCCGCACCCGGCTGTAATAGCCCAGACCCTCCCACAGCTTGTGGAGCTTTTCCTCCTCGCAGGCGGCAAGGGCGGGGATGTCCGGCAGAGCGGCAAGGAACCGCTCATAGTAGGGCAGCGCCGCCGAGACGCGGGTCTGCTGCAGCATGATCTCACTCAGCCAGACATGGTAAGGGGTGGGGTCGGAGCGGAAGGGCAGGATGCGGTGGTTCGCATGGAACCAGTGGAGCAGGGCGGGCGAAATGTTTTCCACGAAATGTTACCTCGATGTTGAAAATGACCCTCTCAGTCTCGCTATCGCTCGCCAGCTCCCCCAAGGGGGGAGCTTTGGTGCGGTACTTTACCGGAAGAACCAAACCTCGCCCTTCGGGAGAGGTGGCATTGCGAAGCAATGACGGAGAGGGTCGTACTTTATTTTTTAGAATCCGTACGCGGTGCGGGGGAACGGCAGGACATCACGGATGTTCTGGATGCCCGTGAGGTACATGATCATGCGCTCGAAGCCCAGGCCGTAACCGGCATGCTCCACGCCGCCGAACTTGCGCAGGTTGAGGTACCAGTCGTAGCTGGATTTGTCCAGCCCCAGCTCGTCCATGCGGGCTGCCAGCTTGTCGTAGTCTTCCTCACGCTGGCTGCCGCCGATCAGCTCGCCGATGCCGGGCACCAGCATATCGGCTGCGGCCACGGTCCTGCCGTCCGGGTTCTGCTTCATGTAGAAGCTCTTGATCTCCTTCGGGTAGTCGGTGACGAAGACGGGCTTCTTGAAGACTACCTCGGTCAGGTAGCGCTCGTGCTCGGTCTGGATGTCCACGCCCCACTCGACGGGGAACTGGAACTTCTTGTTGTTCTTCTTCAGCACCTCGATGGCGTCGGTGTAGGTGATGCGGCCAAATTCGCTGTTCGCCACCAGCTCCAGGCGCTCGATGAGGCCCTTGTCGATGAACTGGTTGAAGAAGGCCATCTCGTCGGGGCAGTTGTCCAGTACATAGCGGATGACGTACTTGGTCATGGCCTCGGCGGTGTCCATGTAGCCGCTCAGGTCGCAGAAGGCCATCTCCGGCTCGATCATCCAGAACTCGGCGGCGTGGCGGGTGGTGAAGCTCTTCTCCGCGCGGAAGGTGGGGCCGAAGGTGTACACCTTGCCAAAGGCCATGGCCATGGCCTCGGCCTCCAGCTGGCCGGAAACGGTCAGGTTGACCGGCTTCTCGAAGAAGTCCTGGGTGTAATCGACGGTGCCGTCCTCGTTCTTGGGCACATTCTCCAGGTCGAGGGTGGTCACACGGAACATCTCACCGGCCCCCTCGCAGTCGGATGCGGTCAGCAGCGGGGAGTGTGCGTAGACGAAGCCGTTCTCCTGGAAGAACTTGTGGATGGCGTAAGCAGCCACGCTGCGGACGCGGAAGGCAGCGTTGAAGGTGTTGGTGCGGGGGCGCAGGGTGGGCATGGTGCGCAGATACTCCATGCTCATCTTCTTTTTCTGCAG
>ENA-UEOR01000200-UEOR01000200.1-human-gut-metagenome-genome-assembly--contig:-NODE-200-length-34611-cov-16.473968_pt1 | contig 34611 bp, 26 predicted proteins | sample MGYA00242887_ERZ507890 | MGnify/ENA primary metagenome ERZ507890 (study PRJEB26167, sample SAMN06115431) | human gut metagenome | host: Homo sapiens | place: China:Guizhou | collected 2014-10-21...
GGGCGGTTCCGAACCGCCCTTCGTCTTCCAGCTCCTGTATGACTGAAAGCGTAAAGGTTGTTAAATCTTTCATGATCCGTTAGTTTTATAATATTTACAGTCTTTGCGTGCGCCATTACCGCACGCGATATAATATATTGCATTTTATTGGATTTTGTTTGTTTACGGGCAACGCTTGCGGATAACTGCCATTATCTGCAAGTGGGGGATGCCGGACGAAGTTTTTCTTGAAGGTCAAAAACGTTTCAAGGAAGAAAAGTACTGATATATTTTAATATATCAATTCTTTCTTTATTTCTTATGTGTCCGGCAAATGTTCGGAAGGTTGTCCGCTTAAGGGCGTAATCCATTGAAGGACAGTTTTTATAGGTGTACGCCGGGGTGTCCGGAACGCTGTCCATGCCAAAAGTGGCTTAAGATAGGGTAAAACGCATGGTCTGCCGGAGTGAAACAGATGGTCCGTATGGCACAAACAGACGGTCTGTTCGGTGCAAACAGACCGTCTGTTTGTACTTGATTCCCGTGGGAAAAAAGCGGGAAGGGTATTTTTAAAGAAAGCATGCGCTTATTCCTTCCTTTCCCGTTTGGATTGTGCTTCCGGGCGGGATTTCTTCTGGGGGATGCTGTCCGGGGCGGACGTATCCTCCTTCACTTGTTTTCTTTTCAGCCTTTTCAATTTCCACTTGTTCCAAAAGAGCAGTTCATTCCACTTGTTGAAATCCTTCTTGAAGATAATGCCTATACCCTGGGTAGTGAGGTTGGTCTTGGTATAATAGCGGTCGTTGGTTTCGTTATACGCTTTCAGACGAATATCGCCGGAACGGTTTACGAGCCATTCGGCTTGGAAGTCGCCTACGAAGTTGGTGTTCGCCATCGGGTTGTCGCGATAGCCGAAGTTACCGTTTATGAGCAGGCGGTTATTCAGCAGTTGCCCGGAAAGCATTGTCTCGAACTCCATGTCCGTCCAGCCTTTTTCTCCGGTGCTGAAGTTTGTGCCGAAGTTCCAGTTGTTGCTGTCGATAATCTGCGAGAGTGCATTGTTCAGTTGTCCGGAAAGGGTGGATGAGAGCACGCTCGACATCATGTTGGAGTTGCCGGTGGCGTCTACATTCTCCGGAGTATAGAACTTGCCGATACCCAGAAGGTAGAGTATCTGCATGTTCATCTGCTCGTCCGTAGGGATATAATTCCGTACCAATGCCTGTACTTCGTCGCGTTCGTTGGGCAGCTCCAGGCTCATTTTGATGTCCGGCGAGGTGAGCTGTCCGGTCAGCGCCATGAGGCAGTTAACCTTGATGTTGGTCTGGTTGACGTAATTGCCGGCATCGGGAACGAGGTCGTTCAGCGAAGCGGAGTTTACAAGATAGCCTGCCTGGATGTCGAGGGTGGCATTGAGCGGCGCGCCGTTAAAGGTGATGGTACTTCCGTCTTTGATGATGAAGTCCTTGCGGATAACCTCTTGCAGGCTGAATTTATAAACTCCCTGGCTGATGCGGTAGCTGCCGAACATCTTCACATCTCCTTTATTGTAGAACTCGGTGCGGATATTCCCCGTTCCTTTACCGCTGATATAGTCGCCTGCAATGGGGTCCATGATGATTTTCATGGTGGCGTCCGGAGTTGCGTCTATCAGGAGATTCAACCGTATGTCGGTGTCACTTTCCTTTTCCATGACTTCTTTCTGCGCCTGCTCGTATTCGGACATCAGCATGATGGAATCCTGGAGCACGCGGCGCGGTGTCTTGTCTACGAAACGTATGAACTGGTTGCTCACTGCCGAGGCGACACCTTCTTTCATATAAGTGAAGTTGGTGTTGCGGTTGGTGGTCATTGCCACGTCGATATTCACCCCGTCTGCCGCATTGCCGGCAATGGTGGCGTTGCCCGTGCCATACACCGTGCCGTAGAAGGGGAAGTCGGGCGATTCTTTGGTGTTCATTACCAGCATATTGTCCACATCGAACCGGAAGCGGTATTCCAAATCCTTGAAATGCCGGTAGTGCAGGTAACCGTTGGCTCTGCCCTGATGCCCTTGTGTATCGAAGATGCGGTTGTTGCGGAAAGTAAGTCCGCCCGGTTCGATAAGTATGCTGTCTTTCAGGGAGAAAGTAGTGTTGAGCACATCTACCTTGAGAGAGGCGTCACCGAATACGCGGCCTTCCATTGTCAGCGCCTTGAACTTGCCGTAGAAATGTACGTGGCCGCTGGCACGCCCGTTGAATTCGGGGGTGATGCTCTGCATGTAGTGGTGGATGAACTTCAGGTTGGTGCTGTCGGCTTCGATTTGCAAGTCGAGCGCGCTGGTAGGCTTTATGGGGTAGATGTATCCGTATACGTGGCTTTTGGCAATGTCTTTCTCGCGGATACGGGCATCCAGGTAGATGCCTTTCACGTCGTGGTGCCATTCGCCGTGTATGTTGGCATCGCCTAAAAGACCCTCGTTCAAGCCGAGGTTGCGTATGAAGAGGTCGGTACTCATCACCGGCTTTTTAAGTATTCCGCTGGCATATGCCGGGCCGGTGGCCTCGCCTTTGAAGTTGACACCCAGGTCGGCTATATCGAATACGTATCCTATGTTTATCTCTTTCAGGTTCAGGCGTACGGTGTCCTGAGGTTGTTCGGATACGGTTCCGTTGATTTGCAAGTGACGCTCTTTATGGCTGAAGTAGAAATTGTTGACGTGCACTTTGCCCGAGTCGACCACGATTTGCGAAGGATGTATCTTCCATACGGTGTCGTTGAGGATTACGTTCGTTTCCTGTACGTTGACAATCGTTTTCAGGGCGGGTTTCTCTTTCTTGGCTTGGCGGGAGGATTTTGTGTGTATTTTGTCGTCGCCAGCTTCTTGGGAAGAGTTGCGGACGAATTGCGTGAGGGCGGCTACCTTGCCGCTGTAAGTTACAGCGCTGCTGTTTCCCCAATTGAATACGGTTTGTATCCGGTCGTCCTTTGCCTTGGCTTCGAGGGCTACGTTTACCGCGCCGGTTGTTTTCCGGTTGGTGAAGCGGACTTTTGCCTGGAACTGTTCACCCGGATTTTCGCAGAGAACCACACCCGACTCAAAGAATTTTCCGCCGTAACTCAGCCGCGGGAAGTACCCCTCTACGCGCAGCCGTTGCGCTTTGTCGTTGAAATAGCCCTTCAGAGTGGAGTGGGTATATACTTTCAGTGGTATCTGGAATACGGTGGAGAGTATCTCCGTATCGTAGATATGGAGGTCGAAATGGAAATTGTTTTCTGTTTTCTGCGGTTTCCTGGCGGGTTGTATCAGAGCCGGGATGTAACGCCGCATGATGTTGAGCACGCTGGCGGGCAATGTCTGATAGGAATAGTCGCCTTCGATAGTGCCGCGCAGGAAATTGGAACTGATAGTCAGCCGTTTCTGACGCTCATCGCCCTGAGTGGCGGCAATCCGCAGGTTGTCCATGAAGAAGTTCTGTTCCGGAGCGATGTATTGGAGACTGTCGACGTTGATTTCACCGTTCATGTCGTTGATGGAGCTACCGGTGAAGTCGGCTTTTATCTTTACCGCCAATTCCGTGTCCTTGTATTTGGGCGTGAGATGCAGGGTGTTGGGGCGGAAATGGTCGATAGCGGCACGGAAGTTGAAGGTGGGTGTCTTGCCGGCAGTATTGATAGAGCCGTTCAGTTGTATGGCGCCGTTTTCGTCGTTGAGCGATACGTTACCGTTGAAGCCGCCTTGCTTATACTCTCCGTCCAAAGTGATGTCTTCGTAGGTATAGTCACTGTAGTCTATGGATGCCACCAGCCCTTTCATGGTAATGGCGGGGTATCTTTGGGCGTAATGGTTGCCTTTGACGTCCATGTTGAAGGTGACTTTTCCAAACTTGTCGTTGTTCAGCATCCTGCCCAGTTCGAATCCGGTTGTCTTTACCGCACCCGAATAAGCGAAATAGCCCTTGTCTTTGTCGGAACTGAGTTTGACATCTGTCTTGATGGTGCCTATATCCGTGCGGACTTCGCCATAGGTCACCAGGTCCGTGAAGTATCCGGAAATCTCTCCACGGAAAGATACCGTGCCCAGATTCTGCAATACCGGAGGAACTCCTTTGTAATCTTTACTTAGGTTGCGTACAAAGAATGCAATGCCGTCCGGGTCGGCATATAAATTGGACAGATTGCCGAATATGTATGCATCTTGCGGATGAGACAGGTCTTGCAGGGATACATTGCCTTTCAGCAGGAAGTGGTCGTTGGAAGAGATAAGCAGCTTCGGGCAGTTGAGCCGGTTGACTGTTCCGGCGGCTTCCATTTCCAACTTCAACTTCTCCTTGAAGGGCTTGAAGGCAGGCACGAATGCCGATATATCCTGTAATGCTACTTCCGAAGGCAGCATACGGAACGAAAAACGGACATCATCGGTGAAATGGCCGAGTGACTCCAGGCTGTCGTATTCCATACGGATGGTGTCCATTGCCAAAGAGGTGTTGGGCAAATCTATGGCGAAGTTCTCTATCCGCATCTTCCGGTCGTTGGCTATTATCTTCAGACTCAGTTTTTTCAGTTCGAAGCCGGAGTGCTCCTCTTCAACACTCATCCGCTTGATGGCAGCGTTGACCGAGTCGTTCTGGAGCGCTTTCAGTGAGATGTTGGCAAGAATGTTGGACAGGCGGATGTGTTGCGGGTTGAACTTGCCCGGAGTGCTTTCGGCCGACAACACATCGTAAGATACCTTTCCGCGCCGTATCAGGAGTGAGTTGATGCGCAGGTCCAAATTGCTCTTCTTCTTGACGGTGTCTTTGGAAGCGAAAGCGTCGAGCACGAATTGGAAGTTGGTGCTTGCCTGGGGAGTAGGTCTTTCCAGATTGGCATTGAAACTGAAAAGCTGTACGTTGCCGATGGATATCTTTCCGCTGAACAGCGGCAGTATCTCGAACTTAGCGGACAGACGGCCTATTTTCAGCAACTCTTTTCCCGATTGGTCGTTCAGTACCAGGTCGTCGATGATAATCCGGTTCAGCAATCCTATGTTTATCCGCCCTACTGTGAGCTCGCTGCCTAATACGGTGCTCAGCTCCTTGGCAACGAGTACAGACATGCGGTGCTGGACATAAGGAATGTTCAGCAGCAAAATTATTCCGATATAGAGTCCTAACACTATACCGATTATCCAGCGTACTGTCGTTTTCAGCGTTCTGATAGGCGGTTATTTTTTTGATTCAGCCAACAAAAATATGAAATAATACGTTATGGATACTACTTTTATCACTACTTTTGCAGCGTTTAAACGTAAATAAACACTATGAGTACAATAATCTTAGGAATTGAATCTTCATGTGATGATACTTCCGCAGCGGTCATCAAGGACGGCTACCTGCTGTCGAATGTCGTTGCCAGTCAGGCTGTTCACGAAGCTTATGGCGGGGTAGTGCCCGAATTGGCTTCGCGTGCGCATCAACAGAATATAGTGCCGGTGGTGCACGAGGCTTTGAAACGTGCCGGAGTTACCAAGGAAGAATTAAGTGCCGTGGCGTTTACGCGCGGTCCGGGACTGATGGGGTCTTTGCTGGTGGGTGTGTCCTTTGCCAAAGGGTTCGCCCGTGCGTTGGGGATACCTATGATAGATGTCAATCACTTGACCGGACATGTATTAGCTCATTTTATTAAAGCGGAAGGTGAAGAGAATGTGCAGCCGGAATTTCCTTTCCTTTGCCTGCTGGTTTCCGGTGGCAACTCTCAGATTATTTTAGTAAAGGCCTACAACGACATGGAAATCCTGGGGCAGACAATTGATGATGCCGCAGGTGAAGCCATCGACAAATGCTCCAAAGTAATGGGGCTGGGCTATCCCGGCGGACCGATTATCGACCGGCTTGCCCGCCAGGGAAATCCTAAAGCCTTTACTTTCAGCAAACCGCATATTCCCGGACTGGATTACAGCTTCAGCGGCTTGAAGACTTCGTTTCTGTATTCCTTGCGCGACTGGATAAAGGATGACCCCGATTTCATCGAACATCACAAGACAGACCTGGCGGCATCACTGGAAGCTACTGTTGTCGATATTCTGATGGATAAGTTGCGTAAAGCGGCAAAACAGTACAAGATAAAGGATGTGGCCGTTGCAGGTGGTGTATCGGCAAACAACGGTCTGCGAAATTCATTCCGCGAACATGCTGAGAAGTATGGATGGAATATTTTCATTCCCAAGTTCAGCTATACAACGGATAATGCTGCAATGATTGCCATAACTGGATACTTCAAGTATCTGGATAAGGATTTCTGCCCGATGGAAGCACCGGCTTATTCGCGTGTCACTTTATAAGGAAAAAGTATATTGCATATATATAATAAGGTATGAAGACGGAAGAGAAGGTAGGGGAACTGCTGAAAGCAAAGAATTTCTCCCTTTCCACCGCTGAAAGTTGTACCGGTGGCGGAATAGCTGCCTTGATAACTTCGGTTCCGGGGAGCTCGGAGTATTTTAAAGGCGGAATTGTGGCGTATTCCAACGAAATAAAGGCGGATTTGCTCCATGTTTCTGTCGAGACGCTGGCGCAGCACGGTGCAGTGAGCAGGGAGACGGTTGTTGAAATGGTGAAAGGTGCGATGAAAACGTTGAAAACGGATTGCGCGGTTGCTACTTCGGGAATTGCCGGCCCCAGTGGCGGTACACCGGAGAAACCGGTAGGTACTGTGTGGATAGCGGCTGCCTGCAAAAACGAAATTGTAACCATGAAGCAGGAAGGCGATCGCGGAAGGGCGGAAAATGTACAGTCGGCTATTCAAAATGCGCTGTTTATGCTCTGTAGTATGCTGAAATGAGGAAAAAATATTCTCGTGCAACGAATTATTTTAGGAAAAACTTGTTTCGTAACGATAAAAGTGCTTACTTTGCGCTCTGTTTGAAATAAGTATAGATAAAAACTATAAAATAAAGATAGAAATGTCGAAGATTTGTCAAATTACCGGAAAGAAAGCCATGATTGGCAACAATGTTTCACACTCAAAGAGAAGAACTAAAAGAACCTTTGATTTGAACTTGTTTAATAAAAAGTTCTACTATGTAGAACAAGATTGTTGGATCAGCCTTAGCATTTGCGCTAACGGGTTGCGTATTATTAACAAAAAAGGACTGGATGCTGCGCTGACTGAAGCTGTGGCTAAAGGTTATTGTGATTGGAAAAGCATTAAAGTAATCGGCTAAACGTAGAGGAGAAAACTTACAATGGCAAAGAAAGCAAAAGGTAACAGAGTGCAGGTGATTCTGGAATGTACAGAACACAAAGACAGTGGAATGCCGGGAACATCTCGTTATATCACAACTAAGAACAGAAAGAATACTACAGAAAGACTTGAGTTGAAAAAATACAACCCAATTCTGAAAAGAGTAACAGTACACAAGGAAATTAAATAATAAAGAAGTATAACCCATGGCAAAGAAAACAGTAGCAAGTTTGCACGAAGGCTCTAAAGAAGGTCGTGCTTATACTAAGGTTATCAAAATGGTAAAATCTCCTAAGACTGGAGCATACGTTTTTGATGAGCAAATGGTTCCGAATGAAAAAGTACAAGACTTTTTCAAAAAATAATTGAAATAGCATACGCGCTATAAATACAAAATCCTCTCATTGACAAACAATGAGGGGATTTTTTATTGCTTCTTTTTTTTACTTTTCAATCCTTTGTTATATCTTTGTAGCATTATGTATTATACAAACAACTGTCAATATGGGATTTTTTAGTTTTTTTTCAAAGGAGAAGAAGGAAACTTTAGATAAGGGGTTATCTAAAACCAAAGAGAGCGTGTTTAGTAAAATCGCTCGTGCCGTGGCTGGTAAGTCAAAGGTAGATGACGAAGTGTTGGATAATCTGGAAGAAGTGTTGATTACGTCGGATGTAGGCGTAGAGACGACTTTGAATATTATTAAGCGCATCGAAAAACGTGCCGCTGCGGATAAATATGTGAATACTCAGGAATTGAATCATATATTACGTGACGAAATAGCCGCTTTGTTGACCGAGAATAACTCGGATGATGTAGCTGATTTTGATGTTCCGATCGAAAGAAAGCCTTATGTGATTATGGTAGTAGGGGTCAATGGAGTGGGAAAGACTACAACTATCGGCAAACTGGCTTATCAATTCAAGAAAGCCGGTAAATCTGTTTACTTGGGAGCCGCTGATACATTCCGTGCGGCTGCTGTAGAACAGTTGATGATTTGGGGAGAGCGGGTAGGGGTGCCTGTCGTTAAACAGAAAATGGGTGCTGATCCTGCATCGGTAGCTTATGACACCCTTAGCTCTGCTGTTGCCAACAATGCTGACATCGTTATTATTGATACAGCCGGACGCTTGCACAATAAAGTCGGCCTGATGAACGAGCTGACCAAAATTAAAAATGTAATGAAGAAAGTAGTGCCTGATGCACCGGATGAAGTATTACTTGTATTGGACGGCTCTACAGGACAGAATGCTTTTGAACAAGCCAAGCAGTTTACTCTGGCAACGGAGGTTACCGCTATGGCTATCACTAAACTTGATGGGACTGCTAAAGGCGGTGTTGTAATTGGTATTTCCGACCAATTTAAGATTCCTGTTAAATACATCGGTTTGGGTGAAGGAATGGAGGATTTACAAGTATTCCGCAAAAACGAATTTGTTGATTCCTTGTTTGGAGAAAATGCATGAAAAGAAAGAGAATAGATATAATCACTTTGGGATGCTCTAAAAATTTGGTGGACTCTGAGCAGTTGATGCGTCAACTGGAAGAAGTAGGATATAGCGTGACTCATGATACTGAAACTCCACAAGGGGAAATTGCAGTCATCAATACATGCGGTTTCATCGGCGATGCCAAAGAAGAATCTATCAATATGATTCTGGAGTTTGCCAAAAGAAAGGAAGAAGGTGACTTAAAGAAACTTTTTGTAATGGGTTGTCTTTCTGAACGTTATCTCAGGGAGCTGGCTATTGAAATACCACAAGTAGATAAATTCTATGGTAAATTCAACTGGAAGGAACTTTTGCATGATTTGGGGAAAAGCTATCATGAGGAGTTGTATATTGAACGGACGCTGACCACTCCGCAGCATTATGCTTATCTGAAAATATCGGAAGGATGTGATCGTAAATGTTCGTATTGTGCTATCCCGATTATTACAGGACGTCATATATCTAAACCGATAGAAGAAATCTTGGATGAAGTCCGGTATCTGGTGTCGCAAGGCGTGAAAGAGTTTCAGGTTATAGCACAGGAGCTAACTTATTACGGAGTTGATTTGTATAAGAAACAAATGCTTCCGGAATTGATTGAACGCATTTCGGAAATACCAGGAGTAGAATGGATTCGTCTGCATTATGCGTATCCGGCACATTTCCCGATTGACTTGTTTCGTGTAATGCGTGAACGTGGCAATGTTTGCAAGTATATGGATATAGCTTTGCAACATATCAGTGACAATATGTTGAAGCTGATGCGTCGGCAAGTGACAAAGGAGGATACTTACAGACTGATTGAACAATTCCGTAAAGAAGTCCCTGGTATTCACCTGCGAACAACTTTAATGGTAGGACATCCTGGAGAAACAGAGGAAGACTTTGAAGAGTTAAAGGAGTTTGTCCGTAAAGTACGCTTCGATAGAATGGGAGCTTTTGCTTATTCGGAAGAAGAAGGTACTTATGCTGCAGAAACTTATGAAGATTCTATTCCGCAAAAAGTGAAACAAGCCCGACTTGATGAATTAATGGATATTCAGCAGGGCATATCGGCAGAGTTGAGTGCAGAAAAAGTCGGTAAACAGATGAAAATTATCATTGATCGGTTAGAAGGCGATTATTATATCGGAAGAACTGAATTTGATTCGCCGGAAGTAGATCCGGAAGTATTGATTAATTGTTCTGAAAAAGAGCTTGAGATCGGAAAGTTTTATCAAGTAGAAGTAGTAGATGCAGACGATTTTGATTTATATGCAAAGATAATAAATGACTATGAATAATAAGGAATTTACATCTGAACTAGCTGAAAGACTGGGGTACACCATTAAGGATACTGCCGAATTAATAGGTTCTTTACTGTCTGATATGGTACAAGAACTGGAAGAAGGCAACGTGATTGCAGTACAAGGATTCGGTTCTTTTGAAGTAAAAAAGAAAGCGGAACGTATTTCAATTAATCCGGCAAGTAAACAACGTATGTTGGTTCCTCCCAAATTGGTGTTATCTTATAAACCTAGCAATACATTGAAAGATAAGTTTAAATAAATATTTCCCGTTATGAATGAAAGACTAACAATTCAAGACCTTACTGACTTGTTGGCTGCTAAACATAGCATGACCAAGAAGGATGCCGAGGTGTTCGTAAAAGAGTTTTTTCTCTTGATTGAACAAGCCTTGGAAAACGAGAAGACTGTAAAAATCAAAGGATTGGGAACTTTCAAACTTATCGATGTAGATAGCCGGGAAAGTGTCAATGTTAACACAGGTGAACGTTTCCAGATAAAAGGGCATACAAAGGTTTCATTTTCTCCGGACGCGAATTTGAGAGATACAATTAATAAACCTTTTGCACATTTCGAGACTGTTGTGTTGAATGAAAACACAGTATTGGAAGATACTCCGGTAGAAGAAGTGGAAGAGGAAGAAGTAGGTGAGGAAATTCTTGCTTCAACAATAGAAGATTATAATAAAAAGGAGGAAAGTCAAGAGAATACTTCTAATCCTATAGTAGAAAATGAAAGTCAGATTGCTGAACAAGATTCTTCCGAAGAAGTGGATACGGTTCAGGAGGAACGAATAACGGAACAGTCTATTGAAGAAAAAGTAGTGGTTGAAGAATCACTTATGGTTGAACAACAACAGCCAGAACAACCAGTAAAAGAGAAAGAAAGAATTACGGCAGAGCAGATTATTGAACAAGAACTTCTGAAAGCAAATCTAAAGCCCGAAATTCCAATAGTATCACCACAGTCGGAAATTACAAAGCCGACTAAAGCTTCTGTACAAACTACTGTTAGCCCGATATCTAAAAAAGAGGTTGTTAAAAAGGAGAAATCTCCTGTTCCTTATTTGATAGCTGTAATCGTCATAGTATTGTTACTATGTGGAGGTGTGATTTTATTTATCTATTATCCGGACCTGTTTTCTTCTTCATCTGACAAGAATACCCTCGATATGCCGCCTGTAACAACTCAACCTGTTCGAACTGAAGCGCAGCTTTCCGATACTATTGAACATAAAGATACTGTTGTAGAAGTAACTGTTGCTACACCGAAGAACGTTGTTGAGCCACAGTCAATTGTAAGAAAAGAAGAGACATTAACTTCTGCAAAGGCTGAGAGTAGGCCTGTCCAGCAGCAACCTTCAGCTTCTGCTTATCCTGATTCTGCATCATATAAAATAACAGGAACAAAGACAAAGTATACAATCAAGGAAGGTGAAACTTTAACAAGAGTTTCTTTACGTTTCTATGGTACAAAAGCGATGTGGCCATATATAGTGAAGCATAATCCGGATGTGATTAAAAATCCGAATAACGTGCCTTATGGTACTACAATCAAAATACCGGAACTTACAAAAGAATAATTATAACTATCTACTCCCCCGGCTATACATTACTTGTACTGGTCGGGGGAAGTGTTATGGATGTACAAAAGCGTATGAAAGTACCTTAATCTAAAGATTTCGCATTGTTTTTTAATAAAAATTAGTTGCAATCGTTAATTATATGGCGTACTTTTGGAAGCAAAATAAAAAGCCTTATACACAGGCAAGGCTTACATCAAATTAATGGGAATTAAATAATAAAATATTAAGTATTTATGGCTGAATCAATTGATATCCGCGAGCTAAATGAGCGGATTGAAAGACAAAGTGCTTTCGTTACCAATCTTACGACAGGTATGGACCAAATCATTGTTGGTCAGAAACATTTGGTTGAATCACTGCTTATCGGATTACTCTCCGATGGTCATGTCCTTTTGGAAGGTGTGCCTGGTTTGGCAAAAACTTTGGCTATTAAAACTCTTGCTTCTTTGATTGACGCTAAATATAGCCGTATCCAGTTTACCCCCGACTTATTGCCTGCTGACGTTATCGGTACAATGGTTTACAGTCAGAAAGATGAATCGTTTAAAGTACAAAAAGGACCGATTTTCGCAAACTTTGTATTAGCCGATGAAATAAATCGTGCTCCTGCCAAGGTTCAGAGTGCTTTGCTGGAAGCTATGCAAGAGCGTCAGGTTACTATTGGTAAAGAGACTTTCTTATTACCGGAGCCTTTTCTTGTATTGGCAACTCAAAACCCTATCGAACAAGAAGGTACTTATCCGCTTCCTGAAGCACAGGTTGACCGTTTTATGCTGAAAGTTGTTATCGATTATCCAAAACTAGAGGAAGAAAAGTTGATTATTCGCCAGAATATAAATGGAGAAAAGTTCAATATAAAGCCAATTCTGAAGGCAGAGGAAATTATCGAAGCACGAAAAGTAGTTCGTCAGGTGTATTTGGACGAAAAGATTGAACGCTATATCGTAGATATTGTATTTGCAACTCGTTTCCCGGAAAAATATGACCTGAAAGAATTGAAAGATATGATCGGATTTGGTGGTTCGCCTCGTGCATCTATCAATCTTGCTTTAGCTGCCCGTACGTATGCATTCATTAAACGCCGCGGTTATGTGATTCCAGAGGATGTACGTGCTGTTGCGCATGACGTGCTCCGTCACCGTATTGGACTGACATACGAAGCCGAAGCAAACAGTATGACTTCGGACGAAATCATCAGTAAGATTTTGAATAAGGTTGAAGTACCTTAATTGGTAGTTAACTACTTACCACTTAACTACTTTATAAATGGAAACAAGTGAAATACTAAAAAAGGTTCGCCAAATTGAAATCAAGACACGAGGATTGTCTAACAATATTTTTGCAGGCCAATATCATTCGGCTTTCAAAGGTAGAGGAATGTCCTTTTCGGAGGTTCGTGAGTATCAATTTGGGGATGACATACGTGACATAGACTGGAACGTGACGGCGCGCTTCAACAAACCTTATGTGAAAGTGTTTGAAGAGGAACGCGAACTGACAGTTATGTTGATGGTCGATGTTTCCGGAAGTTTAGAATTTGGTACGGTCAAGCAATTAAAGAAAGACATGATAACGGAAATTGCCGCTACTCTTGCTTTCTCTGCTATCCAAAACAATGATAAAATCGGTGTGATATTCTTTTCAGACCGGATAGAAAAGTTTATTCCTCCCAAGAAGGGACGTAAGCATATTCTATATATTATTCGTGAATTGATTGATTTTCAGCCGGAAAGTCATCGCACTAATATACGTCTTGCATTGGAATATCTGACTAATGTTATGAAAAGACGCTGTACTGCGTTTGTTTTATCCGACTTTATCGATCAGGAAAGTTTCAAAAATGCTTTGACTATTGCTAACCGGAAACATGATGTAGTAGCATTACAGGTTTATGATAGGAGAGTCAGTGATCTTCCTCCGGTGGGATTGATGCGGATAAAAGATGCAGAAACAGGACATGAGCAATGGATTGATACTTCTTCCAAAGCTGTACGTCGGGCACATCGCGACTGGTGGATACAAAAACAGACAGAATTGAATGATACATTTACTAAAAGTAACGTAGACTCTGTATCTGTAAGAACTGACCAGGATTACGTAAAGGCATTGTTGAATTTATTTGCCAAACGAAACTAATGAAATCAAAGATGAATAAAAATATTATTCTGATAGCATTGTTATGTTTACTGTCTATTGATAGAGTAGGAGCACAATCTGTAACAGTGGAGGCAAAGATAGATTCTTTGCAGATACTGATTGGTGAACAAGCGAAAATACAATTACAAGTAGCTATGGATGCCAAGCAACGGGCTGTTTTTCCCGCTTATACCGATACACTGGTACGAGGGGTAGAAATTATAGAAACTGCCAAGCCGGATACTCAGTTCTTGAACGATCGTCAGCGTATGATGATTACTCAAGAGTATACTGTTACTTCTTTTGACTCGGCTTTGTATTATCTACCACCAATGCCTGTTACAGTAGATGGCAAAGAGTATAGATCAAGAGCTTTGGCATTGAAAGTATATTCAATACCGGTTGACACATTACATCCAGACCAATTTTTTGGACAGAAAACCGTGATGAAAGCTCCTTTCGCATGGGAAGACTGGTATGGGTTAATTGGCTGTTCATTCTTGGCTTTGCCTTTACTTGGTCTATTGATTTATCTCATAGTTCGTATCCGGGATAACAAACCTATTATCCGCAAAATAAAGGTAGAACCTAAATTGCCGCCCCATCAGGCTGCAATGAAAGAGATAGAGCGTATCAAGAATGAGAAAGTATGGCAGAAAGGACAACCGAAGGAATATTACACAGAATTGACTGATACACTTCGCACCTATATAAAAGATCGTTTTGGTTTCAATGCGCTTGAAATGACTTCATCTGAGATTATTGACAAGCTATTAGAAATGAAGGATAAAGAAGCTATTTCTGATTTGAAGGAGCTTTTCCAGACAGCCGATCTAGTGAAGTTCGCGAAGCACGATCCGCAAATGAACGAGAATGATGCCAATCTGATCAATGCTATTGACTTTATTAATGAAACGAAGCAACCTGAAGAAGAAAATCAAAAACCGCAACCAACGGAAATTACAATTATAGAGAAGCGTTCTTTGCGGACAAAAGTATTGCTAATTTGCGGAATCGCAATTTTGTCAACCGCATTGATAGGTACCTTTATATATATAGGTATGCAGTTATATAATCTTTTTGCTTAAAAGTATATATAGCTTGAATACTAAATAGTAAACTGTTAAATCATAAATGAAATGATTTTTGCCAATATTGAATATCTGTTTTTGCTATTATTACTTATACCTTATATTGTATGGTATATTCTGAGGCAAAAGAAAAGTGAAGCAACTCTTCAAATTTCGGATGCTCGTGTATATGCACATACACCTAAAAGCTATAAGAACTATTTGTTGCATGTTCCATTCTTATTGCGTGTTATTGCCTTAGTGCTGGTTATTCTAGTGCTTGCACGTCCGCAAACGACTAATAAATGGCAGAATAGCGAAATAGAAGGGATTGATATAATGCTCGCTATTGACGTATCTACTAGTATGTTAGCCGAGGATTTAAAGCCGAATCGGTTGGAAGCTGCAAAGGATGTAGCTGCTGAATTTATTAACGGCCGCCCTAACGATAATATCGGTATAACTTTATTTGCAGGTGAAACTTTCACTCAATGTCCGCTTACTGTCGACCATGCTGTTTTATTGGATATGATTCATAATATCAAATGTGGCCTTATCGAAGATGGTACAGCAGTAGGTATGGGAATAGCAAATGCAGTAACCCGACTGAAAGATAGTAAGGCAAAGTCTAAGGTGATTATTTTATTGACAGACGGTACTAATAACAAAGGGGATATTTCTCCATTGACGGCTGCTGAGATTGCCAAAAGTTTTGGTATTCGCGTGTACACTATTGGGGTGGGGACGAATGGTATGGCACCTTATCCCTATCCAGTTGGAAATACGGTGCAATATGTAAATATGCCGGTGGAAATTGATGAGAAAACGTTGACACAGATTGCAGGTACAACCGATGGTAACTATTTTAGGGCTACGAGTAACTCGAAACTAAAAGAAGTATATGAGGAAATTGATAAACTGGAAAAAACTAAACTGAATGTAAAGGAGTATAGTAAAAGGGACGAAGAATATCAGTGGTTTGCATTGGCGGCTTTCCTTTGTGTGTTATTAGAAGTGTTATTGCGTAACTCAATACTCAAAAAGATTCCATAAGGATGTTTGTCAATCGTTATTTGTCAATCGTAAAATAAGAAGAAAATGTTCCGATTTGAAGAACCTACATATTTATATTTATTGTTGCTATTACCTTTTTTAGCAGTTTTCTACTTGTATTCCAATTACAGGAGAAGAAAAAATATTCGACGTTTTGGTGATCCGGTTTTACTGGCCCAGTTGATGCCTGATGTATCCAAATATCGTCCGGATATAAAATTTTGGATAATATTTGTTGTTATCGGCTTGTTCTCTGTATTATTAGCACGTCCTCAGTTTGGCTCCAAACAGGAAACAGTGAAGCGTAAAGGGGTAGAAGTTATTATTGCTTTGGATATTTCAAATTCGATGTTGGCACAGGACGTACAGCCAAGTCGTCTGGAAAAAGCTAAAAGATTAATTTCCAGGTTAGTTGATGAACTGGATAATGATAAAATCGGTATGATTGTATTTGCAGGAGATGCATTTACGCAGTTACCGATTACCAGCGACTATATTTCTGCCAAGATGTTTTTGGAGTCGATTAGTCCTTCATTGATTTCTAAACAAGGTACGGCTATTGGAGAAGCTATTAATTTGGCTGTACGGAGTTTTACACCTCAAGAAGGAGTGGGACGTGCCATTGTTGTAATTACAGATGGTGAAAACCATGAAGGCGGAGCTGTAGAAGCTGCTAAAGTTGCAGCTGAAAAAGGTATTCAAGTAAGTGTATTAGGGGTGGGTATGCCTGATGGTGCACCTATTCCCATAGAAGGTACAAATGATTATCGTCGTGACCGTGAAGGGAATGTTATTGTCACACGCTTAAACGAAGCTATGTGTCAGGAAATTGCCAAAGAAGGAAAAGGTATTTATGTACGAGTAGATAATACTAACTCTGCTCAGAAAGCTATTAATCAGGAAGTGAATAAAATGGCGAAATCAGATGTTGAGTCGAAAGTGTATACAGAGTTTAACGAACAGTTTCAAGCTATTGCATGGATTATTTTAATATTATTGTTAGCAGAATTGTTAATTCTAGATCGTAAAAATCCTTTGTTCAAAAACGTTCACCTATTTTCTAATAAGAAATAGCTATGCATATGTTAAGAAGTAAATATATTCTATTCACTATTTTTCTACTATCGGTAGCCAATGTCTCGGCACAGAAAGCAGAGCGTGACTACATCCGTAAAGGAAACCGTTTGTTTAATGACAGCGTATTTGTAGATGCGGAGGTGAATTATCGGAAAGCTTTAGAAGTAAACCCTAAGTCGACAGTATCCATGTATAATCTGGGGAATACTCTCTCACAGCAACAAAAGTTTCAGGATGCTATGGAACAATATGTAGCTGCCGGCAAAATCGAAAAAGACAAAATGAAACTGGCTCATATTTATCATAATATGGGGGTTCTTTTTCAAGCTGGTAAAGATTATGCAAAAGCAGTAGAAGCGTATAAAATGTCGTTACGCAATAATCCAGCTGACGATGAAACTCGATATAATTTGGCACTTGCCCAGAAAATGCTGAAAGATCAACAGCAGAATCAGGACCAAAATCAAGATCAAAACAAAGACCAGCAACAGAAGCAAGATCAACAACAAGATAAGAATAAAGACAAACAGAATGATCAAAAACAGGATGAAAAGAAAGATCAGCAACAACCTCCAAAATCTGAAAAGAAAGACAATCAAATGTCGAAGGAGAATGCAGAACAATTACTTAATTCTGTGATGCAGGATGAAAAGGATGTGCAGGATAAAGTGAAGAAACAACAGAAAGTGTTGCAAGGTGGGCGTTTGGAAAAAGACTGGTAATATTAAGTTGACGATATAAATTTCATAAGCAATGAGAAAACTAATTATTATATTAATGACATTGATGGCATATAGCACCCAAACTTTCGCTGATAAAGTGTCGTTTGTTGCTTCTGCTCCGGACGTGGTGGTGGTAGGCGATCAATTTAGGCTATCGTATACGGTTACAACACAGAAAGTAAAAGATTTTCGTGCTCCTTCTATCAAAGGATTTGATGTTTTAATGGGGCCAAGCCGATCAGAACAAAGTAGTACTCAGATTGTGAATGGTAGTGTATCATCTACTAGTAGTATTACTTTCACTTATATATTGATGGCCAATACTGCTGGTGAGTTTACTGTTCCTGGTGCTTCAATAGTAGCTGACGGTAATCAAATGATATCTAACTCAGTGAAAATAAAAGTATTGCCACAAGATCAAAATCATAATAGTAGCAGGAGGGATAATGATAATAGTTCTTCCATACAGCCTTCATCGAATGCAAGTGTATCTAACCAAGATTTGTTTATTACAGCAACTGCAAGTAAGACAAATGTTTATGAGCAGGAAGCGTTCGTATTGACATATAAAATATATACCAGAGAATCTAACTTACAGCTTAATAATGCCAAGTTACCTGACTTCAAGGGTTTTCATTCACAGGAAATCGAAATGACTACAAATGCTCGATGGACACCTGAGCATTATAAAGGTCGTAACTACTATACAACTGTTTATCGCCAATTCGTGCTCTTTCCACAACAGTCGGGCAAACTATTTATAGAGCCTGCACAGTTCCAAATGACGGTAAATAAACCAGTACAGTCAGCCGATCCTTTTGATGCTTTTTTTAACGGAGGAAACAATGTTATAGAGATTAAGAAGCCTATCACAACTCCTAAAATAGCCATCAATGTTAATCCACTTCCGGCTGGTAAACCGACAAACTTCTTAGGTGGAGTAGGAGAGTTCAACATTTCTTCTTCTATCAACAGTAAGGAGTTAAAAACGAATGATGCAATAACTATTAAATTAGTGATTTCCGGAACGGGTAATCTGAAACTTATTTCCAATCCGGAAATCAAATTTCCAGATGATTTTGAAGTGTACGATCCTAAAGTTGATAATCAGGTGAGATTAACAAAAGAAGGGCTTACTGGGAATAAAGTTATTGAATATTTAGCAATCCCTAGACATGCCGGAACATATAAAATTCCGGGTGTATCTTTTAGTTATTTCGATATCCGTTCCAAATCTTATAAAACTCTGAATACAGAAGATTATGTAATAAACGTAGAGAAAGGTGCAGGAAATGCAGATCAAGTTATTGCTAACTTCACCAATAAGGAGGATTTGAAAGTCTTGGGTGAAGATATTCGCTATATTAAACAAAACGAAGTGACTTTTCAACCTAAAGGAAGCTTCTTCTATGGTTCAATGTCGTACTGGCTATTCTATATTATTCCGGCTCTTGCCTTTATTCTTTTCTTTATAATTTATCGCAAACAAGCAGCAGAGAATGCCAATGTAGCGAAGATGAGAACGAAGAAGGCTAATAAAGTAGCAATAAAACGTATGAAGCTGGCTGGTAAACTGCTTTCTGAAAATAAGAAAGATGCTTTCTATGATGAAGTTTTGAAAGCATTGTGGGGCTATATCAGTGATAAACTGAATATTCCGGTATCCCGTTTGTCTAAAGATAATATTGAGGAAAAATTGAGAAATCATGGAGTGAGTGAAGAGCTAATTAAGGAATTCCTGAATGCATTGAATGACTGTGAATTTGCCCGTTTTGCTCCGGGAGATGAAAATCAGGCAATGGATAAAGTTTATTCATCTTCAATAGAAGTGATAAGCAAAATGGAGAATTCAATAAAACATTAACCTAGAAGAGATTGTGTCATGAAAAAAATATTATTTTTTATATTCTTATCAATGTCGGTAACTTGCTTCGCGCAAGATTCACTGAGCATTGAACCCAGACAAATAAACGAAGCTGATTCTATCCATGTCGATACACATACACTTCTTAATAACAAATTGGAAGATGTGACAAAAACTAAAGGAGATTCCGCATATATAAAAGAAGATTATGCGGCTGCCATTCAAATATACGAAGCATTACTAAAGAATGGAGAAGCATCTGAAGTTTATTATAACCTCGGAAATAGTTATTATAAAATAGGTGAAATAGCAAAGGCGGTTCTTAATTACGAACGTGCCTTGCTTTTGCAACCGGGAAATAGCGACATCCGTGCTAATCTCGAAGTAGCACGTGCCAAAACAATAGATAAAGTAGAACCTACTCCTGAAGTCTTTTTTATCTCATGGACTAAGTCTTTGATTAATTGTATGAGTGTAGATGCATGGGCCACATGGGGAATTGTTTCTTTCATTCTACTGATAGTATCTCTCTACTTCTTTATATTTTCAAAACAGATTATGTGGAAAAAGATAGGCTTCATTTCAGGGATTATCTTTTTAATAATCACAGTATGCTCTAATCTTTTTGCTTCACAACAAAAAGAAAATTTGGTAAACCGTAACGAAGCGATAGTTATGAATCCGAGTGTCACAGTGCGAAGTACTCCAAGTGAAAGTGGTACTAGTTTATTTATTCTTCATGAAGGAAGAAAGGTAAACGTCAAAGACAATTCTATGAAAGAATGGAAAGAAATTCACTTAGAAGATGGAAAAGTAGGATGGGTCCCAGCTTCTGCTATTGAAGTGATATAAAAGGTATTAATAGATTTTATCAATTTTGAAAAAAAAGATAAGCAAATAATTTGTTTTATCTTTTTTTTTGCTTAAGTTTATAGCGTGATAAAAAATCACATAGTACTAACCATTAAATTTATGAGACATGAGAACAATAACATTTAATGAACTTCGTAAGATTAAAGATTCATTGCCCAGCGGTAGCATGCATCGAATAGCAGACGAACTTGGTTTACACGTAGATACTGTGCGAAACTTTTTCGGAGGCCATAATTTCAAGGAGGGAAAAAGTGTCGGAATACATCTTGAGCCCGGTCCAGATGGTGGGCTTGTTATGTTAGACGATACAACAGTTCTCGATCGGGCTTTAAAGATTCTAGATGAATTGAATATGAGTATGCAAAAAGAACAGGCTACCGAATCTGTGCAAGTTTAAAATATAGCAAACAGAAATCCCAATTGCGTTAAACAATTGGGATTTCTTATTTGTTCACCTTCAAAATGTATCAATTATGGAAGACAAATTAGTAACTCTAGCAATTCTGACATATACCAAAGCTCAGATTCTAAAAAATGTACTTGAAAATGAAGGTATTGAGACATACATTCATAATGTGAACCAAATACAGCCTGTTGTATCCTCTGGAGTACGCTTACGAATTAAGGAAAGCGATCTACCGCATGCACTGAAAATCACAGAAAGCTCTGCTTGGCTATCGGAAAGTATAGTAGGAGAGAAGGAAACAAAAAAAGGAGAAAAATCAAATAAGATTTTAATTCCGGTCGATTTCTCTAGTTATTCGATGAAAGCATGTGAATTTGCCTTCAACCTAGCTAAAACAGAGAACGCAGAGATTATTTTGTTGCATGTATATTTTACACCTATATATGCATCGTCATTGCCATACGGAGATGTATTCAACTATCAAATTGGAGATGAAGAATCTGTAAAAACAATTATTCACAAAGTTCATTCTGATCTCAAAGCTTTATCTGATAAAATAAAAGATAAAGTTGAATCGGGGGAATTTCCAGATGTCAAATATAGCTGTATTTTACGTGAAGGCATTCCAGAAGAAGAAATATTGAGATACGCTAAAGAGCAACGTCCTAAACTCATCATTATGGGGACACGAGGAAAAAATCAAAAAGATATAGATCTGATTGGCAGTGTAACTGCTGAGGTTATTGACCGAAATCGTACAGCCGTATTAGCTATTCCGGAGAATACACCATTCAAACAATTCAGTGAGGTAAAACAGATCGCTTTTATAACTAATTTCGATCAAAGAGATTTAATAGCTTTTGATGCATTTTTCAATAGTTGGAAGTCATTTCATTTTTCAGTATCTTTGATACATCTTGCTGAATCAAAAGATACGTGGAATGAAATAAAACTTGTTGGCATAAAAGAATATTTTCACAAGCAATACCCAGGGCTTGAAATCCATTATGATGTCGTAATGAGTGATAATCTACTAAAAGGACTTGAACAATATATCAAAGATAATCAAATAGATATAATCGCATTGACTTCATACAAAAGAAATATATTCGCTCGATTATTCAATCCAAGTATTGCTCGTAAGATGATTTTTCATTCAGATACGCCGTTACTTGTTATGAACGGATGATCAAAAGAAATAGAATTTTAGTGTTTTAAACAGTGGAATAATTCATATTATGTTTAATAGAAAAAGGGAACAATAAATAAACTTTGCTCCCTTTTGCTGTTTTTTAATGAACTCATATTTTTAAAAAGCATAAAAAAAGAAGGCAACTTTTGTGTAACCTTCTTTTTCTTCATCAAAGAAATATATTATTTCATCATCTTATCAATTTCTTCGAATTCCGGACCCATATTCAAATTATAGTATACACGGTAAAGACCTTGCAACCATAAATCTTTCTGGTCAGGTTTTAAAGCTCTAGCTTTTTCATAGAAGGGCTTTGCTTCTTCATAGAATTTCTTCACTGCCGCTTGAGCTTCAGCATACTTAGGATCATTGATATCTGTTGTTGCTTTATCTGCATAATCTTGTGCTTTCATCAGATACACTAAACCTACATTAGAATAAGCTTCTGCATATTCCGGATCAGCAGCAATAGCTTTTTTGTAGTATTCGATTGCATTATCATACTCTTTCATATTATGATAAAGATATGCCTTCACATATAAATATAACTTATTATTAGGATCATTAGTTAACATCTTATCAGCAAATTCCATTGCTTTAGAAGCTTGATTAGAAGTATTATAATAATCAACTAGATTTGCAAAGAAATAATCATTTCCTGGAAACTTAAGAATACCTTCTTCCAAAGATTTAATCCATGCAGCAGTATCACCTTTAGCTTTATAAGCATCTGCCATTAACTGCATAGCAAACTTACCTCCATCTTTATCAGACAATGCTGAAGGAGCGTACTTGATAATAGCATCTTTATCGCCTACTCTATCAGCCGCTAATGTTGCATAATATGCAATTTGAGGAAGAAGTGTATCATTTTTAGCTAACTCTTTATCAGCCAACATCGGATAAGAAGCTGATTCTACATAAGTAGCGAAAAATTTTAATGCTTCCTTATTCTTATCCAAATTGAAATATTGGATACCACCATTAATCAAATTAGGGCGTTCAGCCAACATACTAGAAGCATTTGCTTTACGATATTTGTTTTTAATCTTACCTTTTTCATTAGGTACCTGAGCCAAATCGTCGCATTTATTATAGTACTCATACATCTTCAAAATACTGTTGTATACTTTTAATGTATCGTACGGTTTTTTCAGAAAAGCATTTTTCATTTGCTCTTCGTTGATACGCTTCTGAATAAATCCAGCAACGTCCCATGTGTCAGCAAGATCCTTAGTTTCAGGATTCTTCATAGCCTCTTCAATCAGCTGTTCAGCTTGCTTAAAATTAGGTTTCACATCATTGGCAATGCTTTTTGCTTCTTTTACATTCTTCATCTGAGCAAATGAGAAGCTAACAGCCATCAATAAAACCATCGAAAATAATACTCTTTTCATGATTGTTGTTTGATTAATTATTAATATTATGTCTATTCTTCAATATCGTTATTACTTTCATTTACGTCCGTGACGTCTTCAGCATTCGGTGTATCTGCATTAGGATCACTTATAATTGTTCCTTCTTTTTCCTCAGCAGGAATTTCATCTTCAAGACTTTCTGTCATTACTTTACATACCGAGCCTATTTGGTCGTTACGTTTCTCAAGATTAATCAGACGGACACCTTGAGTTGCACGTCCCATAATACGGACATCTGCTACTTTCAGACGGATTGTGATACCAGATTTATTGATAATCATCAAGTCATTTTCATCAGTTACAGATTTGATTGTTACCAGTTTACCAGTCTTTTCGGTAATATTCATAGTTTTTACACCTTTACCTCCACGATTGGTTTTACGATAATCTTCTATTTCAGAACGTTTACCATATCCCTGTTCAGAAACAACCATTACAGATTCTGTTTCCAAATCTTTGATACAAATCATTCCAACTACTTCATCCTGTCCATCATTATCCAATGTTATGCCACGTACACCTGTTGCAGTACGTCCCATTACACGCACAGCAGCTTCATGGAAGCGAATAGCACGTCCGTTACGATTAGCAATAATGATCTCATTGTTACCGTTTGTCATACGAACTTCGATTACGCTGTCATCTTCACGAATAGTAATAGCATTTACACCATTCTGACGAGGACGAGAATATTGCTCAAGTAACGTCTTTTTGATTACACCTTTCTTGGTACAGAACAATACATAATGATTATTGATAAATTCTGAATCATCTAAGTTCTTCACACGCAAGTATGCAGTTACATTATCATCTGAATCGATATTTAGCAAATTCTGAATAGCGCGTCCTTTGGAATTCTTTGTACCTTCAGGTATCTCGTATACTTTCAGCCAGTAACACTTACCTTTTTGTGTAAAGAACATCATAGTGTTATGCATTGTAGCCGGATAAATGTGCTCAACAAAGTCTTCATCACGAGTTTCTGTCCCCTTTGAACCTACTCCACCACGATTTTGTGCACGGAATTCGGTTAATGGGGTACGTTTGATATAACCCATATGAGAAATTGTAATAATCATCTGATCATCAGCATAGAAGTCTTCCGGGTTAAATTCTTCTGAAGAATAAACTATCTCAGAACGACGTTCATCACCATACTTGGCTTTAACCTCTAACAATTCATCTTTCATTACCTTGCGGCATACTTCATCATCAGCCAAAATACTTTCCAAATAAGCGATTTGCTTCATTATTTCTTCGTACTCTGCATGAAGTTGATCTTGCATAAGACCTGTCAACTGACGCAAACGCATTTCTACAATTGCACGGGACTGAATTTCTGTCAGGTTGAATCGTTCTATTAAGCCAGCAATGGCATCATTAGGAGTTTTAGCAGCACGAATAATACGGATTACTTCATCAATATTATCAGAAGCAATAATTAAGCCTTCAAGAATATGTGCACGTTCTCTCGCCTTGCGAAGATCGAATTCAGTACGACGAATAACAACCTCATGACGATGCTCTATGAAATATTTAATTAGGTCTCTTAAATTTAATGTTTTAGGACGCCCATGAACCAATGCAACATTGTTTACACCAAAAGATGTCTGTAAAGCAGTCATTTTATAGAGCTTATTCAGCACTACGCTAGCATTTGCATCACGTTTCACATCGATAACAATACGCATACCTTCACGGTCAGACTCATCGTTGGCATTCGAAATTCCTTCTATTCTTTTATCATTAACAAGATCAGCTATATACTTAATCAATTCTGCCTTGTTTACATTATAAGGAATCTCAGTGATTACGATTTTGTCATGTGTCTGTCCTGTTTCAATTTCAGCTTTAGCACGCATGATCACACGTCCACGACCTGTCAGATATGCTTCACGTACCCCACTTACACCATATATATACCCACCTGTAGGGAAATCCGGCGCTTTAACAAAGTTCATCAACTCTTCTACAGTAATCTCCGGATTATCGATATATGCGTCACATGCCTCAATTACTTCCACAAGGTTGTGCGGGGGCATATTAGTAGCCATTCCTACTGCAATACCAGATGCTCCATTCACAAGAAGATTTGGGATACGCGTCGGCATTACTTTGGGTTCTACCAACGTATTATCAAAGTTAGGCTCAAAATCAACGGTTTCCTTGTACAGGTCATCCATCATTGCTTCACCCAACTTATTAAGACGTGCTTCTGTATAACGCATAGCAGCAGGGCTATCACCATCCACAGAACCAAAGTTACCTTGTCCATCTACCAAGGGATAACGCATTGCCCATTCCTGAGCCATACGCACCATTGCAAAATAAACAGAAGAATCTCCATGAGGGTGATACTTACCCAGTACCTCACCCACGATTCTGGCTGATTTTTTATAAGGTTTATCTGAAGTATTACCCAGTTCCATCATTCCGTATAGAATTCTACGGTGAACGGGCTTAAATCCATCTCTAACATCCGGAAGGGCACGTGAAACAATGACCGACATGGAGTAGTCAATGTACGATGACTTCATTTCCTCCTCGATGTTAATCTTTATAATTCTGTCTTGTTCAAGCATTTAAAATGATTATTAATTATACATTCTACGGTTTGTGAAAAACCACGCTAAAGTACTACTTTTCCCCGATATACGAAAGTTTTTAGGAAGAAAGTTTTATTCTTCTCATAGACATCCTAAAGCTTTCCTTGTAGGATCTTTAGCTAAACTTTAAAATACGAAAACAAAATGAGAAAAACAATAAATATTAGAAATAAAACAAGGCTAATAACAGTAATAAATAGTCTGATATTTGTTATACCTTATATATATAATACAAATACACTGTTTTTATGGCACGCCATTTGTAGATATAAGAAATAAAGCAAATATTGCAATACAAACCTGATTTAATGCGTATATTTGCCAGTAAATAACCCTTAGAAGAAAAGGAAGAAGTATGAATAATCAATTCTCACAAAGAGTTTCCGACATTATCGTCTATAGTAAAGAAGAAGCTAATCGATTGAGAAGTAGGTATATAGGCCCTGAACACCTGCTTCTGGGAATGCTCCGCGACGGTGAAGGAAAAGCTATCGAGATATTGTCTAAACTCAACACCAATTTAGCTGCGATAAAGCAGCAGATTGAAGCTCAGTTGAAGGCAGAAGCTGATGATATGCTATTGCCCGATACAGAGGTGTCGTTGTCTAATGATGCGGCGAAAATATTAAAAATGTGTATATTAGAAGCACGTGGAATGAAAAGTAACATCGCTGACACAGAACATGTTTTGTTGGCAATCTTAAGAGAGAAAAACAATATGGCAGCTTCCGTACTTGAATCAAATAATGTAAATTACGTGAAAGTATTGGAACAAGCTACATTGCAACCGGATATTAATTCCGGTATGGGTTTTACTGAAGACGATGATGACGAAGAAGAAATGTCTTCATCACGCTCCGGTGGCAGAGGTAATGCCGAAGAACATCAGCAACAAGCGCAAACCGCTTCAAAAAAGCCGTCTAACGATACGCCGGTATTGGATAATTTCGGCACTGATATGACAAAAGCGGCAGAAGAAGGCCGGTTGGATCCTGTTGTTGGCAGAGAAAGAGAAATAGAACGCCTGGCGCAGATTTTAAGCCGTCGTAAAAAGAATAATCCAATTCTGATCGGAGAACCCGGCGTAGGTAAATCAGCTATTGTTGAAGGTCTTGCTCTAAGAATCATTCAGAAGAAAGTTTCACGGATTCTCTTTGATAAACGGGTGGTAGCTCTTGATATGACTGCTGTCGTCGCGGGGACCAAATACCGCGGACAGTTTGAAGAACGTATTCGTTCTATTCTCAATGAATTACAGAGAAACCCTAATGTGATTTTATTCATTGATGAGATTCATACCATTGTAGGTGCAGGTTCTGCCGCAGGCTCTATGGATGCGGCGAATATGCTAAAACCAGCATTGGCAAGAGGAGAAATACAGTGCATTGGTGCTACAACCCTTGATGAATATCGTAAAAATATTGAGAAGGATGGTGCTTTGGAACGTCGTTTTCAAAAAGTAATGGTAGAGCCTACCACTGCTGGAGAAACTCTTCAAATATTACGCAATATTAAAGACAAGTACGAGGATCATCACAATGTGTACTACACAGACGAGGCATTAGAAGCTTGTGTCAAGTTGACAGATCGTTACATTACAGACCGTAATTTCCCCGACAAGGCTATTGATGCTTTGGACGAAGCAGGCTCACGTGTACATCTTACGAATATCAATGTTCCAAAAGAAATAGAAGAACAAGAGAAGTTAATAGAAGAAGCCAAGAGCAAGAAAAATGAAGCTGTAAAATCACAGAATTTCGAACTCGCTGCCAGTTTCCGCGATAAAGAAAAAGAGCTCTCCTCCCAACTGGATGAGATGAAAAAAGAATGGGAAGCCAACTTGAAAGAAAATAGGCAAACTGTCGATGCAGAAGAAATAGCCAATGTTATATCAATGATGTCAGGCATTCCTGTGCAGCGTATGGCGCAGGCAGAAGGAATCAAACTTGCTGGTATGAAAGAAGACTTGCAGTCTAAGGTTATAGCACAAGATACCGCTATCGAAAAGTTGGTAAAAGCAATTCTCCGAAGTCGTGTGGGGCTTAAAGATCCGAACAAGCCGATTGGTACGTTTATGTTCTTAGGTCCGACAGGAGTTGGTAAGACTCATTTGGCCAAAGAATTAGCTAAATATATGTTTGGTTCTTCTGATGCGTTGATTCGTATAGATATGAGTGAGTATATGGAGAAGTTTACCGTATCACGTCTGGTTGGAGCACCTCCGGGATATGTAGGATATGAAGAAGGCGGACAATTAACAGAAAAAGTGCGTCGTAAACCATATTCTATCGTCCTGCTTGATGAAATAGAGAAAGCACATCCCGATGTGTTTAATCTCCTTCTTCAAGTAATGGATGAAGGTCGCCTAACTGACAGTTATGGCAGAATGGTAGATTTTAAAAATACGGTTATTATCATGACTTCCAATATTGGAACTCGTCAGTTGAAAGATTTTGGTCGCGGGGTCGGATTTGCAACACAAAGCCGTCTGGATGATAAAGAATTTTCGCGAAGTGTCATACAGAAAGCTTTGAATAAATCATTCGCTCCCGAATTTATCAACCGTGTAGATGAAATCATAACATTTGACCAACTTTCCTTGGAAGCTATTACGAAGATTATTGATATTGAGCTGAAAGGATTGTATGATAGAATCGAAGCTATTGGTTATAAACTTGTTATTGATGATAAGGCGAAAGAATTTATTGCTGGAAAAGGGTATGACGTACAATATGGTGCCCGTCCTTTAAAGCGAGCAATTCAGACATATTTGGAAGATGGATTATCTGAACTTATCATATCTTCTTCTTTAAAAGAAAAAGATATAATTCAAGTCTCTCTTAATGAAGAAAAAGGAGGTTTGGAGATGAAAGTCGTTACTCCTCAATAAAGGATTTATTTTCAATAAGGGCACATAAGATATGCCATAATGTCAGACCTTAGGGTCTGGCATTTTTTTTGTGTTTATCTGAACAAATATATCAACTAAAATCAATCAAATAGATAAATTAAAAAATATACGTATTATGCAAAAAGGTAATATTGGGGTTACAACAGAAAACATTTTCCCTATCATCAAAAAGTTTTTGTACAGTGACCATGAAATTTTTCTTCGTGAATTAGTATCCAATGCAGTAGATGCCACTCAGAAGCTAAATACACTCGCTTCTATTGGTGAATTTAAAGGTGAACTAGGCGATTTGACTATTCATGTTGAATTAGGTAAAGACACCATTACTATCTCCGATCACGGTATTGGTCTGACTGCAGAAGAAATCGAAAAATACATTAATCAAATCGCATTCTCAGGAGCTAATGACTTCCTGGAAAAATACAAGAATGATGCAAATGCTATTATCGGTCATTTCGGACTTGGGTTCTATTCAGCATTTATGGTCGCCAAGAAAGTTGAAATCATCACCAAATCGTATAGAGATGGTGCACAAGCTGTAAAATGGACTTGTGATGGTAGCCCAGAATTTACTATTGAAGAAGTAGATAAAGCAGGTCGTGGTTCAGATATCATCTTATACATTGATGATGACTGCAAAGAGTTTCTTGAAGAATCCCGTATATCTGAGCTTTTGAAAAAATATTGCAGTTTCCTTCCTGTTCCTATTGCCTTTGGAAAGAAAAAAGAATGGAAAGATGGCAAACAAGTAGAAACAGCCGAAGATAATATCATTAATGATACTACTCCTTTGTGGACACGCAAACCAAGTGAACTTTCGGATGAGGACTACAAATCGTTTTATAGTAAGTTGTATCCGATGTCTGATGAACCACTTTTCTGGATTCATCTGAATGTGGATTATCCATTCCATTTAACGGGTATCCTCTATTTCCCTAAAGTAAAAAGTAATATTGAACTGAACAAGAATAAAATTCAATTATATTGCAACCAGGTGTATGTGACAGATTCAGTTGAAGGCATTGTACCGGACTTTTTAACTTTATTGCATGGGGTCATAGATTCTCCGGATATACCATTGAATGTTTCCCGTTCATATTTGCAAAGCGATTCGAATGTGAAGAAGATATCAACATATATCACGAAGAAAGTTTCCGACCGTTTGCAATCTATCTTTAAGAATGACCGCAAACAGTTTGAAGACAAGTGGAATGATTTGAAAATATTTATCAATTATGGTATGCTGACTCAAGAGGATTTTTACGAGAAAGCGCAGAAATTCGCCCTTTTCACCGATACGGATAGTAAATATTACACATTTGAAGAATACCAAACTTTGATTAAAGATAATCAGACAGACAAAGACGGAAATCTGATTTATTTATATGCTAATAATAAGGATGAACAATATAGTTATATAGAGGCAGCTACCAATAAAGGCTATGATGTTTTGTTGTTGGATGGTCAATTAGATGTAGCTATGGTAAGCATGTTGGAACAAAAATTCGAGAAATCTCGTTTTACCCGTGTGGATAGTGATGTTGTTGACAATCTTATTGTAAAAGAAGATAGAAAAAGCGAAGTGTTGGAAGCAGGCAAACAAGATGCTATTACAATCGCCTTTAAGAGTCAATTACCTAAAATGGATAAGGTTGAATTCAACGTTATGACACAAGCGTTAGGAGAAAACACAGCTCCAGTAATGATTACCCAAAGTGAATATATGCGCCGTATGAAAGAAATGGCAAATATTCAGGCTGGAATGAGTTTTTATGGAGAAATGCCTGATATGTTCAACTTAATATTGAATTCAGATCATAAGTTAATAAAAGAAGTGCTTAATGAAGAAGAAAGTGCTTGCCAGGCAGAAGTTGCCCCAATACAGTCGGAAATGGATGCTGTCAATAAACAACGTAATGAGTTGAAAGATAAACAAAAAGGCAAAAAGGACGAAGATATCCCAACCTCTGAAAAAGACGAATTGAATGATTTGGATAAGAAATGGGATGATCTGAAAAGTAAAAAAGAAGCTATTTTTGTTGGTTATGCCAGCAATAATAAAGTGATTCGTCAACTTATTGATTTGGCTTTGTTGCAAAACAATATGTTGAAAGGTGAAGCTTTGAATAACTTCGTAAAGCGTAGTATCGAGCTGATTTAATATCGCCCCTTTATCCATTATATAACTTCAGGAAAGAGCATTCGACGTTAAAACACGTCGTAATGCTCTTTTTCGATTTAAAACGGTTGATAAAATATCGATTAATTGAAAAGTATTGTATATATTTGAACGTTTAAAAAGACAAAAGTTCAACTGTTTGATTTGGGTTATGAGAAAAATTCTTCTTGTGTTTATTACTTTATGGCTAATCGTACCAGCTATCTATGCCCAAAAAGTAGGTCTTGTATTAAGTGGAGGCGGTGCTAAAGGATTGACACACATTGGTATTATTCGTGCTCTGGAAGAAAATAATATCCCTATCGATTATATTGCAGGTACCTCCATGGGGGCCATAATCGGTTCTCTGTATGCTATGGGATATTCTCCTGATGACATGGTAGAACTTTTAAAGTCAGAAGACTTTAAAAGATGGTATTCCGGAGAAGTAGAAGAGAAATATGTATATCACTTTAAAAAGAATCTTCCTACTCCTGAGTTCTTCAATATTCGTTTCTCCTTTAGAGATTCTCTAAAAAGTTTGAAACCTCAATTCCTGCCCACTAGCGTCGTAAATCCAATTCAAATGAATCTGGTTTTCGTTGATCTGTACGCACGTGCCACTGCAGCATGTAAAGGTGATTTCGACAAACTCTTTGTTCCTTTTCGCTGTATTGCCTCCGACGTATACAATAAGAAGCAATTAATCATGAAAGAAGGCGATTTAGGAGATGCTGTCAGAGCATCAATGAGTTTTCCGTTCATGTTCAAGCCCATCGAGATTGATAACGTATTAGCCTATGATGGGGGAATTTATAATAATTTTCCGACAGATGTCATGAAGAACGATTTTCATCCGGATATTATTATCGGAAGTGTCGTTTCGGCTAATCCCACTAAACCTAAAGAAAATGATCTCATGAGCCAGATTGAAAATATGGTAATGCAGAAAACTGACTACTCTATTCCGGATTCAATGGGGATTTTGATGACATTTAAGTATGATAATGTTGGTCTTATGGATTTTCAACGTGTTGACGAATTACATGATATAGGTTATAATCGGACTATCAGTATGATGGATTCGATAAAAAGCCGCATACATCGACGCGTAAATCTTGATAATATACGTCTAAGAAGAATGGTCTACCGAAGTAATTATCCTGAATTACGATTCAAGAATATCATTATTGACGGTGCCAACACACAACAGCAAGCATACATAAAAAAAGAATTTCATAAATCAGATAACAAAGAATTCAGCTACGAAGACTTGAAACAAGGGTATTTCCGTCTACTTTCGGATAATATGATTTCCGAAATTATTCCACACGCTATCTATAATCCGGAAGATGATACTTACGATTTGCATCTGAAAGTCAAATTGGAAAATAATTTTGCCGTAAGATTAGGAGGTAATATATCCACATCTAATTCCAATCAGATTTATCTGGGGCTCAGTTATCAGGATTTAAATTACTATGCCAAGGAATTTGTTTTTGACGGCCAACTTGGAAAGGTATACAATAATGCCCAGTTTATGGCTAAAATAGACTTTTCTACTGCTATACCTACTTCATATCGCTTCATCGCATCTATCAGTACTTTCGACTATTTCAAGAAGGATAAACTTTTCTCCAGAAATGACAAACCGGCATTTAACCAAAAGGATGAACGATTCCTAAAGCTACAAGTAGGCCTGCCATTTCTTTCAAGCAAACGGGCAGAGTTTGGAATAGGGATTGCAAGGATAGAAGATAAATATTTTCAGAAAAGTGTAATAGACTTTGGAAACGATAAGTTTGATAAAAGTCGCTACGATTTGTTTGGTGGTTCTATCAGTTTTAACGGAAGCACATTAAACTCACGACAATACCCGACACGTGGTTATAGAGAAGCCCTCATTGCCCAAATTTTCATTGGAAGAGAGCGATTCTATCCGGGAGAAGGTGCTACTGGAAATAATAATAAGGAGCACCACTCCTGGTTGCAATTATCCTATATGAAAGAGAAATACCACAATATGAGTGAACATTGGGTGTTAGGGTGGTATTTGAAAGCATTATATGCCTCTAAGAATTTTTCAGAGAACTATACTGCAACAATGATGCAGGCTGGTGAATTTTCTCCCACACAGCATAGTAAGCTCACTTATAATGAAGCATTTCGTGCCAACCAGTTTGTTGGTGCCGGTATCCGGCCTATCTATCGTTTAAACCAGATGTTTCATCTTCGAGGAGAATTTTATGGTTTTATGCCCATTTATCCGATTGAAAGAAATTCATTGAATAAGGCATATTATGGAAAAGCCTTCTCTAAATTCGAATATTTAGGAGAAATATCTGTTGTGTGTCAATTACCATTCGGAGACATCTCGGCATATGTAAATCATTATAGCTCACCGAAAAGAGAGTGGAATGTCGGACTGAGTATTGGTTGGCAACTATTCAATTACCGATTCATTGAATAAATTTTCTACAAAAAAGTCGTTGAAATGCTTGCTAATTCGGGAAAAGTACGTATCTTTGCACCCGTTAAAACGAAACAATGGTCGCGTAGCTCAACTGAATAGAGTAGCTGACTACGGATCAGCCGGTTACAGGTTTGAATCCTGTCGCGATCACTCTTCTGATTGAAATATTGAAAGAATTGGCCAAGCTGACCTGCCACACCTGTTACAAATACTTTCATTCGACTATCGCTCCTACTATTCTTATCTGTTGCCATACATTTTTTCATAGTAATTCTGATATTCGCCGGAAATGATCGTCTCCCACCATTCCTTGTTATCTAAGTACCACTGAATGGTCTTTTTGATTCCATCTTCAAATTTGGTTTCCGGAAGCCATCCAAGTTCATTGTGGATCTTAGTTGGATCGATGGCGTAACGCATATCATGTCCTTTACGGTCGGTTACATGTGTGATCAGACTTTCCGGTTTTCCAAGTTCTTTACAGATGATCTTTACGATGTCAATATTCTTCATTTCATTATGTCCGCCGACATTGTACACTTCTCCGACACGTCCTTTATGAATAATAAGGTCGATGGCACGGCAATGATCCTCAACATATAACCAGTCACGTACATTTAAGCCTTCTCCATAAACCGGAAGCGGCTTATCAGCTAATGCATTGGCGATCATCAGCGGAATCAGTTTTTCCGGGAAATGATATGGGCCATAGTTGTTGGAGCAACGGCTGATGGTTACAGGAAGTCCATAGGTTCTGTGATAAGCAAGAACCAGAAGGTCTGCTCCTGCCTTGGAACTGCTGTACGGAGAGCTGGTGTGAATAGGAGTCTCCTCAGTAAAGAACAGGTCAGGACGATCCAGCGGCAGGTCACCATAAACTTCATCGGTAGAAACCTGATGATAACGCTGGATACCGTACTTGCGGCAAGCGTCCATCAGCACACTGGTGCCGATAATATTTGTCTGGAGAAAGATACCAGGATCTTCGATAGAACGGTCAACATGAGACTCTGCCGCAAAGTTGACCACGATGTCCGGATGTTCTTCTTCAAACAGTTTGTCTACAGCTTGACGGTCGCAGATGTCAGCCTTCACGAAGCGGAAATTC